>Ga0116215_1000804_pt1 | contig 22450 bp, 21 predicted proteins | sample Sb_taG_7_FD_89698 | JGI IMG/M metagenome (GOLD analysis project Ga0116215, IMG submission 89698) | Peat soil microbial communities from Weissenstadt, Germany - Sb_50d_2_FS metaG | ecosystem: Environmental > Terrestrial > Soil > Wetlands > Peat | place: Germany: Weissenstadt | collected 2010-09-21
AGAGCCGCCATGACCCGGTCCCCGACCGGGTCATCCGGTACCGCGTAGACGGCAACTGAGCGGACGTCGGGATGACGGGCGATGATCGCCTCGACCGGCGCGGCGGCGAAGTTCTCGCCATCGACCCGGAGCCATTCATTCGATCGCCCCGCGAAGTAGAACCATCCGTCTGCGTCACGGTAGGCGAGGTCGCCTGACCAGTACCAACCCTCGCGAAAACGCTCCTGAGTCGCTTCCTCGTTCTTGTAGTAGCCCTCGAACCCCGACGTCGGTTGCGTTTCGACGATCTCGCCGACGGCCTCCTCCAGGTTGTTCGGCCGCCCGTCGGCGTCGAACGCGACCGGTGGGCACTCCTGGTGGGTGTCGCTGTCGAGCACCCTCAAGGTCGATTCGCCCTTCCCGAGTGCACCGGACGGCATCGAGGGATCCCTGCGGATGATGATGATCCCCTCGGTCGATCCGTAGCTGTCGCGGACCGTACAGCCGAAGCGTCGGGCAAATTCCTTGATGTCACGAACGGAAGCCTCGTTCCCGATCGCATGACGAAGTGGATTTTCGGCGTCGTCAGGTTTCTCGGGCGTGGCGAGGATGTAGTTCAGGACCTTGCCGGTGTAGGCCAGCATCGACACACCGAACCGTCGAATGTCAGTCAGGGTGTTCGACGCCGAGAAGCGCGGTCGGCTGCTGATGGGGACGGCCGCCGCGAGAGCCGATGACCATCCGGTGAAGAGCGCACTCGAGTGGAAGAAAGGAAGGGGTGCGTACACCGCGTCACCCGGGGCCAGTTCGGCGATGCGGGCGACATGAGCCCCCTGACGGGCGAATCGGCCCTGCGTACACCGCACGGCCTTGGGGAGGCCGGTCGATCCGGAGGTGAAGATCAGGAGGTAGAGATCCTCTTCCAGCACCGGTCGCTCGGGATAGGAGGACGGCTGCGCCCCCACAGCGTCAGGGTAATCCTGGCCGTCGATGGCGAGCACCAACTCGTCCGGTACGGCGGTATCGACTCCGTCGAGCAGCTCTCGCGACTTCGTGTCAGTGACGAGCAGCTGGCAGTCCGTGTGACGGACGAGGAGTCCGAGCTGCTCGCCCCGATAGGTCGAGTTGATGCCGACGACGACCGAGGCGGAGAGCGCGGCGCCGACGAGCCAGAAGAGGTAGTCGGGGACGTTCTCAAGCAGGATGCCGACGTGCGGAGGCCGCCCCGGCCTCCGCAGGGAATCGAAGAGCGCAGCGCGGCGGCTGCCCTCCTCGAGAATCTGGCGATAGGTCCATGCCCCGTCACCGATCAGGAGCCCAACACCGTCGTCGCCAGCCCGTTGACGGAGCACGTCGGCGGCGGTCATCATCGGGTGTTCACGCTCGGCCGGCCGCGGCCTGGCCATGTCGCCTCGGACGCGAACACATCGCGACAAGGTGACCCGCCCAGGGTCTCGAAGGCGAGCGAGTCGTGGACGCGGGTCTTCATGCAGCTCCCAGGAAGCTCGGCGACCGCTCTGGTCATGGTGGCCGCTGGGTAGGATACTTGTCGCGTGTCAAGTAACGCGTGGGTTTTCGATTTCGACAACCACTACTACGAGTCCACCGACGCCTTTACCCGTCACCAGGACCCCGGCCTCGGTTACCGCGGGGTGCGCTGGGCCGACATCGACGGAAGACGGCGCCTCCTCGTGGGTGGCACTGTGAACTCCTACATCGCCAACCCCACCTTTGACCCCGTGGCTCGCCCCGGGTCGCTCTATGACTGGTATCGGGGTAACCCGAAACGGCAGAACATCAGGGAAGCCTTCGGCGAACTCGAACCCCTGCGCCCGGAGTACCAGGACCGTGACCAGCGGCTCAAGGTCATGGACGCACAAGGTCTGGTCGGAGCCGTGCTGTTCCCCACCCAGGGTGTGGGAATCGAGGATGCTCTCAACTCAGACCCAGAAGCAGCCGTCAAGGTCTTCCATGGCTTCAATCGGTGGTTGCACGAGGACTGGGGCTATTCGTACAAGGGCCGGCTCTTCGCAGCGCCCTACATCGCGCTGATCGATCCCGTCGCGGCTGTCGAGGAGCTTCAGCAGGTCCTCGATCTGGGCGCCATCGTCGTCGACGTGCGGAATGGCCCGATATCCGTTCAAGGGGGGTGGCGGTCGCCGTTCGACCCCGTTTACGACCGCTTCTGGGGCCTCGCCGAGGAGTCGGGCGTCGTCGTGGCCGCCCACTCTGGGGTGGATGGCTATGACGTGCTGGTGCAGATGTGGGAGCCCGGTCGGCCTGAGAGCTCGCTTTTCCGATCGCCGCTGCGGGGCGCGGTGACGAAAGGGCGTGCGATTACCGATTTCTTCCTTGCTGCCTTATGTCAACTGCTTTTCGAGCGGTTTCCACGGCTCCGGATGGCCAGCGTCGAGAACGGCGCATCTTGGGTACCGGACATGCTCCATCGAATGGATGATTCTGCAAACCGCAACCCTGGCTACTTCGCTGAACACCCGAGGGACGTTTTCAAAGAGCATGTCTGGGTCACGCCGTTCTGGGAGGACGACGTCCCGTCACTTCTGAACGACATGTCCATCGAACGGCTCCTCCTCGGCTCCGATTGGCCGCACGCCGAAGGCTCCAGACAACCCCTCGATTTCATTACCGAATCGCTGAGCGGCCTCTCAGAGACCGATGTCCACAAGGTCGCCAGGGATAACGGGCTGGAGTTGCTCGGACTCTCCTACCACTGACCGCTTCGTTGTTCAGCGCCTGAACGTCCCCACGTAACCGACGCGGCCCGGGCCCGCAGAGTCTCGTTCATGACCTGGCCTGGTCACGTTGAACGGATGCTCCTCGGTGAGCTCGGCTGCACGCGGCACCTTGTAGTTCGCCATGGCAGCAGTCACGGCAGAGATCGACGAGCGATTGCGCGGGCCTCGATCGTTCTCAGCCCCCACCCACACGGGTGTCGGACGTCGGGGGCCGAGGTTCCCGGGGAAGCCCGAGGCCCTGTTCGCCGATCGTGTTGCGCTGAATCTCGTCCGTTCCGCCCCCGATCCGGAGGCCGGGGGCGAAGAGGAGCCGCTCCACCCACGGAGCCGCCGCCTCGTGGTTGGAGACGCCCGCAGCAACGCCAAGGAGGTTCGTCGCGGCTTCCGCAGTGAGGCGGGAGTGCTCCGAGTACAGGAGCTTCGACACGGATCCGCCGGCCGGGACCACCCCGGGCACCGCGACGCGTGCTCCCAGGAGGTCAAGCACCCGCTCACGGATCAGTACACGAGCAACGGTCTGCCGCATCAGGGGGCCGTTGGGCCGGTCGACTCCCTGGGCCAGTTGCACGAACTGCGCCGCAGAGCGGCCGCTCGTCCCACCTCCGATCGCGGCCCGTTCACTTCGGAGCATCGTCCGAAGAACGCTCCAGCCCCCGCCAAGCCCGCCGATCAGGTCGTGTTCGGGCACGAACACCTCGTCAAGAAAGACCTCATTGAAGTGATAGCCGCCCGACATCTGCCGGAGTGGACGCACAGTCACTCCCGGATCGCACATGTCGAGTGCAAAGCAGGACAGACCAGCTTGACGCGACGATGCCGGATCGCTGCGAGCGATGAGGAGGGCGAACGCCGCCGTTCTCGCTCCCGACGTCCACACCTTCTGTCCGGTGACCGACCATCCACCGGCAACGGGCTTCGCCAGTGTTCGCACGTTTGCGAGGTCCGAGCCCGCGTCGGGTTCTGAGAGGAGCTGGCACCACGTCTCCTCGCCACGAATGACAGGAGGGAGATGCATCAGTCGTTGTTCATGTGTCCCGTGCGCGAAGAGCACGGCAGGTACCATCTCGAGCGCGACCGCGAACATCTTTGTCGACACCCCGAAATGGGACTGTTCGCCGGCCACGACGTCGTCTTCCCATCCTGAGCCCCCCCGGCCTCCGTATTCCACCGGCCACGAACACCCCGCGAACCCAGCGTCGAAGAGTTTCCGCTGCCACGCTCGAGTGACTGCCACCGCCTGCTCCTCGAGGACGCAGTACTCCTCGGGAGTGGGTGCGCTCACGATGTGAACAGTCGAGAAGTCGTCGGAATCCCCTTTCTTAGGTGCGTTCGCGTCGAGCCAGCCACGAACCCGCGCTTGGAAATGAGCGCGGGTCTCAGAGGTTGGATGGCCACTCACAAGGCATTCCCAAGCTTGAGGACTTTGACTGCGTTGTGGCGCAGGAAATTCGGCCAGACATCCTCTTTGAACGGTACTTTCGGAAGTTCGCCGAAGATGCGATCGAGAGAAAGCCCCATCGGGAAATAGCCGGCGTACATGACCTTCTCAGCGCCGCGCGTGTTCGCGTAGTCGACGATCCCCTTCGGGTAGTAGCGGGGGGCGAACGCACTCGTCGAGTAGTAGAGGTTCGGCCACTTCAGCATGAGCTTGACCGCCAGGTCGACCCATGGTTCGGCTCCATGCCTCATTACGAAGGTCAGATCGGGAAAGTCGTACATCACCTGGTCGATTCGTTCGACATGCTGGACCATGGACGGAACACGTGGTCCGGCGATCCCGACCGTAACGAACACGGGGATCTCGAGCTCTATACATTTCGCGTAGTACGCGTACATCATCGGCGCATCGAGGGCTACCTGTGGATTCGTCCCATGGGGAAAGAACGACGCCGCGCGGATCCCGAGCTCGTTGCGTGCCTGCACCAAGGCCCGGATCCCATCCATACCGTCGTTAGGGTCACACGTCCACGAGGCGACAAACCGCTCCGGATGCTCCGTCAGAGCTCGAACAGTGATTTCCCGGTTTACGCTGGCGCTGACCAGACCGATCTCGATGCCGTAACGATCCATCTCACCAAGCGTTACGGCAACCGGATCGACCGTCCTGTCTATGTTCCGCTCGGGAATGTCGCGGAACATGTACTGCGCGGGCATGACGAAGTCCTCGCGACTCTCGCGGTCGCGGACCGATTGGCGCATGACGGCGTAGGTCTGATCGGGATCCGACGGAAACCCGATCAGTGTGTCTATGACACCGACACCGAAGAAAGACTCGATCACGCGGCAAACATCTTCGGCGACGTGAGCCTCATCCGCAAGATCTCGGTCTCCGGGATGGTGGCGCGGCCGGCCAGTGACCCTGGCGGCGATGAATCCAAAAGGGCGAGACGCAGCAAATGCTTGCGTCTCGAGCATCGGGTACTCCCATACAAGGGCCATCCATTCACCAAATGTGGCAACGTCACGATCTGATCAACACGTGTTGACACCAAGCCGTCTGGCCCCCAGAATCCGCAAGTGCACCGAACACCGGAGTTGCTCGCCGATGGGTTGGTCTTCGCCGAGGGGCCCCGCTGGCGCGGTGACCGGCTTTGGTTCTCGGACATGCATGGCGAGGCAGTTCGAACGGTGGATCTCGGCGGCCGCTTGGAAACGGTGGCGAACCTTCCGGGGCGCGAGCCTTCAGGGCTGGGCTTCCTTCCCGACGGAGCGATGCTGGTCGTCTCGATGCTCGAACCAGAGATCCTCCGCGTCGACGGTCAGAACGTGACCGTCCATGCCAACCTGAGTCCGTTGGTCAGCGACCGGTGCAACGACATGGTTGTCGATGGACGTGGCAACGCCTACGTGGGCACGTTTCCACCAGTTTCGGACCCACGGGGCGTGCTCGTGCTCGTCGAGCCGAACGGCTCGGCACGCATCGTGGCGGAGGACGTTGTCTTCCCGAACGGGTGTGTGGTCGCCGATGATGGACGCAGGTTGATCGTTGCCGAGTCGCTCGGCCGTCGGTTTACCGAATTCGACATCACGGACGACGGCTCGCTGACCGGTCGCCGCGTGTTCGCAGAGTGTGCACCCTATGGCCCAGACGGCATCTGCATCGATGCCGAAGGTGCGCTCTGGGCAGCCATGCCGCTCGCGCACGAGTTCCAACGTATAGCTCCGGGTGGCGATGTCCTCGAGCGCATCTCGATGGGCGAACGGCTCGCCATCGCTTGCACGCTCGGCGGCCCGGAGTTGCGCACCCTGTTCCTGCTGACCTCAAGGGAGCTCCCCGGGGAGTCCATCAAGGGCACCCAAGACGCGACGATTCACGTCGTCGAAGTCGGCGTTCCTGGAACCGGTTCACCGTAACGCCAGAAGGGACTTCCCGTCTGAAACGGCAAGGTCTGGCGTTGTGATGCGAACGAGCAAGCGACCGTGCTTTAGGACGTCTCGACTAGACCGTGGTGGTGCAATGGGTGCGAGCCACCGGATCGTTCAGGACCCCGGTAAGAACTGAGTCGTCGGGCACGGCGCAAGTGCCGCCGCGATCCAAGCGTCGCATGTCGTTCGGACGAGGCGCATGTCCTTGATCTCGGACTCGGTCAACAGAAGAGCCGCGATACCGCGCATCAGGCCGAAGAGGACGACGGCGGCAGCCGCCGCATCGATATCGACTCGGATCGATCCTTCCTGCTGACCGCGGCGGATCAAGTCGGCCCAGCCGTCGTAGCTGCGCTGGTCCGCCTCCAACATCCCATCGATCGACGCCATCGATGGGAAGGTCGCGCCCCACATCACGATGAGAGCGCGCTCCTCGGCCGTCGGGTTCTCGAAAAGCCCCAGATACGTGGTGACGGTCGCGCGAAGCAGCTCGAGTGCCGAGACGTCCTCGGGAGTCTGGCGCATGTCCCCGAGGGACTTCACTGTCGCAGCCGAGACGTGGTCCTGCACACGCCGGGCCAAGCGTGCAACGAGCTCGTCCTTCGACCCGAAATGGTGGCTCGGCAGACCACGGCTCGTCCCGGCCCGCTCGCCGATCCTCGCCAGGGATGCTTGCTCGATCCCCAGCTCGGCGATCAACGCCGCCGCCGCGTCGAGCAACGCCTGCTCAGACTTGCTTCTTCGCTCCGCCTGCGTTCTCGGTCGTGTCGCTTTGAGGGACATCATTTGACACGGTAACAGAGCACGGCGCGATGGCTTGTTGGGGCCATAACAAGTAACATTCCAGAACTTCCACGGCAACCGGAAGGATCAGCATGGCGACCTACGACCTCGTGATCAAGGGCGGCACGGTCATCGACGGGTTGCAGACGCCGCGCTACAAAGCGGATGTCGGCATCGCCGGTGGGCGGATCGCCCAGATCGGCAGGGTAGAAGCGTCCGACGGCGCCGAGGTGGTCGACGCGTCCGGGAGGATCGTCGCCCCCGGATTCGTCGACCTCCATACCCACTACGACAGCCAGGTCTTCTGGGACCCGTGGTGCACGATGTCGGGCTGGCACGGCGTGACGAGCGTGGTGATCGGAAACTGCGGCTTCGGCTTCGCGCCGTGCCGGGCCGAGGACCGCGATCGAGCGATGCTCACCGTCTCCCGTAACGAAGCGGTACCGCTCAAGACGATGCGAGCCGGAATGCCGTGGGACTGGGAGACCTTCCCGGAGTTTCTCAGCAGCGTCGACCGGACGCCCAAGGGCGTGAATGTGATGGCCTTCGTTCCACTGGCCCCGCTCTACGCGTACGTCGCCGGCGTCGACAAGACGAAGGCTTACCGCGTCACCGACGAGGAGCTCGACGAGATGTGTCGTCTCCTGGTAGGCGCCATGGAACAGGGCGGGTGCGGATGGAGCGCGCAGATCTCGGGGGAGATCGGCAATGTGCAACTCGACTACGACGGCACGCCGATGGTGACCGATTTCATGACCGATCACGAGGTGGCCGCGTTCTCACATGCGCTTCGCTCAGTCGGCCGGGGCGTCGTCCAGCTCACCGGCTCACTTGACAGTGCCGCGCTGATCGCCCGTGAAAGCGGTCGTCCGATCATCTGGAACGCACTCCTGGCAGACGGTGCGCTGAACCAGCATGGCGGTGCTCAGTACTCGCACCGCGATGCGCTGAAGCAGCTTGCGTATTACAACGAAGAGGAGGGACTGCGCATTTATGCGCAGGCGCTCACGACCAACTTCGTCTCAGAGTTCACATTCGAGGACTACAACCTCCTCGATACCATCCCGTGCTGGAGGGAAGCGCTCCTCGGAACGATTGAAGAGAAACGGCACAAACTCGCCGACCCCGAGCGTCGCCGGGCCATGAAGGAGATCCACGAACAGCGAGGAGGTCTCTTCGGTGCCGGGTACGTCCTGAACGAAATCAAAGTCAACTGGATCTCCAGTGACGCGCCGCACGCCCAGGAGATAAAGGAACGCTACGAAGGCTGGACGATCGGCGAGATCGCGGCCCGCGAAGACAAACATCCGATCGACGCCATGCTCGACATCGCAGTCGCCGGTGGATTGAAGGTCGGTTTCGCCACGAAGATGCTCGAGACACCACCGGAGTCTATGAAGGAGGTCGCCACGTCTCCGGTGGCATTGCCCGGCGTGAGTGACGGTGGCGCGCACACGAAGTTCGTGACCACGGCGCGCTATCCGACCGAGCTCATCAGCTACTGGGTCCGCGAACACGAGATCATGTCTCTCGAAGAAGCCCACTGGCGACTTGCCTTCTACCCCGCTGTCGCCGCCGGCCTGAAGGACCGTGGATACCTTCGCGAAGGGGCACCGGCGGACGTCGTCATCTACGACTACGAGAGGCTCGATAGCGGTCCACAGGAGCGGCTCTGGGACTACCCCGAGGGCGAGATGCGGCTGGTTCAGAAGGCAGTCGGCTACGAACGGATCATTGTCAACGGCAAGACGACGTTCGTCGAGGGCGAGTGCACCGGCGCGACGCCCGGCAAGCTGCTTCGTCACGGCAAGGACTAACGGAGGAGCACCCAATGGTGAACGCGGGGGACAAATTTCCGACGATCTTCGATGTCGATAACCACTATTGGGAGACCAGCGATGCCTTCACCCGCCACCGCGACCCGAAGTACGCGGATCGAGGTGTGCTTGTGAAGGAGGTTGACGGGCAACTCCGCTATGTCGTTGGCGGGCAATTCCACCCAATCATTCCTGGGCCGGGCGACGTCAACCTCCGACCGCGGCCCGGGGCGCTATTCGAATACTTCGCCGGCAGGAGCGCCAAGGCAGACCTCGCCAACATGCTCTCGTGCGAGCTCCCTTCAGAGCACCCGGAGTGGTACGACCGCGACGCTCGACTCCATTGCATGGATGGGCAGGGCGTGGAGGCGTGTTGGATGTTCCCTTCTCAAGGCGTTTGCATGGAGGGCCCAATGCAGCCCGACATCGAGGCGTCGGTCGACATCTTCCGTGCCTTCAACCGATGGCTCGACGAGGACTGGGGATTCGCATATCAGAACCGAATCTTCGCCGCTCCGTTCCTCACGCTCTCCGAGCCCGACAGCGCGATCCGCGAACTCGAGTGGGTGATCAGCCGGGGGGCGCGTGTGATCACGATCCGCAACGGGCCCGCATTCACCCCCGAGGGCACGAAGTCGCCCGCTGACTCCGAGTTCGATCCTTTTTGGGCACGCGTGGCCGAGGCGCGCCTCATCGTTGCGCCACACGCGGGCTTCGATGACGGGTACCGCGAGGTTGAAGAGGCGGTTGCTCATGCGTGGGGCTACCGCAGCGGTCGACACCATGGCATCACCAATGCCCTCACGGTGAACGAGCCGTTCATCAGCGCGTTGATGCACCGCCGACTCGTACACGATTTCGCGGCCGCGCTCGTCGTCCACGGGCTATTCGAGCGGCACCCTGGCGTCCGGGTTGCGTTCATCGAGAATGGTGGAACATGGGTCCCGGACATGCTTCACGTTCTCCAGCTGCTTCATGGCCAGCACCCTGGGATGTTCGCCAAGAACCCAGTGGACCAATTCCACGAGAACTGCTGGATCGCCCCGTTCGTCGAAGACAGCGTCGAGGATCTGGCGAGGCATGTCCCTGTGGAGCGAATCCTTTTCGGGTCGGATTGGCCCCATGCGGAAGGTATGGCCCATCCGCGCGATTTCTTCGACAACGTCTCTTCGTTTAGCATCCCGGACCAGCGCCGGATCATGCTTGAGAACGCTCGGGAGCTCACGCTCGCGTAGCAGGGGGTGGGAACATGGCAAAGCGAGCTCTGGTCGCCGCCGCGGTTGTGCTCACGACCGTGCTTGCCTCGCTCGGGACCGGGCCCCTGGCGGGCGCTGCTGCGACCACCCAGGGCGTCACCGCCTCGACCATCCGAATCGGGATTCCCTACGTCGACTTCGCCGCGGTGCGTGCGATTGGCGTGAACCTCAACCCCGGGAACTACGCCGACGCATATCAGGCGCTGATCGCCAACATGAACGCCCACGGTGGCGTCGACGGCCGCCACATTGTGGCCTACCTCGATGCCGTCAACCCTGCGGAAGTCGCTGCCGCGGACACCTCGTGCACGCAACTCACTATGGACGACAAGATCTTCGTCGCGATCGCTCCACTGATGCCGGATTGCTATCTGGCTGACAATGTACCGACCATCAACGGAAGCGGGTTGGAGCAGAAGACGGTATCGCCGGGATGGGCGCCGAACTTCACCCTCACTCCCCCTTCGTCCGCATACGATCCCCTGCAGCTGAGCGTGTATTCGAAACTCGGCGTCTTCAAAGGCAAGAAGGTGGGTGTCTTCGGTGGCGACACCACCGACAAATCCGAGGTGGCGGTCGTCGAAGCAGCCCTTAGTAAGCTCCACGTCGACGTCATCCAGAGCGCGATCGACGCGGCCCCGGAGGGCGACGACCCCGCCGCCTATGCACAGGTCGCCGTCATCTCTTCGCGCTTCCAGAGCACCGGGGTGAATGAGGTCGTCGCAGTGGGTGACGGTTCGGCGACGTGGCCCGACGGCCTAAACGCCAACCAGAGCAGCTACAACCCGCCGTGGGTGGCCACCAACTCAGCGGACCTCAACGGCTATCTTGAAGGCGTCAACAACCCCACCTACGTCAAGAACATGGTGACCTCGACGCCGCTCGCACAGCCCCTCGGAGTGTGGGCGGAATCGTCCGTCCAAAAGTGTGTGCAAATCATTCGAAAGGCCTATCCCTCGGACGTCATCACCGCACCGCCCAAGACCGTCACCGCCAAGTCGCTCCAAGTGACCACCTACGCGGCCCCCATCACGGCCTGCGAAAACCTGGCCTTTTTCAAGACGATCGCCGATCGGGCAGGGCGGAACCTCACGGAGTCGAGTTTCGCCCGTGCCGGAGAGAACCTACGGAACGTCCTCTTGCCCGGTGTCCCGAGCGCGGTGTCCTTCGGCGCGGGCCGAACCTACGCACTCGGTGCGGTCTATGTCGGTCGCTACAACCTTGCCACGAAGACCATCAAGTTCGCCGCGACCTCATCGGCCAAGTGAACGAACATTGACCCCTCGGTGGCGGGACCGGAAGGAGGTTCGGCCCCGCCCCGTGCTCAACTGACGGCGTCCAAGCTTCCGGTCGGCCAGCCGATCGACATCATCTTGGTGCCTGGACGCGGGCTGACTTGGCCATCGACGGTAACCTCGGGATCCCCGACTCCGTCGTCCTGCCCGCACGTTCCCTCAAGACCTCGCAGGCTGGATGAGCTCGCCGAGCAAGCTTTGGACCCGACGATCGATCTCATCGACGATGGGACGTACTTCGTCGACCGGTTTGCCCGCGGGATCCTCCAACTCCCAGTCGAGATAGCGCTTGCCGGGATAGAAGGGGCAGGTGTCGCCACACCCCATGGTGACGATGATGTCAGCAGCCCTGGCTGTCTCATCGGTAAGCAACTTTGGAGACTCCCGACTCGGGTCAAGCCCCCGCTCGCGCAGGACTGCTACGACCGAGCCGTTGAGCTGGGCGGCGGGCTCCGAGCCAGCCGAACGGACATCGACCTGACCCTGGGCGTAGTGCTCGAGCAAGAGACTGGCCGCGAGACTCCTTCCGGCGTTGTGCACGCATAGGAAGAGGACGACCGGCTTCTCGGTCACACGAGCTCCCTAGGCACCTGCGACCCACCGGCCGGCGCGACAAGGGACTCCTCGGGGTGGGCCACGACCACCTGAGCAGCTTCCGCGGGAGTCAGCTTTGAATACAGCGTTCTCAGAACCGCAAATGCGACGAACCCTCCCAGCACCTGTGCTCCGACGAAGCTCGGGACCGACGAAGGAGCGATGCCGGCGAACGAGGCCGAGAACATGCGGCCCACGGTGATGGCCGGATTCGCGAAGCTCGTCGAGCTGGTGAAGAAGTAAGCCGCACCGATGTAGGCACCCACGGCCGCTGGGGCGGATCGGCTGCGGCCAGTCCGAGCCAAAGCGAAGATCACGAGCATTAACCCAACGGTGGCCACAACCTCGGACAGGAAGTGGCCACCAGAGGCCCGATGCTTGGCGGAGAGACTGATCGCCGCTCGACTGAACATGAGATTGGCCAGGATCGCCCCTCCGATGCAACCGCCGACCTGAGCGGGCAGGTAAGCGAAGGCGTCGCGCCAACGCAGGCCCCGGAACGCCGCGTCAACCAAGGACACCACCGGATTGAAATGTCCCCCTGAGACCGACCCGAACATCAAGATTGTGGCGAAGAGCCCTGCGCCGGTCGCTGCAGCGTTCTCGAACAACTCCAGACCCAGATCACCAGGTGAGAGCCTTTGGGCGGCGATTCCGGAGCCAATGACGATGGCAGCCAGAAAGATGCTGCCAAAGAACTCGGCGGTGAGTCGACGCCACAGCGCATGCTCATCCATGGAGTTGCGGCCTGGTCAATCGCCTCGATGTCGACTCGACGTTCAGCAGCAAGGCAAGGGGTTTTCTGCCACCAGATCGGGTCGAGTCGCGCAACACGCCGCGCCGTTCGGATCGGAGGCCCGAAGCTGTCCCGCCGGCATCTCGGTATCGGCGAGGACGACGTAAATCTCCCAGGGTTCCCCACCGGGGCCATCGACCCAGACCTTGTCTTGCACGGCATAGCAGCAGGCCACTTGCTCCTCCACCGCTGTCTCCAGATCGGCAGCCGCGAGCCGAGCTTGGGCTGTCATGACTTGCTCGGTGGTCTCGACCTCGATCCCCAGGTGATTGAGTGATCCCGGCGCCTGAGCGCCGTCCTCGATCAGCACGAGCTTCAGCGGTGGGTCAATCACCGCAAAGTTGGCATAACCGGGTCGAACCTTTGCCGGTTCGGTCGCAAACAGCTTGGAGTAGAAGGCCACGGCTTCATCCAGGTCCTTGACGTTCAGGGCGAGCTGCACTCGGGACATTGGGCTGGTCCTCCTGATACATTTACCTTGGTCGATGTTCAGTCTGACACCACGTATCGACCCTTGTCAATATCTGAGGAGACTCGGGTGCCGAGAACCAGGGCGATCGCTTCCACACGCGACGCCGAACTGTGCTGTTCATCTGTTGTCGACGCCCCGCTCGCCGAGAACGAGGCAGCCGAGCTGGCCCGGGTGCTCGGAGCCTTAGCAGACCCGGTGCGCTTACGGTTGCTGTCCCTCGTTGCCGCTCAAGCGGAGGTCTGCTCGTGCGACTTGGAGGTGCCGCTCGGAAGGAGCCAGCCGACTGTCTCGCACCACACCAGGGTGCTAGCCGAGGCTGGTCTCCTCGTCGGGGAGAAGCGGGGCCGGTGGATGTGGTGGCGAGTCGAACCCACGCGTCTTGCCGCTGTGCGAACGGCACTAGGCGGTTGATCGCTCAGTGTCCAGATCAGGAAGCCGACTCGGGCACTTGTTCCGATCCCTCGGGTGGCATTCTGCGGAGTTGCGGGTTGATTGGCTCGCTCTCGGGCATCGAGGATTGTCCTTCGCAACCGGCTGAAGGAACCGTCGATCAGGGAGGCCCTACCGCTCGTTGGCTCGGCTCCTTGGTCCGACCCTCGAATTGATCGGTGGCGGTCCAAGTCAAGAACCCGAAGCGAGATTCGCAACCGCTCTGGTCACGGCACTGGGAATAACGTTTGGGGTGTGAACAGGCGGAGCTCGACCATCGACACGGACGTGGGCCACCGTCGCCTATTGGACCTGAAGTGCCCAGATGAGCGGCAGGCAGTCAGACACCGACAAGGACCTTCGCCTCTGGCTTCACCCGTCGCTGATCAGGTCACATTTGATTGTGTACGAAGCCAGTTCGAAGTTCGGATTCGGTGCCGGGACGGGAACCGGGAAGGGAAAGTGAACGCTGCCGCCGGTGACGGAACGATGGGAACGCACGTTCTGGTTACGGGAGCGACTGGGTACATCGGTGGCCGGCTAGTAGGGAGGCTACTCGGCCGCGGTGCGCGTGTCCGCTGTGTCACGCGTGACCTCCGACGGCTAGATGGCCGTAGGTGGCCGGGCGTGGAGCTTACTCAAGGCGACCTCGTTGACGAGGATGCTGCGCGTCGAGCATTGGACGATATAGATGTCGTCTATTACCTGGTGCACTCGATGTGGGGCGGGGAGGCGTTCCCCGAACGGGATCGTCAAATCGCTCATAGCTTCGCAACGGCTGCTCAGAAGACGGGCGTCATGAGGATCGTCTATCTCGGGGGACTTGGAGATCCGAGCCAAAGCCTGAGCGAACACCTGATCTCGCGTCACGAGGTGGGCCATATCTTGGCCGCCAGCGGCGTGTCAGTAATCGAGTTCCGCGCCTCAATGATCGTCGGCTCGGGATCGGTGAGCTTCGAAATGATCCGGAGCTTGACCGAGCGTCTGCCGATAATGGTCACTCCCCGGTGGCTGGACAGGCGCTGCCAACCGATCGGCATCCGCAACGTCCTGGAATACCTGATCGAAGCACTCGACCATCCTGATGCCGAAGGCATCTACGAGATCGGCGGTTCGGACATACTCAGCTACAGGCAAATGATGCTCGAATACGCCCGCGTTCGGGGGCTCCACCGTCGAATCTTCGTCTTTCCCGTGCCTCACCCCCAATGGAGCAGCCGGTTCGTTGACCTTGTCACACCGATTCCATACGCCATCGCAAAACCGCTTGTGGCCAGTCTGGATACCGATATGACGGTACGGAGCGACCGCGCTCTACGCGAGTTCGGTGTCCGGCCAATGCGCTATCGTGCCGCGCTCGAGTTGGCGCTGGCCCGGGTGGAAAGTGACGAGGTCGAGACGACGTGGGCCTCCAGCCTGGCCAGTTTCAGCGCGGATCAATTCCCAAGTCGCCAGCTCGCGATTCACGAGGGCATGCTGTTTGAGCGCCATCGGATCCGTTGCTCGGCAACACCCCAAACGGTCTTTGACGCCGTGTGCGCGCTCGGCGGCGACCGCGGATGGCCCGCCGGCAACACTCTGTGGCAGATTCGGGGGCTCATCGACCGGATATTTGGCGGGGTAGGCATGCGACGAGGTCGCCGCCATCCCCGCGAGCTTCGCATCGGTGAGCCCGTGGACTTCTGGCGCGTCGAGGCACTCGAGCCACCCCATCTGCTGCGGTTGCGAGCCGAGATGAAGCTTCCTGGAACTGCCTGGTTGCAGTTCGAGGTCCTGCCCGACTTGGACGGTGCTCGGATCGAACAGACTGCGTTCTTCGATCCGCACGGTCTCTCCGGTTACCTCTACTGGTACACCTTCCTGCCGTTTCACCGGTTCCTGTTTCCTGGGCTCATCCGAGCGCTGCGTCGGACCGCCGAATCGAGGGTCCCCGAACCCTCGCCTGCGTGATCTTGACCCCGAGGACTTCGAACTGCGTACTACTCGGGCGACCCTAAAGGAAGACCCGATTCAAGCTCATGCGGCACGCTGCACTCCCGAATAAGGCCTCTGAGCAGGTCACGTCGACACAGATGTGGCCCGTGCGAGCCGCACTTTGATTGGGGGACCCCTCGTCGCCATCCTCAGCCACAACCCCGTTTATCCCCCTTTTCTCGCTCGCGATGGGACCTTCGGCCCTGGGGGCGATTGCTCCGGGGCCAATAGGCTCAGGCTCAAGGCGCCGAACGAGTTCGTTTGGTGTTCGCCTCGGAGGGGTAGGTGCCATGCCTCTAGGGAAGACCCGTCGTGGTCTTTCTCCCCTCGGCAACCTCGCCGCTGCCGGCACATCGGCGCAGCCGGTGCTCTCGCTCGAAGACGGAGCCCGCGTGGCGGTTGTCGGCGGTGGCCCGGCGGGTTCGTTCTTTGCACACTTCCTCCTCAAGATGGCAGCCGAGGTCGGCCTCGACCTCTCCGTCGACATCTGGGAGCCCCGTTCGTTCGCTCGCAGCGGCCCGGGTGGCTGCAACCACTGTGGCGGCATCGTCTCCGAGTCGCTTGTCCAGATCCTCGCGACCGAGGGGATCAACCTGCCACTCGATGTCGCCCAGCGGGGCATCGAATCGTATGTCGTCCATATGGATGTCGACAGCGTCCGCATCGCGAGCCCAGGCGGTGAGCGGCGGATCGCGGCGCTTTATCGTGGCAATGGGCCGCGGACGGGAGAAGCATCGCCCTGGGAGAGTTTTGACGGCTTCCTCCAGAAGATAGCGGTTAGTGACGGCGCGCGCGTTGTTCGCTCGCTCGTCAGCGGCATCGAGTGGCGCGATGGCCTTCCGAATCTCCTTGAAGCTGGGGGCAGCGCATCGCCATACGAGCTTGTCTGCATCGCATCCGGAGTGAACAGCAACTTCGTTGGACTGCTCGCCCAGGCCGGAGTCGAGATGGGCCCGCTTGAGACCATGCGCACCTATATCTGCGAGTTCCGCTCTGATGCTGAGACGATCCAGCGGGTGCTCGGCGACTCGATGCATGTCTTCCTACTCGACATCCCTCGCCTCGAGTTCGCTGCATTAATCCCCAAAGGCGAGTTCGTCACGATGTGTTTGCTAGGGGAGGATATCGATGAGAAGCTCGTGCACGAATTCCTCCATTCGCCTGAGGTGATGCGCTGCTTCCCCGTCGACTCGACGCCCTGCGTGTGCACCTGCTCTCCCTTGATCAACGTTCGCGGCCCGAAGGAGCCGTTCGCCGACCGCGTCGTCCTTGTTGGTGATAGCGGGGTGACCCGCCTCTATAAGGATGGCATCGGCGCCGCCTTGCGCACGGCCAAAGCGGCAGCCGAGTCCGCCGTCTTCCAGGGGATTGCGGCCGAGGACTTCAGACGTCACTACGCGCCGACTTGCGAGGCGATCGCGGCGGACAACGCAATTGGCAAGTTCATGTTTACGGTCACACGGGCGTTCAAGTACGCGCGCTTCTCGCGGCGCGCAATCGCGCGAATGAGCCGGAACGAGCAGGCATCCCCCGGCTCCGCGCGACGCCTCAGCTCTGTGCTTTGGAACATGTTCACTGGCAGTGCCCCGTACCGCGAGATCCTGAAGGACACCCTCCACCCCGCGTTCCTCGCGGGAATGGCCTGGAACCTTCTGCTCGGTGCTCCTCCCCGGCGCCGAGGACCGAAGGCGGCCTGACGATGGGCACCGGCGCGCTCGGCACGGTGTACCCGAATGGTGCGGTGATCGTTCGCGAAGGGGAACCTGGCAACTGCATGTACGTCGTTCAGGCGGGCAAGGTCGAGGTCATCCGCGGGGAAGGTGATCGCGAGCGACGACTCGACGTGATTTCCGAGGGAAGCTTCTTCGGGGAAATGGCGCTCTTCGAGACTGAGATGCGCTCCGCGACCGTGCGCGCACTGGGCGATGCGCGGGTCTTGACCATTGACAAGAGAGCGTTGCTGCGCCGGATCACGGAGGATCCACTGCTCGCGCTGAACCTACTGAAGACACTCTCGTCGCGACTGCGCGAGGCACGCCGTTCCCAGGTGGCAACGTGAGTGGACACGACAATCTCATGCGGCTGACGCCCTCATTTCGTCCGACTCAGCTGCAGAAAGTCTCACCTTGCCAGGCGAGCTGCCCGATCTCCGGCGACATCCGAACATGGGTCGGCATCATCGCCCAGAGGGAGAAGTTGGGCCTCACGCTCGAGGAGGCTTTCGCGCGCGCCTGGGGAGTGATCGTCGAGCGCAACCCGATGCCGAGCACGCTGGGCCGCGTTTGCCCGCGTCCTTGCGAATCAGACTGCAACCGCTCGGAGCTCGACCAGCCCGTCTCGATCAATGCAATGGAACGCTTCCTGGGTGACTGGGCCATTTCCAAGCGGCTCCCACTGGCCCGCCTCGAAGAGAACCAAAAGCCCGAGTGGATCGGCGCTATCGGCTCCGGCCCGTCGGGCCTCTCGTTCGCATATCAGATGGCCCGTCGCGGGTACCGGGTGACGATCTACGAGCAACGGCCACGGGCGGGCGGAATGCTCCGTTACGGGATCCCGGACTACCGGCTGCCCCCCGAGGTGCTCGACGCTGAGATCGACCGCATCGCGCGTCTCGGCGTCGAGATCCGGCTTGACACGGCCGTCGGAAGCGACGTTTCACTTGCCGAATTGCGGGCGCGCCACGTCGCTCTATACGTCGCGATCGGGGCGCAGGCGGGCCGTGAACTCGGGATCACGGGCGAGGTTGACGGGGCCGTCTGGAACGGCGCGGAGTTCCTTCTCCGCGTCAACCAAGGCGACCCAGTGGAGGTCGGCGCGACGGTAGCAGTGATCGGTGGGGGCAATACCGCAGTCGACGCCGCGCGGACGGCCCGGCGAACTGGCGCCGACGTGACGATCGTTTACCGGCGTTCCCGCAAGGAAATGCCGGCGATCGAAGCGGAGGTCGATGATGCGCTTGCGGAAGGGGTGGGGCTGCTGCTCCTGAGTACGCCGGTACGGGTCGAACGGCGTGACGGCTCGCTCATCCTGACGGTCGTCTCCATGGAGCTCGGCGAGCCAGACGAGTCCGGACGACGGCGGCCAGTCGCCGTGGCGGGTTCGGAGACCGAGCTGCCGGTGGACACCATCATCGCGGCGGTCTCCCAGGTACCCGACTGGTCGGGCCTCGAAGAACTCCAACGTGCCGGTTGGCTCGCTCCCGATTCGAGCGGCGCCATCACGGAGGGAGTCTGGGGTGGCGGCGATGCGATCGAACTTGGCATCTGCGGGACGGCCATCGCCCACGGCCGACGTGCCGCAGAGGCACTCCATACCCGACTTGGCGGGCGTCCCGAGCCGGTGCCGGAGAGCCGCCCGCCGATCAGCTCCGCCGCACTGCTGCTCGATGCCTATCCACCGGCCACGCGTGCCGAGGCTGTTCGCCTCGCTCCAGACGACGCGGTCCGCCTCCCCAGCGCCGAGGTCAGCCTTGGCATCGACGAGGAGCAGTTCCTAGGGGAAGCCAGCCGCTGCTTGTCGTGCGGTTCCTGTTTCGGCTGCGAGCAGTGCTGGATGTTCTGCACCGTGCTGTCGTTCGGTCGTCTCGCCGATTCTGCCCCGGGGGCGTACTTCTCGCTCTCGCTCGACAATTGCCTGGAATGCGGCAAATGCGTCGAGGTGTGCCCCTGCGGATTCCTCGAGGTAACCGGTGGCGGTCTTTCTCAGTCGTCAAGGTAGCGTCGAGCCTTCATTCTCTTGCGCCTCGGGACACCACCCATTCAATGCTCGGGGCCGCGTCACTATCTGTTGCGAGTTCTTTCGCCAGCCTGAATCGTTAACTAGAACACCTCCGGCGCTAACAGGCTTCCATGCCCATGACATCCGAGCAGCGCTCCCTCCGATCGCGTTTAGGCGCCTATACCGTGCACTCCCGGGGATTGACCGATACTGAGCCGACCCGTGCGACGTTCATGGCCCGTTTCGAGCGCGAGGTCGATCCTGAGAGCAAGCTTTCGTCTGCGAAAGGTCAAAGCGAGCCGAGGCGGCTCGGAAGGCCTACTCTCACCCGCCTGGCCTTTCGGTCTTTCCGGTCGTTATCGCGCTGAGCGACGAATCGGGCCTCACCTCCTCGCCCGTTCCGGCGAGTTCAAGAGGTTGCACGACGTGGGCCGCTTGCCGGATGACCCCCTGCGACGCCTCTGAAGGGCCCATCCTTCGATGTCAGTCCCACGGGTGACCTTGACCCCGTTTTCCGGACCACCGTTGTAAGAGTCAGGTCTGGGTGGTGACTGAGTGTAAGGCCTCGAACTCGATCGGTGGAAGGTAGCCGAGCGAGCTGTGAAGACGCTCGGGGTTGTAGAAGTGCTCGATCCACTCCGCGATCGCGATGGATAGCTCGATCTTCGTGCGCCACTTCTTGCGGTTGAGCAGCTCGATTTGCATGGACCCCCAGAAGGACTCCATGGGGGCGTTGTCGTAGCCGTCGCCGATCGTGCCCATCGAGCCGGTGAGCCCCTTCTCGCGGACGAGCTGTGAGAACCCCCACGACGTGTATTGACTAGGTTCAATCGATCGTCGCAACGCCGGCCTTCTGGAGCAAGAGTAGATGCTCATCGAAGGCTTCGGCGGGTGTCTTCCAACCAAGGGTCTTGCGGGGTCGGCTGTTGAGCATCGCTGCAACCGCGTCAATCTCTTCAGCGTTCCAGCGCGAGACGTCAGTGCCCTTGGGGAAGTATTGGCGCAGGAGGCCGTTGGTGTTCTCGTTGCTGCCGCGTTGCCAGGGACTGCGAGGGTCGGCGAAGTAGACCGGGATGCCGGTCTCGACTTTGAATGCTGCGTGTTGTGAGAGCTCCTTGCCCCTGTCCCAAGTGAGGGATCGGCGGAGCTGCTCCGGAAGAGTCGTCATCTTGGCGGCGAGCGCGTCTTTCATCGTGACCGCTCCATAACCGGCGAGCGCCGGCCCGTTCTTGACGGTGTGCTTGTGTCGATAGCCCTCTTCTCGAGGCAGATGGATCAGCATGGTGAACCTCGTGGTCCGCTCGACCAACGTGCCGATCGCCGAGCGTTCCAACCCGATGATGAGGTCGCCTTCCCAGTGCCCAGGGACGGCACGATCGTCGGCCTCGGCGGGTCGCTCACTGATCATCACCTCAGGGGTGACGTGGCCCCAGGCCTTCTGCTGTGACCTGGAACGAGGTACTCGCAAGGCCCGGCCGGTCCGCAAGCAGGCCACCAGCTCGCGTTTGAGCGCCCCTCTGCTTTGGACGTAGAGCGCCTGGTAGATCGCCTCGTGGCTGATCCGCATGGACTCATCATCGGGGAAATCGACCCTCAGCCGCTTGGAGATCTGTTCGGGACTCCAGGCCTTCACCCAGCGGCGATCCGCTCGATGGGGCTTGCCCTTTCCGTTCCACTTCGGACCTGGTGGGCCCACCAGTCGACCATTAAACGTCCTCTCGACGGCGGACAGTCGTTCCTGGACGTAGTCCCGCAACGGTTCATTCGTGGCCAGCTTGGCTGCCTTCGGCCGTCGAGCCCGCCGTTCGGCATGCCACTGCGCGGTCGATGCCTTGTACTCGAGACGAAAGGTTCGGGTCGACGCGTTGCGACGAAGCTCTCGCGAGACCGTCGACGGATTCCGGTCCAGTCGACGGGCAATCTCGCGCACGCCGAGTTTTTGCGCGCGTAGAAGGGCGATGTCCTCGCGCTCCGAGAAAGACAAGTAGCGGCCACTCACAGTTGGGGAAAGGCAAGGATTCACCCCGCCAGCGTGGCGGAACCATCGATACGCGACCGGGGATGACACCCCGGCCTCCCGGCCGGCATCGTCGCTCTTCAGGCCGCGAGCGATAGCCGCCCAGAACTTGACCCGGTCCTCACGCCAGGCGATCGAAGGCCGTCCTGGTGATGGAATGTGGCCTCGATAGAGCTGGACCTCGCGCTGCCGTTCTCGCAACGTCGCCATCGAGCACCTCCAGAGTCGAGGTGTTGCGACGACCAATTGAATTCACCTTGACTCCCGTGGTCCGAGTGGATGATCGAGTTGGCTCCGGTCGTGCGCGACTCGCTCGCCATGACGACGGCATCGTTGACGAGTGAAGTCTGGCACCGCCGGTCGATCGCCCAGCCCACGACACGGCGGCTGAAGGCGTCGAGGACCACGCAGCAGTAGACCCTGCCCTCCTTGGTCGGGTGCTCGGTGATGTCGGTGAGCCACAGCACGTTGGGGCGGTCGACGGTGAAGTTGCGCTGGACCAGGTCCTCTTCGGTTGCCTCGTTCACGAGGTTCCGCACACGACGCCTGGGACCCGGAAGCCCCTTGATCCCAAGCTGTTTCATGATCGACCAGACGAGCTTCTTGTTGACGACCATGTCGTGGTCTCGTCGGAGCGCAGCGGTGATCCGCAGCATCCCATAGGTGCCGCGGGAGCGCTCGTGGAGTTCTTTGATGAGGTCCACAAGGAGCAGCCGGCGCATCTCGCGGTCCGACGGCACGTGGTACTTGAACTCGTAGTAGACGGAGCGTGGGACCCCGACGACCTGGCAGGCGGCGCGCTCTGAGTAGCCAAGGTTGCTCAGCGCTTGGGCAACCTGGCACCGCCTTTTGGGCCAACGGCCTCCTCGCCGTTGAAGATCGCCGCCGCGGCCCTGACAATCTCGAGCTCTGCTTCGAGCTCGGCGATCGTCTTGTGGGCCTGGGCGAGCTCGTCAGCCTCGAAGCTCTTGACCCCGTCAGCACGACCGGCGTCAATCAGCGCCTGGCGCTTCCACAGGTACAGGGTCGCCTCCGACACCCCGACGTCACTGGCCAGCTCGCGGACCGTCTCGCCGGCGAGCAGGCGCTCACAGACTGAGCGTCGGAACTCCCTCGCGTAGCGCTTGGGCATGGACTACCTCCAGGTAGCTCACGACCAGACTCTAAAAAGGGTGGCTCGGCTTAAGGGGTATAGGCCA
>Ga0116215_1000810_pt1 | contig 22356 bp, 18 predicted proteins | sample Sb_taG_7_FD_89698 | JGI IMG/M metagenome (GOLD analysis project Ga0116215, IMG submission 89698) | Peat soil microbial communities from Weissenstadt, Germany - Sb_50d_2_FS metaG | ecosystem: Environmental > Terrestrial > Soil > Wetlands > Peat | place: Germany: Weissenstadt | collected 2010-09-21
ATCTGATCGATCCAGGCCACGGTGCGCCCCAGGGTGTCGCCGTGTTCCCCCGTACGCTCGTCGAATTGGGCGAGTCGGCCGAAGCCGGAGTGATCGAGCTCACCGCACCGGGGGCCTCCGACTCGGCGCTTCCCGCCGGGGAGGAACGTGACACGGCGCCACGGGCTGCGCTCGTGGTGCCGGTGACCGAGCTCCGGGTGTCGGACGACGCCCGTCTCCGCTACGGAAACCTGCAGGTGCTCGGGCAGGGCGCGACCTCGATCGCGGTGCAGGCCAGTTGCGTGGGGCGCGACGCCACGTTGCAATCGTTCACGGCCGGACTCGGGGGCCGATACGCACGGGTGCGCACCGACTCCGACCTGTTGGGCCAGGCGGGGCGCGCCAGTTTGCTGGCCGCATATCTGGGAACGGGCCACCAGGTGCACGACTTCCGCACCCTCCAGGACCACCATGCACCGCGCACCGAGAGCCAGCTCCTGTTCGAGGGGGCGGTGGCCGACACGGCTCGTTCGGTGTACAGCGGGCTGATCAGGATCCGCAAGGGAGCGCGCGGCGCCAACGCCTTCCAGACGAACCACAACCTCGTGCTCTCCGAGGGAGCCCATGCCGACTCGGTGCCCAACCTCGAGATCGACGAGAACGACGTGAAGTGCAGCCACGCGTCGAGCGTGGGTCCGATCGACGAGGAGGAGCGTTACTACCTCGAGACGCGGGGGATCGACCCGGTCGTCGCCGAGCGCCTCATCGTGCTCGGCTTCTTCTCCGACATCGCCGGGCGGTCCCCGTTCCCGGGGGTGGGTCGGTGGGTCGAGGACGCGGTGCGCCGCCGCATGGTCGGTCGTCTGTCGGCCCTCGGGCGGGCCGATGGGTGAGCTGGTGCGGCTGTGTGGGCGCGACGAGCTCTCCTCCGGAGAAGCACGGCGCTTCGACGTGGGAGCGCACCGGATCGCGTTGGTGCGCATCGAGGAAGACTTCTATGCCATCGGTGACGTCTGCAGCCACGAGGACTACTCGCTCTCCGAGGGCGAGGTGCTCACCGATGCCTGTGAGATCGAATGCTGGAAGCACGGGTCGATGTTCGACCTGCTGACAGGCGAACCGAGATCGTTGCCCGCCACCCGACCCGTTCCCGTCTATGTGGTTCGCGTCGAGGGTGGCGACGTGTCGGTGGAGCTCCCGTGAGTAGCGCCGAGGTGCATTCCCCCGACGGCCAGGACGCAGTCCACGAGCTCGTCGTGGGCGGCCTCCGGGCTGGTGTCGCCGGGTTGGAAGTGCTGACCGGTGTCGATCTCGTGGTGCGAAGCGGCGAGGTCCACGCCGTGATGGGCCCGAACGGGTCGGGCAAGAGCACGCTCGCGCACGTCCTCATGGGCAAGCCGGGGTACCAGGTGCTGGGCGGAAGCGTGACCCTCGACGGGCGGGACCTGCTTCCCCTGGCACCCTTCGAGCGCGCCCGCTTGGGACTGTTCCTCGCCCCTCAGGACCCCATCGCAGTCCCGGGAGTGGGATTGCACCACGCCATGACCGAGGCGCTGGTCGGGCGGGGGGTGCGCCCCGACGATGCGACCGGGTCGCTGTCGGCTCGATCCGTGGCCGAGGCCGGGCGGGTGGGATTCGAGACGCGCCTTCTCGAGCGGCCCCTCAACGTCGACCTGTCGGGGGGCGAGCGCAAGCGCAGCGAGACACTGCAGATGGCGCTGCTGCGGCCGAGCATCGCGGTGCTCGACGAGCTCGACTCGGGCATCGACATCGACGGGTTGCGCGACGTGGCCCGGCGCGTTCGCGACGCGGTGGCGGAATGGGGGTTGGGGGTGCTCGCCATCACCCACTACCGGCGCCTGCTGTCGGTGTTGCATCCTGACGTCGTGCACGTGCTCGTGCGCGGTCGCATCGTGGCGAGTGGCGGTCCTGAGCTCGCCGAAGAGCTCGAGCGCACCGGTTACGCCGCCTTCGAGAAAAGGGCTCGGGATGGTGACGAAGGTCGCGAGCCAAACTGACTCGTCAGTCAGTAACGCCGGCACTACGATGAGCGGCCGTCTGCAGTGCACCGACGCAGGAGGCCGCTCGTGCGCTTCTTCAGTTTCCACCTCATGCCGTACCCGGGTCTGCCTGCCGACTACGACGGTCCGGCGTGGATCACGTGTCCCAACGAGTTCTTCGACGCCCGGCTCGGTGGAGAGCTCTACAACCGCTACATCGACGAGCTGATCTACGCCGAGGAGCTCGGTTTCGACGGGGTGTGCGTCAACGAGCACCACCAGAACGCATACGGCATCATGCCGTCGCCCAACCTGATCGCGTCGGTTCTCGCCCGCCAGACCGAACGCGTCCGCATCGCCGTGGTCGGCAACGCCCTTCCCTTGTACGATCCCCCGACCCGGGTGGCCGAGGAGTTCGCCATGATCGACTGCATCAGCGGCGGGCGGCTCATCGCCGGCATGGTCGTGGGCGGGGGGCCCGAGTACTACTCGTTCTCGCTGAACCCGGCCCACGCCCGCGAGCGCTTCGCCGAGGCTCACGACCTGATCCTCAAGGTGTGGACGGAGCCGGGCCCCTTCGAGTTCATCGGCAAGCACTACAAGCTCCGGTATGTGAACTCCTGGCCCAGGCCCATCCAGCAACCCCATCCCGAGATCTGGATCCCCGGGGTGGGCTCGCTGGAGACGCTCGAATTCGTGGCCAGACATCGCTACGCGTACATGGGGATCCCCTACTTCCACATCAATGTCTTCGAGCGCATGTTCGCCATGATGCGCGACGCGTGCGAAAAAGAAGGATACGTCGCCGATCCGCTGCAGCTGGGCTGGCTCGTGCCGATCTTCGTGGGTGAGACCGACGCCGAGGCACGCCGGCGATACGAGGAGCACTTCTGGTACTTCGTCCGCCGTCTCCTCCCCGGCATCAACATCTCGCCGCCGGGCTACACCTCTGTTCGCTCGTCCGAGAACATCATGAAGAACGCCGGCACCTTCGCCCTGAACCTCGAGACGTGGGACCAGGTCGTCGAGGGTCAGTACGCCATCGTCGGCTCCCCCGAAACGGTCACCGAGCTGCTCTCCGCCAACGTCGAGCGGTTGGGGGTGGGCAACCTGCTGGGCCTCTTCCAGTTGGGCACGCTGTCCGCCGCCGACACCAGGCGGAACCTCGAGCTGTTCGGCACCGAGGTCATGCCCAAGCTCCGCGCCGCCTTTCCGGGCACCCAGGTGCCCCCGGCGAGCACGCCGGCACCCGCGGCGGCACCGTCATGACGACCCTGGTGGCGGGCACCATCGACACCGCGGTCGGCTCGATCGAGGTCCACCGAGGCGGTCGAGACGGGCCCGCCCCCATGGTCTACCTGCACTCTGCCCAGGGCGAGGGGCCCGGCATGGCCTTGCTCGAGGCGCTGGCCGACACCCGCCAGGTCGTGGCGCCGTTGTTCCCCGGCTTCGGAGCCTCCGAGGGGCTGGCCCTCATCGACGACATCGAGGACGCCGCCTTCCACCTCTTGGACGTCGCGGACCGGTTGGGGTTCGCGCGCTGTGACATGGTGGGCTCGTCGCTCGGAGGGTGGATGGCCGCCGAGCTGGCGGTGCGATGGCCCGAGCGGGTCCGGCGCATGGTGCTCGTGAACCCGGTTGGCCTGTACGTGGAGGGCGCCCCGATCACCGAGATCTTCGGCCGGGCACCGTCGGAGCTCGCCGATGAGCTCTTCGCGGACCGGGACTACCCCATCGCGCAGCTCATGCGCGCCATGGAGGAAATGGAGGCGGACCCGTCCCAGATCCCCTTCGAGCTCGTGCGGCCGTTCCTCCAATCCCAAGCCGCCACGGCGAAGGTGGGGTGGAACCCCTATCTGCACGATCCCAAATTGCAGAGGCGCCTAAGCCGCATCACCGCCCCCACGCTCATCGTCCACGCCCGCAAGGACGGCATCGTCTCCCGTGCCCATGCCGAGGCCTATGCGTCGGCCATCCCCGACGCCAAGGTCGCGGATGTGGACGACGCTGCTCACCTCGCCCCGCTGGAGCGTCCCGCCGAGGTGGCCAAGCTCGTCCTCGAACATCTCGGGATCTGATCGGCAGGTCACGACCCCACTAGGCGTGCCGCGCGGCCGCAGCGGCGACGTGCACTGGTACCGTCTTGAGCTATGTCCCGCCGTCCACCGCCTGGTACGGACGCGGGCCGCGGCAAGTTGATCGGCCACGCACGACTGGACCCGCATCCCGTCGACGCACCCGGTGACCGCGCCGCCGCCAACCAGGGCCTCGAGCGCCTCGGCCAGGTTCCGGCCAAGAGGCGCGGCGAGACCACGTCGGAGGCTGCGGGAGCGGTCCCCGGCGCCATCGCAGGTGCACCCCCAGAGGCGACGGCGGCTACAGCGCCGGACGTCGCCCCTCCTCCCACCATCCGGCCGCCCAAGCGTCGAGGTCGGGGGCGCCCACGCAGCACCGGTGCGCGCGTGATCCGGTGGTCGGCGTTGGTGGTGGTGCTCGTGCTCCTCTTGGCCGGCTCGTCCTTCGGCTACCTGTGGTACCGGCTGGGCGAGATCAAATCCGTCAAGTGCGCGGCATGTGCCGTGGCTGCGCCAGGGGCCCCTTACAACGTGCTCGTGGTGGGGTCGGACTCCCGCGCCGGGAACACCGGTACAGCCGTCCAGCAGTTCGGAAGTGCGTCGCAGGTCGGGGGCCAACGTAGTGACACCATCAAGGTCCTTCACGTGAACCCCGCCGCGGGAACGGCACAGCTGCTTTCGATCCCGAGAGACACCTACGTCGCGCTGTCGGGAATGCCCTCGGGAACCGGCTTGGCGACCGACAACAAGATCAACACAGCGTTCAACAGCGGCCCGGACCCGCTCATCAAGACCATCGAGAACACCTTCGGCATCCCCATCAGCCACTTCGTGATCATGGACTTCTCCGGGGTGATCAATCTCGTCCAGTCGGTGGGTGGCATCACCTTGAACTTCCCCTATCCCGTGCGCGACAACGACAACGGGAACAACAACTCGGGGCTCGACATCACCCAATCCGGATGCCAGACGTTGAACGGCAACATGGCGCTCGCCCTGGCACGCTCGCGCTATTACGAGTACGAGGTCCGGCCCGGCGTCTGGGAGTACGACGGCAGCGGCGACCTGGGGCGCATCCAGCGACAAGATCTCATCATCGAGGCCGTGATCGACAAGGTGAAGTCGTCGAGCTACAACCCTCTGAAGGTCAATTCATTCCTCGGCTCCATCGTGCACGACATCACCAAGGACGATGCCATGTCGACGTCCATGCTGTTGTCGCTGGCTCAGCGGTTCCACGCCTTTTCGGCCTCGTCGCTCAAGACCTTGACCCTGCCGACGGTCGGGGCGAGCTCCGACGCGGCGGGCGCGGTGGAGGTCGTGCAGCAGCCCGCCGCCAACCAGATGATCAGCCAGTTCCTGGGCACGTCGCCGGGCCCGATCGTCACGCCACCCCTCGACGCCTACGGGTCCCCCGTGACCGTGCCGGCCACCACAGCGCCACCGAGCCAGGGCGGGGGAGGACAGTCGAGCGCCGTCCCCACCGTGCCGGGCACCGGGCCCTTCAATCCGACCCTTTGTTGAGAGGGGTCGCGCCCGTACCTAGACGGCGGCCTCGGCGTCGTCGAGCCCCTGTGCCAGCGTGTTCCACGAAAGGGTGGCGCATTTGATGCGGACGGGGAATTTGACGACGCCTTGGAGGGCGGCGAGCTCCCCGAGGGATTCGGGGTCGGCTACCACGTCGTCGGGGCCCTCGTCGGCGGACCCGTTGTCGGCCCCGCCGCCGTCGGGACCGTCGCCCAGACGGGCCTCGTGGACCGACATCATCGCCTTGAAGGTGCGGATCAGGTCGCGGGCCTCGGCCACGGTCTTGCCCTTCACCGCGGACGACATGAGCGACGCCGAGGACTGGCTGATCGAACAGCCCTGGCCGGCAAACCGGATGTCGCTCACGGTGCCGTCCTGGACCTGCACGTAGACGACCACCTCGTCGCCACACAGTGGGTTGAAGCCCTCGACACGCTGTGCCGGGGGTGCGGGCAGCTCGCCGCGGTTGCGGGGGCTGCGGTAGTGGTCGAGGATGATCTCGCGGTAGAGGTCTTCCAGACCTGTCATTGGCTCCTCGTCGTTCGTGACACGGTGGTCGCACCGGATCGGGTGACCCGGCGCGGGCTCCTACGCGAACAGGGTACCGGCCTCGGCGATGGCGTCGGCCAGGACGTCCACGTCGGACTCGTCGTTGTACAGGTACAGCGAGGCGCGGGCCGTGGCGGTCACGCCCATGCGACGCATCAGGGGCTTGGCGCAGTGATGACCGGCTCGGACACACACCCCGGCCTGGTCGAGGACCTGGGCGAGGTCGTGGGGGTGCACGTCGCGGTACGCCAGCGACAGCACCCCGCCCCGCTCGACGGTGTCCGGCGGCCCGTAGATCTTGAGGTCGAGCCCGAAGCGCTCCTCGAAGATCGACAGTGCATAGGCCGTCAGCTCGACCTCGTGGGTGTGGACGGCGTCGAGGCCCACGTCCTGCAGGTATGCCACCGCCGCGCCCAAGCCCACCGCCTCGGCGATCGGGGGGGTGCCGGCCTCGAATTTCCAGGGCAGCTCGTTGGGCGTGAACCCGTCGTGGCGGACGTCTCGGATCATGCCCCCTCCACCCATGAACGGGGGCATCTCCTCGAGCAGGTCGCGCCGGCCCCACAACACCCCGATCCCGGTGGGCCCGAGCATCTTGTGGGCGCTGAAGGCCAGGAAGTCACATCCCAGCCGGCCGACGTCGGTCGGAAGGTGGGGGACGGACTGGGCACCGTCGGCGAGCACGAGGGCCCCGGCACGATGGGCGGCCTCGGCGATGCGGGCGAAGGGCGTGATGGTCCCGAGCACGTTCGACATGGTGGTGCAGGCCACGAGCTTCACCCTGTCGAGGAGACGATCGAGGTCCGAGAGATCGAGTCGGTACTCGTCGTCGAGACCGACCCAGCGCAACTCGACGCCTCGCTCCTCGGCCAGCATCAGCCACGGGACGATGTTGGCGTGGTGTTCCATGTCGGTGAGCAGCACCACGTCACCCCGGCCGAGGTTGGACCGGCCCCAGGTGGCGGCGACGAGATTGATCGACTCGGTGGCGTTCTTGGTGAAGATCACCTCGTGTTCGGGGTCCCCGGCGCCGATGAACCGGCCGACCGAGACGCGCGCCGCGTCGTAGAGGCGGTCCGCCTCCTCGGCGAAGGTGTACACCCCGCGGTGCACGTTGGCGTGGGTGGTCTGGTAGTACGCGTCCATGGCATCGAGCACGCATTGCGGCCGCTGGGAGGAGGCGGCCGAGTCGAGGTAGACGACCCGGTGCCCGTGCACCGTGCGGCCGAGGATGGGAAAGTCGCCTTTGAGCTTGGAGAGATCCACATGAGAGGGGCACGGGGTGACGCGTGCCGTCGTCGGGGTCCGGCCCGGGTTCGTGCGGGAGTCGGTCACGGTCACCTCCGCCATGGCTCGTAGCCCTCGGCCTCGAGGCGCCGGGCGAGGGCGGGGCCCCCGCTTTCGACGATCCGGCCGTCGACGAGCACGTGCACGACGTCGGGGCGGAGAAGCTCGAGGATCCGCGTGTAGTGGGTGACGAGGAGGACCCCCAGCGCGGGCCGCTCGGCCCGCACGGCCTGCACGCCGTCGGCCACGATGCGCAAGGCGTCGATGTCGAGGCCGGAGTCGGTTTCGTCGAGCACGGCCAGCTCCGGTTCGAGCATCGCCATCTGCAGGATCTCGTTGCGCTTCTTCTCGCCGCCGGAGAAGCCCTCGTTCAGGTGGCGCTCACCGAAAGCCGGGTCCATACCGAGACGCTTCATCCATTCGAGCATCGACAGCCGGACCTCGAGCACCGAGCGGTCCTCACCGACGCGCCCGGACACGGCCTGGCGCAGGAACTGGATCACGGGGACGCCGGGGATCTCCTCGGGGTACTGAAAGGCGAGGAACATGCCCGCCTTGGCGCGCACGTCGGTCGGCCACGCCGTGACGTCCTCGCCGCGGAAACGGATGGCGCCTGCGGTCACCTGGTAGGAGGGATTCCCGAGCAGGGTGCTCGCCAGCGTCGACTTGCCCGACCCGTTCGGGCCCATCAGGGCGTGGAGCTCGCCCTCGCCCAGGGCCAGGTCCACCCCGCGCAGGATCTCGGTGCGGTCGACGGCCACGTGCAGGCCCTCGATCTCCAGAAGCGGGGTCACGCCGGCAGTCTACCGTTGCGGCGAGATTTTCACTACGGCCGTAGGGACAATCCCCGGGGTTCCCGGGCCGACCCCGACGCCCGCCGGGCGGAGGCCCGGAGAACGCTCCCACCAGGTGATTCGGTCGGCCGTAGCGGTCCGGTAGCGTCGCCCCGGTGAGCGATCCGTGGACCTTCAGCGGCAAGGTGGCGGGCCTGGGCCGGTCCGACGGCGTGGTCACCCTGGTCGACGAATCCACCTTCGCCATCAGCGGTCGCGAGGGCGACGTCGTGACCCCGTCGGCCGAGGGCCTCTTCGTCCGTGACACCCGGATCCTGTCCCGATTCGAGCTACGGGTGAACGGAGTGAGGCCCGAGGGGCTGGCCGCGGTCTCCGACGACCCCTTCTCGGCGGTGTTCGTGTCCCGCTGCCCACCGCGCCCGGGGATGGCCGACTCCACGCTCATGGTGTTCCGCCGCCGCTACGTGGGCCAGGGCATGCGCGAGGACTTCGTCATCCGAAACTTCGGCGACGAGCCCACCTTCTGCTCGGTCGAGCTGTTCCTCGACGCCGACTTCGCCGACCTGTTCGCCGTGAAAGAAGGGCGGTTCGGCAAGTCCGACGGGGAGACCACCCGCGAGCACGGCGACGGTCGGCTCGAGTTCTCCTACCGGCGCGGCACGGTGAACCGCGGTCTGGTCATCAACCTGTTCCCGAAGCCGGCGGTGGTCGCCGACGACCTCGTCAGCTTCGAGGCCATCGTGCCCGCCCACGGGGAGTGGACGGGGTGCCTCGAATTCCACCCCGTCATCGAGGGCAAGGCCGTCGATCCCCGCTATCTGTGCGGGCAGCCCGTGGACCGCGCCGCCCCTGCCGAGCGCCTCGCCAAGTGGCGTCGCCAGGTCCCCCAGATCGAGACCGATCACGACGGACTGCGGACGGTGATTTCCTCCAGCGCCGAGGATTTGGGGGCACTTCGGATCTTCGACCCCGACTACCCCGAGCGCGTGGTGCTGGCCGCGGGCGCCCCGTGGTTCATGACGGTCTTCGGCCGCGACTCGCTCATCACGTCGTGGATGGCGCTGCTGGTCGATCCCGACCTCGCACTCGGGGTCCTGCAGACCCTGGCCCGCTTCCAGGGCAAGAACATCGACCCGAGGAGCGAGGAGCAGCCCGGCCGCATCCTCCACGAGATGCGTTTCGGGGATGCGCCCTCTCTCTCGCTCGGGGGCGGGAGCATCTACTACGGGACCGCGGACGCCACGCCGCTCTTCGTCATGTTGCTCGGCGAGCTGCGTCGCTGGGGCCTGGCCCGCGAAGTGGTGGACGAGCTCCTGCCCAACGCCGAGCGGGCCCTCGAGTGGATCGAGAACTACGGCGACCTCGACGGAGACGGGTACGTCGAGTACCAGCGCATGACGGACCGGGGGCTGGCCAATCAGGGGTGGAAGGATTCCGGGGACGGCATCCGCTATCACGACGGCACCGTCGCGCATGCCCCCATCGCCCTTTGCGAGGTGCAGGCCTACGTCTACAGCGCGTACCTGGCCCGCGCCCACTTCGCACGCGAAGCCGGTGACGAAACGGTCTTCGAGCGTTTCCGCTCCAAGGCGACCCGATTGAAGACGGAGTTCAACCGGGACTTCTGGCTCGAGGATCGCGGGTGGTTCGCGGTGGGCCTCGACGGGGACAAGCGGCCCATCGACTCACTCACCTCGAACATGGGCCATTGCCTGTGGACCGGCATCGTCGACCAGGACAAGGCCCGTATCGTGGCCGACAAGCTGATGGGCCCCGAGCTGAACAGCGGCTGGGGTGTCCGGACCCTGGCCTCCTCGATGGGCGGCTACAACCCCATCAGCTACCACTGCGGTTCGGTGTGGCCCCACGACACCGCCATCGTGGCGGCAGGCCTGGCCCGGTACGGGTTCATGGACGCAGCCCTGCGCCTCATCTGCTCGCTGCTCGACGCGGCGGTGAGCCTGGGGGGGCGCCTCCCCGAGCTCTACTGCGGGCTGGATCGCGCCGAGTTCTCGACTCCGGTCGCCTACCCGACGTCGTGCTCTCCCCAGGCGTGGGCAGCGGCGTCACCGCTGCTGTGCCTGCGCACCATGCTCCGTCTCGACCCGTGGGTCCCCTACGGCAAGACGTGGTTGTCCCCGATGCTGCCCGAGGGGATGAAGCACCTCAAGGTGGAGGGGATCCCACTCGCCGGGTCGCGCGTGACCGTCGAGGTCGACGGCGACGACGTGCAGGTGACCGGGCTCCCTCCCGAGGTGGCGCTCGTCACCGAGCCACGTCACCCCGCCACTTCCGTGTGAGGCCAGCTGTGTGAGGCCAGCTGTGTGAGGCCAGGGGTGTGAGGCCAGCTGTGTGAGGGCCCGTTCAGCTTCCGGCCAACGTGCGGAGAACGTCGACCGGTCCGAGCACGGCATGGGGGATCTGGGCCTGCACCTTCCCCAGCGGGACGACGTTGCCGACGACCTCGACGATCGAGGCACTGGACCCGCATGCCGGGTCGAAGGGCTCCCGGGCCACGACCTGGATGGGGGCCGTCCCTGGTCCTGTGACGTCGGTCCAGCCGAAGAACGTTGCGCACGCCGGGATGGTCACCCGGACCGCCGTGCTGGTGGGGCCCACCGCCTGCCAGGGGACCGAGACCAACTCCGTGGGCAGGGTGACGCTCGGTGGCTGCACCGGACCACCGCACGCCGGGGCGCTCCGGCTGGTATAGGCGAGCGCGCTCCGGCCCGTCTGGGCGTCGAGGACGACCACCACGTAGCGGGTGCCGAGCGCGGTGCCCTGTGGGTGTCCCGGGCAGCCGGCCCCCCAGGCGATCCCGACCCAGGCCAGGCGGTCGTCGTAGCGCGGCAGGAGAGAAGAGGCCGGCGCCGTGGTCGCCGTCGTCCCCGGAGAAGCCGTCGTCGTGGTCGATCCGGCCTCCGACGTCGCCGTGGCACCGCTGGTCGTGGTGACGCCCCGAGGAGAGGTCGGGCTCGTGGTGCTCGTCGTCGTGCCCTTGGTCGTGCTCGTGCTCGTGCTCGTGCTCGTGCTCGTGGTGCCCTTGGGGGCAGCGGTGGTCGTGGTCCCCGGGGTCGAACTCGGTGCGACCGAGGTCGGGGTCGTGGCCGCCGGTGCGGTCGTGGGTGTTGAGACCTGCGGTGACAGGGTCACGACGCCGAGGCCGAACACGGCGAACCGGTAGGACCCGTCGACGACGTCGGCGGCGCGGAACATGGCCTCGGCGCTCTGCGCCGAAACGAGAGCCTTTCGCTTCCCGGCCGGCACCACGACGAAGTCCCCGTTGTCCAGCTCGACGCGGGAGACGAAGCGTCCTCGCACCACCGATGACAGCGTCGGAGGCCCCGACACGGCCCCGCCTTGGGGTGCGGTCGTACAGGACGCCAAGCTCCCGGCCGTGACCACGAGCACCAGGGCGCGAAGCGGTCTCGGCACGGTTCGCACGGGCCACAGTCTGCCTGCGGCGTGGCGTTAGGCTGCGTCAATGTCGCCGGCTGTCACGGACCGTGGCGCGCCCGGCGGGCACAGCTCCGACGGTGAGTTCGTGCTGGCCGTCGACCTGGGGACGGGCGGCCCCAAGGTGGCGCTGGTCTCGCCCAAGGGAGAGATCGCGGCCAGCGCGTCCGAGCCCGTGGAGCTGCGACTCCTGCCCGGAGGCGGTGCCGAGCAGGATCCCTCGACGTGGTGGAGCGCCGTCACGGCCGCCTCCCGCCGTGTGATGGAGCTGTCCGCCGTGTCCCCGTCGAGCGTCGTGGGCGTGGGGTGCACCGCGCAATGGTCGGGCACCGTGGCCGTCGATGGCGACGGGGTGCCGTTGCGACCGGCGGTGATCTGGATGGACTCCAGGGGCAGCACCGCCATGAAGCGCCAGATGCGGGGGTCGGTCAGCGTGCTCGGCTACGACGTGCGCAAGCTCCAACGTTGGATCCGACTGACCGGTGGGGCTCCCGGTCAATCGGGGAAGGACCCCACCGCCCACATCCTGTGGATCCGCACCGCCGAGCCCGATGTCTATGGCGCCACGTTCAAGTTCCTCGAGCCCGTGGACTGGCTCAACCAGAGACTCACGGGGCGCTTCTCGGCCTCTTACGACTCGATCGCCGCCCACTGGGTCACCGACAACAGGAACATCGAATCGATCGACTACGACGACTCCCTGCTGCGCATGTCGGGGCTCGAGCGCTCCAAGCTCCCCGACATCGTCCCGTCGGCCACCATCATGGGGACGCTGCAAGACGCGGCGGCCGAGGAGCTCGGCCTTCCGGGGGGGCTTCCCGTCGCGACGGGGACTGGCGACGTGCACTCCGCGGCGGTGGGGTCGGGGGCGGTGGCGGACTTCGACGGCCACCTCTACATCGGGACGTCGTCGTGGATCTCGTGTCACCTGCCGTTCAAGAAGACCGACGCTCTACACAACGTCGCCTCCATCCCGGCCGCCATCCCCGGTCGGTACCTCGTCGCCGACGAGCACGAGACGGCGGGGGCATGCCTGACATTCCTCGCCGAGAACGTGCTGTTCGACGGGAAGGACGCGGCCTCCGGCATCGGTGACGGCAACGTGTACCGGCACTTCGACGACGTGGCGGCCCAGGTGCCCCCCGGGGCGCACGGGGCCATGTTCACGCCGTGGCTCAACGGGGAGCGTTCCCCGGTGGACGACCACACCATCCGGGGCGGGTTCCACAACCTCTCCCTGTCGAACACCCGGGAGGACCTGGTGCGCGCCGTGTACGAAGGGGTGGCGCTCAACAGCCGGTGGCTGCTCGATGCGGTGGAGGGATTCGTGGGCCGACGGTTCGAGACCTTGGCATTCATCGGCGGGGGCGCCAACTCCGAGGTCTGGGCCCAGATCCACGCCGATGCCACGGGCCGGCGCATCCGGCAGGTCTCCGATCCCGTCCTCGCCAACGTGCGCGGTGCCGGGCTCCTGACGTTGCTGGCACTCGGGCGCATCGCCGTCGACGACATCCCGGCCATGGTGCAGGTGCGCGCCACCTTCGAGCCCGATCCCGCCGCCGCCTCGGTGTACGGGTCGCTCTACGGTGAGTTCGTGAACCTCTACAAGCAGACCAAGCAGATCCACCGCCGGCTCAACGCGCTTTGACCGTTCGTCGCCGCCGCGGCGACGCACGCACGTCGATCAGATGCGTTCGAAGTTCCGGCCCAACTCCCAGTCGGTGACCGTCATGTTCGATCGGATCCATTCCTGGCGGGCGGTGTTGAGCAAATGGTGGTGCACGTCGTTGCCGAAGGCATGCACGGCGATGGGCGAGGACTCGAGCTCGGCGATGGCTTCCACCAGGGTGGAAGGCACCCGGGGCACGTCGGTGGCGTTGTAGGCGTTGCCCTCGAAGGGTGCCGGCAGCTCGAGGCCGTGCTCCACACCCCACAGGCCGGCCGCGATGATGGCGGCCAGCGCCAGATAGGGGTTGACATCTGCACCGGGGATCCGGCACTCGACCCGTCGGGCCTCACCGTGGCCGACCAGGCGGAAGCCGCAGGTGCGGTTGTCGACACCCCACACCGCGGCTGTGGGTGCCCACGATCCCGGCACGTAGCGCTTGTACGAATTGACATAGGGCGCCCACAGCCACGTGAGCTGGCGGGCGCCGGCGAGCAGGCCGGCCACGAATTGACGGCCCACCGGCGAAAGCTGCGACGGTCCTTCGTCTCCTCCCATCAGGGGTGCGCCGGACGGCGCGTCCCAGACACTGGCGTGGACGTGGCACGACGAGCCCACCTCGGCGATCGACCACTTGGCCATGAACGAGGCGGAGCGGCCGCACTGGTCGGCGATCTCCTTGACACCGTTCTTGAACACGAGGTGTCGGTCGGCGGCCTCCATGGCGCGCCCGTAGGTGACGTTGACCTCGTGCTGGCCCCGGCCCGCCTCTCCCTTGGAGAACTCGACGGGGATGTCGGCCGCCAGCATCTCGTTGCGGATCCGACGCAGGACGTACTCCTCACGAGACGTCTGCAGCAGCTGGTAGTCCTCGATGGTGGACACGTGCGGATGCAGGTCGCGCCAACCCTGTGCGGCTGCCTCCTCGAAGGTCTCTCGGAACAGGTAGAACTCGAGCTCGGTGGCACACCGGATGTCAAGGCCCAGCGATCGCGCGCGCTCGATCTGGCGCCCGAGGATCCGTCGGGGGGACACCTCCACAGGAGCGCCCGAGGTGTGCACGACGTCGCACACCACCATCGCCGACCCCGCCAGCCACGGCAGAAGACGCAACGTGGCGAGGTCGGGCAGGGCCACGATGTCGCCGTATCCGGTCTCCCAGTTGGTGAACCGGTACCCGGCGAGCGGCTCCATGTCCACGTCGACGGCGAGGAGGTAGTCGCACACCTCGATTCCGTGCCCGAGGACGTGGTCGAGGAAGAACCTCCCGGTGACGCGCTTTCCCACCGGGCGTCCCTGCATGTCGGGGAACGCCACCACCACCGTGTCGAGAGAACCCTCGGTGATTCGCTTGGTCAACTCGCCGAGCTCCAGCATGCCCGCACCATGGCACGGGGCCAGGGCCGCGTCCAGCACCACGGCCCGGCCCGGGGCGCGGCAGTCGGGGCGCGCCGCTACTCGGGGGTGACGTACGCCGCGGTGATGCCCCCGTCGACGACGAGCGCCGAGCCGGTCATGAACGAGGACTCGTCAGAGGCCAGGAACAGCGCGGCGCGTGCGACCTCCTCGGGGCGTCCGAGGCGGCCCATGGGGATGTGCACCAGCCTCCGGTTGCGTCGCTCGGGATCGGCGAGCAGCTCGGCCAGCAGAGGCGTCTCGATCGGACCCGGGCACAGCGCGTTGGCGCGGATCCCCTGGCGGGCGTACTCCACGGCCAGCTCGCGGGTGAAGGCGAGGACCCCGCCCTTCGAAGCGGTGTAGGCGACCTGCGCCGTCGCCGCGCCCATGAGCGCCACGAACGAGGCCACGTTCACGATCGAGCCTCCGCCCGACTCGATCATGGCGGGGATGGCGCCACGGCAGCACAACCACACACCCTTGAGGTTGACGTCCATGACGCGGTCCCAGGTGGGCGGGGGAGTGTCGAGCACCCCGCCGTCGTCTCCGGGGAAGATCCCGGCGTTGTTGAACAGCACGTGCAGGCCACCGAGCTGTTGGGTGGCCGCCGTCACCACGTCGACCACCTGGGACTCGTCCGAGACGTCGGCCGCCACGGCCAGGGCCCTCCCCCCGGCGTCGACGATGTGCTCGACGGTGTCACGGGCGCCCTGGGCCACCATGTCGGCGACCACGACGGCAGCGCCTTCGGAGGCGAAGAGCGCGGCCGCGACCCGACCGATGCCACCGCCGGCACCGGTGATCACCGCCACTTTTCCCGCCAGCCGCGCCGTCACGGCACGACGATACCCGCCCCGGCGCCACGTCCCGGGGGGCCGGGGCGACCCCGTACCGCCGCCACGGCACGTGGCCGGCGGCGCCGGCGCGGGTGTGATACTGGTCCCATGACCACACGCGTCGTGCCCATGGTGGGGGTCACGACCTATCGCCAAGAGGCCTCGTGGGGTCCGTGGGACAGGCTCGCCACCGTCCTGCCGGTCTCGTACGTGGACACCGTTGCCGCCGCGGGCGGCTGTCCGGTGCTGCTCCCCCCCTACGAAGGCGGCCTCGAGCACGATGCCGCCGCGGCGGGGGTGGTGGAGGCGCTCGACGCCCTGGTGCTCGTGGGCGGTGGCGACGTCGACCCCGCCCGGTACGGACAGCGGTCCCACCCGGCCACGGCGGGGGTCGATCCCGGGCGCGATGCCAGCGAGCTGGCCCTGCTCGAAGCGGCGCTGGACGCCGATCTCCCCGTGCTCGCCATCTGCCGGGGAATGCAGTTGCTCGACGTGCATCTGGGCGGCACCCTCTTCCAGCACGTGCCCGATGTGGTGGGCCACGACGGCCACCAGCAGGCCCGAGGCTGCTTCGGTGACGTCGAGATCACGACCGAGGCGGGCTCGATGGTGGCGAAGGTCATGGGTGAGACCGCTGTCGTCCGCTGCTCGCACCACCAGGCCATCGACGCGGTGGGCGAGGGGCTGGTCGTCACGGCCCGATCGGCCGACGGCATCGCCGAGGCGCTCGAGCTCCCCGCGGCTCGTTTCGTGGTCGGTGTGCAGTGGCATCCCGAAGAGGATGCCGACGAGCGCCTGTTCGAAGCGTTACTGGACGCGATCGCGTGACCCGGTCCACCGCGGCTTCGGCGGACGTGGTCCGGGTCGTGAACCCGGCGACCGAGCTCACCATCGCCGAGGTGGCCCGCCAAGGGGAGCAGGAAGCCGACGCGGCCATCGCGCGTGCCGGGCGCGCCTTTCCTGGCTGGCGCGATGTTGCCCCGGCCGACCGCACGCGATTGTTGCGGCGCTTCGCCGAACAGGTGGAGGCGCACACCGAGGAGCTCGCCCTGCTCGAGACGCGCAACGTGGGCAAGCCCATCACCGACAGCCTCGGCGAGGTGTCCATGGTGGCCGAGGTCCTGCACTTCTACTCGGGGGCGGTCGACAAGCACCGCGGCGCCACCATTCCCGTGGCCGGGGGTGTCGATCTCACCTGGCCCGAGCCCCTTGGCGTGGTGGCGGCCATCGTGCCGTGGAACTTCCCCCTCGCCATTGCCTCGTGGAAGATCGGCCCTGCACTGGCGTGTGGGAACACCGTGGTGGTGAAGCCTGCCGAGCTCACGCCGCTGACCGCACTGCGCCTGGCCGAGCTGGCCCTCGATGCCGGCATCCCCGAGGACGTGCTCCAAGTGGTGGTGGGGCGCGGCACGGCCGTCGGCACCGCGCTGGTCGAGCACCCCGACGTGGCCAAGGTCGCCTTCACGGGCTCGACCGAGGCCGGACGCGACGTCATGGCCCGGGCGTCGGGGACGATCAAGCGCGTCACCCTGGAATTGGGGGGAAAGTCCGCCAACGTCGTCTTCGCCGACGCCGATCTCGAGACTGCCGCCGCCAGCGCGCCCTTCGCCGTGTTCGGCAACGCTGGACAGGACTGTTGCGCGCGCAGCCGCATCCTCGTCGAGCGCGGTGCCTTCGACCGCTTCGTGGAGCTGCTCGTTGCCGCCACCGAGGCGCTCGTGGTGGGCGACCCCGAGGCCGAGGCGACGCAGATGGGGCCGCTGGTGTCCGCCGAGCACCGGGCCCGGGTCAACGGGTTCCTCGAGACCGACGGGGACGACGTGTGCGTCGCCGGTCGGAGCCCGTTCCCTGACGGGGCCGGATGGTGGTTCCCGGCCACCGTCCTGGCGCCGGTGGATCCTGCCCTCCGGGTGTGGCGAGAGGAGATCTTCGGACCGGTGGTGGCGGTGACCCCCTTCGAGGACGAGGCGCATGCGGTGGCGCTGGCCAACGACACCCCCTACGGGTTGTCGGGATCGATCTGGACCCGTGATTCGAGTCGGGCCCTGCGGATGGCCAAGGCGGTGCGAGCGGGAGTGCTCTCGGTCAACTCCAACACATCGGTACGCGTCAACGCGCCCTTCGGCGGGATGAAGCAGTCGGGATTCGGCCGGGAGTTGGGACTCGAGGCACTGGCCTCCTTCTCCGACGTCAAGAACGTCTTTCTCTCCACCACGGGTTGATCGGGGGCGGGCCGCGATCGAGGGCGGGCACCGCGCTGCACCGTGGTGCCGGTAACGTCTGGCGCGTGAGCAGTGGCCGAAGGTTCGTGAAGCCGTTGGTGGCGGGGGTGGGTCTCGCCGGCACCATCGCCAGCATCTGGTGGTTCGCCCTGAAGCCCCGGCGCAAGCGCGCCAGGAAGGCGTCCTCGGAACCTCCGACCACGTAGTCGGCATCCGGCCGTTGCGAGCCCAACACTTCCTCATTTACCCAGGTCGACCGCCGCCGGTCATTCCGATCCTCGATCGACTACCGTTTGCGCTGTGAAACGTCGACGGCTGCCCGTTCCCGCGGTCGCTCGCGTAATCTTTGTCTCCGCAACCATTGCCATGGGGCTGGCGGCGTGCGGCTCGAGTTCCAATCCCACCGCCAAGGCGGCCACCGCGGCCAGCACGTCCGGCCCGGCGGAGTCGACGATCTCGTTGCAGTCACCGATCTCCTACACGCCCCAAGCTCCTACGGGGGGCACCGACGACTACCACTGCACCCTGTTGAACCCCCACGTGACCTCCGACTCCTACATCGTGGGGAGCCAGTTCTTCCCCAACGACGGAAAGAGCTTCGAGGTCCATCACGCCATCCTCTTCCTGGTCCCACCCGACCTGGCGCAGACGGCGCTCTCCGACGACGCCTCCGGCAAGGGCTGGACGTGCTTCGGCGAGTCCCCACTGCCCAACACGTCGTTCGTCCAGGTGTCGAACACCCCGTGGCTGACGGCGTGGGCACCGGGGCACGGAGTGGACCACGCCCCGAAGGGGACCGGGGTGCCGTTCCCGGCCGGCAGCCTGGTCATCATGCAGGTCCACTACAACCTGCTCGAAGGTGACAACCCGGAGCGCCCCAGCCTGCAACTGAAGACCGTGCCTGCCTCCACCGACCTGACGCCGTTGCGCCTGGACCTGCTGCCCGCGCCCCCCGACATCCCGTGCCCGGCGGGGATCACGGGCCCGCTGTGCGACCGGTCCGCCTCGCTCGCCGACGTGGGCCAACGTTTCGGTCAGAGCGCCGTGCAGTTCGACAACTTCTTGGAGCAGTTCTGCGGGCGCAATCCGGCTGACCCACCGGGCGGCGACACCACGTCGTGCACATGGCCCGCCCCCACCGGGACGATCGTCCGGCTCACCGCGCACATGCACCTGCTGGGACAGGGCATGACCTTCGTGCTCGATCCCGGCACGCCCAATGCCAAGACGTTACTCAACATCCCCAATTACAACTTCGACTACCAGCGCTCCTACGACATCGCACCGGTCACGACCCATCGCGGTGACACCATCCAGGTCACCTGCACGTACAACCCGACGTTGCGCCAGGAGCTGCCGCAGCTGCGCAAGCTCCCACCCCGCTACGTCACGTGGGGTGACGGCTCTTCGGACGAGATGTGCCTGGGCCTGGTCAGCTACGTCTCCACCTCCAGCGCCCCCTCCATCTGACCAACGCTTCTCCATCTGACGTCGGCCCCGCCCACCTGAGGTCGTTCCTCGGGCTGCCGCGGCGGCGAAACCGTTAAGCGACGGGCTCAGCTCTCGAGGAGGGCGGGCAGGATGAGGCTGATGGGACCCCGCACCACGACATCGGCGATGGTGTCGTACTCGGTGGGCTCGGCATTCACGATGACGACGTGGGCCCCGGCGAGATGGGCGGTGGGGACGAGGCCTGCGGCGGGGTAGACCGACAGGGTCGACCCCACGGCCAACAAGAGGTCGCATGTCCGCGCCGCCTCCTCGGCACGGATCAGGTCCTCGGGCACCAGGTTCTGGCCGAAGCTGATGGTGGCCGACTTGAGGATCCCACCGCACACCGTTGCGCCCTGGTCGATCGTGCAGGCGGGGTCATCCTCCCCGGCGCGCACCCGGTCGAGCACGTCGGCCATGGCGCTACGCGTGCCACACGACATGCACAGGACCTCCCGCATGGTGCCGTGGATCTCCACCACGAGATCGGGGTCGTGGCCCGCGGCGTGGTGAAGACCGTCGACGTTCTGTGTCACCAGGGTGTGCAGGGTGCCGCGGCGTTCGAGGGCGACGAGCGCGTGGTGGCCCGCGTTGGGTTTCGCCTCCCACGTCGGTGACTCCAGCCGATTGCGCCACGATCGGCGCCGCACGTCCGGGTCGGTCATGTACGCCTGCAGCGTGGCCATCTTCTCGGCGGCGGGGTTCTTGGTCCAGATCCCGTCGGGGCCGCGGAAGTCCGGAATGCCCGAGTCCGTCGAGATGCCGGCGCCGGTGAGCACCACGGTGCGCCTGCTCCGTGCCAACAGGCGGCGTGCCCACTCGAGCCCGTCGAGGTCGATGCTGTCGCGGTCGGTACCGTCGCGGTCGGCACCGTCCCGGGCGCGGGCCGGCAGGCGCCCCGCATCCCCCCCGTGTCCGACGCCGCTGGCCATCCGGTGAGTTTCGCGCCGGGAGGGACGGCGCCGCCGCCGACCCTCGGAGCCGGTCGGCCCGCACCGGCCCGGCAGTAGCCTCGTCGCACCGTGCTGACCTCCTTGCGGCCGCTGCGCTCCAAGAACTTCGCCCTGGTGTGGAGCTCGGCGCTGGTGTCCAACGTCGGCTCGTGGATGCAAGCGGTGGCGTTGGGGGTGGTGGTCACGGCCCGATCCCACAACCCGTTGTGGACCGGGGCGGTGGCGGCCGCCGCTTTCGTCCCCATCGGCGTGCTCTCCCCGGTGGGCGGGGTGCTCGCCGACCGGCTGGACCGCCGTCGGTGGCTCATCGTCACCACGCTGGCCGAGGCAGGCTTCGCGGCCTTGTTGGCGGTGCTCGCCGCCACGGGCCATGCACCGTCGTGGGCGCTCGTGGTGGTGGCCTTCTTCGGTGGTGTGGCCGCGGCGGTGGGCTTCCCGACCTACCAGGCCATGATCCCCGACCTGGTGCCTGCCGACGACCTGGTGGGGGCGGTGTCGTTGTCGTCGGCGCAGTTCAACGTGGGTCGCGTCATCGGGCCCGCCTTGGCCGGTGTGGTGCTCCTCGCCGGCTCGCCGGCATGGGTCTTCGCCGTGAACGCGGTGTCGTTCGGTGCCGTGGTGGCGGCGCTGACGGTCGTGCGGCTGCCCGCCGTCGAGCCCGGAGTCGGCGACGGCGGAAAGATCCTGCGCCGCATCGCCGAGGGTGCCCGGATCGCGGCCGCCGAGCCCGGCTGCCGCAGCGCCATCGTCCTGATCGGCATCGTCGCCTTGATCGGCTCGCCGTTCATCGCGCTGGTGCCTGCCATGGCGATCACCGCCTTGCACAGAGGGGCGGCGGGCACCTCCGTGTTGCTCACGGCCCAGGGCATCGGAGCCGTGTGCAGTGCTCTGGTGCTGGCCCCCCTCGTCATGGCGCTCGGGCGCCGGCTCCTCGTCGGCGCCCTCATGGCCTTTCCCCTGGCACTCGTCGCCTACGGGTTGGTCCCCTCGCTGTGGGGAGACGCGGCCGCCATCGTGCTCGTGGGCGCGTGCTACATCGGTGTCCTCACCGGGCTCAACACCGTCGTCCAGCGGCGAGCCCCACCCGAGGCCCGGGGTCGCGTGCTGGGGTTGTACATGATGGTGCTGGGGGCGATCTATCCCGTGGGGGCGGTGGTCGAGGGCGCCATCGCCCACGTCGTGGGCATTCGCGCCGTCACCGCCGTGTCGGGAGCGGCGCTCTTCACCGTGATGGTGGGCGTCGCCCTCTTCGGTGGGCATCTCTTCGCCGCCCTCGGGGACGGCGACATGAGGTCGACCATGCGCGTCGCTCCGGTGGACGGGTGAGCACCGCCCCCGCCGGGGTCGAGACGCTCGAGCCCGGCCCGGCCGAGGACGCCCAGCGGCGCGTCGCGGGCGCGCTCGACCAGCGCGGCATCGGGCCCGGGGACCGAGTCGTGTTCGGTCTGCCGTCCTCGGCGAGCCTCCTGGTCTGCGTGCTGGGTGCGGCTCGTCGGGGGGTGGTCCCGGTCCTGCTCAACGCCACCTTGCTTCCCTCCGAGCGCGACGCCCTCGTCGCCGACGCCGAGCCTGCCCTCGTGGTGACCGACGCCTCGGGTTTGGAGCCTCTGCTCTCGGGTCCCGACCTCGAGCTGGCGCCCTACCCGCTGGTGCGCCCGATGCACTACACCTCGGGTACGACCGGCCGGCCCAAGGGGGTCTTCTCGGGAGTGCTCGAGGAGCCCGACGCCCGAGCCCTGTTCGAGGACGAGGCCGACCTGTGGGGCTTCGGGGATGGCGACACCCACCTGGTGTGCTCGCCCATGTACCACTCGGTCTCGGTGCGCCTGGCCGGCACGGCGTTGCTACGAGGTGGCCGCGTCGTCGTCCTGCCCCACTTCGACGCGGCCGGGGTCGTTGCCGCCCTCGGACGTTTCGAGCCGACCACCACGTTCATGGCGCCGACAGCCCTGCACCGCGTCATGGGCGAGCCCGGTGGGCCGGCATGCTTCGCCTCGTTGCGCCTCCTCATCCACGCCGGCTCGCCGTGCCCGCCCGCCCTGAAGCGTGCCGCGCTGGGGCGGGTGCGTGCGGGGGCCCTGTGGGAGTTCTACGGGTCCACCGAAGGTCAGTTCACGGTGTGC
>Ga0116215_1000813_pt1 | contig 22334 bp, 26 predicted proteins | sample Sb_taG_7_FD_89698 | JGI IMG/M metagenome (GOLD analysis project Ga0116215, IMG submission 89698) | Peat soil microbial communities from Weissenstadt, Germany - Sb_50d_2_FS metaG | ecosystem: Environmental > Terrestrial > Soil > Wetlands > Peat | place: Germany: Weissenstadt | collected 2010-09-21
ACCGTGCAGCTGATGGAGCGCCTGGACTTCGAGAACTTCAAGGTCTCCATGAAGTCCACGTCCGTGCCCAACACGATCGCCTCCAACCGCATGCTCGCCGAGAGGATTCCCTATCCACTGCACCTCGGGGTCACCGAGGCGGGGACCAAGTGGGCGGGCTCGCTGAAGTCGGCCGTCGGGCTCGGCACGCTGCTCGCGGACGGGATCGGCGACACGATCAGGATCTCGCTGTCCACCTTCCACGCCGAGGAGGAGGTCAAGGTCGCCTGGGAGATCCTCAAGGCGCTCAAGCTGCGCGAGCGTGGCCCCGACCTGATCGCCTGCCCGACCTGCGGGCGCCTGCAGTTCGACATGGACAGCGTCGTCGCCGAGGTCGAGCGGCGCCTTGAAGCCTACGAGGACCCGATCGAGGTATCCGTGCTCGGCTGTGCGGTCAACGGCATCGGCGAGGCGCGCCACGCCGACTTCGGCATCACCGGCGCCAAAGACATGGGCATGATCTACTCCAAGGGCGAGCCGCTCAAGAAGGTGCCCACCGAGCAGCTCGTCGATGAGCTGTTCAAGGAGATCGACCGCTACTACGCCGCCGGCAAGACCGTCCAGCGCGACGAGGCCGCCGCCGCCGATGCGCGCGCGTGGCTCGCCGCGAACGAGGACGCGACCGCGATGACGCCCGAGCGCATCGCCGCGTTGGAAGCCGCAGCGGCCGAAAACGACGAGAGCGCCGCCGCTGTGCTCGAGTCGATGCTCGCATCGTCCCCGCAGGGGGAGCCGGCCGGCGCCACCGCCCGCGCGAGCGAGCCCGCAGTCGTGCTCGACGAGGCCGTCTCCCCGGTCGCGGGGCGCCGCTTTACACGGAGCTGAAGCGCTCGGCCACCTTGCCCCAATCGACCACGTTCCACCACGCGTCGATGTAGTCCGGGCGGCGGTTCTGGTACTTCAGGTAGTAGGAGTGCTCCCAAACGTCCACGCCCAGCAGCGGCGTCTTGCCGTCCGAGAGCGGGGTGTCCTGGTTGGCGCTGCCGACCACAGCCAGGCCCGAGCCGTCCTTCACCAGCCACGACCAGCCCGAGCCGAACTGGTTGACGCCGGTTTCCTTCACCTTCGCCTGGAAGTCTGAGAACGAGCCGAACGCCGCGTCGATCGCGCTCGCGAGCGCGCCGTCCGGAGCGCCGCCGCCGTCCGGACTCATGCTCTCCCAGAACAGCGTGTGGTTGTAGTGCCCGCCACCGTTGTTTTTGACGGGCCCCTTCTTCTCGCCGAGGCTGTCGAGGTTCTTCAGGACCTCCTCGATCGGCTTATCGGCCCATTCGGTTCCTTCCAGCGCCGCGTTGACCTTGTCCACGTAAGCCTGGTGATGCTTGTCGTGGTGGAATTCCATCGTCGCCTTGTCGATGTGCGGCTCCAGCGCGTCGTACGCATAGGGGAGCGGCGGAACGGAATAGGCCATGTCAGGGACTCCTTCTCGGGTGGCGTCTCGGGTTCGATCGGTCAGCGCTGTTCTATCAGAGGTCGCGATCATCGACACGCCGCGAGCCAGCGTCGAGCCCACTCCGCGCGCCCGAGCGCCCACCACGGCGCCCACCACGCCTCGCACGAGCGTGGACATCGCCTGGGTGCAGCGAATAGGCTTTGTCAATGACATCTCTCGCCACCGGGCGCCCGGGCCGGCCAGCCGCCTCCACCCGCCAGGCCGCGCTCGAGCTCGCGACCGAGCGCTTCCTCGCGGGCGAGCGCGTCGACGTGCAGGCGATCGCGCGAGAGCTCGGCCTCGCACGAGCGACCATGCACCGCTGGTTTCAAACGCGGGAGCTGCTGCTCGGTGAGCTGCTCGCCAGCCTCGCCGAGCGGCGCCTCGCGGCGATCCGCCACGACGTGGGCGGCAGCGGGCCGACCGCGCTGCTCGAGACGCTCGACCGTTTCAACAGGGAGATAGCGGAGAACCACGGCATGCGGGCGCTGCTCGCGCAGGAGCCCGAGCGGGCGCTGCGCATCCTCGCCTCTGGCGACGGGATCGTGCAGCCGCGGGTGGTGGTGGGCATGGAGCGGCTGATCGAAGCCGAGGTCCAGGCGGGCACGTTCGTCCCCCCGATCCTTCCGGGGGTGCTCGCTTACGCGATCGTGCGGCTCGGGGAGGCGTTCCTCTACAACGACGCGGTTACCGGCATCCGCGGCGACACCGACCGGCTGCGCCAGGTCGAGGCGGCGCTGCTCGGCGTCGGCGTGCGCTGAGAAGTACCAGCGCGGACTTGGCCAGGGCCTTGCTGGCGGCGGCGCAAGCCGGCAGCGCCGTATACGCTCGTGCCTGTGCGGCGGTCAAGCCGCGCCACAGCTAAACGCGCCCCACAGCGATGACCCGCCTCTCCCAATACCTGTTGCCGACCGAGAAGCAGCCGCCCGCCGATGCGGAGGCGACCTCGCACAAGCTGATGGTCAGGGCCGGGCTGGTGCGCCAGATGGGCGCCGGCATGTGGACGTGGCTGCCGGCGGGCTGGCGCGTGCACCAGCGCGTGGTGGCGATCATCCGCGAGGAGATGGACGCGATCGGCGCCCAGGAGATGCTGATGCCGGTGCTGCAGCCGGCCGAGCCGTGGCGCAAGACCGGGCGCATCGAGATCGAGGAGCTGTTCAAGCTCACCGACCGCAAGGGCTCCGAGCTCGTGCTCGCGATGACCCACGAGGAGGCCGTCACCTTCCACATCGCGCAGATCGTGCGCTCCTACCGCGACCTGCCGCTGATCGTCTACCACTTCCAGGTCAAGGAGCGCGACGAGCCGCGCCCACGCGCGGGGGTGCTGCGCACGCGCGAGTTCGTGATGAAGGACTCCTACAGCTTCGACCGCGACCTGGCGGGGCTGGAGGAGAACTACGCGCTTCACATCGGCGCCTACGATCGCATCATGGCGCGCACCGGCCTGCGCTTCTATCGCGTGGAGGGCGACGTCGGCATGATGGGCGGCACCGGCGCGCACGAGTACATGGCGCCGTGCGCCGCCGGCGAGGACGAGGTCGTGCTGACGGAGTCCGGGTACGCCGCCAACGCGGAGGTCGTCCGCGCGCAGCTCGGCAAAGAGGAGCTCTCGAGCGCCGACACCGTCAACGGCGAGCCGATCCAGATCGAGAAGGCGATCGAGATCGGCAACATCTTCAAGCTCGGCACCCGCTACTCCGAGCCCCTCGGCGCGCGCTTCCTGGACGAGGCTGGCGCCGAACACCCGATCTGGATGGCCTCGTATGGGATCGGGCCGGCGCGCATCGTCGCCGCCGCCGTGGAGCAGTTCGCCGACGAGCACGGCATCTCCTGGCCGCGTGCGCTCGCCCCGTTCGCCGTGCACCTGGTCGCGCTCGGCAGGCCCGGCACGCCCGAGCGCGACGCCGCCGACGAGCTGTACGTGACGCTGACGCAGGAGGGCGGGGTGGAGGTCCTCTACGACGATCGCGACGCCAACCCCGGCGAGAAGTTCGCCGACGCCGAGCTGCTCGGCTGTCCGCTGCGCCTGACCGTCGGGCGGCGCTCGCTGGAGTCCGGCGAGATCGAGGTGCAGGTGCGCCGCGGGCGCGCAGACGCTTTGCCACTGCCCCTGGGCGGCGAGCGCGAGGTGCTGCTGCGGGTGCTCGACGCGCTCCTCGCCGACCTGCCGTAGCGACCCGTGCGACCGCTTCGCCTGCTCGGCCTCGACCGTTCCGGCCCGCCCCCGCCGCAGACGCAGGCCGGCCAGCCGCTGCGCCCTTGGACGATCCCCAACGCGATCGGCTTCACGCGCCTCGCGTTGATTCCCGCATTCCTGGTCGTCGCGCTGTCCAGCGCCGACGGGGTCGGCGCGCCGCAGGCGACGCTGTTCGCTGTGATCGGCTGGGGCGACTACGCCGACGGCATCGCGGCTCGCCTCAGCGGTCAGTACAGCCGCCTCGGCGCGCTGATGGACCCTGTCACCGATCGCCTGCTCGTGATCTGCGGCGTGATCGTGACGTGGCGCTTCGAGCTGCTGCCGCGCTGGGCGCTCGCCGCGCTCGCCGCGCGCGAGCTGTTGATGCTGGTGGCCGGCCGCTACGGCCTCGCGCGCGGTGTCGAGCTGCGTATCAACTGGCCCGGGCGCCTCGCCGTCGCGCCTGTGCTGGGCTCGCTGTTCTTCGCGATGGCCGGTCTCGCGGGCCTGGCCGAAGCGCTGCTGTATGTCGGCCTCGCGCTGGCGCTGATCGCGAGCGCGCTGTACCTGCGCGCGGGCGCCCGCCAGCTGTGCCTGACGCGCGCGGGCGCCAGCCAGCCATAGCCCAAAGGGACCCTAAAGCTCAACTTTACCTTTTGGGCTATACTGGCCAGTTGATGCCGGCGCGTGCCGGCCTGTTCACAACCGGCCCCTGCCGGCGCGGCCGCGAGAGGAGAAGAGCCCAGATGGACGAGACGTTCCCCGACCTTGGCTCGCTGTCGGATGTCGAACTGAAAGACGTCATCCGCCAGCTGACCGAGGAGGAGACCGAGGTCTCCTACAGGCGGCGCATCCTGCACGGCAAGATCGACATCCTGCGTGCGGAGCTGGTCAACCGGCTGCGCCACAAACACGAGGACGGCGATATCGCGATCAGCGGCGAGGACGTCCAGAAACTCACCGACATCCTCGCCGGGCGATCTGAAGTCGGCCAGCAGCAGTAGACGCCGTGGCCGTGCACTGCACCGAGTGCGGCTTCGTCAACGGCGAGGGAGCCAACTACTGCCAGCGCTGCGGCGCGCTGCTCGCGCGCGATGAGGTCTCCGGCGAGATCGTCACGGCCACCTACCGCATCGACGAGAGCGGCGAGCTGGTGCCGCTTGAGCCCGACGCGCTCACCGCGCTCGGGCCCGCGCTGGTCATTCGCGCCGGCGGCGGTCGCGCGGGCGAGAGCTTTGCGCTTGCCGGCGAGCGCATGAGCATCGGCCGGCGCCCCGACAGCGCGGTGTTCCTCGACGACGTCACCGTCTCGCGCGACCACGAGCTGCTGATCCGTCGCGGCGAAGACTGGTACCTGGATGACTGCGGGTCGCTGAACGGCACCTACGTCAACCGCTCGCGGATCGACTCCCACCGCCTGGAGGAGGGCGACGAGGTGCAGGTCGGCAAGTACAAGCTCACCTACCACGCGCGCTGATGGCGATGCCGAGCACACCCGCGGATGCACAGCAGATCGAGCTCCCCCATCCGAGCACAGACGACCTGGCCGAGCAGGACCACATCGAGCATCCCGAGGTCGACAAGCGGCGCAAGTCGCTGACGATCGGCGCGGTCTGCAAGGCGCTCGCGCAGGAGTTCCCCGACATCTCCATATCCAAGATCCGCTATCTGGAGGACCAGAAGCTGCTCACGCCCAGGCGCACGCCAGGCGGCTACCGCCTGTATACGCAGGGCGACGTCGCGCGGCTGCGCACGATCCTGCGCATGCAGCGCGACGAGTTCCTGCCGCTGCGCGTGATCCGCCAGGAGCTCGCCGCCGGACGCGGGGGGACGGGAGGGACGGGACCTGACATGCCGCCCGTTCCCGGCCGCGTCGGGCGTGAGGGCGCGCGCACATGGCGCCCGAGCGTCAGCGTGCGCGAGGCGACCGGCGCGCTGTACTCGATCGATGACGTGCTCGAGGAGACCAAGGCCGAGGCCAAGCTCGTGCGCGAGCTCGAAGAGTACGGCGTCGTCAAGGGCGAGATGCGCGGCGGCGTGCGCTACTTCGACGAGACCGAGCGCGAGATCATCGCCGCCGTCGCCGAGCTCGCGCGCTATGGCGTCGGCGGACGCAATCTCAGGGTGTTCCGCTCCTCGGCCGACCGCGAGGCCAACCTGCTGCAGCAGATCCTCGCGCCGGCGCTGCGCTCGCGCAACCCCGAGCGGCGCAAGGAGGCGGTCGAGGCGCTCGAGAACCTCGCCGCCGTCGCCACCCACCTCAAGCATCTGCTGCTAATCCGCGACCTGCGCAAGATCGTCCGCTGACGCCCGATGACCTGCGCATCTCGGCGTCCTCGCTCGCTCGCGTGCGTAGCACGCCACGCTCGCTGCGTCCTTGATCTGCTTGGTCCTCGGGCGTCAGGGCGCTGTGTCCGATGAGCGACGCACGGCTGCGCTCACTGATCCGCGACATACCCGACTTCCCCAAAGCCGGGATCGTCTTCAAGGACATCACGCCGCTGATGGCCGACGCGGGCGCGCTTGCCGCGGCCGTGCACGGGCTGGCCGAGCACGCGCGCGCGCTGCGGGTCGACTGCGTGGTCGCGGCGGAGGCGCGCGGCTTCCTGCTCGGCCCGGCGCTCGCGCTCGAGTTGGGTGCCGGCTTCGCGCTCGCGCGCAAGCCGGGCAAGCTGCCCTACGAGACCGTCAGCGCGGAATACCTGCTCGAGTACGGCACCGACGCGCTCGAGCTGCACACCGACGCGGTCGCCGCCGGCCGGCGCGTGCTCGTGCACGATGACCTGCTCGCGACGGGCGGCACCGCGGCGACGCTGTGCGAGCTCGTCGAGCAGCTCGGCGGCGAGGTCGTCGGCTGCGGCTTTCTGATTGAGCTCGCGTTCCTGGGCGGGCGCGAGCGCCTCGCCGGGCGCGAGGTGCACGCCCTGCTCACGTATGGCTGACGCGCCGGCGCGCGTCTAAGCTGGCGGTCGTGCCCACCGCGCGCGCCAGTCGCACGATCGCCGCGCCCCTGCAGGAGCTGTGGGATCTGATATGCGATCCCCATCACCTGCCGCGCTGGTGGCCGCGGGTGACGCGCGTGGAGGAAGTCACCGCGGACGCGTTTACGCAGGTCATGAAGACCAAGAAGGGCAAAATCGTGCGCGCTGACTTCGACGTCGTCGGCGTGGACGAGGCCGCGCACCTGCTCACCTGGTCCCAGCGCGTGCAGGGCACGCCGTTTGAGAACGTGCTGCGCTCGGCGGAGACGGAGCTGCGGCTGTCCAGCGCGCGAGCGGACGCGAAGTCGGCCGACGCAGCAAAGGCGTTTGGCGAGCTCGGTGGGCCTGGCGAGCCCGGCGAGGGCGACGGGCCCGGCGCGTCGAGCCTTGATACGGCGGCGACCGAGGTGACGATCGAGCTGCGCCAGGAGATGGCGCGCTCGACCCGCACGCGCGGCTACCTGTCGATGTCGCCGCGCTTCGGTACCCGCCTGATGCGTCGCGCGGCCGAGTCCACGCTCGCAGAGGCGCTCGACGGCCTCGAGCGGATCAGTGGCTGACCGCCAGCCAGCACCCGCCGTCTCGTGCGCGCCGGCGATGCGCTGGTGGGGATGGGGGGATCCGTCCCAGCCGCCGGCGCTGCCGGCGCACGCGCTCGCATTCCTGGCGGACACTGTTGTGCTCTCAGCGCGCCCGCGCGCGCCGGTGGCGCTCGGGGAGGTGCGCTTGGCGCCGGTGGGACTCTCGCGGGAGCTGCTCGCGCAGCTGCGCGCGATCGTCGGCGCGCGGAACGTGCGCGACGGGCACCGCGAGCGCGTGCTGCACGCGGGCGGCAAGGGCTACCCCGACCTCGTGCGCCTGCGCGCGGGTGAACCGGAGGGGGCGCCGGACGCGGTCGTGTATCCCGCCGCGCACGAGCATCTGCGCGCGCTGCTCGAGCTGTGCGCGCGCTGCTCGCTGGCGGTGGTGCCGTTCGGCGGCGGCACGAGCGTGGTCGGCGGTGTGGCACCGCTGCGCGGAGCGCACCGCGGCGTGATCGCGCTCGACACGAGCGCGATGGCGGGCGTACTGGAGCTCGACGAGCGCTCCGCGACCGTGACCGTGCAGGCGGGCATCCGCGCGCCCGCGCTCGAGCGCGTCCTGGGCGCACGCGGCCTCACGCTCGGCCACTTCCCCCAGTCCTTCCAGTACGTCTCGCTGGGCGGCTGCGCGGCGACACGCTCGGCCGGACAGGCGTCCAGCGGCTACGGCGCGATCGAGCGGATGGTGCTCGGCCTGCGCATGGCCGCGCCCACGGGCGACATCGAGCTGGCGGCGCTGCCCGCGAGCGCCGCCGGGCCGGGGCTGCGCCAGACTCTGATTGGCTCGGAGGGCGCGTTCGGGGTGATCAGCGAGCTCGCGCTACGTGTGCGTCCGGCCCCACGCGAGCGCATCTATGAGGGCGTGTTCTTCGAGGATTTCGGCGCCGGCGCGGCCGCGCTGCGGATGCTCGCGCGCGAGCACGCCCTGCCGGACGTCGCGCGCGTCTCAGACGAGCAGGAGACGCGCGTGTCGCTGGCGCTGGCGGGCGTCGGTGGTGTGAAGGGCCGAGCCGGACGCGCCTACCTCGCCTTGCGCGGCTACAGCAGGGGTTGCCTTGGGATCCTCGGCTTCGAGGGCGGGGCGCGGGAGGTCCACGATCGCCGGCGCCGCGCGCTCGCGCTGGTGAGCGGCTGTGGCGGCCTCGCGGTGGGACGCTCACCCGGGCAGGCGTGGCTGCATGGCCGCTTCGCCGCTCCGTACCTGCGCGATGAGCTGCTCACGCATGGGGTGATGGTGGAGACGCTCGAGACCGCCGCGCAGTGGTCGAAGCTGCTCGCGCTGCACTCGTCGGTGACGCGAGCGATCGCGGGCGCGCTGGAGGCGTGCGGCACGCCTGGGATCGTCATGTGCCACATCTCGCACGTGTATGAGAGCGGCGCGTCGCTGTACTTCACGCTGATCGCGGGTCAGCGCGAGGGCGATGAGATCGGGCAGTGGCGTGCGGTCAAGCGGGCCGCCGGCGAGGCGATCCTCGCGGGCGGGGGCACGATCACCCACCATCACGCGGTCGGGCGCGACCATCTGCCGTGGTTGGCGCGAGAGCTCAGCGAGGGTGGCCTCGCGGCGCTCGCGGCGCTGAAGGCCGAGCTCGACCCCGCCGGGATCATGAACCCCGGCAAGCTGCTGGCGCTCAGCTGGTGAGGCTGAACTTTCCGCGCAGCACCACACGGCCGGGATGGGTCGGGTGCTGGTTGGTCTCCTCGGTCAGCAGCAGTTCGTGGTATTCGCCGGAGTTGCTCGGGAGCAGCGAGCCGCCGGCGAGCCGGTGGGTGGAGCCGACCGCAGGGCTCCTGCTGAGCGGGAGCGCGCTGGTGGGCGAGTTGTACAGCCAGACCGCGTAGTAGAAGCCCTTTGATTCGGGGACGTGCTGGGCTTCGATGAAGAACGCGCGCTTGCTGCCTTCGGAGAGCACCTCGACCACGCCGATGCTGCCGCTGCGGGTGCCGCTCGGCGGCTTGAGCGTGATCTGGTTGTTCAGGCTGGGCCCCGTTTTGGTCGTGCTCGCCGCGGAGCTCTTGCCCGCCGAGGCGGAGGTCTTTTTCGCGTGCGAGCCGCCGTCGGTGATCAGTACGACGGCGACCACCACCACGGCGAGGATCAGCGCGAGCAGCACCGCGCCGCCCAGTCGCGAGCTCGGCATGGGGCGCGGCGAGGCCGGCGCCGGCGTGCCCGCGGGCGACGTACCGGCGGGTGCGTGATCGGGGGCGGGGGAGGAGAGCTCGTGCACGCGCTGGGGCTCCTGCGCGCCGGCGGGAATCTCGGGCAGCCCGTCGCCCGCGAACGGCGCGAGCTGGGAGGCGACCTCGCTGGCCCATGTCCGCGCGGACGGCGTGCTGGTCAGGTAGGCGCGCGTGCGCAGGCGCTCGGCCACGCCCGGCTGCTGAGAGAGCAGGTAGTCACCGACCTCCAGGCGCCGCTCGGGGGTCAGCTCGCGCGCCTGGCGCGGGGCGAGCACCGCGATCGCCGCGTGGGCGCGGTCGTGCACCGCGCGCTCGGCGATGCCCAGCAGCGAGGCCACCTCGGCGTAGCTCTTGTGCTGGCGCAGCAGCAGCGACAGCGCGGCGCGCTGGTCGGGTGGGAGCTCGTCCATTCGACTCATAGTCTGTGCACACGTTCGCTGCCTTGTGCAGGCGGTCCTCGCGAGGGCCGTAGCGAACGACCGTAGGCTATCGTGGCGCCGGGATGGGCACTGTGGTTGAGCAGCTCAACGCCAACGTGCAGGGCTACGACCGCCTGTATGGCCTTGAGTTCGAGGCCTGCTCGGACGTGGAGGTCCGCGCGCGAGCGGCGGTGCGCGAGGAGATCAAGCAGCCGTACGGGCTGGTCCACGGCGGCGTGTACGCGTCGATGGCCGAGGCGATGGCGTCGGTCGCGACCGCGCTGGCGGTGGCGGAGCACGGCGAGATCGCGGTGGGGCTGTCCAACAGCACGAGCTTCCTGCGCCCGGTTACCGCCGGCACGGTCCACGCGCACGGCAAGCGCGTGCACCGAGGGCGCACCACGTGGGTGTGGGATGTGAGCTTCAGCGACGACGACGGGCGCGTGTGCGCGCTCACGCGCATGACGATCGCCGTGCGCCCGATGCCAGCCGGCGGCTGAGCGTCGCGCTCTCGATCCCCGACTGGCCGTGCACGGGCCTGCGGCTCACGGCAGCGCGCGCAGCGGCGGGGGCACCTGCCCGGGCAGCGGCGTCTCGCCGAAGCCGGTGTCCGCCAGCGGCGCCGGCAGCGGGGCTTCGGGAGCACCGGCGGCGTTGATCGGCACGAGCGTGCGCGCTGAGGCGGCGGCCAGCAGCGCGCTCTCGGCGTACACGTCGACGACGACGCCGTCGGTGGCGAGCACGATCGTCTTGCCGGCGTTGGACAGCTCCGCGGGCACCCCCCTGATGCGCGTGGCGCTCCCGGTGCTCGAGCCGCCCGGCAGGAAGCTGTTGTCGGGCGAGGTGATGACCCGTAGCGGCGGCACGCAGTTACCCTCGCCGCCCTGCAGGCAGTTGCCGTACTGCACGGTGAAGGCGTCGCTCGGGTCGTGCGTGACTTCGCTGATCGCCAGCCCGTGGAAGCTGCCGCCGAGCCAGTAGACGGGGAATGGCGCCAGGATCAGGTACTCGAGCAGGTTGTGGGGGATCGGCTTGTCCTGCAGCGTGTTCGCGCAGGAGCACAGCGAGAGCGCGCACAGCACGGCGAGCGGAAAGGCGGCGAGAGCGCGCACGCGCGGAGATTAATCGGTCCTGCTCGAACGCCACGCGCCGGTGCCGGCGAGCCGACCCCTAGCCGCGGTAGCGGTTGGTGATCGGCATACGCCGGTCGCGCCCGAACGCGCGGGGGGTGATCTTGATGCCGGGAGGCGCCTGGCGGCGCTTGTACTCGGCGAGGTCGACCAGGCGGATCGTGCGGTCGACCTCGCCCGCGGGCAGCCCCTGCGCGATCAGCTGCTCGCGGCTCTGGTCGAGCTCGACGTAGCCCTCGAGGATGCGGTCGAGCAGCTCATACGCAGGCAATGAGTCTTCGTCGCGTTGATCGGGGCGCAGCTCCGCGGAGGGCGCGCGTTCGAGGATGGATAGGGGGATCGGCTGGCGGGCTACCGCGGCCGCGGCGTCGCGCGCGGGTGCGCCTGAGACGCCGGCTGGAGTGGCGATCGCGCCCGTGGCAGCCTCGCCGCCGGTGGCGTTGCGCCACGCGCACAGGCGGTAGACGAGCGTCTTGGGCACGTCCTTGATGACGGCGAAGCCGCCGGCGAGATCGCCGTAGAGAGTCGTGTAGCCGACGGACATCTCGGACTTGTTGCCGGTCGTCAGCACGAGCCAGCCGAACTTGTTGGAGAGCGCCATCAGCAGGTTGCCGCGGATGCGCGCCTGCAGGTTCTCCTCCGTGAGGTCGCGCTCGCGGCCTGCGAACTCGGCTTGCAGAACGTGTTCGTAGGCGCGCATCACCGACTCGATCTCGAGCTCGTGCGTGCGCACACAGAGCGCGCGCGCGAGCGCGCGGGCGTCGTCCTGGGTGGCGGCGGAGGAGAAGGGGGAGGGCATGATCACGGCGCTGACGCGCTCGCATCCCAGTGCGTCGGCGGCCAGACAGGCGACCAGCGCGGAGTCGATCCCGCCGGAGAGGCCGAGCACGACGTGCTGGAAGCCGTTCTTGTGGACGTAGTCGTGCAGCCCGAGCGCGAGCGCGCCGTACACCTCGGCCTCCATCGGCTCGAGCAGCTCGGCGATGCGGGCCGCCGGCGGGTCGGCGGCCGGCTCGCGTGGCGAAGCGCTCGCTCTGCCCGGCGAGGCGTCGGTGTGCAGCGGCGGGACAGCCAGCGCGGGCAGCACCTGGGCGCGGCGCAAGGCGGCGCGCGCGGCCGGCCGCTGGCTGGGGTCGCGCAGGCGCGCCGCCGCGGCGCCCTCGAGGTCAACGTCGCATACGAGCAGCTCCTCGCGGAACTGCGCCGCTCGCGCGATCGTCTCGCCGGTGTGATCGACCACGCATGAGTGCCCGTCGAAGACCAGCTCGTCCTGACCTCCGACCAGGCCGCAGAAGGCGACCGCGGCGAGGTTGTCGCGGGCGCGCTGGGCGAACATGCGCTCGCGCTCGGAGCCCTTGCCGGCGTGGTAGGGCGAGGCGGAGATGTTGAGGATCAACCGCGCGCCCGCGAGCGCCTCCTCGCTGGCCGGCGGCCCTGGCTCCCAGATGTCCTCGCACACGGTCAGGCCGACGCGCTGGGAGTCGCATCCTCCCCGGAGGGGGATGTCGATCACCGCGCCGCTCGTACCGGCCTGGAAGTAGCGCTGCTCGTCGAAGACGCCGTAGTTGGGCAGGTACACCTTGCGGTAGATGGCGTGGATCGCCCCGTTGGCGAGCACGGCGGCGGCGTTGTAGACATCCTCGGCGCGCTCGGGGAAGCCGACGATCGCGACCATGTCCTGCGCCTCGCCCGCAAGCTCGCGTAGCGCGGCGGCGGCGTCGGCGAGGAAGTGCTCCTTGAGCAGCAGGTCCTCGGGTGGGTATCCGGTGAGTGCGAGCTCGGGGAACAGCGCCAGGTCTGCCTGCTGCTCGCGCGCGGCGCGTATGCCCTCGCGTATGCGTTGCGCGTTGCCCGCTATGTCGCCGACGGTGGCGTTGAGCTGACAGAGCGCCAGGCGCACCTCAGCTGGCGCCGGCGGGCTTCCTCGCCCGGCTGCGATCGCCGGCCGCCCGCTTGGCGCCAGCACGCGTGCCGTTCTCACGCGAGGGTTTCGCTTTGACCTTCGAGCTGCCGTTTGGCGATTGACGAGCGGACGCGCGCACCCCGGCGGCGCGCGCGAGCGCGGCGATCGCCCACTGCAGGTCGAGCGCGATCTGCTCGAGATCGGGGAGCGCGTCGTAGTCGCCCAGCAGCCCGAACCCGAGGTGCCCGTCGTAGCTCATCACGGCGATGCCGAGCGCCTGGCGCTGTGCGAGCGGCACCACCGGATAGAGAGCCTGCAGGCGTCGGCCGAGCAGGTAGAGCGGGATCTGCGGTCCGGGCACGTTGGTGACGACGAGATTGAAGAACGGCTGGCGCGCCTGCAGGCGCGCGGCCTGGCTGAGGATCGTCGGTGGAGCGAACCCGGCGAGGTTCGTGAGCACCTGTGCGCCGACGGCCTGCCCGGAGTGCTTGAGGTCGTCCATCGCGGTGGAGATCTGGTGCAGGCACTCCTTGGGACTCTCCACGCCGACTGGCAGCGGTGCCCACATCGCCGCCACCTGGTTGCCGAGCGCGCCGCGCTGTGCCTCCGAGCGCACCGACACCGGCACCATCGCCTTCAGCACGAGGTCCGTGGTGTCGTGGCCGTGCTCGCGCAGGTAGCGCCCGAGCGAGAGGCAGACGCTGGCGAGGACGACGTCGTTGAGCGTGCCCCCGAGCGAGTCCTTGATGGCTTTGAACCGCGCCAGCTCGGCGTCCACGAACGTGTAGCGCCGGTGCGGCCCGATGTCGACGTTGAACGGGCTCGGCGGCGCGGGCGCGTTGATCCCGGCGAGCGTCGTCGCGCCGACGCTCGCGAGGCCGTCCTTGAGCTGCGCGACGGCTTTGCGGGGGGCACGCAGGACCCGCCGCGCGCCGCGCAGCATCTCCGCGGGGACGGTAGAGCGTTCGACCAGCGACTCGCCCAGCAGCTTCGCGGGACCAGGCAGCGGCTTGGCGCTCCATGGCGAGGGCGGCGCGGTCGGCGCCGGCTCGCGCGCGCTGTCGAACAGGACGGTCGTGATGTCCACGCCGGAGATCCCGTCGACGAGCGCATGGTGGGTCTTGGCGACCAGCGCGAAACGCCCGCCGGACATGTTCTGCACGAGCCAGATCTCCCACAGCGGCTTGGAGCGGTCCAGGCGCTGTGAGAACAGTCGCCCGGCCAGGCGCTTGAGCGCCGCGTCGTCCGCGGGCCGCGGCAGCGCGGTGTGGCGGATGTGGTAGTAGGGGTTGAAGTGCGGGTCATCCGCCCACACCGGGCGGCCCTGTCCGAGCGGGACGAACGCCAGGCGCTGGCGGTAGCGCGGCACCAGGTGCAGACGCCCGAGCACGTGATCGATCAGCTCCTGCAGCGTCGGCGCCTCGCCCTCGAACACCATCACCGAGGCGACGTGCATGTGCGCGCTCGAGTGTTCCTCGAGATGCAGGAACGTCGAGTCCAGTGCTGTCAGGCGGTCCGGGTTGGGCACTCCGGCGATTGTCGCTGTTGTGGCGGCCCGCGTCAACGACCTGTTCTACAGATTGCCGTCGCCGTCGCTCGGTTCGCCATTGTTGTCGCCGTCGCCGTCGCCCGCGTTCGGTCCCTGGGGGATGCCTTCGCTGGACGTGGACGGCGCGGTTTTCGCCGGCGCCGGCGCGGGCGTGGTGGCCGTGGGCGCCGGTTTGGGCGCGGGAGCCTTGGGCGCCTTCGTGTGAACGGGTTTTCCCCCCGGAGACGATGCAGCCGGCGGGGTCGTGTGCGCAGGTTCCCCCGGCGCGGTCGTTTGCACGGGTTCCCCCTTCGGGGACGATGCGGGAGCGCTCGTGTGCGTCACCGGTGCGGCGAGGGGGGCGCGAACGGTGAACGTGGCGTTGGCGTGCACGGCGCTGCCAGCCGTGAGCACCTCGAGCCGATGATGCCCGGGCGCGAGGTCGTGAAAGGTCAGGCGGGACGGGCCGGAGCGGTTGACGTGGCCATCGAGCACGTAGCGGAACTGCTGGCCGGCGGTGCTCGGCGCGCCGCTGAGGGCGACGCGCACGGTCAGCGTCGGGCCGGTGTGCGTGCCGCTGCGCGGCGCGAGGATCGACAGGCGCGCTGCGGAGGCGGTGTGTGCCGGCGCGGCGCTGCTCGCCTGGGTGCCCGTGGGCGCGGCGGTCGTGGCCGAGGAGCTGCTCGAGCCGCCGCTGCTGCCGCAGGCGCTCACAGCGAGCGCGAGCGCGAGCGCGAGGCTGACGCATAGCGGTGCTGTCTTGCGGGCTGCTCTCATGGTGTGCTCACTCTCGTGTCTTTGCGTGTCTGCGATCTGGATCCCGGGCCGGCGAAACGGTCCGTTTCAATCTCAGACGCCCGCACGCCCCGATCCTTCCGAGCGCGACGGGCTGAAAGCTTTTGCGCGCGGCGACGTCTAAGGACCTTAGACACATCGAATCGCGCCCGGTAGCGTCCAGCGCCGGATCTAGCCTGCGTCGCTCGCCATCACACACCATGGAGGTCACATGCTCACGAAATCATCGGACGTGCACAAGTCAAGCGGGGGGCGCCGGTGGCTGGCGCTGAGCTTCGTCCTGGTCGCTCTCGCGGTGGCCGGCTGCGGCAGCTCGGGCTCGAGCACCTCGTCTTCCTCGTCGACGTCGACGCCCGCGCAGACAACACCTGCGACGACGCCGGCGCCCGCCGCATCGTCTCCGCAGGGGGAAACCAAGTCCGAATCGTCAAGCTCCGGGATCCCGCAGGGCGAAAACGCGGGTGACGGCGATGGCGATAACCATGGCGAACCGAGCGACGGGGACGGCAACCTCTAGTGTCGTGAGGGGAGTCGCGCGGCTGGAAGGCCGCGGCGCTCGTGCGCAGCTCAGGCGCGCACGAGCTTTCTTCGCTCCATGCGCAGACGACGAAGACGCGCTTTCTTGACCTTCAGTTTTGCCCGCGTGCGTGGCAGTGCCCGCTCACGCCGTCTTGACGTGTGCGGGAGCATCCTCAGTTCGTCGCGCCTTGCGCGCAGGCGCACGACGGTTGCCTTGACATGTTCGATTTCACGCGTCAGACGTCCTATTTTCCGGCCTCTGATGCTCGCGGGCCGCACGGCCGCCATCGCGTTCGGGGTCACGAAGGCCGCTTCTTCTGCTTCGGCCGCGGCTTCTTCGGCTGATTCGGCGCCTTCTTCCGCTTCTTCAGCTTCTTCGACCGCGATGGCTTGAGCGACGGCTTCCTGCGGTTCCGCGGCTGATGCCGAGGCTGGCGCCGGCACGATGGCGACGAGCACCGACACTGCCGCAAGCAGAGCTCCGATATTCACCGCCCGTCTCATCCAGAAGGCAGGCTTGACCATGGACCGCAGCACCAGTAGTGCCATCTGGCCAGAATCCTACCGCCGACGGTTCGACATATGCAATACGTGTTTAACGCATTATGTGACGACCGCGACTATGTGTATGCGGATAAGCGGTGGGATTCGCACAACTGGACAGAGGAGGCCATTGCGCGGTGACCCAAATGACAAGCTAGCCAGTCGTGCCCGCTTGCGGGTGAAGAGGCTGATAACAATTGTTCAGTGAATTAGTCGACAAGGATTGTTGGGCGGCTGCGTCGCTATTAGTCGCTGCCGAAGCTGCGCAGGATGTTCTGTTCGGCCGCGCGCATTAGGCCGAGGACCATGTAGGGGTCGGAAACGTTGTGACGCATCCGCACCGCCGAGGAGTACTCGTCCCCGCCTTCGCTCTTGAGCACCTGGACGATCGTGATCACCGCTCCGATCTCCACCGTCTCGTCATCCCCATAGTCGCGTTCCAGTGCCTCCATCTGTTCGGAGGCACAGTTTCCAAGCACCGATCCGTCGAGCGTCATCGTCGTTTATCTCCTATGGAAATGGCGTTTGCCGTCGCAGGGCGAGCTTCGGCACAACTGTTGCGCATCCCGCGGCGACGTGCGAGGCGTGGTGATCGGCCGGACGCAAACGAGGCCTCGTGCCACGAGCTGACATCAAGTGAACTTAGATGTCTCTAGCACACCTGTGACTGCCTGTGTGTGTTTGATGTCACACGGGGCGGCTCTTGTATGGGTATCGTCGGGTGTTCGAGTAGCCGAGTCGCCTCCGTGGATGGAGGCGAGCGGGGGACCCACTGCCGAGTCGCCAAAACGGCGAACGGATGGGGCGAATCGGTCACTGCTGTGACCGTAACGCCCGGCTGGCGCGCGTCAGATACGCGTGGCCAACCGGCCGTGAGCCCGACAGCTAACCCCGTAGGCGCAAACAAGGAGGTTCGTCATACCTGTTTCCGTGCCCGCGACGCCGCTGCCCGCTGCGCCTCTGGCTACCGTCGGGATCGTCTCGACGGCCCCCACCGGCGCCGCTTCGGCGCTCGAACTCGACTCGGCCACCGGGGCCGCTGTCTCTGTCCACACCGCGCTCGTGGTTCGTGACGATCGGCTCAACGTCCTCGCCGACCACCGCGCGAGCGTCACCGGAACGCTGCTCGAGGCTCGCCGGCCGGGGCCCTCCGGGCGGCTGATCACCCTGCAGGCGCTCGGACGCGGCGGCTGGCACACGCTCGCCAGCGCTCGCACCGGCACCCGGGGGCGCTTTCGCCTGAGCTATACGCCGCGCCGGGTTGGCAGCAAGCTCGTGCGCCTGCGCTTCGCGGGCGTCCCCTCCGAGCGCGCCTCCCACCGCCGGCTTGGCCGGCTGAACGTCTACCGCCTGGCCGAGGCCTCCTGGTACGGGGGCGGCGGCAGCCTCGCGTGCGGCGGCTGGCTTACGAGTGCCACCATGGGCGTCGCCAACAAGACGCTCCCGTGCGGGACGCTCGTCACGCTCCGCTACGACGGGCGCATCGTGCGCGTGCCGGTGGTCGATCGCGGACCGTATGTGGAAGGCCGCGAGTTCGATCTCACCGAAGCGACCAAGCAGGCACTCGGCTTCGGCGGCGTGGGGGAGGTGTGGAGCACGAGTTGAGCGCTGCACGCGCGGGTGCAACATGGGCGCGCGCCTGCAAGGGTTGGATTTTCGCGTGACGGTTAATTGAATCTCCCCCGGATGTCCGTTGCGCTGAAAGCCTCGCGTACCCAGCTGTGGCTCGAGAGCCTCGGCGAGTGGAGCTGGCCCGGGCAGGGCGGGGCGGCGATGGAGGTGCTGCCGCCGCCGTGGGTTCCCGCCTTCCCGCCCAGGCGCCAGCCCGCCGCCGCCCTGCCCGGGGGCGCGGGCGCCCCGGCACGGCGCAGGTCCGCGCGCGCGCGGACGCACAGGATCATCACCGGCACGCTGCTCGGCGCGCTGGCAGCGGTGTGCCTGGCGCTCGCCCACGGCGGACAGCTGACGCTCGCCGGCCTGCTCGGCGCGCAGAGCGCCAGCGCGGGCGAACAGGAAGCGCCCGCGATCAGCTCGACGCCCGCCGTGCCGTCGCTGCCGACGCTCGACCTCGTCAGCCAGGACCCCGCGGGCAGCTCGATCGACCGCGCCAGCTACCCCTCGCCGGCACTGGGCGCGGAAGGCTCATTCCTCGTGTACGTGCCCTCCGGCTATGACAGCACGACCGCCCACTATCCGGTGCTGTACATGCTCACCGGCGATAACCAGTCAGACAGCGCGTTCCTGCAGGTCGGCCTGCAGGGCCAGCTCGACCGGCTGATCGCAGCCCGCGCGGTCCCGCCGCTGATCGCCGTGATGATCCAGGGCGGGCCGGGCGCGAACCTGTGGCGCAACAAAGGGCGCCAGCGCTATGAAAGCTACGTCCTGGAAGTGCAGGAACTGATCGACCGCATGCTGCCGACGCTGCCGACACGCGACTCGCGCGCGATCGTGGGCGACTCGATGGGTGGCTATGGGGCGATGAACGCGGCGCTCGCCAACCCCTACCGCTTCGGCGTGGTCGAGAGCTGGATCGGCTTCTTCAACGGCCTGGAAGGCGACCTGCGCGCCGACCGGCCCGTGTTCGCGCGGCTTGGCCTGCACGCGTTCGTGTACGGCGGCGAACAGGACCACATCGCCAACCCCGCTGAGGACCTGCCGTTTGCGGCGGCGCTACGCTCCGCCGGGGCGGATGCGCACGGGGCGGTGTATCCCGGCGAACACAACCTCAACACGGTCCAAGCGCACCTCGCGAGCATGCTCGTATTCGCCGGGCGCTCGCTGCGCACGACACCGCAGGGAGCCACATCCGACGGCCGCCAGCTGCCAGGACACGCGCGATGACGCAAACGCCCGGCGCGAGCTGAGCGGCGCTCTCGCAAACAGCGAGAAACGCACACGCTAGGTGTGAGCTTCCTGGCCGGCCAGCCAGTATGATTGGCGAGCGTCCTGCGGCAACGATGACGGGAGTCCCGATGGCGGCGGTAGGCAGCGACCTGGAGAGCGTCGAACTGACGGCGCGCGAGCACTGGCTCGACGGTCCTCCGCACGAGCTGTTCCGCCGCATGCGCCAGGAGTGCCCGATCCACTGGACGGAGAGCTTCGAAGAATTCCCCGACGAGCCCGGCTTCTGGTCGGTGACCACGGCCGAGGACATCCACGCGGTCAGCCGCGACTGGCAGACCTACTCCTCTGAACGCGGGGGCATCACGGTCGCGTCGGTCGTGCTGCCGCTCGAGCTCGTCCAGGCGATGTTCATCGGCATGGACCCGCCCAAGCACGATCGCCTGAAGGCGCTCTTCCAGGCCGGCTTCACGCCCAAGCGAATCGCCGCGCACGAGGACGCCATCCGCGCGATCGTCACGCGCGTGCTCGACCGGCTCGACGGCCGTGATTCGTGCGACCTGGTCCTCGACGTCGCACAGCCGATCGTCTCGCGCGTGATCGGCAGTTTCATGGGCATCTCCGAGCAGGACGACGCGGTGTGGGCGCGGCTGATGAACTCCACGCTCGGGGCCGGCGACGTGGACATCACCCCGGACGGGTTCGAGAGCGTGCGCGAGAAAGACATCCCGGAGGTGTTCGAACGCTGCGGTCGGCTGATCGCCGAGCGCCGCGAGCAGCCGACCGACGATCTGACGAGCGTGCTCGTGCACGCCGAGGTCGACGGCGAGAAACTAGAGGAACACGAGATCGTGATGGGCTTCTTCCTGCTGATGGCGGCCGGCAACGACAGCACGAAGGCGACGTTCGGCTCGGCGATGCGAGCGCTGATCGAAGACCACGAGCAGTACCAGCTGCTGGTCGACGAGCCCTCCCTGGTGCCCGCCGCGGTCGAGGAGGCGCTGCGGATGTTCCCCGCGTTCGCGCACTTCCGCCGCACCGCCACATGCGACACCGAGTTGCACGGGCAGACGATCCGCGAGGGGGAGAAGGTGGTGCTCTGGTACGTCTCCTCCAACCGCGATGAGACGCGTTTCGAGGACCCCGACCGCTTCGACGTTCGCCGTTGGCCGAAACGGGGATGCTCGCCGGAGGCGAGCGTCTCCCGGCTTCGGTCCGAGCATCAGGCGTTCGGCGCCGGCGGACGCCATTTCTGCCTGGGCACCGCGCTCGCGCGCCTGGAGCTGCGCGTGATGCTCGAAGAGACCATTAAGCGCTACCCGCGCATGCAGCTGGCCGGCAAGCCTAGCTACGTCGAATCCCTCTTCATCAATCAGCTCAAGCTGCTCCCCGTCCGGCTCGCGGCCTAGTGCCGCGGGCCGGACGGCCCTCTCCCGGAGGCTGGGGCGCCGGCGCCTATGCTGCGGGGCGTGTGCGGGCGCTACACCAACACCGCCGGCCCTGAAGAACTGAACGACCGCTTCAAAGTGCCGATCGCGAGCGACGCGGGCACGCGGCGTTACAACATCGCCCCCACTGAAGAGGTGCTCGCGATCGTCGCGCCCAAGGGCGAGCCCGAAGCTCGGCTGCTGCGCTGGGGCCTCGTGCCGCCGTGGGCGCATGACCTCAAGGGCGCCGCCAAGATGATCAACGCAAGGATGGAGACGGTCGCCACGACGCCCGCGTACCGAGGTCTGATCCCCAAGTCCTCGCGCCGCGCGCTGCAGATCGCCGACGGCTACTTCGAGTGGCTGAAGCCCGAGCACCGCAGCCAGCCTCGCCAGCCCTTCTACTTCCAACTCGACGACGGCGCGCCGTTCGCGTTCGCTGCCGTGTGGACGCCGGCGAAGATCGATGAGGAGTGGGTGGCGAGCGTCGCGCTGCTCACCTGCGACTCCGCCCCCAACCGTGTCGCCGCCGCGATCCACGACCGCATGCCCGTGATCCTCGCCGACCATGAGGCCCAGCGGGCGTGGCTCGACCCCGCGCTCGACGCGCAGGACGCGCTCGCGCTGTGTGGGGCGCTGCCCGCCTCGCGCCTGCGCGTGCGGCCCGCCAACCCCGCTGTCAACAAGGCCGGTCAGCTGGACGCCGAGGGGCCGGCGCTGCTGGTGGCGCCGGGTTGAGCGCGCCAAGCTGAACTCATCCTGCTGTGCTCGCGGTGCGCAGGCGCAAGCGTTTGGATATGTCAGAGCAGGCGATCGATCGCTTGTTCGAGGGGAGGCAGGTCGCGATCGACGATCTCGCGTATCCGCTTCATCTCGATCCGGAAGTACTCGTGTGCGATCAGGTCGCGCAGTCCGGCTATGTTCACCCAAGGGATCTCGGGCGTCGCGTCGCGGGTCTCCTGGGTCAGGTGCTTCACTGCCTCGCCGATGACTACAAACTGGTAGAGAAGTGCGTCGTGAACGAGCGCATCTTCGTTCTCTCCGGCGGAGGTTAGATGTGCACGGATCGCGATGATCGCGTCCTTGATGTCTCGCAGACGGTCGCCCTCCTCGCGAGTCACAGCGGTAGGGCCTCGGCGAGCGCTTTGGTGCGAACCCGCTCCTTGAGCATGTCGGCGGTCGCCACATCCACCGGAGCTCCCATGATCTCCGCGGCCTCACTTTGAAAGCCAACGAGATCGAGGAGTGTTCGTTCTCGCGCAAGCTCCACGAGCAGGTCGATATCGCTGCTCGCACCGGCCTCACCGCGCGCAACCGAGCCGAAGACCCATACGGTTCGTATGCCGTGTGTGCGCGCGCTGTCCAACAGCTTCCGGCGATTGCGACGCAGCTGCTGTGCGAGCGACCCGAGCTGGCCGCGCACGGACGTGGCCGTCGCTGGACGATCAGTCGCATCCGTGATCCGCAACTGCAGCTTCAGGCCACACCCGCGCATGAGACGTTCGAGGGTGGGGAGGGTGGGCAGGGTGCCTCCCGCCTCGTAGCGAGCGAGCGCTGGCTGGGAGGTGCCGGCTCGATGAGCCAGCTCGGCTTGCGAGAGGCCCGCCTGCGCTCGTGCTGCGCGGATCGTTGCGGCGACGTCCACGGCTGTGATTATATCGGTTTAGATATGTTGTCCAGGTGGATCTCGGTCGCCCAGGACAGCGGCTCGAGCAAAGCCACCAATCGCGCGATTTCGAGGGCCTCCCATCAGGCGCAGCCAACCGAAGTCAACGCGAACCGCTTCGCGTTGGTGCAAGACGAAAGCATGACGCTTGGCACGGCGTAAGTTTTGTGTGC
>Ga0116215_1000815_pt1 | contig 22326 bp, 20 predicted proteins | sample Sb_taG_7_FD_89698 | JGI IMG/M metagenome (GOLD analysis project Ga0116215, IMG submission 89698) | Peat soil microbial communities from Weissenstadt, Germany - Sb_50d_2_FS metaG | ecosystem: Environmental > Terrestrial > Soil > Wetlands > Peat | place: Germany: Weissenstadt | collected 2010-09-21
CCCCGACGGCCTGAACGCCCATCCGGTATGGTCCCGGCATGCTCGTGCCCGACGACCGCCGCTACACCGCCGATCACGAGTGGGCACAGCGCGCGCAGGACGCGGTGCGGGTGGGCATCACCGACTACGCCCAGGACGCGTTGGGCGACATCGTCTACGTGGACCTGCCCGCGGTGGGGTCCCGTTTCGAAGCCGGGGGCGTGCTCGGCGAAGTGGAATCGACGAAGTCAGTGTCCGAGATCTACGCGCCGATCGCGGGAGAGGTGGTCGCGGTGAACACGGCCCTGGCCGATTCTCCCGAGCTCCTCAACACCGATCCGTACGGGGCCGGGTGGATCGGCGAGATCGCTCCCACCGACGCCGGAGCACTCGACGCACTTCTCGACGCCGCGCGTTACCACGCGCTCATCTCCGAGTAGCTCGGACGGGCGGACTCGGGGGAGGGGCTAGCGTGGACGGCGTGTTCTGCAACAACTGCGGGCATCGCAACCCGCCTGACGCCAACTTCTGCTCGTCGTGCGGAGCGGTGCTCAGCCAGGGTTCCTCCGACACCACCGTGACCCTGCACCCCGTCGACGCCCAGGGCGAGGCCGGTGACGAGGAGCTCAGCGTGACCTTGCCCGACCGTCCCAGCGGCACCGGTCTCCTGGTGGTGAAGCGCGGCCCCAACGCCGGCACGCGCTTCGATCTCGTCACCGACGTCACCCGGGCCGGACGTCACCCCGAGAGCGACATCTTCCTCGACGACATCACCGTGTCGCGTCGCCACGCCGAATTCATCAAGAGCCACGGCGGGTACACGGTGCGTGACGTGGGTTCTCTCAACGGCACGTATGTGAACCGCGAGCGGATCGAAGAGGCGGTGCTGTCCTCGGGTGACGAGGTGCAGATCGGCAAGTTCAAGCTCGTCTACCTCGCGGCGGCCGACGAGTGAGCGCCGACGCGTGAGCACCCACGAGGGGACACCGTGAGCAGCCGGAGCTACCTGTCGATCGGGGATGTGCTCGCGCTGCTGCGCCAGGAGTTCCCCGACGTCACCATCTCCAAGATCCGGTTCCTCGAGAGCCAGGGTCTCGTCAATCCCGAGCGCACGCCATCGGGATACCGCAAGTTCTACGAACACGACGTGGAGCGCCTGCGTTGGGTGCTGCGCCAACAGCGCGAGCACTTCCTCCCCCTCAAGGTGATCAAGGGTCGCCTCGAGCAGGAAGGCGAAACCGACGGCCTCGATGTGGCCGGGGAGGCGGCGGTGGCGGAGCGGGCCGAGCGGGTGCTCGTGGGACGCGCCAGCGGGACGAGGCGCGAGCTGCCGGGGTTCGAGGCCCCCCCCGAAACGGCGCGCCGAGGTACCGACGGGAGACGGGCGCGCCCGGCCGGACCCAGCGCCCGCCCCGACCTGGCGAGGAGCCGTGCCGTGGCGGCGGCCCCGGGGCCCGAGCCCACCGGGACCTCGTCCGCCATGGGCGCCACCGCCGTGACGAGGGCCGCCGGTGCCATGACCTCGGGCCCGGGCCCGGTCGGCCGTGGAGCGACGGCGGGCGCCGTGGTGTCGCACGGGGGCGCAGATCCTGTGGACAAGGGACCCAGGCCGGCCGGGACTCGGGCAGCACTGCGGGGACCGGGCGCCAAACCCGGGGTTGGGACCGGTGCCGGGCCCGCCAAGAGGTCGGGGGTGTCGTCCACGCGCACCGCCGCGGCCGGCCCCGGCCTGGGCGCCGACATCGAGGCCGGCATGGAGGACGACGAGTCGGCACCCCAGACCCTGCCCGACGACGCCGTGACACTCGAGGAGCTCATCGAGGCCAGCGGCTTGGACATCGCCGCCGTCGGGGAGCTCGAGTCCTACGGCCTGCTGTGCGGTCGCGTGGTCGGGGGCGCTGTGTACTACGACGGAGACGGCCTCACCGTGGCGCGGGTGGCGGCCGGACTGGCGCGCTACGGCGTGGAGGCGAGGCACCTGCGGATCCACAAGCTCGCCGCCGAGCGGGAGGCGGGGTTCATCGAGCAGATCGTCCTGCCCCTGCTCAAACAGCGAAATCCCGAGGCCCGGCAACGAGCGTACGACGCCGTGGCCGAGTTGACCGTGCTGGGCCAGGGACTGCGGGAGGTTCTGCTGCGCACGGCGTTGCGCGAACAGCTCGGCGGGTGACCCGGCCGCGGCGCGTGACCGTGCTCAGCGGGTGAATTGGGCGCGACGGGTGACTGGGCGCGACGGGTGACCGGGCGCGACGGGTGACCGGGCGCGACGCCGCGCGGGTTCTGCACGACCGTCACGAGCTGGCCCGCACCGTGGCCCGCCTGGGCGAGGAGCTTTCGGCCGCCTATCCCGGGGGTGTGCTCCTGGTGGCGGTGCTCAAGGGCAGCCTCCTCTTCGTCGCCGACCTGGCGCGCCAGGTGACGGCCCCCTGCGAGGTCGACTTCCTGGGTATCTCGACATACACCGAGGGCACGGGCCGGGTGCGGATCGTCAAGGACCTCGATCACGACGTCCACGGCCGCCATGTCGTCCTGGTGGAGGACATCGTCGATACCGGCCTCACCTGCACCTACATCCTCGGAGAGCTGGGGCGGCGCGGTCCCGAGACGCTCGAGGTGTGCGCGCTGTTCGATCGCCGGGTACGGCGGATCGTCCCCGTGGCGGTGCGCTTCTCGGGCTTCGAAGCCCCCGATGACCTGCTCCTCGGCTACGGGCTCGACGTGGGCGGCCTCTACCGCAACCTCCCGTTCGTCGCCGCGGGCGACCCCCGGACGCTCGAAACCCACCCCGACGCGTATGTCGGCGCCCTCTACGGGCGGTAAGTTTCAAGCATGGTCGAGGTGCGGCTGAGCGCGGTGAGGGTGGACCTGCAGTCCAACACGCCCGTGCTGTTGCTCACCGAGGCCGAGGGTCTGGGCCGGACGCTGCCGATCTTCATCGGTGCTCCCGAGGCCACCGCCATCGCGTTCGCCATCCAAGGCGTGGCGACACCTCGACCCATGACCCACGACCTGTTGCGCGACATCGTCGACGCCTTGGGGGCCAGTCTCGAACGCGTCGTCATCACCGAGCTGCGTTCGGCGACGTACTTCGCCGAGTTGCAATTGAAACGCGGCACCGGGACGCTCAACGTGTCGAGTCGCCCGTCCGACGCGGTGGCCTTGGCGGTGCGCACAGGGAGCCCGCTGTACGTGGCCGACGATCTCATGGACGCCGAGGGAATTCTGCTTCCCTCCGACGACGAGGACGAGGACGGCGACTCGAGCCCCGACGAACTGGTGGGGGAGTTCCGACAGTTCCTCGATACCGTCCGCCCCGAGGACTTCAGCTCCTGACGACGTCCGCCCCGCGCCCCACGCGCCGGTGGGTGCAGCCGCGCCGGTCGTGGGTGTCGCGTCCGGGCGTGGTGGTGCTGGGCGCGCTCGGGGCGCTCGGCATGGCGGCGTGCTCCAACGGGAGCAGCCCCACGACGACCAGCGGGGGTACCACCTCCACCGGCAGCGCGTCGACCACGCCGGTCTCCTCCACCACCTCGTCGTCGGTCCCCGCCGGGACGGCGTGCGCGGCCGGCCATCTCATGATGAGCGTGGTGGGGTCCCAGGGCGCGGCCGGGACCTTCGAGCTCACCTTCGCCCTGCGCAATTCCTCGACCTCGGCGTGCCCGATGGACGGATATCCCTCCGCCCAGCTTCTCGACGCATCGGGGACCGAGCTCCCCACCCACGTGGTGAGTGGGGGGAACTACCAGTTCACGAATTTCAGCCCCTCGCCGGTACAGCTGGCACCAGGGGCGACGGCCTACTTCAACCTGGCCTACTCGGACGTGCCCACGGGGGGCGAGACGACGTGCCCCACCGCGGCGCAGATCGAGGTGACGCCGCCCCATGCGGTGGACCACGACGTCGTGACCCAGCAGGTCGTGGCGTGCGGGGCGGGGACCCTCACCGTCTCGCCCGTGTTCAGTGCGGGCTCACCCGGCTCCCAGACCACGGCACCGCCACGATCCTGAGCCCCGGACCGGACCCCGGCGGGCGCTAGGACGCAGCGCCGATCCGCACCAGGACGCGGCCGCGCACACGCGCCGCCAGGATGTCGGACAGGGCGCCGGCCACCCCCTCGAGGGGAACCTCGCCCGCCACCACGTCCTCGAGGTGGGCGGGACGGAGGTCGGTGGCGAGGCGTCCCCACACCTCGCGCCGCCGCTCCATCGGCGTGCGCACCGAGTCCACCCCGAGCAGCGCCACGCCTCGTGTGATGAACGGGTACACGGTCGTCTCCAGGGCCGTGCCGCCGGTGAGCCCGCTGGCGGCCACGGCCGCGCCGTAGCGCAGCGCCTGCAGCACGCGCCCCAGGGTCTCGCCCCCCACGCAGTCCACGGCCCCGGCCCAGTGCTCGGGCCCGAGCACCCGGCCCCCGGCCTCGTCGACCTCGTCGCGCCCGATGACCTCGGCGGCACCGAGGCTCTGCAGCCAGGCGTGCTCGTCGGCCTTGCCGGTGCTCGCCACCACCTCGTAGCCGCGCCCGGCGAGGAGGTCGAGGGCGAAGGACCCCACGCCCCCCGACGCCCCGGTCACGAGGACGGGACCGTCCCCGGGGCGCAGGCCCCGCCGCTCGAGCTGGTCGAGGCTGAGGGCGGCGGTGAAGCCGGCGGTGCCGATGGCCATGGCCTGGCGCGCCGTGAGCCCGTCGGGGATCGGGAGGGCGCATCCCGCCCCGACCCGCGCGTAGCCGGCGTAGCCGCCGTGGCGGGCGACGCCGAGGTCGCCACCGTGGGCGAGGACCTCGGTCCCGGGCCCCAGCGCGGGGTCGGCGCTCTCCACCACCACTCCGGCCAGGTCCACCCCGGGCACCAGCGGTGAGGCGCGGGCGACGCGGTTGCCGGGGACGGTGACCATGCCGTCCTTGTAGTTGACCGACGACCACGACACCGCGATCAGCACCTCGCCGGGGGGGAGGTCGTCGAGGCCGAGCTCCTCGACGCCGGCCGAGACGTCGTCGTCGCCTCTTCGTACGACGAAGGCGGGGAACCCCGCCGTCCCGGGACCCCGAGGTGCCGCCGACGCGCTCGGACCGGTGACCGCAGGGTCGGACATGGCCCGTAGCCTACGGTCCGCGCGCGGCGGGTTCGGTGCCCGGCGCGCCGCCGGTGTGGGCCTACGATGGAGCCATGTCCACCGGCCTCCTCGGGCGGGGTGCCCGGGCGATGGCGTCGTGGAGCCCCGTGGAGCGGGATGCCGTGCTCTACGCCGCATCCGCGCTGTTCGCCATCGGAACGGCACAGCTGGCCTCGATCAGCCTCTACCAGCAGTGGGGGAGGCTGGCGGTGGGGCCCTATGCCGTCGGAGCCGTGGCCTCGGCGCTGGCGGCCCGGCGCGCCCGTGGCCGCAAGGAGCGCGCAGCCGCCTCGGCGGAGGCGGCGGGCCGGGCCCCGAGCGACGGTGCCCCGGTGACGCAAACCGGCGCCGCCTGGCACTGGACGACGCCGCGCGCCGTCATCTTCCTGGTCGTCCTGCTGGGCGCCACCCTCATGCCGCTGTCGCTCGAGGTGCTGTGGCGGACGGACTCGGGAGGGACCGCGCACGTCCAGCCCGAGACGGCGGTGGTCGAGCGGTCGGGCGAGGCGTTCGTGCGCGGCAAGGACCCCTACACCTTCATCAAGCCCCACCAGCACATCACCGCACCCCCCGGGGAGCCCGCCTACGACGTCTACAACCCCTATCTGCCCCTGATGTCGCTCTTCGGCATCCCGCGCAGCACGCACGCCTCGCCCCGCCTCACCGACGCCCGCGTGGCCTTCTCGGTGTTCACCATCCTGGTGGTGGTGGTGGCCATGGCCCTGTGTCGCGGCCCCACCGGCCCCCGGGTGCTGGCGTTGCAGAGCATGACGGTGCTGCCCACCGCCGCCCTACCCCTCGCCACCGGCGGCGACGACCTCCCCGTGGCCGCGCTGTTGCTGCTGGGCCTGGTGCTGCTCCAACGACGACGACCCCTGTGGGCGGGTGTCGCCCTCGGGGTGGCCGCGTCCATGAAGATCACGGCCTGGCCTCTCGCCGCTTTGGCGTTCCTGGTGGCCCGGGACCGCGACGGGCACCGGGGCCGCCGCCCGTCGCTCGCCGTGGCGGCGGGCATCGTGGGCGTGATGATCCCGGCCGTGTTGCCCACCGCGGCCGAGAACCTGTCCGCCTTCATCGAGAACGTCGTCCGATTCCCTCTCGGGCTCGCCGGGGTGCAGTCGCCGGCGGCGAGCCCGTTGGTCGGTCACCTGGTGGTGTCGTTGTTCCCCGGCATCCATCGGGCCTTCACCGTCACGGTGGCCGCGGTCGGTGTCCTGGCGCTGGCCTACGTCCTGGTCCGGCGCCGCCCCACGACGCCGGCGGCGCTGTCGCGCCTCATGGCGTGGGTGATGACGGTGGCGATCCTTCTCGCCCCCGCCACGAGGGTGGGGTACCTCCTCTATCCGGTGGACCTGTTCGTGTGGGCGTGGCTGCTGCGTAGCGAGGAGACCGTCGACCCCGTGCCGGAGGAACCGGTACGCGTCGCCCCGCGGCTTCCCGTGGGCGCCGTCGGGCTCGACGAGGGCGACGCCCTCGACCGGTCCTCCGGCGACAGGGGAGTAGCAGGGGTCGGTGCCGGGCAGGGAAAACCGGTGCTCACTTCTTCGCTGGTCGCCTCCCGGCCCGGCGCGACCGGGCGCGACGGCTGCGCTCAGTCCTGGTCGGAGACGGCGTAGAGCCGCAGCGTGAACGAGGTGGTGCCCGACGCCGGCGCGCTCGAGCCCGTCGACAGCGCGCCGAAGAACGTGGGCGACACGGTGACGCCGAGATCCCATTCGAGGCCGTCGCTGGCGGGATGCTGCTCCAGGATCAGGTATCCCCCCGGCACCTTGGCGGCGGCCCCCTGGCTCAGTCGCCGCCAGTGCTCGGACGGGAGCTGGGCCCGGAAGAAGGTGATGACGTCCTGTTGGGTGGCGGGCACCTCGAATCGCAGCGACCGGTCGTAGGTCTCGACTCCCTGGGTGAGCGCCGAGCTCGGCACGGGAGCCGAGCCCCGGGGCACGGCCATGGCGTCGAGGAGGTCGTCGGGGGGTTGGCCCGAGGAGATGATGGCTCCCACCAGGGGGCGTGCCGGCACGGCGTGCAGCACCGCACCGCGCGCCGTGACGACGGATTTCGGGGACGTGGTCGGCCGGCTCTGGCTCCCGCTCAGGACCTCGAGCCCCACCCCCAGCAGGAACAGCATGAGGGTCAGCCCCAGGACGATGAGGGCGGGCTTGGTGCTCGGACCGGGAGGCCGTCGGCGGAACTCCGACGGCGGCTCCAGGGTCCCGTGGCCGTTGCTTCGGGCGTCGAGGGCCGTGGTGGGGGCACTCCGCAGGGTCGGGTCGGGGGCGCCGGGGAGGTCGTCGGGGCTCGGCATGGGTGAGGCGGCACCCCGGGTCCGGGTCGGCACGAGGCCCGTGCGACGGCCGGCGCCGAGATGGCGAGGTCAGTGTACAAGGGCCGTCGACGACGGGGTGGGGCCCGATGTCGCGGGAAAGTGTCGGGCCCACCACGGCGCGTAGGCCCCGCGTCCCGTCTCCGACTGCTCAGAGTGAAACTACATCTACCAATCGCGTTGACGGCTCTTGGTCGCGGGCCTACAGTGTGCCCCGACACCGGGGCTTGGAAGGGTCCCGGGGGGGCGGTGCCACCGACGGGTTGGCCGGTGGCGCTGTGTCTTGGGGGGTGACTCGCCCACCAGGTGGGCGTCTGCGAGGGCGGGGGCGACGGGCGATCGGCTCGTCGCCCCGCGTCCTCCCCGTGCGGCGTGTGTCACGGCCGCGTCAGGAACCGGGCCCGGGGATCGGGGCCCCAACCGAAGTGATCGAGCGGACCGCGGCCTGCGCCGAGCCTCCAGGTGGCCGACCCCTGCAGGGCGACGGACACGAACTCCTTGGCTCGGGCCAGCGCGTCGAGCAGGTCCGCGCCCAGCGCCAGCCGGGCGGCGGTGGCCGCCGAGAGTGTGCAGCCTGTGCCGTGGTCGTTGCGGGACGTGACCCGAGGGCCGTCGAACACGTGCACCGTGCCCTCGAAGAGCACGACGTCCGGAGCCCGGTCCCCCGAGAGATGGCCCCCCTTCACCATCACCGCCCGGGCACCGGTTTCGGCCAGACGATGCGCGGCCCGCACCATGCCGTCGACGTCCTCGACGGGTGTGTCGGCGAGGAGGGCGGCTTCGCGGACGTTGGGGGTGATGACGAGCGCATGGGGAAACAGGAGCTCGAGATACGACCGCACCGCACCCTCGCCGAGCAAGGGACGCCCGGTCGAGGCCACGAGCACCGGGTCGACGACGAGGTTGGGAAGCCTTCCCTGCGCCGCCCACCGCGCCACCGCGGCGACCGTCGCCGAAGACGCCAGCATGCCCGTCTTGACCGACTTCACGGGGAGGTCGGACAGCACGGCCTCGATCTGCAGGTCGACGAAGCCGGGGTCGACCACGTGGACACCGCGCACCTCGGCGCTGTTCTGGGCGGTCACCGCGGTGACCACACTCGTGCCGAACACTCCATGGGCGGCGAAGGTCTTCAGGTCGGCCTGGAGCCCAGCGCCGCCCCCGGAATCGGACCCGGCGATCGTCATGGCAACCCCGGGGTCCACGGCGGCAGCGTAGGTCAGAGGTCGGGAGTGCCTTCGACGGGGCTCGACGCCTGGGCCAGGAATCGGCGGGGGATGCGACCGGCGAGGCGCGCCTGGTACCCGGCCTCGACCGCGGCGCGGAACGCGCCGGCCATGCGGGCCGGGTGTCGGGCCCGGGTGATGGCGGTGGCCACCATGACGCCCGCGCACCCGAGCTCCATGGCCAGTGCGGCGTCGGACGCGGTGCCGATGCCGGCGTCGAGGATCACCGGGACCGAGCACCGCTCGGCGATGAGGGCGATGTTGTGCGGGTTCCGGATGCCCAGTCCACTGCCGATGGGCGCGCCCAGGGGCATGACGGCCGCGCACCCCGTCTGCTCGAGGCGGCGAGCGAGCACGGGGTCGTCGTTGGTGTAGGGCAGAACCACGAAACCCTGGTCGCACAGTTGTTCGGCGGCGTCGAGCAATTCCACCGCGTCGGGGAGCAGGGTGTCCTCGTCCCCGATGACCTCGAGCTTGATCCAGTCCGTGTCGAAGGCCTGGCGGGCCAGCTTGGCGGTGAGCACGGCCTCGGCCGCGGTGAAACAGCCGGCGGTGTTGGGCAGGACGCCCACGCCGTGTCGGGCCAGGACGTCCAGGATCCCCCCGCGCGCCGCGGGGTCGACCCGTCGCAGCGCCACCGTGGCCAGCGACGAGCCCGAGGCCTCGACGACCTCGCCCAGGACTTCGGGGCTCGAGATGCCACCTGTGCCGAGCACGAGTCGGGAGGCCAGTGTGCGGCCCGCCATCACGAAGTCGGTGGGGTCGTCGTGCATGTCAGCCTCCCGCCGCCGCCGTCACGATCTCGACGACGTCGCGCGCCGACAGCGTGGTGCTGGGCCACTCGCTGCGCGGCACGACCTCCCGATTGCGCGCCACGGCGATGCCGTCGGGGGAGGTGCACGACCAGGAGACGAGATCCGCCACCGTGGCACCGGGCGCGACGACACGGGCCGCGCCGTTCACGACGATCCCGAGGCCGGCGTCGATCTGTCCGGTGTCGATCTGTCCGGCGGCGATCTGTCCGGCGGCGATCGGTCCGGCGGCGATCGGTCCGGCGTCCTGCGGTGGTCTGTCACCCACGGGGCCAGCATGACACCTCGGTCAGGGGCCGGCGCGCGCCGCCACGGTGGTGAAGCGGTCGGGCCCGAACGGCGCCATCTCCTCGGGAGGCTCGTCACCCGCCACGATGGCGGCGACCGCCTCCGCCGTGAGCGGGGTGAGGAGGATCCCTTGGCGATAGTGCCCCGTGGCCACCACCAGGCCGTCGCCGCCCTCGACCGAGGCCGGTCCCACGATGGGGGCGTTGTCGGGGGAGCCGGGGCGCAGGCCGGCGCTGCACTCGCCGAGCACCATCTCGGTGATGGCGGGGAGGACCCGGTGCGCGTCGCGCAGCAACTCGTAGACCGCCCCCGCCGTCACGGCGGTGTCGAAGCCGCGCTCCTCGACGGTGGCACCGACCACCACGGTGCCGTCCTCGCGCGGCACGACGTAGACCGACGAGCCCCCCACGATGCCGCGCACCGTGCGCGTGAGCACCGGGGCGCGCTCCGAGGGCCACAACCGCAGGATCTGTCCCTTCACCGGTCGCACCGCCGGCACCGCGCCGGGGGGCAGGCCTTTCAGCTGGCCCGACCAACAGCCGGCGGCGAGGACCACGGCCCGGGCGCGCAGCGTGGCGCCCCCGGCCAGGCGGACGCCGGTCACCGAGCCGGCCGAGCGATCGAGCGCGACGGCCCGGTCGCGGTGGACGCCGACACCCGTCGCCACCGCCGCGTCGAGGAGCGCCCCCACGAGGAGGCGGTTGTCCACCTGGTGGTCGCCCGGTACCCAGATGGCGGCGCGCACGCCGGGGGCGATGGTGGGCTCGAGCTGTCGCACCCGACGGCCCGTGAGCCATTGCACGTCCAGCCCGAGGTGGCGCTGGAACTCGTACAGCTCCTGCGTCCAGGCCCGGTCGCCGTCGTCGGCCGCCACCACCAGCGTCCCCGCGGTGCGGTAGCCGAGGGGCCGGCCCGCGGCCCGGGCCAGCTCGGCCGCGAAGGCCGGCCACCGTCGCGCCGATGCCAGGGCCAGAGCCAGGAGGGGTTCCTCGCCGTGGTGCACCTCGCTGACCGGGGCGAGCATCCCCGCCGCCGCCCACGACGCGGCCCGGCCGGGCTCGGGATCGACGACGGCGACGGCCATGCCCCGAACGGCGATCCTCCACGCCGCGGCGAGGCCGATCACCCCTCCCCCCACGACGACGACGTCGAGGTTGGCCTCGGGCGGGTCCGGGCATCTCACCGGCGTCGGTGCGCAGGTGGCCGGTACACCCGGGGTATTCTACGAGGGCTGCAGCAGGGCCAGTGTCGTCCCGAGCGTCAGCCACCCACCTCCGCGTGGCCGATCACGGAGAGACCCGAGTGACGACAGCGAAGCACCCTGCATTCTCGAAGCGTCTGCGACGCCACCCCGGCGCGCCCCTGTACGACCCGGCCTTCGAGCACGACGCCTGCGGCATCGCCTTGGTCGCCGATCTCCAGGGCCGCAGGAGCCACGGGCTCGTCCGCCAGGCGCTGACCGCGCTGGAGCATCTGGCCCACCGCGGTGCCACCGGTGCCGAGGTGGCCACCGGGGACGGGGCCGGCATCCTCGTCCAGGTGCCGCACCGCTTCCTGTCCGGTTCCCTGGGCGTGGACCTCCCCGACCCCGGCGGGTACGCGGCGGGCATGGTGTTCCTGCCCCTCGACGAGGACGATGCCGCCAAGGCACGACGTCAGATCGAGGAGATCGCCGTCGAGGAGGGCCTGGCCGTCCTGGGATGGCGCCAGGTTCCCGTCGAGCCTGGCTGCCTGGGTGCCTCGGCGCGGCGGGCCATGCCCCGGATGGCCCAGGTCGTGGTGGTCCCCGCCGCCCCGGCCGCGCCCGCGGTGGCGCCGGGGGGAGACGCACTGGCGCTGGACCGGCTCGCCTTCTGCCTGCGCAAGCGCATCGAGCACGAGGTGGACGCGGTGTACGTGACGTCGCTGTCGGCGCGCACCCTCGTCTACAAGGGGATGCTCACCGGGCACCAACTGGCGGAGTTCTTCCCCGATCTCTCGGAACCGACCTTCGACAGCGGGCTGGCCCTCGTGCACTCGCGCTTCTCCACCAACACCTTCCCGTCGTGGCCTCTCGCCCATCCGTACCGCTACCTGGCCCACAACGGCGAGATCAACACCCTGCGGGGAAACCGGAACTGGATGCGGGCCCGCGAGGCGCTGCTCGCCAGCGAGCTGATCCCCGGGGACCTCGAGCGGCTGTTCCCCATCTGCGATCCCGACGGCAGCGACTCGGCGTCCTTCGACGAGGTCCTCGAGTTGCTCCACCTCGGGGGGCGGAGCCTTCCCCACGCCGTGCTGATGATGATCCCCGAGGCATGGGAGAACCACACGGCCATGGACCCGGCGCGCCGGGCCTTCTACCGGTACCACGCCTCGCTCATGGAGCCCTGGGACGGACCGGCGGGAGTGGTCTTCACCGACGGCACCGTGGCGGGCGGGGTCCTCGACCGCAACGGCCTGCGTCCCGCCCGGTACTGGGTCACCGACGACGGGCTGGTGGTACTGGCCTCGGAGGTGGGCGTGCTCGACATCGACCCCGCCAGGGTGGTGCGCAAGGGCCGCCTCCAGCCCGGCCGGATGTTCCTCGTGGACACCGCCCAGGGACGGATCGTCGACGACGACGAGATCAAGGCACAGCTCGCCGCTGCATACCCCTACGAACGGTGGTTGGAGGAGGGGCAGGTCACGTTGGGAGCCCTGCCGCCGCGCATGATGCTGACCCCGCAGCACGCGTCGGTGGTCACCCATCAGGTGCTCTTCGGCTACACCAACGAGGAGCTGCGCCTCATCCTGGCTCCCATGGCCATGACCGGGGGCGAGGCGCTGGGGTCGATGGGCCACGACGCCGCCATCGCCGCCCTGTCGGAGCGGCCCCGCCTCATCTTCGACTACTTCACCCAGTTGTTCGCGCAGGTGACCAACCCGCCGCTCGACGCCATCCGCGAGGAGCTCGTCACCTCCAGCCGCTCGAAGCTCGGGCCCGAGGGCAACCTCCTCGAGCCGACGGCGGCGTCGTGCCGGCAGATCATCCTGCCGTACCCGGTCATCGACAACGACGAGCTGGCCAAGCTGGCGTACGTCAACGAGCACGGGGAGACGCCGGGCTACCAGGCCTTCGCCATCGACGGGCTGTTCGATCCGGCCGGGGGCGGGGAAGCATTGCGGGAGGCCATCGAGGACGTGCGCCGACGGGTGAGCATCGCTATCGCCCTCGGCTCCAACGTCATCATCCTCTCCGACCGCAATTCCAACGCGCGCCTGGCACCCATCCCGTCGTTGCTGCTCACCGCCGCGGTGCACAAGCATCTCGTGCGGGAGAAGTCGCGTTCGCGCGTGGGCCTGGTGATCGAGAGCGGTGACGCCCGGGAGGTGCACCACATCGCCCTGCTCATCGGGTACGGCGCCTCGGCGGTGAACCCCTACCTCGCCTTCGAGACCATCGACGACGTGATCGCCCACAAGAACCTCCTCGAAGGGGTCTCCCCCCGCCAGGCACGGACCAACTACATCAAGGCGGCGTGCAAGGGCGTGATCAAGATCATGTCCAAGATGGGCGTGTCCACGGTGGCGTCCTACACCGGGGCCCAGATCTTCGAGGCGGTGGGCCTGGCCCCCGACATCGTCGACGAGTACTTCACCGGCACGGTGAGCCGCATCGGGGGTGTGGGGCTCGACGTGCTCGCCCAGGAGGTCGCGGCGCGCCACCGCCTCGCGCATCTCGATCGCCCCACCGAGCGGGCCCATCGCGAGCTCGAGGTCGGCGGCGAGTACCAGTGGCGGCGCGAGGGGGAGATCCACCTCTTCAACCCCAAGACCGTGTTCAAGCTGCAGCACGCCACCCGGGCCAAGCGCTACGACATCTTCAAGGAGTACACGAAGCTGGTGGACGACCAGGCGACGCACCTGGCGACGCTGCGGGGGTTGCTGCGGTTGCGCGAGGGGGTCGAGCCTCCGGTGCCGGTGGACGAGGTCGAACCGGTCTCGGAGATCGTGAAGCGCTTTGCCACCGGCGCCATGTCCTACGGGTCGATCTCGGCCGAGGCGCACGAGACGCTCGCCATCGCCATGAACCGGCTGGGCGGGAAGTCCAACACCGGGGAGGGTGGAGAAGACGCGCAGCGTTACGTCCCCGACGCCAACGGCGACCTGCGGCGCAGTGCCATCAAGCAGGTCGCGTCGGCCCGCTTCGGCGTCACGAGCGAGTACCTCGTGAACGCGGACGACCTCCAGATCAAGATCGCCCAGGGGGCCAAGCCCGGTGAGGGAGGGCAGTTGCCGGGGCACAAGGTCTACCCCTGGATCGCCAAGACCCGGTTCTCGACGCCGGGCGTGGGGCTGATCTCCCCGCCTCCGCACCACGACATCTACTCCATCGAGGACATCGCCCAGCTCATCCACGATCTGAAGTCGGCGAACCCGGCTGCCCGGGTACACGTCAAGCTGGTCGCCGAGGTGGGGGTGGGAACCGTGGCCGCCGGCGTGGCCAAGGCCAAGTCCGACGTGGTGCTCATCTCGGGACACGACGGAGGGACCGGCGCCAGCCCGCTCACCTCCATCAAGCATGCCGGGATCCCCTGGGAGCTCGGCCTGGCCGAGACGCAGCAGACCCTGGTCCTCAACGGGCTGCGCGACCGCATCGTGGTGCAGGTGGACGGCCAGCTCAAGACGGGCCGCGACGTGGTCGTCGCCGCCCTGCTCGGGGCCGAGGAGTTCGGGTTCGCGACGGCCCCCCTGGTGGTGTCGGGGTGCGTCATGATGCGCGTCTGCCACCTCGACACCTGCCCGGTGGGGATCGCCACCCAGAACCCCGAGCTGCGCAAGCGCTTCACCGGACAGCCCGAGTTCGTGGAGAACTTCTTCGAGTTCATCGCCGAGGAGGTACGCGAGTACCTCGCCGCGCTCGGTCTCCGGTCGATCGAGGAGGCGGTGGGGCGCGTCGACCTCCTCGACGCCGTGGTGGCGACGGACCACTTCAAGGCCAAGGGGCTCGACCTGTCCCCGATCCTGGCCCAGCCCGAGGCGGGGCCACCCACCGACCGCCACTGCTGCCGCGTCCAGGACCACGGTCTCGACCGGGCGCTGGACCACCGTTTCCTGGCCGCGTGCCGTCCCGCCATCGACCACGGGACGGTGGTGTCCCTCGAGCTGCCCATCACCAACGTCGATCGCACGGTCGGGACCCTGCTCGGCTACGAGATCACGTCGCGCCACGGGGGTGTCGGGCTCCCCGACGGCACCATCGCCATCACCTTCCGAGGCTCGGCCGGGCAGAGCTTCGGCGCCTTCGTCCCGCGCGGGGTGACGCTCCGGCTGATCGGGGACGCCAACGACTACCTGGCCAAGGGGTTGTCCGGCGGTCGCGTCGTGGTGCGCCCCCACGAGGCATCGCCCTTCGCCGCCGAGGAACAGATCATCGCCGGCAACGTCATCCTCTACGGCGCCACCGGAGGGGAGTGCTACGTGCGCGGCCAGGTGGGGGAGCGTTTCTGCGTGCGCAACTCGGGGGCCACGGCGGTGGTCGAAGGCGTGGGCGACCACGGATGTGAGTACATGACCGGCGGAAGGGTCGTGGTGTTGGGGCCGACGGGACGGAACTTCGGGGCCGGGATGTCGGGGGGCATCGCCTATGTCTACGACCCCGGCCGCGACTTCGCCGAGCGGGTCAACTTCGAGATGGTCGACCTCGAACCGCTCGACGAGGAGGACCGGCAATGGCTTCTCGACACCGTGACCCGTCATCACCTCGAGACGGATTCCGCCGCCGCGGCCCGGTTGCTCGACCGGTGGGGGGACGCCCTAGGGGACTTCGTGAAGGTGATGCCGCGCGACTACCGCCGGGTGCTCGAAGCGACCCGGCGGGCGGTCGAAGAGGGAGCGTCGGTGGACGTCGCGGTCATGGCCGCGCCGCGCGCCTAGCCCGGGCGAGCAGGAGCGATCGATCATGGGCAAGCCCACCGGCTTCGTCGAGTTCGGCAGGACGCTTCCTCCACGCCGTCCCGTGCCCGTCAGGCTGCGGGACTGGCGCGAGGTCTACGAGCCGTTCCCCGAGGACGAGGTCGTCCGCCAGGGGGCGCGCTGCATGGACTGCGGCATCCCGTTCTGTCACGAAGGGTGCCCGCTCGGGAATCTCATCCCGGAATGGAACGACCTCGTGTACCGCGGCGACTGGCCCGAGGCCCTGGAACGGCTGCACGCCACCAACAACTTCCCCGAGTTCACCGGGCGCCTCTGTCCTGCCCCGTGCGAGGGGGCGTGTGTGCTCGGCATCAACTCCGATCCGGTGACCATCGAGCGCATCGAGTACGAGATCGCCGAGCGGGGTTGGGGCGAGGGTTGGGTCACTCCCCAGGTCCCTCCGGCCCGCACCGGCAAGTCCGTCGCCGTGGTGGGGTCGGGGCCTGCAGGCCTGGCGTGCGCCCAGCAGCTGGCGCGGGCCGGGCACCGGGTCGTGGTCTACGAGCGGGCCGAGCGACCCGGTGGGTTGCTGCGCTACGGGATCCCCGAGTTCAAGATGGAGAAGGCCGTGCTCGACCGCCGTCTCGCCCAACTGCGGGCCGAAGGCGTCGAGTTCCGCTGCGCCACCGCCGTGGGCGTGCCCGACGCCGGGGCAGAACCGAAACCGGAACCGGAGCCGGGCCAGGCGCGGGGACCCGGTGCCGCCTGCGCCCCCGACGTGGCCGTGGTGTCGGGCCAGTCCCTGCGGGCCGAGTTCGACGCCGTGGTCCTGGCCGGCGGGGCCACCTTGCCCCGGGACCTGCCCGTGCCGGGGCGCGACCTGGCCGGGATCCACCTCGCCATGGACTACCTCAAGCCCTCGAGCCTGGTGCGGGAGGGCGCGCTCGAGGCGTCGCCGATCTCGGCCCGGGGCAAGCACGTGGTCATCATCGGCGGGGGGGACACCGGCGCCGACTGCCTGGGAACCGTCCACCGCCAGGGGGCCTCGTCGGTGCACCAGCTCGAGATCCTGCCCCGGCCCCCCGACGCCCGCCTCGAGGACAACCCCTGGCCCACGTGGCCGCTGATCCTCCGCACCTCCTCCGCGCACGAGGAGGGCGGGGACCGGCTCTACAGCGTGACGACGACGCGCTTCGTCGACGACGGCAACGGCGCGGTGCGCGCCCTGGCGGCGCAACGTGTCGAGATGAGCAGCGACGGGGGCCGCCCCGGGTTCGAGCCCGTGGCGGGCAGCGACTTCGAATTGCCCTGCGAGCTCGTCCTGCTGGCCATGGGCTTTCTGGGTGCCGAGCGCCGAGGCGTCGTCGCCGAGCTCGGCCTGGAGCTCGACGCCCGCGGCAGCGTGGCGTGCGATGGGAACTGGCAGACCAACCGCGACGGGGTGTTCGTGTGCGGTGACATGACCCGCGGGCAGAGCCTCATCGTGTGGGCCATCGCCGAGGGCCGTTCGTGTGCGTCGAGCGTCGACCGCTGGATCATGGGTGACAGCTCGTTGCCGGCCCCGCTCGTCCCCGGTCAGCTCGCCTTGCGCTGACGCCGATGGACGGCTCGACGTCAGGCAGCCGGATCGCTCACGAAGCGGTGGCGACCGGACGACCGCCGTTCTTGGAAACCGCCTCGGGGTCGGGCTCGGCCCGCATGCCGAGGTCGTCGACCTCGTCGGCGTCCTCGGGGTCCCCGGTGTCGGCTGTGTCCCGAGGCGTGCCCTCAGGAGCGGCGTCGGCCAGGTACTTCTGGAGACGGCCGAGCTCGCTCAGGACGTTGGCCTTGCGCACGGCGAGCTTGTCGATGCTCTGCTGCAGCGCCTCGATCTGACGGTTGGCATCGGCCATCATCCGGTTGGCCTCGGCCTGGGCGTTCTCGACGGCCTCGGCCTTGACCGCTTCGGCCTCGAGGCGCGCCTTCTCGCCGACGGCGAGCGCGGCGCGCAGGATGTCGGAGGCCCGTTCCCCGACCGACACCGTGGCGGCTTCGACGGCGTCCTCGGCCCTGGCTTCGGAGTCCACGAGCCATCCGTGCAGACGCTCGACGTACTCGTCGACGGGCTCGCGCCGGTATCCCCGGAAGCCGACCTTGAACTGCTTGGGGCCCTCGCCCTCGTGGCTCCGCATCGGAGCTCTCCCTGTCTCGACGATCCTGGCTGCGACTCATCGTGACGGTTCAACCTCATACCGCCGCCAACGGGCCGTCAACATCGACCCAACACGCTCATGGTCCCCAGTACCCCCACGTCTCCCAGGGATGTGCGCAGGCGGGGCGGGAGCCGCCTCGAGGCCCGGCGGGGGCCTGAGCCGCCTCGAGGCCCGGCGGGGCCGGAGCCCACACGGCCCGGCGTCCTACCCGCCGGTGGAGGCCACGGGGGCAGGCGCAGGAGCCGCGAACGACCGTTTGAACAGCACCAGGGACCGGGAGAAGGCGTGGTCCAGGAGGTCGTGCTGGCCGTCGGAGGCGTCGAAGTCGAAGTAGCTCGTGAAGGCCACGTCGTGGGTCGAGATCCACGTCGCCATGTCGGCCACGAAGAGCGGGTCGTCCCCCAGCCCGTGGCCGTCGGCGCGAATGGTCACCCCCCACTCGGGGATGGCCGCCCGCTTCTTGTGCGCGGACGCGAACGACGACAGCCACGCCAGACCGTTGGCTTCGGTGACGTAGCGGGCCCAGGCCAGCCTCGGGTCCAAGGGGACGCCCCATACCTCGTCGTAGAGATCGAGGCCCACGTAGTCCACGTAGGGGTCTCCCGGGTAGGCGTCCTGGGCGGCAAGCGGTGTCGATCCCGACGTCGGGTTCCACACGAATTGGAACGACGTCCCCGGGACGAGGCGCATGGCGGTCACGATGTTGCGGAAGTACGCCGCGAAGTCGGCCGCGTCGGAGCGGTCGGTGACGGCCCAGGGGTACCAGGTGCCGTTGAACTCCCACCCGAGCCGCAGAATGGCGTTCCCCTCGCCGTAGGACACAAGGGACCGGGCGAGCGTCTCGAAGTCGGCGTCGTAGCGCCCCGCCGCCCCTGCCGCCAGCGTCCCCTCGGCGCGCCCGTCTCGGGTGGGGATCATGGGAACGCCCAGCACGAGCCGGTACCCGCTCCCACTCCAGGGGCCCAGTGTCTGGCCGAGTGCATTGGCCTCCACCATCCCCGACCATCCGTCGGTGCGCGGCAGGTAGTCCGACGCCAGGCTGGGCTTGGCCCCGGTCGTGGCCGCGAAGTGGGCCACGCCCCGCGGCGCGCCCGAGCCCACGTAGACCCCCAGTGGCACCGCCGCGTCGTCGACCGTGGGGATCGCCGTGGAGGGCACTCCCGCCCCTTGGCCGCCACAGCCGGCGCATGTCGCCACCACCGCGGCCACGGCGAGGGCGACGCGGCGTGGAAAGGCGCGCCCGGGGTGGGGCGCGGTCCTCGGTCGTCGAACGCCGCGCATCGAACGCCGCTCAACGACGAGCACCGGGGCGCGACGTCCGGGCGCTCTTTGTCGGCCGAAGCCGCCCCGGCCCGCCGTGGCTACCCGGCGTTCATCTTGATGACCGCGAATACCGCGCCGGTCGGGTCGCTGAGGACGGCGAAGCGTCCCGGGGCCACGTCCATGGGATCGACCAGCGTGGCCCCTCCGAGCGCGGCGGCCTTCGTCACCGAGGCGTCACAGTCGTCGACGGCGAAGTACACGAGCCAGTAGGCGGGGATCTGGGGCGGGACTTCGGCGGGCATGTCCATCATGCCTCCGACGCTGTCGTCACCCCGCTTCCATTCCGTGTACACCATCGGGCCGTCCTGACTGGTGTGGGCGTCCCATCCGAACACCGACCGGTAGAAGGCCTTGGCCGCCTCGGTGTCGCGGGTCTGTAGCTCGTTCCACGTGAAGGCACCGGGCTCGTTGGCGAGGTCGGCACCGTGATGGGACCGCGGTTGCCACAAGGCGATGGCCGCCCCCGTCGGGTCCGTGAACACCGCCATCCGTCCCACGTCGAGCACGTCCATCGGTGCCACGAGCACCGTGCCGCCGCCGGCGGTGACCTTGGCGATGGTGGCATCCGCGTCCTCGACACAGACGTAGGTCGTCCACGCAGGGGGTTGGCCCGGCATCATCACGGGGCCGAGGCCGGCCACGTTCTTGCCGTGCTTCTGGAACATGCTGTATCCGCCTGATTCGGGCCCGCCGTCGAGGACGTCCCAACCGAAGAGGCCGCGGTAGAAGGCCTTGGACGAGGAGACGTCGGTCGACGCCAGGTCGACCCAGGACGGGGTGCCGGGGGGGTACGACTTCAATTCGGCCACGGGAAAGCCTCCTGGCGCTGAGCGGGTGAGAAGGCGAGCGTATCGAGCGCCCGTCGCCGATGCGGCGCGGGGGCCGTGTCCGTTGCCAGGAAGTTGAGAGTCCGATGGGAGGCGGTTGATGCCCGTTGTAGAGACTCGCGGTGTCGTCGGAACGAGCGGTTCAGCGGCGACACGACCCGATGTCACGGGCTCGGCGCCGGCCGTCCGATGCCGGTGCCGAGCCGACACGGGTCGCGGGCGCGCCACGAGCGTCAGTCCTGGGTCGGCTTCAATACCCTGGTCCGTGTTCGAGGATGCGACGTGGGTTGTCCACCAGCATCGTCTTGATGTGCTCCTCGCTCACCCCTCGATCGCGCATGGCGGGCAGGACGTTCGTGCTGATGTGGAGGAAATTCCAGTTCGGTTGGGCCTGGTGCAGGAAGTCCTCGTCGAACCAGTCCATGTGGCACCCGGCGTCATGGGAGAGGACCATGAACTGCGCCCACCCACTCTGGCAGAGCCGGGCCACGGTCTCGACCCGCTTCTCGGTGGAGCAGTACGCGTCGACGCCGAAGCGGTCCATGCCCAGGGTCGAGCCGGCCTGGAGAAGCTCCCCGAGGTAGTCGAGGTCGGTGCTGTCGCCACTGTGCCCGATCACGACGCGCGACAGGTCGACACCCTCGTCGGCGAAGACGCGCTGTTGGTCGAGCCCGCGCCGGGTGCCGGTATGGGTGTGGGTGGAGATGGGAAGGCCCGTGCGGCGATGCACGCGGGCCACGGCCCGCAGGATGCGCTCGACGCCGGGGGTGAGCCCGGGCTCGTCGGTGGCGCATTTGAGGATCCCGGGGCGAACCCCCGATCCGGAGATGCCGTTCTCGATGTCGTGGAGGAAGAACTCGTCGAGCAGGTCCACGCCGCTGGGCCGGAAGGCGGCGCCCCGGTAATCGAAGTAGTGCGGAAGCTCGTTGTAGGTGTAGAGGCCGGTGGCGACGACGATGTTGAGGTCCACTTGGGCGGCCACCTCCTGGACGGGCTCGATGTCCCGGCCCAGGCCCACCACGGTGAGGTCGACGATGGTGTCGATCCCCGCCGCCTTGAGCTCCTGGAGCCGCTCGACGGCCCGCGCCACCTGAGTGGCGCGGTCCCACCCCGTGGGCCAGTTGGCCGCCACCTCGGGCGAGCGCACGAAGACGTGCTCGTGCATGAGCGTCACTCCGAGCTCCTGCGCGTCGATCGGGCCGCGCACCGTGTTGACCTGCCCCATGTGGTCCTCCCCCTTCCCCCTCTGTTCCTTCGTCGCTTCGGGGTTCCTTCGTCGTTTCGGGCTGTCGACCGGCCCCGCCCCGGCGCCGTGGTCAGCCGGCGCGGTCGGGCCCGGCGCGTTCCACGGTGATCCGCAGCAGGACCCGGTGCTCTCGTTCCATGGCGGCGCGGTAGTCGTCCCAATCGGGGTGCTCGCCCGCCACCTGCCGGTAGTAGGCGACGAGGCCGTCCATGGCCTGGGGGAGCGGCACCACCTCGACGGGCCCCTCCACCTGGACCGAGTCCCCGTAGAAGTTGTCGGTGAACACGATGAGCGAGGCCCAGGGGCGCCGGCGCAGGTTCTTGGTCTTCATGGCGGTCTCGCGGGTGGAGACCACGACCACGTCGCCCTCCACACCGGCGGCGACGAGGGAGAGCTGCGGATGGCCGTCGGCGCGGGTCGTCGCCAGCACGGCCCGGTGGTGCCGGGTGATGAATTCCAGCGCGTCGACTCGATCCATGCGGCGAGAGGCTACAACGAGGCCCGGCCCTCTCGGGGACCCACCGATAAGCTCCGGACATGCTGAGCACGATGCAAGACGGGCCACTCCTGGTGAGCGGCATCCTCCGTCGTGGCCAGGCGGTGTACGGCGAGAGCCAGGTCATCACCGCCGGGCCCGGGGGCTATCGCCAGTCGACCTTCACGCAGGTCGCGGCGCGCGCCGAGCAATTGGCCAAGGCGCTACGGCGCCTCGGGATCGGCGACGACGACCGGGTCGGCACCTTCGCCTGGAACGACCAGGAGCACCTCGAGGCCTATCTGGCGATCCCTTCGATGGGGGCGGTGCTCCACACGCTCAACATCCGCCTGTTCCCCGAGCAGTTGGCGTACGTGGTCAACCACGCCGAGGACAAGGTCGTCATCGTGGACGGATCGATCGCACCCCTGTTCGCCCGGGTCCGCGACGAGTGCAAGACCGTCGAGCACGTCATCGTCGTCGGCGAGGGTGACACGACGGGGCTCGGCGACAGTTTGTCCTACGACGCACTCGTCGACGCCGAGGAGCCGGGATACCAGTGGCCGGCGCTCGATGAACGCCAGGCGGCATCGATGTGCTACACGAGCGGCACGACCGGCAACCCGAAGGGGGTCGTCTACAGCCACCG
>Ga0116215_1000818_pt1 | contig 22305 bp, 17 predicted proteins | sample Sb_taG_7_FD_89698 | JGI IMG/M metagenome (GOLD analysis project Ga0116215, IMG submission 89698) | Peat soil microbial communities from Weissenstadt, Germany - Sb_50d_2_FS metaG | ecosystem: Environmental > Terrestrial > Soil > Wetlands > Peat | place: Germany: Weissenstadt | collected 2010-09-21
GATCGGGCCCGCGTGTTCCTGGGCGGGCCGCCGCTGGTGAAGATGGCCATCGGCGAGGAGGCGGACGAGGAGGAGCTGGGCGGCGCGCTGATGCACGCCCGGACGTCCGGCCTGTGCGACTACCTGGCCCGGGACGAGCCCGAGGCGATCCGCATCGCCCGCGGCATCGTGGCCCACCTGCACTGGCGGCGCCTCGGGCCAGGCCCCGCCGGCCCGGCCGACGAGCCGCTCTACCCGGCCGGGGAGCTGCTGGGCATCGCGTCGGTGGACGTGCGGGTGCCCTTCGACGTCCGCGAGATCCTGGCTCGCGTCCTCGACGGCTCCCGCTTCGAGGAGTTCAAGGAGTCCTACGGAGCGCAGCTGGTGTGCGGTTGGGCGTCCATCGGCGGTTACCCGATCGGCGTGGTGGCCAACAACGGCATCCTGTTCTCGCCCGAGGCGCAGAAGGGCGCCCAGTTCATCGCGCTGTGCAACCGGACCGACACGCCCATCCTGTTCGTCCAGAACATCACCGGCTTCATGGTGGGCACCCGCTACGAGCAGGGCGGCATCATCAAGGACGGCGCCAAGCTGATCAATGCCGTCTCCAATTCGAAGGTGCCGCACCTGACCCTGATGGTCGGCGCCAGCTACGGGGCGGGGAACTACGCCATGGCGGGCCGGGCCTACGACCCCCGCTTCGTCTTCACGTGGCCGAACCACCGCATCGCCGTCATGGGGCCCAAGCAGCTGGCCGGCGTCCTCTCCATCGTGCGCCGCAATGCCGCCGAGGCGGCGGGCCGGCCGTTCGACGAGACGGCCGACGAGGAGCTGCGCCAGGCCACCGAGAACCAGATAGAGGAGGAGTCGACGGCGCAGTACGCCACCGGCCGGCTGTGGGACGACGGGATCATCGACCCGCGCGACACCCGCACCGTGCTCGCCATCGCGCTCACCGCGGTGCACTCGGCACCGGTGCAGGGGACAGCGGTCTTCGGGGTGGTGCGGCACTGATGGCACCGGCGCCGCACCCGATCCGTCGCGTCCTCGTCGCCAACCGCGGCGAAGTCGCCCGGCGCCTCATCAAGGGCGCCCACGATGCCGGCTGCGAGGCGGTAGCCGTCTACGCAGCGGACGACGCTGCCAGCCCGCACGTCGGCGAGGCAGACGCCGCCGTGCTGCTGGCCGGTTCGACGCTCGCGGAGACCTACCTCAGTCCCGCTGCGCTGGTGCATGCCGCACAGGCCGCGGGCGCCGACGCCCTGCACCCGGGCTACGGGTTCCTCTCCGAGAACCCCGCCCTGCCCGAGGCCTGCGGCCGGGCCGGCGTCGTGTGGGTGGGGCCTCCGCCCGAGGCGATGCACGTCATGGGCCACAAGGCGCGGGCGAAGGAGGTCGTGGCGGAGGCCGGCGTCCCCGTGCTCCCGAGTGTCGTGGTGGCGCCCGGGGCCAAGCCCGAAGAGCTGGCCGCCGCCGGGGAGCGCGTCGACTACCCGCTCCTGGTCAAGGCGTCCGCCGGGGGAGGGGGGCGCGGAATGCGCCTCGTGCACGGTCCGGGCGAGCTGGCCGACGCCGTGGCGTCGGCGCAGCGCGAGTCCGCTGCCGCCTTCGGCTCCGACGAGGTGTTCCTGGAGCGCTATCTCGCCACCCCCCGCCACGTCGAGGTCCAGGTCTTCGGGGACACCCAGGGTACGGTGCTGCACCTCTACGACCGGGAGTGCTCGGTGCAGCGACGGCACCAGAAGGTGCTGGAGGAGGCGCCCGCCGTGCTCGTGCCCGAAGCGACCCGCCGCCTGATGTGGGACGCCGCCGTGGCTGCGGCGCGGGCCGTCGGCTACGTGGGGGCCGGCACCGTGGAGTACCTCGTCGATGCGAGCGGGTTCTACTTCCTCGAAATGAACACCCGCCTTCAGGTCGAGCACGGCGTGACCGAGCTGGTCACCGGCCTCGACCTGGTGGGCCTCCAGCTGGCGGTGGCCTCCGGCCGCCCGTTGCCCTTCGGCCAGGCCGACATCTCGGCGACCGGCCATGCCGTGGAGGTACGCCTGTGCGCCGAGCGCCCGCGGGAGGACTACCGGCCCACGCCGGGCACGGTCACGCACGTGTCCTGGCCCGAGGGTTCCGGCCTGCGCACCGACCGCGCCATCGAGCCAGGCAGCGTCGTCAGCCCCGCGTATGACTCGCTGGTGGCCAAGCTCATGGCACACGGGGAGGATCGCGATGTCGCAATCGCAAAGCTCTCCCTGGCCCTGCGGGCGCTGGAGCTCGACGGCCTCGAGACGAATCGTGATCTGCTGGCCGCCGTGCTCGACGACGACGCCTTCTGGCGCGGCGAGGCGGACATCCACTACTTGGAGCATCGCCCGGACCTGCGCGACGCCCTGCTGCCCGATACGGTGCGGCGCCGCCACGGCGCCGCGGTGGCGTTCTGCCTGACCGACGAGCGGGCAGCCCGCGGCCTGGTCCCCGTGCCCGCGGCGGGGTGGCGCAATGTCGGGCGCGCGCTCCATGCCGACGAGCTGACCGACGCCGCTGGCACCATGGCGGTGCGCGCGGACGTACCCGGCGAGCCAGCCCACGTGCTCGTCGACGGCGAGTGGCAGGCCGTGGGCACGGCCACCACCCAGGGCGGCGTGGTCGACCTCGTGGCGGAGGACGGGCTGCGGCGGCGCTATCGGGTACGCCACACCGTGCACGCGGCCGACGTCAACGGCCCCGAGGGCCAGTCGACGTTCGCCCTGCGGACCGAGGACGATCCCGACGAGCGCGGCGGCATCGCCGGCGAGTGCCGGGCCCCTCTGCCAGGGGCCGTCACCAAGGTCCTCGTCGCGGTCGGCGAGACCGTGGCCGAGGGCGAGGGCCTGGTGGTGCTCGAGGCGATGAAGATGGAGCACACCCTGCGCGCGAACGGCGACGGGACCGTGGCGCAGGTCCAGTGCGTGCCCGGCCAGCAGGTCGACGTCAACGACCTCCTGGTCGCCGTGGAGCCCGCGTGAGCGCTCCCGCCGCCCGGCCGCCGGCCTTGCTGCGCGTGGCGAACTGCAGCGGCTTCTTCGGGGACCGCCTGAGCGCGGCGCGCGAGATGGTCGAGGGTGGGCCCGTCGACGTGCTGACCGGCGACTGGCTGGCGGAGCTGACGATGTACATCCTCCACAAGACCCGGGAGCGCAGCGGCGGCTACGCGCGCACGTTCCTGCGCCAGATGGAAGAGGTCCTTCCGACCTGTGTCGAGCGGGGGATCACCGTCGTGTCCAACGCCGGCGGCCTCCACCCCGAGGCCCTGGCGGCCGCGGTGGGGGAGCTGGCCCGCCGCCAGGGGCTCGAGGTGCACGTGGCCTCCGTCTCGGGCGACGACATCACACCGAGACTCGCCGAGCTCAGGGCGGCTGGCGAGGCCTTCGTCAACCTCGACACCGGCGAGCCCCTCCCGGCGGAGACCGCAGTGGTGACCGCCAACGCCTACCTACGCGCGCGCCCGATCGCCGACGCGCTCGCCGCTGGCGCGCAGGTGGTCGTGACGGGCCGGGTCACCGACGCCGCCCTCGTCGTCGGTCCCGCGCTGCACGCCTTCGGGTGGGCGGACGACGATCACGACGCCATCGCCGGCGCGGTCGTGGCCGGCCACGTCATCGAGTGCGGCGCCCAGTGCTGCGGCGGCAACTACGCCTTCTTCGAGGAGGTGCCGCGCCGGGAGCGGATCGGCTTCCCGCTGGCCGAGGTGCATCCGGACGGCTCGTCGGTCATCACGAAGCACCCCGGGACGGGCGGCGCGGTGACCGTCGGGACCGTGACCGCGCAGCTGCTCTACGAAATCGGGAGCCCGCGCTACCTGAGCCCGGACGCCGTGGCCCGGTTCGACACCATCGAGCTCTCGGCGGATGGGCCCGACCGGGTGCGCATCGCGGGGGTGCGCGGCGAGCCGCCGCCACCCACGCTGAAGGTGACGGCCAACCTCGACGCCGGCTGGCGCAATTCCATGACGCTCGCCCTCACCGGCGCCCGGGTGGCCGAGAAGGCACGCTTCGCAGCCGACGCCGTGTGGTCCGGCATCCCGGGCGGGCGCGGGGCCTTCGCCGAGACCGCCGAGGACCTCTCGGGCGACCTTACGGGCGGCGGGATGGCCTACCTGCGGCTGGCGGTGCGCGGCGACGACGAGCGGGTGGTCGGTCGCGCCTTCTCCGGGGCGGTCGTCGAGACCAGCCTCTCGAGCTATCCCGGCACCTTCTTCACGTCCGCGCCGTCGGGGGCGCAGGGCGTCGCCCGCTACTGGCCGACCACGGTCGCGGCCGCGGCCGTCGAACCGCGGATCGAGTGCGACGGCGACGCGGTGCCCGCCACGCCGCCGGGCACCGTCCACCCCGCACGCGATACCGGGCGGGCGCCGGCCGGCGGCACGGAGCGGGGCACGGGTCCCGAAACTCCGGGGGAGGGTTTGGAGCGGGTGCCGCTCTGGGTGCTCGTCGGGGCGCGCTCGGGCGACAAGGGGGGCGACGCCAACGTCGGGGTCTGGGCCGACGACGAGGCCGTCGGCGCGTGGCTCGGGCAGCACCTCAGCACCGAGGTGTTCAAGGCGCTCCTGCCCGAGGTCGAGCCCTACGCGGTGAGCCGATATGCCCTCCCGAACCTGTGGGCCGTGAACTTCGTCGTCCACGGCATCCTCGGGTGGGGCGTCGCCTCGAACCTGCGGCTGGACACGCAGGCGAAGGGACTGGGCGAGTTGCTCCGGTCACGCCTGATCGACGTGCCCTCGTCGCTCGTGGCGAGCGGCCGACCGGCTGCACGGTACGCCTCTCTCTGACGTCGACCCCGGGGCGCGAACCGGGGCATCTGGCAGGATGGCGCAGTGGAGACGATCGCTCGACTGGTCGCACTCGTCGCGGGCATCGCCATCGTGATCCTGACGGTCTGGAGCGTGTTCACGTCGCTCGTGCTCCCGCGGGCGACGTCCTCGCGCATGATGCGCGGCCTGGCCCGCACCCTCGGCGGTACGGCGCGCTCGATCGCCCCTCGGCTCCCCAACTACGAACTGCGGGACCGTGTCCTCTCCTTCGTCGGCCCCGGCGCGGTGGTGGCGCTGTTCGGGATCTGGCTGTGCCTGATCCTGCTGGGCTTCTCTCTGATCATCTGGTGGGACAGCGGCGCCGACTTCCTCAACGCCATCGGCATCGCCGGCTCCTCGGTGACCACGCTGGGCATCGCGACGGCACGCGGGGCGGGCGCGCGGACGCTGGAGATCCTGGGGGCCGGTATCGGCCTGGGTGTCGTCGCGCTCGAGATCGCCTACCTTCCTGCGCTCTACAACGCGTTCGCCACCCGGGAGACCGAGGTCACGCTGCTCGACGCGCGGGGAGGCGCCCCGGCCTGGGGTCCCGAGATCCTGGCCCGACACCACTGGCTCGACACCATGGACGAGCTGCCACCGCTGTACTCCGACTGGGAGCGCTGGGCCTCCGCCGTGTCGGAGAGCCATGCGAACTACCCCGGGCTCATCTGGTTCCGCTCGCCGGTCTCGTCGCGCAGCTGGCTTGTCGGGCTGGTCGCCATGATGGACTCGGCGGCGCTGTTCCATTCCGTGAGCCCGCAGCTGAGTCCGCACGAGTCACGGCTCTGCCTGTCCATGGGGATCCGTTGCCTGCGTTCCATGGCCCGGGCGCTGCGCATCCCGTTCGACGCCGATCCGCTGCCGACGGCGAGCATCCGGCTGACCAGGCAGGAGTTCGAGGACGGGTTCCGGAGGCTCGAGGAGGTGCACTTCCCACTCGAGCGCGACCTGGAGGAGTCGTGGCGGCATTTCCAGGGGTGGCGGGTGAACTACGAGCCGATCGTCGACGCGCTGACACGGCTGGTCGCGCCCCCGCCCGCCCCGTGGTTCCTCGCCCGCCCCGAGCTCGGCGCCACGGAGTGGCCGCTGATCCGCAACCGCACGCCGGACGAACCCGAGGGCGCTCAGAGATTCGGGTCCAAGAGGACCTTCAAGACGCCGTCGGCCCGGGAGTCGAAGAGCTCGTAGGCCTGCGCCGCCTGGCTCAGCCCCATCCGGTGGGTGAACGTGCCGCCGAGCGCGAGGCGGCCTGACTGGACCAGCGGGACGAGTGACGACCACGTCCCGGGTATCGGCGCGAAGACGGTCCGCACGGTGAGGCTCTTGAGAAACACCAGTCCCATGGGGAAGGGGAGCTCCATGGAGAGGTTCACGCCGACGATGGAGACCGTGCCGCCCGTGGCGACGCAGGAGAGGGCGTCGAGCACGGTGGCGTCGGCCCCGACCGCCTCGATCACCGAGTCGGCACCCCACCCACCCGTGGCCTCGAGCACCTGTGCCGACCCGGGAGCGTCGCGGGCGTCGATGGGCTCGGCTCCGAGTGCCTCGGCCCGGGCCAGTCGTTCGGGCACCATGTCGATGGCCAGGATCCGGGCGGGGCCGAAGAGCTCGGCGCACTGCAGCGCCATGATCCCGACGGGGCCCAGCCCCACGACGGCCACCGTCGACCCGGGCCGAATGGAGGCCCGCAGCGCGCCCAGATAGCCCGTGGGGAGGATGTCGGTGAGCAGGACTGCCTCGTCGTCCGCGACGCCCTCGGGGATGGGGAGTGCGAAAAGGTCGGCGAAGGGGACGGCCATCGCCTCGGCCTGACCGCCGGGGAGGTCGGGCACCGTCCCGAATGCGGCCGACTTGCCGGCGCGGCAGACGTTGGGCTGACCCGCCAGGCAGGGACGGCAGACGCCGCAGCCGATCACGCCCGAGACCAGCACACGATCGCCGGGCCTCAGGCTGCGCACGTGGGGACCGGACTCGGCCACCGTCCCGATGACCTCGTGGCCCAGACGGATGCCGACGCCCGTCGGAGCGTCATGGTAGAGGTGCAGATCGGAGCCGCAGATCGCGGTCCGCTCGACGGTGACGATGACGCCTTCGGGTCCGGGGAGAACCGGGTCGGGCACATCCTCGACCCGGATGTCGCGCGGTCCTTCGAGGACGGTGGCTCGCATCCCCGCACGCTATATCGCGGGACTACACTGCTATGGGCCAAAAATCGGTCCCGGAAGGCTCCGAACCACATGACGTCCACGCTCGACCATCCTTCGACCATCAACCTCCCCGGGGTTGTGGACGAGGACATCAGCGCCTTCTTCGAGATCGAGGACCTGTGGGCGGTGATCGTCTGGAACGATGACGTCACCACCTTCCAGACCGTGATCCAGGCCTTCGTCGAGATCTTCGGCCACACGGTCGAGCGCGCCGACCAGTTGGCCTGGAAGATCCACCGGACCGGCAAGGCCGTGGCGGCCGTGCGGCCCAAGGACGAGGCCGAGGCGGCGGTGCACGCGCTGCACCGCCGCAGGATCTCGGCCACGCTGAGTCGCGCCTAGCTCGTCACGATCGGGGTCCGGAGGCACCCGCCTCTGAGGTGAAGCCCGCCCTCCGCGGCCGGCGGGGCGACGAACGGGCGAACCGGCCAGAGCACCCGCTGCGCAGCCATTCAGCGACGTAGGCCCGGCACCCTGAGTTTGAGTATATACTTTAAGCGTCCACTCAAACTCAGGGAGTGAGATGGCCAAATCGGGGACGTCGAGCAGGGTGGTGGCCAGGGACTCGTCTCGTTCGGCCGGCACCCGGAGGCAGCTGGTCGAGGCCGCCATCGAGACGCTGAAGGCGGACGGCTTCACGGGGGCCAGCGCACGGGCAATCGCAGAGCGTGCGGGCGTGAACCAGGGCCTGATCTTCTACCACTTCGGCTCGGTCGCCGACCTCCTGCTGGCGGCACTCGATTCGGTGAGCGCCCAGCGGATGGAGCAGTACGGGGAGGCGGTCGACGGCGTCGGGTCCCCGTCCGAACTGGTCGACGTGGCGATGGCCATCTTTCGGGAGGATCTCGATGCCGGCCATGTCACCGTCCTCGTCGAGATGATCGCCGGTGCGTCCTCGACCCCGGGACTCGGACCCGAGGTGTCCGCCCGCCTCGGTCCGTGGTTCGCGTTCGCCGAGCGCGCCATGGAGAGGACCGTCGGCGGGTCGCCGCTCGACTCCGTCCTGCCCGTCCGGGACGTGGCGTACGGCATCGTCGCCCTCTACCTCGGGCTGGAGATGCTGACCCACCTCAATGGGGATCGCACTCGGGCTCTCGGCCTCTTCGACCATGCCAAGAACCTGGCCGGTCTTCTCGACGCACTCGGCTCGCCGCCACCGACGGGGGAGCCGTGACCGGCACCGCCGCCGTGTCCACCGCGCGGGCGGGCCGTCCGGCCGACACCGGGCTCGATGTGGTCACCGGCGCCTTCAGCTATTCGGGTGCCGCCATCGCGAGAGCGGTGCACGACGCGGGCCGTCGGGTGCGCACCATCACGGGGCATCCCGGCCGGGGCCCCGATGACACGGCGATCGAGGTACGACCGCTTGATTTCGACGACCAGCTCGGCCTCGTCGCATCCCTCTCCGGAGCGACCACGCTCTACAACACGTACTGGGTCCGGTTCGCCCATGGGACGATCGACCACGAGGCCGCGGTCTCCAACTCGAGAGCCCTCTTCCAAGCCGCCAGGCGGGCCGGGGTCCAGCGGATCGTGCATGTGAGCATTACGCACCCGAGCATCTCCTCGCCCTTGTCGTACTTCCGTGGCAAGGCACTCGTCGAGAGAGCTCTCGCCGAGTCCGACCTGTCGTACGCCATCCTTCGCCCCGCCATCCTCTTCGGCGGGGACGGCGTGCTGCTCAACAACATCGCATGGCTCCTTCGACGCTTGCCCGTCTTTGCCGTCGGTGGCCGCGGGGACTATCGGATCAGGGGCATACACGTCGACGACCTCGCCCAATTGTGTGTGGCCAGGGGGGCAGAGTCGCACAACAGTGTCTCCGACGCCGTGGGCCCGGAACGCCCGACCTTCGCCGAGCTCGTCAGCTCCATCCGTCAAGCGGTGGGCGGCCGTGCTCGCCTGATCAACGTGCCGGGAGCGACCGTCCCCCTGCTCTCCCGCGCCTTGGGTCTCGTGCTGCACGACGTCCTCCTGACCGCCGACGAGTACAGGGCGATGGCGAGCGGTCTGGCGGACACCGATGGTCCCGCCACGGGATCGACCGCCCTCTCCACATGGTTGGCTCAGCATGGGGACACCCTGGGACTCCGCTACGCCAACGAGCTCGACCGTCATTTCGAGACCCCTCTCGCAATGCCGTGACGAGGTCGGTCTCCGTGTCCGTGCCCGCACGTTCGAACCCGGCCATGCCTGACTCCGACGGCACCGGAGGCCGGCGGGCGCTGCGGGCGCTGCTGACCACCGGCGCCGCGCTCACCTTCACCGCAGCGGTGCTCGTCATCATCTTCGGCGTCATCGCCACATCGGGCGTCTACGGATCCCGGATGGCCTGGCTCGTGGGGGTGGCGCTCCCGCTGCTGGCCATGACCATGCTGCTGTCGTGGTCGGCGACCCGGGCCGCGACCCGCGCCGGCCCGGGACCGACACTGTCACCCGGAGGCCCGGGCCGGGTCGTCGACGTGCGCCAGGTGCTCTTCGCGACGGCCCTGGTGCTCATCGGCATTCCGGTCGCGCTCGCCGGCGCCCTCCTGTCGGTCTACGCCCTGATCTTCGTGTTGCACGGCATCAGCCTGTTGCTCTGAAGGGCGAACAGGCCGCGCCGTCGTCGCCGCGACGGCTACCCGGGCGCGCCCGACTCCAGCCGTGCCGTCAGCCGCGCCTTCACGTCGGGCCACTCCGCCGCCATGATGGAGAAACGGGCCGAGGTGCGCACCGTGTCGTCCGCACCGGGCCGGTCCGCCCGCAAGATGCCGTCGAGCTGCCCGCCGATCCGCTCGATGGCGGCCCGCGATCTCGTGTTGCGCACGTCGGTCTGGAGCGCCACCCGATGGACCTGCCACACCTCGAAGGCGTGGGTCATCATCAGCAGCTTGGCCTCCGTGTTGACCGGGGTCCGCTGGGCCGATCCGGCCAGCCAGGTGAAGCCGATATCCACGACGTCGGGCACCCCGTGGCGCTGGTGGGCGGCCCCCGGCGGCCACTGCCAGAAGGCGATCTCGCAGAACCGTGTGGCGCCCACGACCCGGTCCTCCCCGTGGGGCCCGGCGCCCGTGCGCACGGTGGCGAAGGCGACGTGCGCGCCGGAAACCACCTTCTCCAGCGCGTCGCGGACGTAGTCGGTCATCTGCTCCACTCCGTCGGGCGTGTAGGTCCACTCATAGGTGCTGCGGTCCTCGCCCGCTGCCTCCACGAGCGCGGGGATGTGTGAATCGGCCAGCGGCTCCAGCCGGACGTAGGTCCCGGTGAGCGTGAACGGCTCAAGCATGCGCGGCCGGCACGCCGGCATCTGCCGGGGGAGCACCGCCCGCACTGGCCCCGCCATCCGCCGGCCTGACGGTCGCGGTGGGGACGACGAAGTCGCTTTGGCGCACCAGCAGGAACCCGCACAGCACACCCACGAACGCCACCGCGGCGGCGATGTCCATCAGGTGGTTGAGCGTGGTCGAGAACCCGACGTGGTAGGCGCTGAGCAGCGCGTGCCGGGCCGCGGGGACCGGGATGGACGAGGCCACTGCCTGCACCTCGCCGGCCGACAGGGCACCCTTCAGCTGCGCGCCGCCGCGTTGGAGCACCTCGTGCCCATAGATCGTCTTGCTGAGCGCGGCCGAGGTGTGCGCCACGATCTGGCTCTGGAAGATCGCCCCGAGCACGGCGATGCCCGTTGCGATGCCCACTTGGCGGAAGGTGTTGTTGGCTCCCGAGGCCATGCCGCTGCGTTGGGGCTGGACGACGGAGATAGCGCCCGAGGCCAGGACCGGGTTGACGGCGCCGATCCCCAGCCCGCACACGATGAAGCCGGGTAGCAGCACCGTCCAGGTGGAATCCGGATGAGTCGTCCCCATCAGGAGGAGCCCGCCGGTGACGGCGAGCATCCCGACGCCCAGCAGGAGGCGCGACTGCACCCGCACGGTGAGGCGGCCGGCGAAGAAGGCCACGAAGAAGGCGAGCAGGGTCAGGGGGAGGAAGCGCACTCCGGCGGCCAGCGGGCCGTAGCCGAGGTCGTCCTGGATGTACAGCGTCAGGTACAAGAACATGGCGAAGATGGAGGCGGCCAGCGTGAAGGCGACCACGGAGATCCCGACGAAGGCGGGGATCTTGAACAGGCCGAGGTCCAGCATGGGGTCGGACGTGAACCGCTCGTTGACGAAGAACGCCACCATGAGGACGGCCGCGGCGACCAGCAGCCCCACGATGGTGGCGCTGCCCCAGCCGAGATCGTTGCCTCTCACGAGGGCGAAGACGAGACAGAAGAGGCTGACCGAGAAGGAGATGAAACCCACCCAGTCGATCCGGCGCTCCCGCGGGTCCTTCGACTCCGCGATCTTCGTGATCGTGATGGCGACGGCGAGGACCCCGATGGGGACGTTGACGAAGAAGATCCAGCGCCAGCCGATGCCGCTGGTGATGGCGCCGCCGATCAGCGGCCCGATGGCGACGGCGCCGCCGATGACCGCGCCGTAGATGCCGAAGGCGGTCCCGCGGTCCCGGCCGACGAACGCGCCGGCGATCAGCGCGAGCGAAGTGGCGAACATGATGGCGCCCCCGACGCCCTGCACGGCGCGGGCGAGGTTCAGCATCAGCGGGTCCGTAGAGAGCCCGCACACCAGCGAGGAAAGGGAGAAGACGACCAGCCCGGCCGCGAACACCTCGCGGCGGCCGTAGATGTCGCCCACGACGCCGGCGGTCAGGAGGAACGCCGCCAGTGTCAGGGAGTAGGCGTCGACCACCCACTGGAGGTCGGAGAAGTTCGCGTGCAGCGACCGCTGGATGTCAGGTAGCGCCACGTTGACGACGGTGATATCGAGCAGCAGCATGAAGGTAGCCGTGCAGACGGCGATCAGGGTCCACCACTTGCGGTCGAGAGCGGCCATTGGCGGAGTGTATCGACCAGGTGTTCTCGCTCGTACAATGTGACGTGATCGTCGGATCAGCCCTGACCATCGAAATCGGTGACCGCACGCTGCTCTCCGACGCCTCGTTCGTGGTCGGTGCCGGGGAGAAGGTGGGCCTGGTCGGGCGCAACGGCACCGGGAAGTCCTCCTTCATCTCCGTGCTGGTGGGCGAGCCGGCCCCGCAGCTGCGTCACCGGGGCAACGTCCGCCTCCTCGGCTCGTTCGGCTACCTGCCACAGGCCCCGGTCCCCGGCGGCCTCGGGCTGGAGCGGACCGGTTTCTCGCACATCCTCTCGGCGCGCGGTCTCGATGTGCTCGACGATGCCCTCGGTGCGGCGCGCCGGGCCATGGCCGACGATCCCTCCGAGGAGAACATCGAGCTGTTCACCGACCTCCAGGAGCAGTTCCAGACGAACGGCGGCTACGAGGCGGAGTCGGTGATGGCCCGCCTGGCCGACGGGCTCGGCCTCCGCCAGGAGCTGCTCCTCGAGGACATCGACGAGCTGTCGGGCGGCCAGCGCCGCCGGGTGGACCTCATGCGGGTGCTCTTCTTGGAGCCCGAGCTGATGATCCTCGACGAGCCGACCAACCACCTCGACCGCTCGGCCAAGCGGTGGCTGCTCGACGAGCTGGCTCGCTTCGGTGGCGCGCTGCTCGTCGTGAGCCACGACCTGAAGCTGCTCGACCATTCCATCACCAAGGTGCTGCACATCTCGAACCAGCGGCTGACCGAGTGGAAGGGCAACTACTCGCGGTTCCAGGCCCAGCACGAGGCCGATCAGACCCAGCGCGAGCGCGCGTCCGAGCTGGAGCAGCGGGAGATCGCCCGCCTCTCGACCCTGGCCGATTCCATGCGGGCGAGCACCGAGAAGCGGGCGCGCAAGGCGAAGTCGCTCGACAAGCGGGTCGAGCGGATGGAGGCCGAGCGCACGCACGTCGACAAGCGCGAGCGCGCCAGCAAGTTCAAGCTCCCGACGCCGCCCCGGTCGGGCGCCACGCCCCTGGAGGTGGCGAAGCTCGGCGTGCGCTACGGATCCAACGAGGTGCTCACCGACGTCACCTTCCATGCCGGCCGGGGTGACCACATCGTGATCATCGGGCGCAACGGCGCCGGGAAGTCATCCCTCCTGCGCTGCCTCGCCGGGGTGCAGGAGCCCTCCAACGGCGTGGTGGAGCTCGGTGCCAACGTCGAGGTGGGCTACTTCGCGCAGGAGCACGAGCAGATCGACCCGGCCCGCAGCGCGCTGGCCAACGTCAGCGACGCCGTGCTCAGGGCCGAGAGGGACCGTCGGGCGCTGCTGGGGTCCTTCGGCCTGCCGTCGAAGGCCGCCGATCAGCTTCCCTCGACGCTGTCGGGGGGCGAGCGGGCCAAGCTCGGGCTGGCGATGCTCTCCGCCGGGGAGGCGAACCTGCTGCTGCTCGACGAGCCCACCAACAACCTGGACCCCTCGTCCATCGCCGCCGTCGGCGCCATGCTCGGCGCATGGCCGGGGACGATCGTGGCCGTGAGCCACGAGCGCGACTTCGTCGAGGCCCTACGGCCAACCTACTGTCTCCGCCTCCCCGAGGAGCGCTACACGCACTGGCGCGAGGAGTACCTCGACGACGTCGAGATGCGCTAGCGGGCCTACGACACCCAGATCTGCGTGGGCCACAGCACGCCTTCGTCGTAGGCGACGGCCTTGGAGCCCTGCAGCGTGGTGGGGTTGGCGAAATTCTGGACCTTCGGATTGGCGATCGCGGCCCAGGTGTCGCGGGCGAACCAGATGTAGGGGATGTCCTCGGCCAGGTACTGGTTGACCTGCTGGTACGCCTTCACCCGGGTCGCCTTGTTGCTGGTGGTGCGTCCGGCCAGCAGCGCCGTCTGAATCCGGGGGTCGGAATTGCGGGCCATGTTCAGCGCCAGCGGCGGCGCCACGGTCTGGGTGCTCCACCACACGTAGTTGAGGTCGGGGTCGACGGCACCGAACTGGCGCCACAGCGTGGCCTGATAGGTGCCGGCCAGCGCGTCGCTGATGATCGTCGCCTGGGCAACGATGTTGATGTTCACCTGCATGCCCGCCTGCTGGAAGGCCTGCTGCAGGAACTGGGCGGACCGTAGGACGTCCGCGTTGCTGGTGGAGTTGAGGGTGAAGGAGACCGGCTTGCCGGTCTGCTGCTGGACCTGCTTGACCAGCTTGGCCGCGCCGGCCGGGTCGTAGGCGGGGTAGGAGGTCTTGGTGTAGTACTCGCTTCCGGGCAGGAAGAGCCCGTTCATGGGGGCGTCGATGCCCTTGTCGATGATCTTGGCGAACTGGGCCTGGTTGACGCACTTGGCCATGGCCACCCGGAGCGTGTGGTTGTTGAAGGGCGGGGCCGACGTGTTGAGCATCATGCACTGCACGGTCGGCTGGCCGACCACCTGCCCGCTGTTGTCGTAGTAGGACCACTTCTTGTCGCCCCGGAACTGCTGGAGGCTCCCGGGGGAGTTGGTGTGCATGATGTCGACCTCGCCGGTCTCGAGCGCGTCGACGCGGGCGTTGGGGTCGATGATGGGCTTGTAGGTGATCGATTGCAGGTAGGGATAGCCCTTGCGCCAGTAGTGCGGGTTGGCCGTGGCGGTCATGTGGCTGTTGGGAACCCAGTCCTGGAAGACGAAGGGGCCGGTGCCGATCGGGTGTGACGTGCCGTTGGGGTTGTTCAGCATGGACGGCGCCGCCACGTAGCCGGTCTGGGCCTGGGCCAGGTAGTAGGGGAACGGGGCCCACGACGTCTTCATGTTGATGGTGACGGCGAGCGGCCCGGTCACCGAGGCGCTGGCGATCTGGTCGGCGAAGGCCGGCCCGGTCAGGATGGAGGTGGCCTGCTTCTCGATGTTGAGGTGCAGCGCGTTGGCGTCGAGCGGCGTGCCGTCGTGGAAGACGATGCCCGGGCGCAATGTGATGGTGAAGGCGGTGAAATCCGCGTTCGACGTGATCGACTGGGCCAAGTATGGCTCCACCTGCCCGGCGGCGTTCACGATGGCGATGGGGTCCATGACGGTGCGCCCGTAGAGGAACCCTCCCTCGTCCCAGCGGGCCGTCGAGGGATCGAAGCCGCTCTCCTCGGTGTCGATGCCCATGGTGAGGGAGCCACCCCGCTTCGGCTTGGCGCTGGAGACCCCGTTCCTCCCGGGCCCGTTGGTCGCCGCCGCGCCCGCCTCACCCGCCTCGTCCCCCAGGGCGCCGAGCATGGCGGCGCCGGCACCCAGGGCGAGCCCCCCGGCCAGGAACGATCTGCGGTCATACGAATGCGACATGGCAACCCCCCAAGGTCTCAATCCCCACGTGTGACGACTACGTCGCGGTGCGACCGCGGCAGGTTACAACTTCGTGACTGATTTTGGGTGGCAGTTCAGGGCGCCAGCCGATTGAGGGTCTCGGCTGGGGTATGACAACCTGATCCCGGACGACGACAGAAGGAGAATCGAATGACGATCGCAGTCGGCGACCGTGTGCCCGAGGTGAAGGTGTTCACGTTCGGCGAGAGGGGGCCCGAGGCGACCACCTCGACGGACGTGCTGGGCCACGGCAAGGTGGTCCTCTTCGGGGTGCCCGGCGCCTTCACGCCCACCTGCTCCGACCACCACCTGCCGGGCTTCGTGCTGCGTGCCGAGGATCTGCGCGCCAAGGGCGTCGACAAGGTGGTCTGTGTGTCGGTCAACGACCCGTTCGTGATGGGCGCCTGGGGCAAGGACCAGCACGTCGGCAACTCGGTCGTGATGCTGGCCGACGGCAACGGCGAGCTGGCCGACGCCATGGGGTTGACCATGGACGGCAGCGGGTTCGGCCTCGGGTCGCGCTCGCAGCGCTACGCGGCGATCCTCCAGGACGGCGTGGTCAGCTGGCTGGCCGTCGAGCCCGGGCCCGGGCTCAGTGCCAGCTCGGTCGAGGAGGTGCTCGCCGCCCTGTAGCGAGGTGCTCTCCCGCCCATGCGATCAGCGTCATGGGCTACCGAGCCGTGTGCAACTGGCGTGTGTGACTGGTTCCCGCAAGATCGTTGGGGCGACGACCCACGACGCAGCGCCGGCTCGCCTACGCCCGGCACACCTTCACGCCGGAGTGGGGAGCGCACCGTTGCAAGGGCCCCGAGCTCGTGGTCCACGACGGCTTCGAGCGCGGCCGCGAAGTCCTCCGGGGGATCTCGCGCGGGGGGCCAGCCGTCGTGGCGAGCCTGAAGAGGCTGCTGGAGACCGGGTCACCCCTGCCGGCCCGGTAGGTGGCGGCCTTGCACCGGCGGCCCGCCGGCCCCGGAAGCCCGGCTGGCCCCTGTCGGCGGTCGGGGGCTGTCCCCCCTTGTCAGGCTGGATCTCGGTGGGTAGGATACTCAGTATTCTACTTCGAAAGAAGGGTACATGAGCATCCGCCACGCCCTCCTCGCCCTCCTCAGCGAGGGACCCAAGTACGGGCTGCAGCTGCGCCAGGAGTTCGAGTCACGCACGGGAGAGGTCTGGCCCCTCAACGTCGGGCAGGTGTACACGACCCTGCAGAGACTCGAGCGCGACGGCCTCGTGGAGTCCGACGACTCGGCCGACGAGGGGCCCCAGAAGGGCTTCCACATAACGTCCGACGGCGAGGCCGAGCTGGCCGGCTGGCTGCGCACCCCGCCCGACTTCTCCTCGCCGCCACGCGACGAGCTGGTGATCAAGGTGCTGGTGGCGCTCGGGCTCCCCGGCGTCGACGTGCACGAGGTGGTGCAGGTCCACCGGCGCTACCTGGTCGAAGTCATGCAGCAGTGGACGCGCCTCAAGGAGGACGAGTCCGGTTTCGACATCAACTTCGCCCTGGTCGTCGATGCCGAGCTGTTCCGGCTCGACTCGCTGATCCGGTGGCTCGACATGGCGGACGGCCGTCTCAAGCGAGCGGCGGCGGATGCTGTCACCGCGCCGGCACCACAGCCGTTCCCCCTCCCCAAGGCCCGGCGCAAGGCAGGAGCACGACCATGAGCTATCTCGAACTACGCGACATCACCAAGGTCTACGGGGAAGGGGCCGCAGAGGTGCACGCCCTTCAGCGCATCGATCTCTCGGTCGACGCCGGGTCTCTGGTGGCGGTCATGGGGACAAGCGGCTCGGGCAAGAGCACGCTGTTGACCATCGCCGGGAGCCTCGAAGACCCCACGAGCGGTGAGGTCTACGTCGGCGGCCGGCCGCTGTCGTCATTGTCACGCAACGCAAAGGCTCAGCTGCGCCGGCAGTCCATCGGCTATGTCTTCCAGGACTACAACCTGCTGGCCGGGCTGAGCGCGGTGGAGAACGTGTCCCTGCCCCTGGAGCTCGACGGTGTCGCGGCCCGCAAGGCCCAGTCGGCAGCGCTCGAGGCGCTCGAGGATTTCGGGCTGAAGGACCGGGCGTCGCATTACCCCGACATGCTGTCGGGTGGCGAACGCCAGCGCGTCGCCATCGCCCGCGCCGTCGTGGGCAAGCGCCAGCTGCTCCTGGCTGACGAGCCCTCCGGCGCGCTCGACTCCACCAACGCCGAGGCGGTCATGCGCCTGATCCTCGCGGCCTGCCACCGCGGCATGGCCGCCGTCGTGGTGACCCACGACGCCCAGCTGGCCTCGTGGGCCGATCGCGTCGTGTTCCTGCGCGACGGGAGAATCGTCGACCAGACGTTCCCGGTCGAGAGCCCCGAAGCGGTCCTCGCCGACCTCCCGAACCAATGAGCGTCGGCGTCCTCGAGCGACCGAGCACCGGATCTGCGCCCGAGCCGACCACCGGCGGCGTCCCAGCCCGCCGGGCCATGGTCCGTTGGGCCGGGCGCATCTTCAGGCGTGAGTGGCGCCAACAGCTGCTCATCCTGCTCCTGGTTATCGTCGCCGTGGCCGCCGTCGTGGTCGGCGCAGCCGTCGCGGTCAACACGCCGCCGCCGGCCAACGCCGGGTACGGCACCGCCGACGACCTGGCCACCTACACGAGCACCCCGGGCGTGAAGGGGTCCGCCAATCTCAATCTGCACTCGGTGGACGCCCAGATCGCCGCGCTGGAGCACCGCTTCGGCACGGTCCAGGTCATTGAGAACGAGACCTTCAACGTCCCCGGCAGCACCCAGACGTACCAACTCCGTTCCCAGGACCCACACGGCCCCTACGGCGGGCCAATGCTCCAACTGCTCTCTGGGCACTACCCGACCGGGCCGGACCAGATCGCCATCACGCCCGGGCTGGCGTCCGAGCTCAACCTCAGAGTGGGCGACACTTGGTCACAAGGCAGCAAGACCGTCGTTGGCATCGTGCAGAACCCCCAGAGCCTGCTCGACGAGTTCGCGCTGGTTGCCCCCGGGCAGGTGACGCACCCGACCACGGTGAACGTCCTCTTCGACGCACCGGGCGTGAACCCGGGGAGGATCGGGTCCAACGTCTACACGCCGGCGCAGAATGGCAACTCCAACCCGATCAACCCCGACACCATCGTGCTGGCGCTGGCGACGGTCGGCATGCTGCTGATCGCACTGGTGTCGGTCGGTGGTTTCACGGTGCTGGCGCAGCGCCGGCTGCGCTCCCTCGGGATGCTCGAGTCCATGGGGGCGACGGACCGCAACGTCCGGCTCGTGCTGCGGGCCAACGGCGTCATCGTCGGCGCCGTCGGCGCCCTTCTTGGGTTCGCACTGGGCCTGGTGGCGTGGCTCGCCTACCGCCCGCACAACGAGCAGAGCGCGCACCACCTGATCCCGATGTTCGCCCTGCCATGGACCGTGATCGTGGCGGCGATGGTGCTGGCGGTCGTCGCCACCTTCTTGGCCGCCGGCCACCCCGCCCGGGCCATCACCCGCGTCCCGGTCGTCGCCGCATTGGCCGGACGCCCAGCGCCGCCGCGACAGATCCACCGCTCGTTCGTTCCCGGCGTGATCGCGCTCGTCATCGGGTTCTTCATGTTCGCTGCTTCGGGCGCGGCCGGGAGCAGTGGCGCGATCTGGCTGATACCTGGGTTTATCGCCCTGATCGCGGGGATCATCCTCATGGCACCGTTCTTCCTCGCCCTGCTGGCACGAGTTGGACGGAAAGCACCCATCGCCATCCGCCTGGCCCTGCGCGACCTGTCGCGGTACCGGGCCCGGTCCGGTTCGGCCCTCTCGGCCATCAGCGTCGGAGTCCTCATTGCGGTGGTGATCTGCGCCGTCGCCGTCGCCCGCTACAGCAACGTCTACGACTACGTCGGCCCGAACCTGGCGTCGAACGAGCTCGCCATCTGGAGCCCCAACGGCCAGGACGGCAATAACCCCAATCCCAGCGCGCCGACGCTGCAGGACATCGAGTCGCAGGAGGCAAGCATCCACTCCATCGCATCTGCTGTCGGTGCCACCGACGTCGTGGAACTCGACAATCCCGTGCCCTCAGTCGGCCTGCAAAACCCGAGCGCGTCGGGTCGGCAGTGGGACGGACAGATCTTCGTGGCGATGCCGTCTCTGCTGCGGGCCTTTGGCATCAACCCGTCATCCATTCCTTCCGATGTCGACGTCCTCAGCTCGCGCCCCGGCCTCTCGGGCTCAGGGGTCCAGCTGACCTACGGAGGAGGAGGCGGAAAGGGCGGCGGCCAACTGATCGGTCCCGGCTCGGGCGGCGGCGGGGGTCCCGGACCGGGAAACACGAACACCTGTTCACCCGAAGGATGCATCGCCCACCCCGTCGTCCAAGAAGAGGGCCAGCTGCCCCTGGGCACGGACGCACCGAACACCGTGATCACCGAGAGTGCGCTGCGCCGGTTGCACCTCGCGAGCCAGCGCAACCTCGACGGCTGGATCATCCAAACGAACGGCCCGATCACCTCCGCCCAGATCACCAACGCACAGGCACTGGCGGCAACCAACAACCTGAGCATCGAGTCAAAGAACGACGCCCCGACGTCGCACGAGATCGTGAACTGGGCCACCGTGTTCGCCATAGCGCTCGCTCTCGGAATCCTGGCCATGAGCATCGGCCTCATCCGCAGCGAGACAGCGAGCGAGTTGCGCACGTTGACGGCCACCGGCGCCAGCTCCCGCACTCGCCGCACCCTGACCGCGGTGACCGCCGGCGGCCTGGCTTTCCTTGGCGCGCTGCTCGGGACGGTGGCCGCCTACGTCGGCCTGGCCGGATGGTTCCACACGAACGCGCTGGAAGGTGGCCTGTCCGACATCGTCGATCACATTCCGTGGAACAACTTGTTCCTCATCGTGATCGCCATGCCTGTCGTCGCCGGCCTCGTGGGATGGCTCCTGGCCGGTCGCGAGCCCTCGGGGATCGCGACCCGTCCGATGGAGTAGTCAGGACTCGGCGGTCACGCCGAAGCGCTCGGTGTAGAAGCCGAGGGCCTGGCGGCGCTCGGCGGCCTCGAGGCCGAAGTCACCCAGGTCGTAGAGCACCGTGCCGAACCGGCCCCGCGGGTGCTCGGCCATGAAGGCGGCCATGGACGCCCGGGCGCGATCGTCGAGGGGCTGGCCCGCCAGCTCGTAGACCCGCCTGACCATGGCGAGGTCGTCCGCCATGAACTCGTCGAAGCGCACGTCGATCGTCTGGTCCGGCGGCAGGACGTCGCGGTCGGTGGCGCAGCGGCGCAGCATGCGTTCGAGCCGGTCCGCCCAGTACTGGCCCATGCCCTCGACGTCGACGCGGTCGCGGGTGAGCCGGGCGGTGTAGGCGATCATGGTCGCCATCGACGCCGTGACCGACACCGGGTCGCGGTGGGTGACGACGAAGGTGGCGTCGGGGAACGTGGCGACCAGGGCGGGGAACTGCTCGAGGTGCTGGGGCGACTTGAGCACCCAGCGTGTCCCGCCCCGCAGCCACTGGAGCACCTTGAGGATCTTGAGCAGGTAGGCGTAGCGGGGAGCCTGGTCGTGCAAGAGGTAGTAGTCGCGCCACGCGGGGATGGCTGCGGTCGTCTCGAAGAGCATCGTCGAGAAGTCGATGGCCAGCAGCTGAATCTCCTCGTGCGTGTGGTCGACCGTCATCTCGTGCATGCGGTTGAAGTACGGCAGGGCGGCGTCGAGGAACGAGAGCGCCATCGCCGTGCGCTCCTTGCGGGGGTCGGGTACGCCGGGAGCGGGCTTCTCGTGCTCGGCGAGCACCGGCTCGAGGCTCTCCCAGTAGGGGAGGGACCGCAGGGCGGGGTCGGCGGACATCAGGTTGTGCAGGTGCGTGGTCCCCGTCCGGGGCAGCCCGCAGATGATGATCGGGGCCACGATCCGCTCCTCGAGGATCTCGGGGTGGTGTCGCACGAGGTCCTCAATGAGGAGCCGGTTCTTCAGCAGTCCCAAGATGAAGGCGTGCTGCTGCATCACGCCCGCCCCGTTGAAGCCGCCCTCCTCCCGCAGTGCCCGGCACAGCACGCCGAGGCGCTCGACGAAGTCGTCGGGCCCGAAGTCGTCGAGCCCCGTCTCCGTCGCCGCGGCCCCCATGAGCGCGGCGGGCTCCAGGGTGAGGTGGGACCCCGCGTCCTCCATGAAGTCGAGGATCGCCCGGACGTCGTCGCCGAAGCGCGGCTCGGCCAGGTCGTCGATGCGGACCGGCGCGGGGCGTCCGCTCACAGGCTCGCCACCGGCACGACCTCCACCTGTGGATGCTCGGGGGTCGCGGCTGGGAGGAACCAGCGGAACCAGATGCGGCCGGTCCGGTGCCCGGCCGTGGACACCCAGTTGGGGTGGGCGGGGCGTCGGGGCGCCACCACGATCGTCCAGGATCCGTCGGGCTCGTACTCGACCTGGGCCCCGTTGATGGTGACCCGTTCGTAGTCGTAGTTGTAGGTGTGCAGGAGCGGGTTCCACAGGCACATGTTCCAGAAGACGCACTCTGGTGAGCGGCCGCGGATGACCAGGGCCTGATCGTCGGCCAGCTCGAAGGCGCCCATGGCGTACGCGGCGTCGCCGGCCGCCCAGCCGAAGGTCGTCGTCGGCACCGGGTAGGGCGGATCGATGACGTTGGGCGTCGCGGGCGGCAGGGGGACGATGCTCGCCTGCTCCCGCAGCCACGTCGTCATGGCTCTGAGACGCCACGCCAGATCGGCGTCGTCGTCCCGGAAGGTGTCCGGCGGGTCGTCCGCCTGAATGTGCCACTTGGCCCGCCGCCCCGTCGCCGGGTCCTCCAGGTAGTCGCGCGTGATGGCCGCCACCGCGTCGGGCTCGAGCCGGATCCAGGCCACGTCGGGCTCCGCCGGCGGCTCGGGCGACACCACGAGGCGGAAGTTCCCTCCTTGGCTCCACCCGGCGTCGCGGCTGTTCGCCGACCCCACGATGCGCTCCGAGTAGCGGCCGTCGTTCGGCCCGCCGTAGACGGTCAGCGAGAGGTAGACCGCGTCACCCGGCTCAATGGTGACCCGGTAGGTGCGGGCGGGGTCAATGGGCGCGTAGCAGTAGAAGGCGTCGGCGTTGTCACCGCCCCATTTCTTGTACGGGCCGACGATCTCGACGAA
>Ga0116215_1000830_pt1 | contig 22109 bp, 20 predicted proteins | sample Sb_taG_7_FD_89698 | JGI IMG/M metagenome (GOLD analysis project Ga0116215, IMG submission 89698) | Peat soil microbial communities from Weissenstadt, Germany - Sb_50d_2_FS metaG | ecosystem: Environmental > Terrestrial > Soil > Wetlands > Peat | place: Germany: Weissenstadt | collected 2010-09-21
CGGCATTTGATCGAACGTTCGCGTTGCCTCGTTCTTGTTGTAGTTTCAAGAGCGCACACCAATCACTAGAGGACCAATCACTAGAGGAGAAGGTACACCGGGCACCCCCCGAATCCAGTTTCGATCGAACGGGTTTTTTGGGTTTCTTGGCAAAATCGCTCTTTTCGCGAGAAATCCGAAAAATCGACCGAGTTAGCTTGACAGCCCATCCTCTCCGGTGACCTCAACGAGTGCGAGTCGAACGGCAACTGGGCCAGCTTCGGTGCAGTCCTGCCCGTCCGGGAGGTGGCCGACGCGCACCGACGCGGCCACGCCCGTCAACGCTTCCGCCCACCGCTGCGCCCCGGACCGACCGGCGTGGTCGCCGTCAAACAACAGCGTTACCCGCCGCCCACGCAGCCATTCCAACCAGCTCTGATGAGGTTGTGCGGCTACCCCGGAAGGCAGCCCCACGACATCAGGCACGCACCGGCCGTAGTTCGTGAACCGCGCCACTGACCAGGTGTCGCTCTCACCCTCACACACCACCACATCAGCGTCACGCTCGCTGTATCGGTAGCGCCAGATCCCATACAGCGCATCGAGGTGCGATCCCTGTACCGAGCGCGTCTGCCATCCATCGCGTGGTGCCCTGTGCTTGAGGGCGACGAGCTTGCCGCCGATGTCGAAGTGTGGGATCAACACCTCGCGGCGGCTGGCCGTCACCCCAAACTCGCGCATGAGCCAGTCCACCGGGACACGGATGCGACGTTCACAAAGTAATCGGGTGATCAATCCATGGGTGTCGCCACTGGCGCAGGCCAGCAGCGAGGCCATGTCCGATGCTGGTCCTGATGACGCCCGCGTACTGCCGACGTCGGGCGCGTCGGGCAGTGTGTCGCCATCTCGCAGCGCCACCGCTAGTCGCAGCGCATCGCCGAAGGTGCACCCGTGCACGGCCATGAGAAAGTCGAAGAGATCTCCGGTCCCGAACGCGCAGGCGAAGCATCCACACCATTGAGCGCCCTCGTACTCCCACACGGCGAAGCTTGGCCGGGTGTCATCATGGAGCGGGCACAGCCCCACCAGTCGCCCATTGCCGTCCGGTTCCAGGTCCACCCCGCACGCCATCGCGACAGTGGCCAGGTCTGTCGACTCCTTGACCCGACGCGGGTCACGGTTCGCAGCCGTTGCTGCCAACGCCCCATAGTTCGTCACGTCTTCCCCTCATTTGGTGTCGCCTCTGGGACGCGACTCACTACAGGTCACGAGGGGCCTCTACCAGAGAAAGTCTCTCGGCGTCTCGACATTCCCTGCCGATGTCGCAAGTAGAATGGTATCAGTCGACCTGCCGAAAACAGCTTTGATAGGGATCAATCCACTCCAAAGTGCAAAGAGCCGTCCCTACCTGGGACGGCTCTTCATGCATCATGGACAGTCGGAAATCACAACCTCGCAGGGTTGGCCTAAGTGATCGCTACTCTCCCATGCTTCACAAGTCTTCCGACCGCAGGAGAGTCGCACATCTCCATCGAGAATTTCCCACCGTCCTGGCTCGGGATTGAGGAGGAGGCAACCGTCCCGCTAAAGTACTCAAGATAATAGCCGGAGGAGGTCGGGCAAATCTTGCGGTTGTTAGACGGGTGGTCTGAGGCGGTGCCACCGACGATCACGTAGCCATAATAGTTCCAAGAGATCGTGGCTTTAAAGGAACCGCTGGTGTCGCTTACCAACCAGTCTATGGAGGTCGATCCACCTCGTCCGGGTGCATTCTTGGAGCAGTGACTGAACGTGAAGTTCACGTTATCTAAGGTGCCAGCGCGCTCGCAGATTATGATCGTCTTGTTCCCCGCTGCTGCTGGTGAAGTCATGCCGAGTGTCCCGACGGATACCGGTATCGCCAGGGCCACGATGATGAGAAGCAAACGCCGCATTGGTCCCCCATTTCGATCGAGGTGGAATCTCGTCATCCTTGATCCTGATGCTCGCCACCAGGAGAATGGAACTGGGCCAACACTAGGCCGGATGGGACTCTCGCGTCTTCACGCGAGGACGGCGGTGTCAGTCATCTGTGACTGACTGGCGCACCAGGATGACAAGGACCGATGGATAGCGTCATGACTGGTGGCTGAGGTCAAGAGCATCAGCGGCAAGCTGGTGCTGGGTGAGGACGGACTGACCGAGTACGTCGTCACTACACCGATGGGGCCGAAGAGCACCACCTGGGGCAGCTGCTGGAGGTCAGCTGGCTGGCCACCGGGGCAGGGCTGCACCAGGTGCACGACCCCGACGGGTTTCGCTGGGCCAAGGACTGAAGTGAGGAGCGCCTGAAGGCGACGGGAGCGCGGTCCCTGGATCGCGTCCAGCGGTGGCCGCGTAGTGGCGTCAGCCGTTCCGGCAAGCGAGCAAGACACCCTTCAGCCTGGGCGCACCCTGAGCGAGCGAGCGGGGCGGTCTGCTGCTCGACCGCCCCGCTTCACCCGCTTCACCCGGTGCGTCGTCGCCGGGCACCTGTGGCTCGCTCCAAAGTGCCGAGCAGGCCAACAGACTTTGTGACGGCCTCCCCGTGCGGGTCGGGTTCCCCGAAGCTCAGGTGCTGCCAGCCTGGGACGAGTGAGACCCCACTCTTTCGGGGTGGGGTCTCACTTCAAACCTCTCGACCTTCGGCGGCACAACGCGCCGCCAGTTGTCGATTACAGGTCGATGACGGTGCCCTTGGCGTTTGAAATCTTGCCTTTCGAGCTAATGCACACCGTGGTCTTAAAGATGTCACCGTTGTGGGTCACGACACCGTCACCGACGACAACCGTTCCTGTGGCGACTTCTGACGTGTCCTTGCTGGGGCAAGCGCCCGCAGGTCCGGAGCTAAGGGTGGGCGCACCGACAGTGACATGGTCGCCGCTTGAACTCCAGGTGAGGGTGCCGCCCGTAGCCAATGTGGTTGCGTTGGAGGCAGTCAACTTCTTGAAGGTCTTCTTGTCGGCTTTGGGTACCGCGCACTTGAAGACCGAGACCGAACCGCTCTCAGTACCCTTGAGCTTCGCGCAGGTCAATGACACACCGGCGTTGGCTGCCGGTGCCAGGGTGACAGTGGCGATACTTACCGGCACCGCCACTGTTGTTACTGCTGCCAACACCATGATTAGACGACGCATGTCCTTCCCCTTGACTCGATTGTGAATCCGCCAAATGCGGTCAGATCGGGAGTTAGTCCCCGACCTGTGAAACTGACGGTACGCCTGAGTGAGGAGAGCGACTAGCGAGAAAGCACCCGGAGATCGTGCGAGAAACCACCTGGAACCTGTTGCTCCACGCAGATATGACTCGTCTCGTTCCGCAGCAACAGCGTCAACCGATCCGAGACAATCTTTGATATCTCGCTCCGTACTCGTCGGTAACAACACGACGACCATGGGGATCTCAGATCGGGTGCGCCTATCCCTTCCGGTCCCACTGGACGCTGCCATCAGACGTGGTGACCAACTCCAACGCGAGGGTCTCGGCCAAGGTCGCAGCATCCTCCAGGTTCCCATGGAGGCGCGCAACGTCGCCGTCGGAGTAGACCGCTTCGTGCCAGTCGGGTCGATGGGGGTACCAGATGACGCTGACGATCTCTCGCCCCATGGGATCGATGATCAGACTCGGACGGGTGTCGGGTCCAGGGCCGTAAGTCCCGAACGCGACGTGAGCGCCGGGACCTGCAGGTGTGGCCCCAGCGCTCGACGTCGCACATGCCCCCAGGCCCCGCGTCCAACCGTAGGCCGGTCCGACGGGGTGCGGCTAGAGCTTGTACGGTCGGACGCCAGCGACGCTGCGAAGGTTGTGCTCGATGCGGGGATCGTGGTGGTCGGAGTGTTGCCGGACCATGAGACAGACCAGGTTGATCGCTCGGGCGTCCTCTGGCCTCGTGGACAGGGCCGACGGAAGGTGGGCGATGCCCTGCGCCGCCAGCTGGTGGCGCCATCGAGGGAACACCGGTCGGCACGCCTCGATGGACTGTGTGCGGCCAGGTAGGGGCGCAGGAAGCTCACCAGGTCGTCATCGGACCATGGCCTCCAACGGTACCCGGCACGCTGACCAGGGCTGATAGAGGGGTGCTAAATGGGATCTACGCCTGGGTGAAGCTGTAGCGCCCGGGGACGTCGACGAGCTCGCGCACCAATGCCGCTGTCCGGGTCGTGTCGAGGACGTCGAGGAGCTCGCCTTCGGGGCATTCGGTCACCCGGGCCAGTAACTCGAGGTCGAAGTCACGACCGATCACGGCCGCCAAGGCGAGGACGTGCTTGGCCGTCTCGCCCAGCCGGGCGACGCGGGCACCGACCACCTCGCGCACGCTGTCGGGCAGGACCGTCTGTCCCAGGGACGCCTCCGCCACCCACCGCCCCGAGGCATCCTGGGTGATGGCACCAGCGTCGGAGAGGTGGCGCAGCACCTCGCCCACGAAGAAGGGGTTGCCGTCGGTCTCGCGGTACACGGCGTGGGCGAGCCCCACCCCGGCATCGTCGAGGGCATGACCGGCAGCCGCCTCCATGAACTCGAGCACGCCCGTGTCGTCGAGACCCTTCAGCTCGACGCGACTCACACCGGGCTCCCGGCGCAAGGCGGCCAGGGTCTCGACCAGTGGATGGGAACTGGACAATTCGTTGTCCCGGTAGGTGCCCACGACGAGCAGGCGCTGCGTCGGCTCGACCCGGGCCACCACGTGCCGCAGGAGCTGCAGGCTTGGCTTGTCCGCCCACTGCAGGTCGTCGAACACCATCACCACGGGCTGGAGCTCTGCCATCTGTGTGATCAGGCCCACCGACGCCCCGAAGAGCAGGTACCGCTCGGTGTCCGCGTCGGTGCTCTTCGATGCGGGGAGAGACCCCAGGCGCCGGCCGAGACCGGGGACCATCCGGTCGAGCTCGGGACCGTAGTCTGGACATGGGACCACAGCTGCTCTTGTGGTCCGTGGGAGACGAAGTGCCCGAGGGCTTCAGCGAAAGGCTGATAGGGCGCGCCCAGCTCTTCGTCGCAGCGGCCCAGCAGGACGCACGCCCCCGCCTCGAACGCGCTGCGGACGACCTCGGCCACCAGGGTGGTCTTGCCCACGCCGGCCTCGCCGCAGACGAGCACGACTTCGCGCCCTTCCCCTGCGGTCGCTCGCTTGACGGCGTCGGTGAGCAGGGCGCGCTCTTGGTCGCGCCCGATGACGCCGATGCCGGGACGCAGTGTCAGCCGAGACGGGAGGGGGATCGCGCAGGACGCCGCGTCGACGTCGTCGACCGGTTCCCAATCGACTTCGACCGTGGCGAGTGGCTCGGGGAGCCCCTTGAGCTCGAGCCCACCCAGAGCCTGGAACCCGTGTGGGCTTCGCCGCCCCGCCGTGGCCCGGACCAATTCAGAGGCGAGGATCTGGCCGGCCTCGGCGCGTGCGCACAGTCGGGAGGCCTCGACGACGGCGTCGCCGAAGTAGTCGTCGCCTTCCTTGGTGACCTCGCCACCGCTCAACCCCACGCGGAGGCCCAAATGATGATCGCTTCGTCGGTTGTCGCGGTCGACGTCCTGCTGCATGGTCACCGCGCACGACAACCCGGCCGAAGCGGTGGCGAACACCACCATGAGCCCGTCACCCAGGTTCTTCACCTCGGTACCGCCACTGGAGGCCACGGCTCGACGAAGCGCGGCGAAGTGGGCCCGGCGCAGCTCGTCGGCGGCGTCGGGCGCCAGGCCCGACGCCAGTTGCGTCGACCCGACCAGGTCGGTGAAGAGCACTGTGACGTTCTCGGTGCTCATTGCCCGCGCCCCACGGAGTCAAGGGCCCGTCCACCGCCCACGGAAGGCTCGACCCGGCGACACCTCAAGTTCCCGCACCCCCTCGAAGGCCCCCGGGGAATTATGCCTGACGGCGGACACCGACCGCCCGAGACGCCGGGTCGGGCCCGTGGAGGCTCAGCCGGGCAGGAAGTCGAGGAGCAGCTCGTTCACGGCGTCGGGCGCCTCGAGCTGCATCCAGTGCCCGGGGCCGTCGATGCGCTCGTAGCGCCACGTCCCCGACACGTGATCGGCGGAGCCCGTCATCTGGGCCTCGGTGAGGGCGAAGTCGCCGCTGCTCCACACCCCCATGGTGTTGGCCTGCACGGCGGGCAGCTCCGGGGGCGGGGACACCAGGGCCTCCGGCGGCACGTTGGCGCGGTAGTAGTTGAGCGCGGGCGTGAGCGACTTGGTGCGCTCGAGATCGGCGATGACCCCGTCGATGTCGGGGTGGCCGCCCCAGGCGCGCAGGTTGGCCCAGTCGTCGTTGGAGAGCCACTGCTCGGCGATGCCCTCGAATTGGAACAAGAGCATGTACCACGACTTCTCGCGCTGGACGTAGCCCGCCGACATGAAGGCGGCGGGGTGGCCCACCGACAGCGCCACCAGGTGGTCGACGCGGTCGGGCAACAGTGAACCGAAGGCCCACGCCAACGCCGCCCCCCAGTCATGTCCTACGACATGGGCGCGCTCGACGCCCAGCGCGTCCATGATGGCCACCACGTCTCCGGCCAAGAAGGGGATGGAGTACGCGGCGACCTCGTCGGGCTGGTCCGAGGCGCCGTAGCCCCGCAGGTCGGGGACGATGGTGGAGAACCCGGCCTCGACGAGGGCGGGCACCTGGTGGCGCCACAGGCGCCCGCTGTCGGGGAAGCCGTGCAAGAGCACGACGGGCGGGCCCTCCCCGGTGACCTCGTACTCGATGCCCACACCGTTCACGTCGACGCGCATCACACGCTCCTTGCCTTCGGCCCCGGAGGGCTCGCCAGATGTCAGGCCGCCACGATGGACAGCAGCTCGCTGCGGCTGGGCCCCAGGCGCGGTGCGTTGCGCCAACCCGCTCCCAAGGTGAGCACCTTCTCCAACAACGCGGCGTCGGCGAAGACCTCGTCCGCCCTACGGAGCAACCCGAAGACCGACAACAGGGCCCGCAGGCAGTCGGGGTCCTGGCTCGACGCGAAGAACAGGCTCTGCATCATGTTCCAGTCCCCGCCCTCGGGGTCGTAGGACTCACCCCGGATCTCGGCATCGATGTCGGCCAGGCGGTGACGGTCGAAGGCGAGCGTGGCGCGGTACCAAGGCTCGACCACCGCCTCGGTGGCGTCGGCCCACACCGCGCTGAAGGCGGCGGGGTCGCCCACCCCGACGCTACGCAAGGTGTCGCGCAGCGCCAGGCTGTGCATCATGCCCATCGACGCCCCCCGTCCGAGTGACGGGTTGGTGCACGCCCACGAGTCGGCCACCGCCGCGACCCCGGTGGCCACGGGCACGCCGTCCACGGTGAAGCTGCGATGGCGGTCCTCGATCTTGGCCATGACGATGACCCGGTCCTCGAGGGGCTCGCCGTCGAGCCAGTGCGCGATCAGCGGCAGGCTCTGCACCATCGCCGTCCAACGCTCGACGTGGCGCAGCTGCCGCATGGCCTTGTCCGCCGCGCTGGCGATCACCCCCACCCCCCACGTGCCGTTGTCGGCGGGCAGTGTCAGCGTCGAGATGCTCCCGTGGGTCTGGACCAGCGGCCCCAGGATGGGCGGCGTGGTGCCGTCGGGAGACCGGAAGTGCCGTCCGTAGTAGACGAACCCCGAGTCCTCGAGCTCTTCCACGGGGCGACGCGCCCCCGCCGACTCGAGCCAGTCCGGCAACGGCGAACGCCGGCCCGTGGCGTCGACGACGAGGTCGGCGTGGATCTCCTCGCCCCCGGTCGTCCGCACGCCGGTGACGTGGGGCACGCCCCGGACGGCCTGGGCTCCGGCCACCAGGCCCCCGACGGCCACGCCGCGGCGCACCGTCAATCCCGGCGTGGCACGCGCCGCCACCGCCAGGACGGCCTCGACCACCGGGCGGCGGCCGGTCACCGTCTCAAAGTCGCCGTCCCCGGGGCGGACGCCGCCGGTCAGCTGCTCGGGCGCGCCGGCGATGGGGCTCATCCGCAACGCCCCGGCCGCCTCGAGGGCCTTCCCGACCCGGGGGAGCTCGCGCTCGAGGTCGATCCGGAACCGGGGCTGGAAGAAATGCAGCAGCCGGAATTGGTTGACGCCGCGGCGCTCCCAGTCCTCCCAGGCCTCCGACGGCGTCGGGGGCTCGGCCGCGTCCCGTTCCAGCAGCGTGACGTCGTGGCCGTCCTCGGCCAACACCATGGCGGCGACCAGTCCGCCCACTCCCCCGCCGGTAACCACGATCTCAGCCATGCGCACCTCGATTCGGCACGGGAGCCGCACGGGGGCCACGCCGGCGGCGTTTGGCAAGCTACCAGCGCGGGCCCATGCCACTCCAGGGTGAGATGATCGGACGGGGGACCCGGGCCCATGGAGCTCCGGGGAGAAGGGAGCGACCATGCACGTCCCGCTCACGATCGGCGACTTCCTCGAGCGCGCCGCGCTCGTCCACGGTGCCGATCGCGTGGCGGTGGTCGACGAACCGGGTGCAGCGGGATCGCTGGGATCCATCACCTACGCCGAGATGCACGACCGGGCCCGGGGCATGGCGCTGGCCCTCGACGCCATGGGCGTGGCCCACGGGGAGCGCGTCGCCATCGTCAGCCCCAATTCGGCTCGGTTCCTCATCTCGTTCTTCGGCGTGAGCGACTTCGGACGCGTGCTCGTCCCCGTCAACTTCCGCCTCAACGCGGACGAGGTCGCCTACATCGTGGAGCACTCGGGGGCGTCGGTGCTGCTGGTCGACCCCGAGCTCGAAGAGACGCTGGCAGGGGTGTCGGCCAAGGTGCGGTTGTTGCTCGACGGCGAGGAGGACGCCGAGCTCTTCGCGCCTGGCGCTCCGGGGGCCACCCCGGCACGGTGGGAGGGCGACGAGAACGCCACGTGCTCGATCAACTACACCTCGGGCACCACGGCGCGCCCCAAGGGGGTACAGCTCACCCACCGGAACTGCTGGCTCAACGCCGCGGTCTTCGGGTGGCACACCACCGTGAGCGAACGCGACACACTGCTGCACACGCTGCCCATGTTCCACTGCAACGGCTGGGGCATGCCCTACGCGGTGACGGCCATGGGCGGACGCCACGTCGTGGTGCGCAAGATCGACGGCGAAGCGATCCTGGCCCGCATTGCGGCCGAGGGCGTCACCATGCTGTGCGCGGCACCGGCGGTGGTGGCCGCCGTCCTCGGTGCCGCCGAAGCCCGCCGCGGGCGGGGCGAGGACGTTCCCGGACGCGGCACGGTGCGGGTGGTGGTGGCCGGCGCGCCGCCGCCGTCGAAGACCATCGAGGCGGTGGAGACCGAGCTGGGGTGGGAATTCATCCAGATCTACGGACTGACCGAGACCACTCCCCTCCTCACCATCAACCGGGCGCCCTCGGAGTGGGACGACCTCGACGGCGCCGTGCGCGCCTCGATGCTGGCGCGCGCCGGAGTGCCTGCCGTCGGCGTGCGCATGCGCGTGGACGAGGAGGGCGAGATCCTGGCCCGCACCAACCACGTCTTCGCCGGCTACTGGGAACAGCCCGACGAGACGGCCAAGGCCGTCGAGGGCGGGTGGTTCCACACCGGCGACGGTGGCTACCTCGACGGGCCCTACACGGTGATCTCGGACCGCAAGAAGGACGTCATCATCACCGGGGGCGAGAACGTCTCCTCCATCGAGGTCGAGGACTGCCTCTACCAGCACGCCGCCGTGGCCGAGGCAGCGGTGATCGGCGTCCCCGACGACACGTGGGGGGAGGCGGTCAAAGCCCTGGTGGTCCTGCGCCCCGGGGCCGTGGCCACCGAGGAGGAGCTCATCGAGTTCTGCCGGGCCCGGCTGGCGCACTTCAAGGCGCCCCGGTCCGTGGAGCTACGCGACGGCCTCACCCGGACCGCCACCGGCAAGCTCCAGAAGTACCGGCTGCGCCAGCCCTACTGGGAAGGGCACGACCGACAGGTGAACTGACGGTCGTCCTTTGTCCTGACCGGGGGGGCTCCCGTTAGGGTTCGGTCGATGGACGCACGGCACTTCCTGGGGTTGGAGCCCACCGACGACCCGCTGCACTGGCGCCTCCCCGTCACCCCCGCGGTGTGCACGCCGGGACGATTCCTCTACGGCGGCTGCGGGCTGGCGGCGGGCATCGTGGCCCTCGAGGAGGCCTCGGGCCGGCCCACGGTGTGGGCCACCGCCCAGTACCTCGCCTACGCGCCCACGGGCACGGTGCTCGACTGGGAGGTCGTCCTCCCCGCCTCGGGCCGCAACACCACCCAGGGCCGTGCCATCGGCCGACTCGGCGACGAAGAGGTGCTCACCGTCAATGCCGCCCTGGGCCGCCACGACATCGACCTGTCGGGCACGTGGGTGGAATTCCCCGATGTGCCCGCTCCCCAGGACTGCCCGCTGCAGCAGATCCCGCCCATGTTCGCCGACACGGTGCTGGTGCGCGTCGAGCAGCGCGTGGCCCGGGGCCGGATGATGGTGGAGCTCGACGGGCGACCCGGAGACGCCCACTCCGCGTTCTGGACCCGCGTCCCGGGACACCTCGAGCCCTCGGCGGCCACCCTGGCCGTGATCGGCGACTTCGTGTCGGGTGGGGTGAGCCAGCCCCTGGGCGTGCGCACCATGGGCCGCAGCCTCGACAACACCCTGCGGGTGGCCCAGCTGGTGCCGACGGAATGGGTGCTGTGCGACATCCACATCCACGCCCTCGCCCACGGATTCGGGCAGGGCCTCGCCCATCTGTGGGCCGAGGACGGTACCCTGCTGGCGACGGCGAGCCAGTCCATCAGCGTGCGACGGTGGCCGGGGGACGCGGCGGTGGTGTCGGGCGCGGCCCTCTCCAAGACGACCTCCCAACGACAAGGACGATGATGCGCACTCGCAAGATCGGCTCACTGGAGGTCTCGGTGGTGGGAGTGGGCACAAACAACTTCGGCGGCCGCATCGACTACGAGGCATCGGAGGCGGTGGTGCACGCCGCCCTCGACGCCGGTGTCACCTTCTTCGACACCGCCGACATCTACGGCGGCACCCACAGCGAGGAGTTCCTGGGACGCGCCCTGGGAGCGCGCCGGGACGAGGTGGTGGTGGCCACCAAGTTCGGCATGCAGGTGGACGAGGCGCGCAAGGGCGCCAAGCCCGACTACGTGAAGCGCGCCCTGGAGGACAGCCTCCGTCGCCTGCACACGGACCGTGTCGACCTGTACCAGCTGCACGCGCCTGACCCCAACACGCCCATCGCCGACACGTTGGGAGCCTTGGGCGAGTGCATCTCGGCAGGCAAGGTGCACGAGATCGGCTGCTCCAACTTCACCGTGGAGCAGCTGCGGGAGGCCGAGGCCGCCGCCACGGAGGGTTCGGCGCGCTTCGTCAGCGTGCAGAACGAATTCAGTCTGCTGCGCCGCAGGGCCGAGCGCGACGTCATCCCCGAGTGCGAGCGGGCCGGCCTGTCCTTCGTGCCCTACTTCCCGTTGGCCTCGGGGGTGCTCACCGGGAAGTACCGACGCGGCCAGGCGCCTCCGGCGGGCACGCGCCTGTCGGGGGTGAAGCAGAACGAGGGACCGCTGTCGGACACCCAGCTCGCCGTGGTGGAGCGGCTCACCGAGTTCGCGGCGAGCAGGAACCGGACCATGGTGGAGCTGGCCATCGCCTGGATCCTGGCGCACCCTCCGGTGGCCTCGGTCATCGCCGGGGCCACCTCGCCCGAGCAGGTGCGCGCCAATGTCGCCGCCGCCGACTGGGTGCTCGACGCCGCGCAGATGGCCGACATCGACGCGCAGGCGCCTGTGAAGTAGCTCACAGGCCGGGGGTGGCGACGATGCGTCCGCTGCGCACCGCCTCGAGGAGAAGGGCGTGGTCGGCCTCGGTCTGATCGGCATAGGCCAGGGCGAAGCGGGTGATGGCGTCGTCGAGCACTCCCCCGTTGCCCGCGTACCCGGCGATCTGGGCGGCCGCCCCTGATCGGGCATGGGCGCGCGCCAGGGCCCACCCGCACAACTTGGCGTAGGCCACCAGCCCCCGGGGGCCCAGCGACGTCGTGTTGACGGTGCCCTTCATGTCGCGCAGCTGGCGGACGTAGAAGTCGGTGTCCCCGGTGGTCGACCAGCCCAGGAAGATGTCGCTGGCCGCCTGCATCAGGCGCTGGCCGGCCACCACCCGCCGTCCCCCCGCCCGGGGCGACTCCCCCGCACTCGGGTGCGCCCCCGGGGCCGCGCCCGGGGTGGCTCGCCCCGGGCGCCGGGGCACAAAGGGGGCCAGCAGGGAGCGCCCGGCCTCCTTCACCTGCAGGAAGAGGGGGTCGCCGATGTCGCTCAGGAGCAGGGCCACGAAGCAGCGCGTCCCCACACTGCCCACGCCCACCACCTTGAGGGCCAGGTCGACGAGCTCGAAGCGCTCGAGCAGGACACGGCGGTCGCTCTCCAGCGACGCCGGGTACTTGGCCAAGACACCGTGGACGGCCTGGGCGTGCTCGTCGACTCCGTCGTGGGTCACGAGCGGTGGGTGATCGGCGATGCGGCGCTGTCCCCCGTCGGTCCGCACCGTCATCTTGGGCAGCTCCGCCTGGGAGGTCTGGCGATGGGCGCCCGCCACCGCGGCGCGCACCGGCCCCGGGGCGCGACGGCCGATGGTGCGCAGGGCGGCCTTGGCGTCGACCCGCTCGTACCAGACCTCGAGCTCGCCCATCCCCGCATAGCGCAGCATGTGGCGGCGATAGGCGCGCGCCACGGCGTGCGCGGCCGCCTCCTGGTGCTCGGGCTCGAGGCGCGACACCCTGCCGATCACCACCGCGCTGGCCGCCAACCGCTTGAGGTCCCACTCCCAGGGGCCGGGTGTGGTCTCGTCGAAGTCGTTCACGTCGAACAGCAGGCGGCGCTCGGGAGAGGCGAAGACCCCGAAGTTCGCCATGTGGGCGTCGCCGCACAACTGGACGTGCAGGCCCGTGGAGGGGGTCCGGGACAGGTCGGCCGCCATGAGGCCCGCCGCACCGCGCATGAAGGCGAGGGGCGACTCGACCATCCGCCCCCAGCGCACGGGCACGAGGGCGGGGATGCGCGCCGCGTTCTCGGCGTCGAGCACGGCGATGGGATCAGGCCGGTCCGCAGACGGCTCGTACACCGCCTGGCTGGTGCGCGGCACCACGGTGCGACGGCGGCGGCCGGTCCGACGTTCCCGGTCCCTGCGAGTCTCAGGCATCCGATCGGCGCCCCTTCACCTCGCGGCGATGTCCACCCGCGGCTGTGACAAGACGGTACCGGGCGCCGCCCCCCGAAGGGAACGGCGCCCGGGGCGCCACTGCGATCTAGGTCACCGCGCCGTCATGCCAACCGGCGTGCCGGGGCGGAAGCCCTCAGGCGGCGCCCTTGACCTGGTCGGCGGCCTCCTGGCGCAGGACAGCCTCGACGCTGAGCTCGATGCGGACCTTCTTGCCCACGACCACGCCGCCGGTCTCGAGGGCCTGGTTGTAGGTGAGGCCGAAGTCTTCGCGGTCGATCTCGGTGGAGGCCGAGAACGCCACGGCCTGGGTGCCCCAGGGCGTGGTGTTGGCGCCGTCGAACTCCACGTCGAGCACGACGGGGTGGGTGGCGCCGTGGATCGTCAGGTCGCCGGTCACCTTCCAGTCGTCGCCGTCGAGGGCCACCGACGTGCTCTTGAACTCCAGGGTCGGGAAGTGCTCGACGTCGAGGAAGTCGGCGCTGCGCAGGTGCTCGTCACGCTGGGCCTGGTTGGTGTCGACGCTCGAGGCGTCGATCGTCACTTCGACCGTCGACTCCTCGGGTACCTCGGCGACCTGCACCGATCCGGTGAAGGAGCCGAAGCGCCCCCGGACCTTGGTGATCATGAGGTGGCGGGCGATGAACTCCACCGTGGTGTGGGCCTGGTCGAGGTCGTAGACGCCCGGCGTCGGGACGACGGTTCCCCGGTACTCCCGGGTGGCGCTGGTGGCAGGGGTGGTGGTCGTGGTCATGGGGTTGCCTCCTGAGAGATAGTTGCTGCTCGTAAATTTGAGCTCACAAGCATGGTACTCCTAGATAGTTGCGGAGTCAATCAATTTCTCAGGCGGTGCGGGCCGCGGGGCGCGTCCGGGCAGGTGGGAGTGGCAGGTGGGAGTGGCAGGTGGGAGTGGCAGGTGGGAGTGGCAGGCGGGAAGGCCGAGGTCGCCGGGGCGACCCGAATCTGGATCGACCCGGGTGCCTCGGGAAGCCGGGTTCAGGCCCCGAGCGGGAGGGGGAACTTCTCCACGAGCTCGTGGGCCGGCACGGGCCGGGAGAACAGGTACCCCTGGGCGAAGTCGCAGTCGAGGCGGACCAGCGCCTCGAGCTGGCGCTCGGTCTCCACGCCCTCGGCGATCACCTGCAGGCCCAGGGCATGGGCCAGCTTGATCACGGCGGCGACGATCTCGGCACCCCCCCGGTCGACGCCGAGCTCGTCGACGAAGCTCTTGTCGATCTTGAGGATGTCGAGGGGGAAGCGCTGGAGATGGCTCAGCGACGAGTACCCCGTCCCGAAGTCGTCGATGGCGAGGGTCACGCCCAGGTCCTTGAGGGCCTGGAGAACCCGCAGCGCCGAGGCGGCGTCGTTCATGAGGGCACTCTCGGTGATCTCGAGGGTCAGGTTGGCCGGAGGCAGTGCGGTGTCGTCGAGGATCCGCTCGACCGTGGAGATAATCTCGGGGTGGTCGATCTGCCGGGCCGAGAGGTTCACCTCGACCGCGCCCCGGGGCCCGCCGAGACGGTCGGCCCGCCACATGCACAGCTGGCGGCACGCCTCGTGCAGCACCCAGGCGCCGATGGGGATGATGAGGCCGCTCTCCTCGGCCACGGGAATGAACTTGTTGGGGGCCACCAGGCCGTGCTCGGGATGCTCCCACCGCAGCAGCGCCTCGACGCCCACGGCCCCGGCCCCGTGGATGTCCACCACCGGTTGGTAGAAGAGGCGTAGCTCGCGGCGCTCGAGGGCCCGGTGCAACGAGTGCTCGGTGTGCATGCGGTCGAGCACCCGCATGCGCATGACCTCGCCGAAGACCTCGACGCTCCCGCCGCCACGCGTCTTGGCCTGGTACATGGCCGCGTCGGCGTTGGAGAGCAGTGGCGTGGCCTCCGACACGCGCGCACTGGTACAGGCCACCCCGATGCTGGCCGTGATGAAGACCTCGCCGTCGCCGGCCGGGATCGGGGCCCGCAGGGCGTGGAGCACGCGCTGCGCGTAGGAGACGGCGTCGCTCTCGGCCTCGTCCCCGTCGAAGAGGACAAGGAACTCGTCGCCGCCCAGCCGGGCGATGACATCGGCGGTGCCGTCGGCGGCCTCGAGGCGCGCCGCCACGGCCACCAGCAGCTCGTCACCGACCTCGTGGCCCAACCCGTCGTTGATGGCCTTGAAGCGGTCGAGGTCGAGCACGAGCACGGCGACCGAACCCGGGGCGCGCGTGCCCTTGGCCAGCGCGTAGGCGAGGCGGTAGGTGAACAGCGTCCGGTTGGGCAGGCCGGTCAGCGAGTCGTACAGATACGCATGGGCCAGGGCCTCCTCGGCGGCCTTGTCCTCGTCCTGGTCGTAGAGGAACCCGCCGATGCGCAGGTCGGCTCCCGACCCCACGATGTAGGCGGAGCCCAGGACCTGGACCTCGTAGCCCTCGCGGTGCAGCAGGTCCAGGCACCGAGGGCGCGTCCGCCCCATGCTGCGCCCGACACGGCCGGCCGACTCGAGCTCGTCGAGCACCGCGGCGCGGTGGCGCTCGGGGATCAGGAACTCCGTGATGCACCGGCCCAGCACCTCGTCGCGCGACCACCCGAAGAGCATCTCGGACTGGCGGTTCCACTCCGTGAGGACGCCCCGGGCGTCGGTCTCCACGAAGGCGTCGCGCGCCATGTCGAGCACGTGTTCGATGCGAGAGCGGACACCGCCGCCCCCGCGCCGCGCCGCGCCGTCGACGTCGGTGTCCGGAGAGAGATTCATCACCGGCTCTCGCACCCTCGAACCCCTTCGTGTGGTCGGTGTCGTCTGGACCTGTGCGCAGTGGCGCTCAGGGAAAGGCCGTCGACGGGCGCCCGGCTTCCGGTGCAGGAGGCGGCAGGGCCGAGCGCGTCATGGTATGGAACTGTGCTTCGTGTGGTCAATGAAGCATTTGTGAAAATAGTGAACACGTTGGGCCTTTTCACGGATACCGGTCGAACACGTCACTCTGCGTCGTCGTCCGACCCGGATGCGGGGCGGGCGGTCGAGATGGGCCGGGCGTCACGGCGTCACCCGTGGTTGGTCGGCGTCCGGGTTCCCGCCTACGGTGCCGCTGTGGTCGTCGTCACCGGGGTGCTCCAGAAAGAGGCGTGGGATCGCGACGTCATGCCCCCGGTGGAGAAGGTGCGCCCCGGGGTGTGGTCGATCCCCGTGCCCATCCCCGACAACCCCTTGCGCTACGTCCTGGTCTACGCCTTCGAGCTCGACACCGGCATCGCCATCGTGGACGCGGGGTGGAACACCGACGACGCCTGGTCGGCGCTCAACAACGGCCTGACGGAAGCGGGCGGGTCCATCGCCGACGTGCGGGCGGTGCTGGTCACCCACATCCACCCCGACCACTACGGATTGGCGGGGCGGGTGCGCGAAGAATCCGGGGCGTGGATCGGCCTGCATCCCGACGACGCCGAGATGCTCGAGGCGCGCTACATCGAGACCGACGACCTGCTGGCCCGGATGCGCGAGTTTCTCCAGGACGCCGGGGTCCCACCCACCAAGCTCCCCGACCTCAACTTCGCCTCGATGATGATCCGCGGCCAGGTCACAATGGCGGTTCCCGACGTCCTGTTCGAGGACGGCCGGCGCGTCGACGTGCCGGGGTGGGACCTCAAGACGGTGTGGACGCCGGGCCACTCACCGGGACACGTCTGCTTCTACAGCGAGGAGCACAAATTCCTGCTGTCGGGCGACCACGTGCTGCCGCGCATCACCCCCAACATCGGCGTGCACACCCAGCAGTTCCCCAACCCGCTCGGTGAGTACCTCGAGTCCTTGCTCAAGGTGCACAACCTCGACGTCGACGAGGTGTTCCCCGCCCACGAGTACCGCTTCTCGGACCTGCGGGGCCGGGTCGACGACATCATCATCCATCACGCCGACCGTCTGGCCGAGATCGAGCGGCTCATCGCCGAGCACCCCGGCTCCACGGCGTGGGACATCTCGGTGGCCCTCACGTGGTCCCGGCCCTGGCACGAGATCGCCGACTTCATGCAGCGCGCAGCGGTGGGAGAGACCATCGCCCACATCGTGCTGCTCGAGAACCACCAGCGGGTGCGGCGCGAGGGTGCCTTCCCGTCCCGCTTCTATCCCCCCGACCAGGGCTGAGCTCCCGGGGTCAGGGGGTGTCGTCCCCGCTCGGCGCGGCGGCCCCGCCCCAGCGCCGGCTCTGGCGACGGTGCCGCACCATGACGTAGGCCACCACGGCCACGATCACGACTCCCAGGATGGCCAGGGCGTAGATCCCCACCGTCTTGGCCACCGCCGCGTAGGACGTGCCCGCCGCGTACCCGATCAACACGTACGTCGTCCCCCACACGATCCCCCCGACGGCGTTGTAGGCGAGGAAGGTGCGGTACCGCATGCCGCTCATGCCCGACAGCCCCGGCACCAGCGCCCGAGCCAGGGCCACCCACCGGCCCAGGAACACGGCGGGGCCGCCCCGGCGGGCCAGGAGGTCCTTGCCCCGGGTGACGCCGGGATGGCCGCGCAAGGGGCGGTGCTCGACGAGCCAGGGACCGATCAGCTTGCCGACCTCGTACCCCACCGAGTCCCCGACGATGGCGCACACCACCACGACGACGAGCATGAGCACGAGGTCCACGTGGTGCAGGGAGGCGAGGACCCCGCCGATGAGGGCGGAGGTCTCGCCCGGGATGACGAAGCCGAGGAGCACGGCGGCCTCGCCGAAGACGAGCAGGCCGCACACCACGTAGGCCACCGGCCCGTGGAAATGCTCCAACCACGACCCCACGCTTGCGATCAGGGTGAAGCCCCCTGACGCGGGTGTGCGGCGATCAGCGGGCCCAGGGGGCCCACGAGGCGCTCACCCAGGTCCGGCGCCGGCACGCGGGACAGGTCATGAATCGGGTGTAGCCCCGACCCGGTCGCCATAGCCAGATCGGCAGGTGGAGCATCAAGAACTCCGACACGTGGATCTCCGAGCGCGCCCCGCACGTGGCGCAGTCGACGGTGATCGAGCTCAGAACTCCCCGATGGGCGCTGGGCGGCGCCGCGCCGGGAGCGGCGGCGGGACGCTCCATGGAGACGACGGGGTGCGGCCTGGCGACCGACGCGCGCGCCTCGTCGGAGAACAGCGCGTGCTTCCCCGGCACGTCGCGCTCGGCGGGACGGCGGGGCCCGCCCTCGTCGCGCTGGGCCGGGGCCCAGAACAGGGCCCGCTTGCCGAGAGGGTCTGGCGCGTCGGTCACAGAGCCTCGGTGTCTTCCCGCCGAAACGCTCAGCGCGCCGGACGCCGGTCGGCGTCGAGCTCGCGAGCGATGGCGCGATATGCCTCCGCGCCCGGCGACGAAGGGGCGTGCTGCAAGATGCAGCGGCCCTGGGCGGGGGCTTCGGCGAACCTGATCGACTTGCGCACGGGCGGCTCGAGCACGCTCAGCCCGTAGCGGGCCTTGACGTCGTCGAGCACGGCCTTGCCGTGGCGGGTGTGGGGGTCGTACATGGTGGCGATGACGCCTCGCACCTCGAGATCGGCGTTGGCGAACATGCGCACGTCGTCGATCGTCTCGAGCAGCTGCCCCACGCCGCGATGGCTGAGGGCCTCGCACTGCAGCGGGATGAGAACCTCGTGCGCGGCCGTGAGCCCGTTGATGGTGAGCACACCGAGCGAAGGCGGGCAGTCGATGAGGATCATGTCGTACTCGTCGGCCACGGTGCCCAGTGCCAGCGCCAGGACGTGCTCGCGGCCCGTGCGGGTGAGCAGGTGCACCTCCGAGCCGGCGAGGTCGATGGTGGCGGGCAGGATGTCGAGCCCCTCCACACTCGTCACGATGCGGCGGGCGTCGGCGGCCTTCATCTTGCGCACGAACACGTCGTGCAGCGACTGGTGGAGGTTCTCGGGGTCGATGCCCACCGAGTAGGTCAGGCAGGCCTGGGGGTCGAGGTCGACCAGAAGCACCCGACGGCCCATCTGCGCCAGCGCGAAGCCGAGCGCATGCACCGTCGTCGTCTTGGCGACGCCCCCCTTCTGGTTGGCCACCGCCATGATGCGCGCCACGGGCGGAGTCTAAGGCACCCGCTCCCTACCGGTGCAGGGGGTCCGTCGGAGCCTCGGGCCGAGGGAGCCCCGGGAGGCCATGCCTCAGACTTGGGGCGGAGGCTCGGCCGCGGTGAGCTTGGCCAGAAGAGCTCGCAGGCGCAGCACCTCGGCCGTGCTCAAGACGTCGAAGGTGGCCGGGGGCTCACCGAGGATCTTGCGGGCCTGGGCCAGCGCGTCCACCCCGGCGCGCGACAGCACCACCATCTTCACCCTGCGATCGGTGGGGTGCGACCGGCGCTCGGCCAGCCCGGCGGCCTCGAGGCCGTCCACCAGCGAGGTCACGTAGGAGGGGTCGCAGCGGAAGAAGTCGGCGAGGTCGCGCATGGGGATGGGGTGGTCGGCCGAGAGCCGCAGGAGCGTCTTGAGCCCACCCGGGGCCAGCCCGGTGGCGTCACAGGCCTCGTGGAAGCGCAGTTGGCCCTCGCGTTCGAAGACGAGGCTGTACAGCGCCTGCCAGGCCTCCCCGGCAGCCGCTTCGCGCTCCCCGCCCTCATCGGGTCCCCCATCACTTGACATGTTTCGACCTTTTAGTAACCTTAAGGATCTCGGCGACACTTATCAACCTTTTATGGGAGTCTACAACTGATGGGTCATGAGGGTGCGGAACAGGGACTGACCGAGCACCGACACGCCGGGCTGGCGCTCGTGCTGATCTGCGCGGTCCAGATGATGGTGATCCTCGACGGCACCATCGTGAACATCGCCCTGCCCTCGATCCAGCACCAGCTCCACTTCTCGGCGCCGGGCCTCGAGTGGGTGATCACCGCCTACGCGCTGACCTTCGGAGGGCTGCTGCTCCTGGGTGGGCGCAGCGGGGACCTCTTCGGCCGGCGCCGCATGTTCACCATCGGCGTGGTCATCTTCACGGCGGCCTCCCTGCTGGGGGGCTTCGCCACGGACCAGCTGTGGCTCATCGCGGCCCGGGTCGCCCAGGGTGTGGGCGGGGCCATCGCCTCCCCCACCGCGCTGGCGCTGATCCAGAACACCTACCCCGAGGGTCCCCGGCGCTCGCGCGCCATGGGCGTGTATGCGGCCATGTCCGGGGCGGGCGGCTCACTGGGGCTCCTGCTCGGCGGCATCCTGACCGACATCGCCTCGTGGCGTTGGGTGCTCTTCGTGAACGTTCCCATCGGATTGACCGTCGCGTTCGCGGCGCCGCGTGTGCTGGGCACCACGCCCACCCGACACGGCCGCCTCGACCTGCCCGGCGCCCTGTCGGTCACCCTCGGCATGGCCTCGCTCGTCTTCGGGCTGTCGCGGGCGGCCACGGCGGGCTGGGCCGATCACGAGACGATGTACGCCTTGGCCATCGCGGTGGTCCTGCTCGTCACGTTCGTACTCATCGAGGTCAAGAGCCCCCACGCCTTGATGCCGTTGCACATCTTCTCGGATCGCAACCGGGCCGGCTCCTACGTCATCATGCTGTGCCTGGCGGCGGCGATGTTCGCCACCTTCTTCTTCATGACCCAGTTCGTCCAGAACGTCCTGGGCTACAGCCCTCTCAAGGCCGGGTTCGCCTTCCTCCCCATGACCATCGGCATCGGCGGCACTGCCAACATCGTGTCGCGCCTGGTCGGCAAGATCGGCCCCCGCCGGCCCATGACCTTCGGTCCGCTGCTGGTCACGGGGGGGCTGCTGTGGCTCTCGTTCATCGGAGCGCACGCCGCCTACATCTCGGTCATCGGGCCCTTGATGATGCTCGCCATCGGCATGGGGTCGACCTTCGTGCCCTTGACGCTGACGGTCATGTCCCGCGTCCCTCGCGGTGAGGCCGGCCTGGCGTCGGCCCTGCTCAACACCGGCCAGCAGATCGGCGGGTCGCTTGGTCTGGCTGTGCTGGTGACGGTGGCCACGAGCGTGACCCGCAGTCACCTGGCGTCGGCAGGGCAGGCTGTGAGTCGCGCCCAGCACGCGCTGGCGACGACCAGCGGCTACGACGCCGCCTTCAGGATCGGGTCGCTCATCGCCTTCGTGGCCTTCGTCCTGGCCGTGTCGGTGATCCGCGGCGCGGGCCGTGCTCCCGCCGCGGTGGCCGACGTCGCTGCCGGCGCCGAGCCCGAGGTCGCTGTCGCCTGAGCCTCGTCGCCGCGGGGTCCTACGGCAACGGCCACCGGAGCTCGTGGCAACTCCCGCAGTGCTGTGAACGTCCGGGGTGGTCGGAGTACCAGACCGAGCCTGGCGTGGGTACCGAGCAAATCATCCGGCGTCACCGCGAGTGCGTCACTGCTGCAGCGATCCGCGGTAGGCACGGTTCGGCGTCGTCGTGTTGGCAGGGGGCAGGGTGAATCGTGGTTCTCTTGCTCCCTTATGTCCTGGTCCCAACACCTGCTCGCTTCGGCCGGGGTCCGTTTCCGAACCACCGACACGAAGCCTGCTTCGCCACGAGCTGTCGATCCTGCGCCAATGGTCCCGCCGAGATCGGTCGTTGAGCTGTTCACTAAAAGCGCTTGCCAGATCACGGAGAGTTGGAGGTCATCTACTAGCGTCGGGGCGACCGGTCGTGAAATGGCCTGCGTCTCGGGGTATCAGAATGCGATTGAGCGCGACACCTGTTCCGACCTGGGTGAGTCCCTAGGAAAAGGCGTTCACGTCCCAGCTCAACTCCTCGGCCGAGATTTTCAGCACTCACAAGATCAACGTGCCCCCGGCAGGACTCGAACCCGCAACCTGGTGGGTAGAAGCCACCCGCTCTGTCCAGTTGAGCTACGGAGGCGAAGAGGCAGCCTGGGCTGCTATTTCGGGAGTGACCCGTTTTCAACCAGGTTAGTCCGTGTATCGTGGCGGCCCTGGGGTTCGGTGCGAAACGCCGGACCGCCATGGTGGCCGTAGCTCAGGTGGTTAGAGCGCCAGGTTGTGGCCCTGGAGGTCGGGGGTTCAAGTCCCCTCGGTCACCCTTCCGAGCGCGCTGAGAAAG
>Ga0116215_1000831_pt1 | contig 22097 bp, 17 predicted proteins | sample Sb_taG_7_FD_89698 | JGI IMG/M metagenome (GOLD analysis project Ga0116215, IMG submission 89698) | Peat soil microbial communities from Weissenstadt, Germany - Sb_50d_2_FS metaG | ecosystem: Environmental > Terrestrial > Soil > Wetlands > Peat | place: Germany: Weissenstadt | collected 2010-09-21
AACCCAGCCCCACCTACCCCAACTCCCCACCCCCCTCCGTCCTCATGGAGCAAATCACCACCATCACCACCGGACGCTGCACCGACACCACAGCCTGCAACCACCAATAACACCATGCACACGGCGCCGACGTCGCACCTCCTCACCGCGGCGATCAGCGGGTCTCTGCTGCTCGCGACGGTCGGCGTGGCTGCATGCGGCTCGACGGTTGCTGACGATGCGGTCGCACAAGTGGGTGGCGCGACGATCACCGGCGGGGCGCTGCGCCACCGCGTGGCGGTACTCGCCGCCGGCCATTCGGTCGACACCGCGGGCCGGCGCGGCCGTGAGCTGACCGAGCGGGCACTGGAGTCGCTGATCGGCTCGCAGTGGGTCATCGGCGAGGCCGCCGACAGGGGGGTCGGGCCGTCCGCGAAGGAAGTCCGCCGGTACATTCAAAGCAAGGACGTCTCCTCCTTCTCCGGTGGCGCGGCGGAACTCAGCCGCTTCCTGAAGGTCGCCGGCGAGACGATCGCCGACCTCGAACTCGAAGCTCGGACCGAGCTGGCCGCCGCCAAGCTCAGGTCGCTGGTCCTGGCCTCTACCCCGGCCGTCAGCGAAGCCCAGGTCCTGGGCTACTACCGCACGCACAAGCGACAGTACGCGGTCCCAGCCCGGCGCGAAATACAGATCACGAGCAGGAAAACCGCGAGGGAAGCAAACAGGCTGATGCGGGAAGTCGCTGCCGGAAGGCGGTTCACGGACTTCTCGCTGCGAGAAACCCGAATGCTCGAAGGCCGTCACGACGCGGTCCTCGACGGTGCGATCTTCGCGGCCAAGCCCGGCGTGCTCGTCGGGCCGGTCAAACCGACCGTCGACTATTTCGTCTTCGAGGTCACGCGCGCACTGCCGGCCAGCGAGCGGACCTTCGCGCAGGTAAGGGGCTCGATCTACCACCAGTTGACCGAAGCCGCCCGGCGCCGCGCGCTCACCGACTTCATCGCCAACTGGAGGGCGAGATGGCGCGCGAGGACCGACTGCCGCCCCGGATACGTCGTGCAGAAATGCCGCCAGCACGCGGGGCCAGCCGCCCCGGAAGACCCCCTCGACTTCAGGTGAGCGCGCCGCGACTCATCGTGGTCACGGTGGCCGTCGCCACGGCGAGCGTCGGGGCGGGGGCGTGCGCCGGCCAGGGAGCGGGCGGCGGCGCGATCGCCCGTGTCGGCCAGGCCGCGATCACCGCGGAGACCCTCACCCACTGGATCACGGTGCTGGCTCCCGGTCATCACGTGGGTGCTCGACACCAGGCGCTCGAGCAGCGGGCGCTCGGCTTCCTGATCTCCGCGCAGTGGCTGATCGGCGAGGCGGCGCGAGACGGCGTCGGCGTATCCGACGCAGAAGTGCAGGGGCGGCTGCGCGAGAAGGCGAACGCGCTCGCCGGCGGTGACGGCGGGCTCGCGCAGGCGCTCGCGGCCGCCGGCCAGACGATCGCCGACGCCTCGCTGGAAATCCGCGCGGAACTGGCGGCGGCGAAGCTTCGCCAGATGCTCAGGCGCAGCGAACCCGCAGTCACGACCGCCGAAGCCTCCCGCTACTACCTCCGCAACGTTCAGCGGTTCGCCCACAACGAACGTCGCGAATTCTACATCGTCGAGGATCTCGGCAGCCTGGCGATCGCAAGGCAGCGATTCGCGGAAATCAAGCACGGCAGGAACATCGCCCTGTCCAGCATCCGCGAGTCCGAGGAACGATCCCCGCACCCGCTGAGCGCGCCGTCGATAGTGAAGGCGATCTTCACCTCCCGCCCCGGCGAGCTCATGGGCCCGGTCGCCGTCAACAGCCAGCTCTACTACCTCATCCAGGTGATAAGCATCACACCCGCCGCGGTCCAGTCCTTCGCCGCGGCAAGCCCGGCGATCGAGGCGCAGCTCCAGCGCGAACGGCGACGCCGGACACTCGCCGCGTTCGTGAGGTCGTGGACCGCGAGGTGGACGGCCCGGACCGACTGCCGGCCGGGCTATGTGGCGCCGGGCTGCAGGCAGTATGCCGGTACGAAGGCGCCGGAAAACCCCCTGGGGGCGGAATGAGCACGGGGCTGGAGCGCCGCACGAACCCCCCGCCCGCCCGCTTCGTGGCCGGGGTGCTGGCGAGCACGGCCATGGCCGTGCTCGCCAGCTGCGGCGGCTCCGGCGAAGGCCCGGTCATCGCGCGCGTCGGCGCCCATGCGATCACGAGGGGCGCGCTCGTGCGGCGCATGGCGGAGATCGCCACCGAAGGCATCGTGCCCGACCCTCCGCGCTACCGGGCATGCATCGCCCACGAGGAAACGCTCTCGCCCGAACCCGTGAAATCACAGCTCGAAGACGAATGCCGCCGGGGGTACCGGACGCTCAGGCGCCACGCGATCGAATCGCTGATCTCCTCGGACTGGCTCCTCGGCGAAGCGCGCAGGCGCGGCCTGCCCGCACCCACCGCCCAACGGGCCGCGGCAAACATACGGCGCTCCCTCATCGAACACGAACCAAAGATCACGCAGGCCGAGATCGCCGCCTACTACCACGAACACATCCCTCGGTTCGAAAACCTCGAACACCGATACTTCATGGTCCTCGAGACGTACACGAGCTCCGCCGCGGCCAGGAGGGCCATGAGACACGGTGGTCTCAGGGAAGTCGAGCAGAACGGCAATCGCGAGTTGCTCGACCGCTCCAGCCTCGAACATCCGATCCCCACGCGTCGAGCTCTCATCGATGCCGTGTTCGCGGCCAAGCTGAACGTGCTCGCCGGCCCCGCGCCGCTGTTCGCCCGCTACTGCCTGCTCGTGGTCACGAAGATCGTCCCGACCACCCGCCAGTCGCTGCCCCAGGCCGAACGGGCGATCCGCCGGCAACTGGAAGCCGGGCAGCGCCACCGGACGCTCGTGCGCTTCGTCCAGGCATGGAGGCGTCGATGGACCGCTGAGACGACCTGCCAGCCGGGATACGTCGTCCAAAAATGCCGTAACTACCTCGGCGCGAGGGTCCCCGAAGCCGGCGACAGCCTCAGCTGAGCGCTCGATGCGTCGCGGCAGCACACGGGTCAAGGTCGCGCTCGTGGTCGGGCTGGCCCTCTGGGGGGTGGCGGGCGGGCTGACGCTGCTGCAGTCGCCGATCGGGGTCCTCCGGTCCAACACGCGCGCAAGCGCCTTCATCGACCAGGCGAGCCACACGCTATCGGCCTGCCAGGCGGGCGAAGCGCTCCCCGCCGAGACGTCGGCGGTGCGACTGCGAGTCGAAACCCTGCTGGGCCCGCGCGTGGCCGTCGGGCTGTTTGCCCGGGGACGCGCGATCGCCCGGGGAGAACGCGGGCCGGGATGGACCGGCGGCGCGGTCACCGTCCCGGTGAGCCGACTCGCGAGCGCGAGGACGGGTGTGACCCTGTGCTTCTCCGTGTTCCTCAACGGCCACGAAACCGCCGTGCTGAACGGAGAACGCACGCCCCCGGCGTTCGCCGCTCGCACGGGCGGCGAACCGTTGCCGGGCCGCCTGCGGGTCGAATACCTGCGCCCGAGCGGATCGTCGTGGTGGTCGCTGCTGCCCGACGTGGCCCGCCGCATGGGCCTTGGCCGCGCGTGGGCCGGCATTTGGAGCGCGCTGCTCGCCGCCGTGTCGATGTGCGGCGTCGTGCTGGTCTGCTCGCGGCTGATCCTCGGCGAGTTGCGATGAGCGACAACCGGGAGCCGCGTCGGCGCCCGCTTCCGGTGGGGCGCCGAGCGCCGGCGGCGGGGCGCTCGCTCGCCCGCCGGCTCCCCGTGGCCGCGTGGCTGTGCGCTTGCGTGGCATGCCTGAACGCGATCTGCTGGTCGTTCGTCACGCCCCCCTTTCAGGTCCCCGACGAGCCCGAGCACGTCGCATACGTCAAGCAGCTGGACGAAACCGGCCGTCTGCCCAAGAGCGCGGGCGAGTTCTCGCGGGAAGAGGCCACGGCGCTCGCCGACCTGCACCTGCAGAGCGTCGCCGAGCAGCCCGCCAGCCAGCCGATCTCCACTCGCGCGCAGCAGGAAGCGCTTCAGCGCGACCTCCTGGCCAACGTGGGCCCGCCCGAAGGCGGCAGGGAATCCGCGGGCGTGGCGGCCACGCAGCCGCCGCTGTACTACGCGCTGGAGGCCATCCCGTACACGCTCGCGGGCGCCGGCACGCTGCTCGACCGAGTCGAGCTGATGAGGCTGCTCTCCGCGCTCATGGGGGGCGTGACCGCGCTGTTCGCCTTCATGTTCGTCCGCGAGGCGCTGCCGCGCCACCGGTGGGCCTGGACCGTGGGGGGGCTGGGGGTCGCGCTCGCGCCCCTGCTCGGGTTCATGTCGGGGGCCGTGAACCCGGACTCGATGCTGTACGCGGTGAGCGCCGTCGTGTTCTTCTGTCTGGCGCGCGCGTTCCGGCGCGGTCTGACGCGCGCGAGCGCGCTCGTGCTGGGCGCGGCGATCGCCGTCGGGCTGCTGACGAAGCTCAACTTCGTGGGGCTCGCGCCCGGCGCGCTGCTCGGCCTGGTCGTGCTCAGCGTGCGCGCGGGGCGAACGCTGGGGCGCGCGGCCTACGTCTCGCTCGCGATCGCGCTGGCGATCGCGCTCAGCCCGGTAGCGGTGTACGTGGGAGCGCACCTCGCCTCGGGGGCGCCCACGCTCGGCATCGTCTCCCGCGCCCTCAGGGGCACGCATGGGTCCGTCCTGAGCGAGCTCGGCTACATCTGGCAGCTGTACCTTCCAAGGCTGCCCGGCATGCACAGCGACTTCGCGGGCGTCCTCACCACACGGGAAATCTGGCTCAACGGCTACATCGGCCTGTATGGATGGCTGGACACCCAGTTCCCTGGCTGGGTCTACGACGTCGCGCTCCTCCCGGTCGGGCTGATCGCGGGCCTCTGCGTGCGCGCCCTGCTCGCGAGCGCGCGAGAGCTGCGCGCCCGCGCGGCGGAGCTCGCGGTCTACGGGGCGATGTGCCTGGGCCTGCTGGTCCTCATCGGCGCCGACTCGTATCTCACGTTCCCGGAAACCGACGCCGAATTCGGCCAGACACGCTACCTGCTGCCCATGCTCCCGCTGCTCGCGGCGGCGCTCGCTTTGGCGGCGCGGGGGGCCGGGCGGCGCTGGGGGCCGATCGCCGGCGCGGCGATCCTCCTGCTGTTCATCGGTCACGACGCCTTCAGTCAACTGCAGGAGGTCGCGCGTTACTACGGGTAGTCGCGGTCAGCCGTAGAAGCGGGCCACGACCTGCAGCTGGCTGAAGAGGTCGTGGGCGAGCAGCAGGATCACGAGCAGCGCGCCGACCGGCGGTCCCCAGCGCCGCCCCGCGCCGCGGGCGGCGAGGGCCAGCGCCGCCCCCAGCAGGGCGAGCATGGGCAGCGTGTAGCGGGGCTGGGCGAAGGACGTCCCTTCGAAGCTCTGCGCCAGACGGGAGCTGACGCCCACCAGGAGCAGCACGCCGGCGGCGATCGTCAGGTACACGGCGAGCTCCGGCAGGCGCCGCCGCAGGGCGCCGCGGTTGCCGATCAGGGCGTTCAGGGCGAGGCCCGCGATCAGCCCGACCGGGAGGAGCGCGAAGTCGTATACCCACGTGGGAAAGGCGGTGTCCAGCCAGCCGTAGAGTCCGACGGCCCGATCGAACCACAGCTCGCGGGTGGTGGACAGGCCGGGAAAGGAGCTCGCCATGCCCGGCAGGCGGGGCAGGTAGAGCTGCCAGACGTAGGCCAGCTCGCTCACCGGGCTCCCGCCGAGGACCTGCCCGGCGCTGCCCGAGAACCGCCCAAGCGGCGCGCGGCCCGCGATCAGGCCGCCCAGCGCGTACACGCACACCGGGCTCGCCGCGATCGCCGTTGCGAGCGCGCTCGAGCCGAGCGCGCGCTCGTGGCGGCGCGAGCCCGGGGGCGCCGGGATGCCGCGGCGGCCGAGGATCGCCAGGCCGAGGATCACACCGGGGGCGAGACCGATGAAGTTGAGCTTGGTCAGGAAGCCGACGGCCGCCAGCGTGCCGATCGCGATCGCCAGGTTGCGCGTCAGCCCCAGCCTGAACGCGCGACTCAGGCAGTAGAAGATCGCGCTGGATATGGCGCACAGCATCGCGTCCGGGGTCACGACGCCCGAGGTGAAGCCAAACAGCGGGAAGAGCGCCACCCCCAGCCCGCCGACGGTCCAGGCCCATGGGGCTCCGGGGAGCGATTCGCGCAGGAACAGGAAGCAGAACAGGGCCGCCGCTCCGGCCATCAGCGCGCTCATGAGCCGCATCAGCTCCAGACGGTCCAGCAGCGTGCCACCCGACCCCAGGTAGTACGGGATCGTCTCCAGCGCGTAGTAGGCCGGCGGCTCCGAGGCCGCCGGTCCGGCTCCCCCGGCCCCCGAGCGCCCGAGCGGGCGAGCGAGGTCTACGCGCAGGCGTTCCCGCCGCGGGCGGGAGGAGATCGTCCGGAGTTCGGGATGCCAGCGCACTTCCAGCTGGCGCAGGTCCCGCAGCACGGTCAGCTCCTCCGCGGAGAACCCGGACCCGTCGGAGTTCGGCAGCCGACCGGTCTCGGCCAGATGCTGGACGTAGGCGACGTGCGACGGCTCGTCGGGGGCCTGGAACGGCGGTGTGATCACCGACCAGCAGGCCGCGTTCAGGCTCGCCACGAGCGCGCACAGCAGGGCCGTGCGGGCAGTCCGCCGCCCGCTCCAGCCGGCTGCGAGCGGCTGGAGCGCCGCCCGCGGCTGCGCCGCGGCGGCACCCGTCGCGGTCCCCGCCGTGCCGGTGCTCATGGGAGATCCGAGAGGAGGGCGCGTGACACGATGACGCAGACGGCGAGCATGGCGGCGATCGCCGAGAACGCGGCCCACGCGCCGCCCGGCGTGTGGCCGATGCCCATGTGCCGCGCGACGGAGGCGGCGAGAGACGCCCACGAGCGGGTTCCCGGGCGCAGGTATTCCAGCCGCAGCCAGATCGCCCTGCCGCCGGCGCTCGTCTGCACGGGCGCCCCGTTCACCTGTATGCCTTCGGCGGGCGGGCCGATCGCCACGCAGACGCTCGTGCCGCCGACCGTCTCGGGGACGCGTTGGACGGGGACGGTGACGGTTTCGTCTGTTCCCCAACCCGCCCCCCGTTCGCCTCGCGTGATGACCCGCGAGCCGGAGAGCGCCCACAGGCTGACGCCGGGTCCCGCGTTCGCCGACAGTGACACGCGGATCGCGACGGTGCCGGCCGGCAGCGTCCCGCCGCCCTGGCAGCGGGTTTCGCTGCGATGGATGAACGTGACAGCCGATTTCGCGGGTATGCCGTCGGTGCCCGCGAGCACGAGCGGCGCGCGCGAGAGCACGACGCCCAACGTCGCGATCGTGGCCGTGAGCGCCGTAGCCAGAGCCAGTCGCACGCGAAGCGTCATCGCGCCAGTGCTAACCGACGCGAGGACCTCCGTCAAACGCGGGCCTCGCGCGGGCGCCCACGACACGGAAACCGAATGTGCGGCGTCTCCCACTATCTGGACGCGTGCGGCGGGAGCAGCGGCGAGTGCGCTAGAGGGGCGCCTGCGTGTACTCGTGCGCGAGCACGTCGAAGATCGGCACGTCGGGAATCGCCTCGCGCAGCAGCTCGCGCAGCTGCGCCGAGTCGAACCAGTGCGAGCGCGGCGCGACCGGGTTGACCGTGATCGCCTCCAGCCGGATGCGCTCGAGCGTCCGCAGCAGGATCCCCTGGCGTCGATACCAGCCGGGGCCATGTCCGCCGAGGAACACGTGCGTCGGGTCGCTGACGACGACCGTGAGCTCGCGCCCAAGCTTGCGCACGGGGGCCAGCAGGTCCGCGAGGAAGCGCTCGGGCAGCGCGCCGGCGACGATCAGCCAGCGCGCGTCGGGGTTCTCCGCGAGCAGCCGCGCGATCCGCCCGGCCTCGGCGGTCAGCGCGAAGCGCGGCGGCAGCGATACCCGCTCGACCGCCGGCGCCGAACGATAGGCCTCGTCCACGCCCGGCAGCCGCGTGAGCTCCACCGCGTCGCACGTTCGCGCGACCACCTCGGCGATGTCGGTGTCGAGCACCGCGCCGGTCGCCGTCACCAGGCCGTCGGCCACGTCCGGCGAGGACGCCGCGCGGCGGTCGACGGCGCCGTCGATCAGCGCCTGCTCGGCGCCGTGGGCGAGCATCGCGTCGGCGACCGCGCGCACGTCGGCGGCGGCGCTCGGGCCGGCGAGCTCGATCGTGCCGTCACCGCTCAGCCGCGCCACGAGCACGCGCCCGATCGGCGTGCGCACCCCGGTCTCCTCGAGCAGGTCGTACGGTAGGCCGCTGTCGCGCAGCAGCGCGTCGGTCGTCGCCACGAGGCTCCCCGCCGCCAGGCGCACACGCGGCTTCTCGATCCGCGCGTCGATCACGTCGCGCTCCTCGCCGTCGCGCCCCACGGAGGTCACGCCCACGCGCCGGCCCTGCGCCTCCAGCTCGCGCAGCAACGCCGTCAGCGCCACGGTCTTGCCGGTGTTCTTCGCGAGCCCGACCAGCGCCAGACGCCTGGTCGAGGCCGTCAGCTCGGAGAGCAGCACCCGGTCAGCCGGTCGTCGCAGCCGTGCGCGCCGCGAGCTCGCGCACGATGAACGTGGCCAGGTGCTGCGGTTCGGTGCCCTTGGAGAACCCCGCGTCGTACCCCAGCTCCTTGGCCAGCTCGCCCGTCACCCGCGGGCCGCCGCAGGCGAGGATCATGCGCCCGCGCATGCCCTCCGCCTCGACCATCTCCACGAGCTCTGTGAGGTTGTGGACGTGGAGGTTCTGCTGGGTGACGGTCTGGGAGACGAGGATCGCGTCGGCGCCGACCTCGATCGCCTTGGCGAGGAGCACGCTGTTGGGGACCTGGCTGCCGAGGTTGTATGTGTGAAAGCAGCGGTAGCCCTCGAGGCCGTGGTGGCCGTGGTAGCCCTTGAGGTTGAGCATCGCGTCGATGCCCACGGAGTGGGTGTCAGAGCCGGTGCTCGCCCCGACGACGACGACCTGCCGGCCGATGTGGGCGCGGGCGAAGCGCTCGATCTCTTCCTCTGACATGTACTCGATGTCGAAGCCCTCGCCCTGCAGGGCGGCGAAGTCGACGGTGTGGGTGCAGCGCCCGTACATGACGAAGTACGTGTACCCGTCGGCGATGCCCTCGTAGTGGACGACCTCCGGCTCCGAGAAGCCCATCCTGCCCGCGAGCTCCAGGGCGGCGCGGCGGGCGGCGAGCGAGTAGGGGACGGGCAGCGTGAAGCTCAGCTGGACGAGACCGTCGTCGAGGTGATCGGCGTACGGCCTGACGGCGGAGAGGTCGACCTCACGCATCGCCGGCGTCCGCGTCACGCATAGCTCGGCTCCCTGCGCATCAGCTCCACCACGGGGTTGAGATAGTCCTCGCCGGTCTCGACGATCCCCTCGATCCCGCGCCCCTCGTCCTCGCGGCGGCTGACGTCGCCGAAGGTGGCGTCCTCGATCGCCTTGAACAGGCCGACGTCGGCGATCCGCTCGAGCAGCTCGCGCGCCCCGGCGAGCACCTCCTGGGCGCGGGTCTGGACGATGCCGCCGCGCTTGAACTCGATCTCATCGCCCAGGTCGCGGGCGGCGTTGAACACGTAGTCGACGTTCTGCAGGCCGAGCACGCGGTCGTGGATGTGGGGGGTGAAGATCCCCTCGGTGGGCACGCCGATCGTCTGGATGCCCTGGCCGGTGGCGACGGTGACGAGGTTGAACAGCGTGTCCGCGGCGTGCGTGCGGAACAGGTTGCCGTCCATGTGCCTGGTGGGGGGCATGTACTTGACGGGGCAGTCGGGGAACAGCTCGCGCGTGAGCTGCGCCTGCGCCCACTCGTACAAGAGCCCGTTGGTGACCGGGATATCGATCTCAAACGCGTCGCCGAGCGCGATCTGCGCGTCGGGCACGCCGGAGGCGCGCGCGAGCTCGTGGTTGACGAACTGCGAGGCGGTCACCGACGGGGCCGCCTCGACCGCGTCCGCCGTGCGCAGGTAGTTGTCCTCGCCGGTGTTGATGACCACGCCGAAGTGGCCGTTGATCATCCGCGAGACGCGCTGGTCGAGGAGCCCGCGCACGATGTTGATGTCGCGGTAGAGGATCCCGTAGAGGGCGTCGTTGACCATGTTGTCGAAGCCCTCCCACGCGCCCATGACGGCGATCTCCGACATGCACAGCCCCGAGCAGAAGCTCGACAGGCGCACGTAGCGGCCGTGCTCGCGAGACCACTCGTCCATCGCCTCGCGCATGATGCGGAAGTTGGCCTGGGTGGCGAACGTGCCGCCGTAGCCCTCGGTGGTGGGTCCGTAGGGGACGTAGTCGAGCAGGCTCTGGGCGGTGGAGCGGATGACGGCGACGATGTCCCCGCCGGCCTGGGCGACGGCCTTGGCGTGGACGACGTCCTCGTACACGTCCCCCGTGGCCGTGAGGACGTAGCGCAGCGGCGTGGCTGCCTCGCCCAGCTGCTCCCGAAACGCCCGGCGCTCATCGAAGCGCTTGGAGATCTCCCGCAGTCGCGCGGCGCACTCCTCGGTGACGCGCTCGCGGATCGCGCCGTCCTCCCCCTCCCCCGCCGGGGACGCATCGTCATCGGAGATGGATACGGCCCGCTCCACCGACGTGAGGTCCAGCTCTCCGGCGCTGACGGCCTCGGCGATCTCCTGGGGCGTCCTGCCGGTCTGGAGCATGGCGTTGCCGAGCCAATACGCGATCCCGCGTCCGAGCCCGCCACGATCGTGGACGTGGTCGACGAGCACGTTGGGCAGCGGCGCCTCCAGGTCGTTGGCGCCGTCGACGCCGAGCAGCCGGGTGACGGAGCGCTCGACGGACACGGTGGTGTGCCCGGCGATCCGCTGTGAGACCTGCTCGGCGATCTTCTTCGCCGCCACCCGGCAGGCGCTGACGACCCCAGGGTCGAGGTCCAGCTTCGAGCTCACGCGACACCCCCATGTCGTGGAATACGATCGCTATACGCTCCTCGCGGAGACGAGCACACAGAGATCATCGCAGCTCCCGGACGATCGGGAAGGGGATCACCTCGCGCAGCGTGTCGCGTTCGGTGAGGATCATGACGAGCCGGTCGACGCCCATGCCGCCACCGGCGGTGGGGGCGTAGCCGTACTCGAGCGCGCGCGTGTACTCCTCGTCGTTGGGATGGGGCACGTCGCCGTCATCGACGGCGCGGCGCTTGCGCTGGTCGACGAAGCGCTGCCACTCATCGACCGGGTCGTTGAGCTCGGTGTCGCCGGAGACGAGCTCGATGCCGCCGATGACCGCGTCGAAGTGCTCTGCCAGCTCGGGGTGGACGGAGTGGCGCTTGGTGATGGGGAACGGCTCGAGGGGGAAGTCGAACACGTGGGTGGGCTGGTTGATCGTGTGCTCGATCTTCTTTGAATAGATGTCCGCGACGAGGTCGGCCCAGGTGGCCGCGGGGTCGACGGGTTCGTCGAGCACCTCGGCGAGCTGGTCGCGGGTGGACTGCATGAAGTCGATGCCCTCGCGCTCGAGCATCAGCTCGCGCATGGTGATGCGCTTCCAGGGCTTCGCGAGGTCGATGTCTTCGCCATTTCTTTTGATGGTCGTGCGCCCGAGCGCGGCCTGGGCGACGTCGCGGAACATCTCTTCGGTGACGGTGGCGACGTCGTTGTAGTCGGAGTACGCGCACATGAACTCGATGATGGTGAACTCGGGTGAGTGCTTGGGGGAGATGCCCTCGTTGCGGAACACCTTGCCCATGTCGTAGACGTTCTCCATGCCGCCGACGATGCAGCGGTTGAGGAACAGCTCGACGGAGATGCGCAGGTACAGCTCGCGGTCCAGGGCGTTGTGGTAGGTGGTGAACGGCCGCGAGCCGGCGCCGCCGGCGAGCGACTGCAGGGCGGGCGTTTCGACCTCGATGAAGTTGCGCTCGTTCAGCCACTTGCGGATCTCGAAGACGATCTTGTGGCGTTTGACGAACAGGTCGCGGGTGTCCTCGTTGGCGAGCAGGTCGAGCTCGCGGTAGCGGTAGCGCGTGCCGGTGTCGCCGAGCCCGTGGTGCTTGTCCGGCGGCGGGCGCAGCGCCTTGGTGAGCAGCGTGCACTCGATCACCGCGAGCGCGAGCTGCCCGCGCTGGGTGACATACACGCAGCCCTCGATCCCGACGATGTCTCCGATGTCAAGCCCGAGGATCCGCTCCGCCGCCTGCTCGCCGCGTCGTCCCTGGAAGGGGATCGAGTCTGCGCGCACGACCGCCTGGATGGTGCCGGACAGGTCGCGCACGTCGAGGAACGCGGTCTTGCCGTGGCCGCGCCTGGAGATGATGCGCCCGGCGATCTGGTAGCGCAGCTCTGGGTGCTCGCCGTGCTCGAGCGCGGCGGGGTCGTGGGCGGCGAGCACGTCCGCGATGCGCGTGCGCGTGTTCCACAGCGTGACGGGCGGGTAGGGGTCGATCCCTTCCTGGCGCAGCCTTTCCATCTTGGCGCGGCGCGCGTCGAATTCCCCCTGCGGGGACGCATCGTCATCCATCTTCGATGACGACGCGGAGATGGATGCGGCGCGCTCGTCGTCGGCTGCGGCGGTGGCGAGCATGGCGTCTTCGGCAGCCTCGAGCTGGGCGTCCTGGTGATCCTGAGTGGCCATTCCGAAGACGATACCGGCGCTCAGGCCCCGACGCCGGTGGCTCAGGTCGCGGCCGGCCAGTCGATGCGCTCGGCCAGCTCGGCCGCGCTCATCTCGATCAGACCGCTGTGCTCGATGGGCTGGTACTCGCCGTCGTTCAGCCCAAGCCAGTCGACGGAGCGTGCGGAGGGATCGACGATCAGTACCTCGTCGACCTCGTGGGCGGCGTAGAAAGGCAGCTTCTCCCAGCTCTCGTCGCCTGGCGAGGCGATCTCTATGACGAGCGCGGCGGTGGGATACCACGTGGCGAGCAGAGGCGCCCGGTGCAGCCCGCCGTCTGGTACGCGGAAGTCGTGTTCGCCCTCGCCGAGGTTGAACTGCCCTCCGGTGTGGAGACCGGCTCGCTGGGCGAGCGGACCGAGCAACTGGGCCAGCTGCCATTCGAGTGAGCTGTGCGGACCCGACGGGGCGGGGACCATGTGCAGCACACCCTCCCAGACCTCGTCGAGCCGGTCAAGACCCGAGCGACGCCGACGCTCGAGCAGCTCCTCGAGACCTGCGGTGGCGGGATCGAGAACGACTGCTCGCATCTGCTGAGAGTAGCGCGGCTCAGGCCATCGGCAGCGACATGCCCACGGGCTTCTCCGCGGGTGCGGCGGGTGCGGATGCCGGGCCGCCGGGCGTCGGGGCGGCGGGGCCGCCGGGCGCGACCTGCACGAGCGGCAGCACCGGCAGCTGCGGCGCCTGGGCGGGGGCGAGGGCGATCAGCCCGCGGGCGACCTGCCGGATGGCCTGCGCGGCGGGGTCGTCGGGGTCCTCCCGCACGAGCGGCACGCCGCTGTCGGCGTGCTCGCGCAGGGGCATCGTGAGCGGGACCCTGCCGAGCAGCGGCACGTCGAGCTCGTCGGCGAGCTCCTGCCCGCCGCCCTCGCCGAAGATCGCGAAGCGCTCGCCGGTGGGGGTGGCGAAGCCGGACATGTTCTCGACGACGCCACAGATCCGCAGGTCGACCTTGTGGGCCATCTGCGCGGCGCGGCGGGCGACCTTCTGCGCGGTCGCCTGCGGTGTCGTGACGATCAGGAACTGCGCCTGGGGCAGCAGCTGGGCGAGCGTCATGGACACGTCGCCGGTGCCTGGCGGCAGATCGACGAGCAGGTAGTCCAGGGCGCCCCATTCGACGTCCTGGAGGAACTGGGTGAGCGCCTTGTGCAGCATCGGCCCGCGCCACACCACGGCGGCGTCCTCCTCGACGAAGAAGCCGATCGACATGACCTTCACGCCGTGCGCGGCGAGCGGGATGATCTTGCGCTGCGGGGAGACGTCCGGACGAGTGGCGCCGAGGCCGTACATGCGCGGGATCGAGTAGCCCCACACGTCCGCGTCGAGCACGCCCACGCGCTTGCCTTCGCCCACCAGCGCGGCGGCGAGGTTGGCGGTGAGCGTGGACTTGCCGACTCCGCCCTTGCCCGAGCCGATGCACAGGACGTTGGCGACCTGCGCGAGCGCGCCCGCCGGCAGCGAGCCGCGGCCGAGCTTCTGCTGCAGCGCCGCCTTCTGGGAGTCGCTGAGCACGTCGAAGTACACGTTGACGTGGCTGACGCCGTCCAGCGCGCCCACAGCCTGCGCCACGGCGCTCTGGAAGTGCCCCTTGATCGGGCAGCCGGGCGTGGTCAGCGAGACCGTCACGTCGACGACGCCGTTGGCGCTGACGTCGATCGAGCGCACCATGTCGAGCTCGACGATCGAGCGGTGCAGCTCGGGGTCGATCACGGCCTCGAGCGCCTTGATGATGTCGTCGCGAGCGGCCACCGCGACCATTGTGACAAACCGCGGGTCGCCGGCCGGGCTCTACACCCCGCCAGGCCAGGCCGCCTCACCGACGAGCGTCGTGTTGCCCGCCGCCGCCCACAGCTCCTCGGCGATATACGGGGCCAGCGGAGCCAGGAGCCGCACGAGCAGGAGCAGGGCGAAGACGATCGCCTCGCGCTCGCGCGCGTCGAGCTCTCCGTGCTCGCATCCATCTCCGATGACGATGCGTCCCCGAAGGGGGAGGACCGTGGACTCGAAGTCCCGCACGCGCTCCAGCAGGCGCACCACGTTGTGCGTCGCACGTTGGAGCTCTGATCGCTCGAGCTGCGAGGTGACCTTCTCGCACGCCACCGCGCACCAGTGCGCCAGTCGCCGGCATAGCTTGTCGGAGGTGTCGATCCGCGCGTCGATCGCCGTTCGACCGGGGATCCGCGCCCACTCGCGCAGGCGCGGCTCGGCGTAGTCGCGGAGCGCTTGCAGGAAGCGCTCGCAGAAGCGCAGCGACTCCTCGCTCCACGGGAGCGCACGTCCGGCGGAAGCGCCGTGGAGCATCGCCAGACGCACGGCGTCGGCCCCCACCCGCGTGAGCAGCTGGTCGAGGTCGAGCATGTCGCCGAAACGCACGCTGATCGTGTTCTCGCCGACGCGCACACTGGCGTACGGCAGCGCCCCGGAGAAGGGCTCGCCGCCGGGCAGAGGGGGCAGCTCGCCGATGTCCTGCATGATCCGCGCGAGCACGCGCCGCTCGAATACGCCGGCGGCGGCGTCCACGGGCGCGATCAGTCGCTGCGCCGGCAGCCAGCGAGCGTATTCGGGGTCATTCATCATCGTGCTCGCGCGGTGCTCCGCGGGCACGCAGACCGCCAGCCACATCCACATCCTGTCGAGGCGGGGGTCGATCGTGTCGGTCTCCCGGCGCGCGGAGCCGCCGCAGCTGGGACACACGGCGCCGTAGAAGTCAGCGCGGGCCGCCAGTGGATTGTCATCCTCCCGCGCGATCGACAGATCCTCAGGCAGGCGCACTGGAAGCTCCGAGGCCCGCACCGGCTGCGTTCCGCATGCGGGGCAGTGAACCAGCGGGATCGGCGCGCCCCAGGCGCGGGGCCGCGAGATCGGCACGTCGCGCATCCGCGAGCGCGTGGCGGGGTGGGCGCTCGCGCTCGAGCTGGACGTCTTCCACGCCACTCCCGTGGGCGCAGGCAGACGCTTCGCGATCGCCGCGTCTACCGCGTCGAGCTCCGGTATGCCGAGGGCGGCGGTGGCTCCGAAGCGCGAGTCGACGATCGGCGAGACGACGATCGGAAGGATCCCGGCCGCGCCGGGGACGACAGCCAGCTGCTCGGTGACGATCACGGGCGGCTCGTCGCTCTCGCGGTCGTGTGTGGTGGCGCGCATCGCGGCGACCTGCGCGGAGAGCTCGGGATCGCTCAGCCAGCGCTCGACCTGCGGGAAGGCGGGTGAGACCGCGACGAACTTCGCCTGCTCGACCGCGTCCGCATGGGGCGTGAACACGATCAGCTCTTCGCCGCCGAACGTGCTGGCGCGAATCTCCACGCCCTCGACGCGGTCGAGGACCGCCCGCTGTGCCTCGAGCGCCGCGGTGTCCCAGCCGCCCAGGGCTTCCAGGTCGCGCTCGTCCCCGCTCGCGTATCGGCTCATCCGCATGAGCCAGCCCGGCTCGGCTCTGTAGATCAGGTCCCGCTCGAGCATCGCCAGGAACAGCGACTGCGTCCATCGATAGTGAGCATCGTCTGAGGAGGCGAACGCTCGCTTCCAATCGCACGAGCAGCCGAGCGCTTCGAGCTGGCGTTGGATCCGCGCGCGCGTGTGCAGTGCCCACTCGTGTGGCTGCATGCCCGAAGATCGGGCATGCAGTTCGGCCCGCGGCCCAAAAGCGTCGAAACCCACCGAGAACAGCACCGCTCGACCGCGGGCGCGGAGAAACCGCGCGCAGGCGTCAGCGATCGTGAGACCGCGAAGCTGGCCCAGGCTCGCATCTGAGGCGAGGGCGCAATCGCTGAGCACGTAGGCCGGGCTGCGCTCGTCCTGTGGCCCTGGGGTCGCGAACGCCTGCGTCTCCCGCCAACGCTGCTGCCAGTGACGCTCGTGCGAGCGCGGCGTGTGGTCGGCGATCGGCTCGGTGCGGTCCTGCTCGTCGAGATTCACCTCGGACATCGGCTCACAGCTCGCCCCAGATACATGACACAGTGAATGGATCGCGGGTCCGCCAATGTCGACACCGCGCGCTGATCCCTTTCGGCTCCGCAGATTCGATGCGGCGAAAGCTACATCGGCAAAGCCGATCTGGCGGTGGCCGGCATCGGATTGCGAGCAGTGGAGGCTGATAGGAGGAACTATTTGTTTCCCACTAGCGCAGTTACACACGGATGTTTCTCATTATTGGACTTTAGTGGCCCTAGGTGGTTAACCTGCCGCGAGTTGAATCCAGGTCCCGGCGGGACCGCGACGCGCGACGTCCTCGAGGCGATCCGCATGGAGGGGTAGAGACGATGAGCACTGCATCGCAAACGGGTGCGTCCGAGAACGCGCAGGTGACAGCGGACGTGACCGGACACGAGGTGGGCAGTGTCTGGGACCTGTGTCTATCGGCGGAATTCGATCAGGACGAGGTTGTGAAAGGGATCGCCGGTTGGCTGGGGAGTCCCGAGAGCCTCAGCGTGCTCGATTGCGCGTGCGGGAGCGGGTTCCCTTCGCTGCGGCTGCACGGCCTGGGATATCGGCTGACGTGCACCGATGGAAGCGCGTTCATGCTCGAGCTGTTCCGCCGCAAGGCGCAGGCCGCGGGCGCCACGCTCGAGCCGCGACAGGTCCGCTGGGAGCAGCTCGGCGCGCTCTACCCGGCGGCGTTCGACGTCGTCATGTGCCGGGGCTGCTCGCTGATCTACGCCGGTACCTGGGACACCCACGCAGACCCCGATCGCGCGGCGCTCGTGAGCTCGGTCGAGAGCTTCGTGCAATGCCTGCGCCCGGGCGGTCGGCTGTATGTGGACACGACGCGCGAGGAGGACCTGTACGGCGAGTATCCGCAAGTGACCGAATACCCCCCGCGCATGGTCGACGGACACAGCGTCCAATGGCGCGAGCATCTGACCGCGGACCCGCAGGCACGCGTGCGCAACTGGCAGGTCTCGTTGACGATCGACGACAAGTCCATCAGCTTCGAGCGCAAGTCCCATTACCTGCCACATGATGAGTTCCGCGGCTTGCTGAGCGGCGCCGGCCTGGTGGACATCGAGCATGTCGACGTGCCCGGCGAGCATTACGCGGTGTTCGTCGGGCGACGGCCGCCAGCCTGAGCGCACGAGAGAGGCATACGGTGTCGGCGCCTCGCGATGACCCCGCCTTCGGCGCGCGAAACCACGACCGCCTGGCCGATCCGCACGGGTGCGGCACGGACACGCCGGGCGTCCTGGAGGTATGCGAGGGAGTACTCGTCGAGCACGGGGCGCTGGACCGCTGCGTCTCGATCGAGCCGCGCCGGCGTGAAGACCAGCACGCTGATCTGCGTCTGCTGTTCGCCGACCGAAGCTGGCTGCAATCGCAGGCGGGAAGCGAGTTGGTGAGCGCCTTTGCGCAGCACCCGGCACTGGCCAGCGCAAAGCGGCACAAAGCGGCGATCGTGCTCAGGTTCGAGGACCGGGTCCTGGCCACCCTGGAGCAGCTTCTCGCGGCCGGCCATGTCGTGGGGATGAAGACCGCGCACCTGCTCGACGGCGATCGCTTCACCGTTGGAATAGTTGGACCCAACACCAACAAGGCGCTGCATGTGGGGCATCTGCGCAACATCTTCGTTGGCCAGGCGCTGGCCTCGGCGATGGCATCCGCCGGCGCCGCAGTCGAGCGCCACAATCTCATCGGCGACATCGGGCGGCGTGTATGCGAGGCGATGGCTGGATATATGGTCAACCACCCAGGCGAGAGCCCGCAGCTGGCGGGGCTGGCCGGCGATCGCTTCGTCGAGATCTGCTGCCGCGACTTCGCGGCCGAGTCCAGCGTGGTTCAGACCGCGCCGGCGAGTGAGCCCAACGCGGAGGAGACCGAGTCGCGCGGCGACGTCGCTGAGGAGATCATGCGGGCGTGGTTGCGTGGCGCGGAGCCCGAGCGCGCGCTGTGGCGGCGAATGCGAGCCTGGGCGCTGGAAGGCCACGAGCGCACGCTGGCCCGCCTGGGTTTGCGGATGGACCGCCACGACTTCGAGTCCGACGGCCTGCGTCGAGCGCTCGCGCTGATCGCCGAGGGAGTGCAATCCGGCCTGTTCGAGCGTGAGCCAAGCGGAGCGGTGGTGTATCGCACCGGCCGCTCCGAGTACACGACGATGGTTCTGCTGCGCGGCGACGGCGCTCCGACCGAGTACGCACGACTGCTCGGTGTCTATCACCAGATGTATCAAGACCTGCCACCAGCTGGCGTCTACGTCGAGGTCGTCGGCATCGAGTGGCAGCCGGCGATGAGCGTGCTCAGCGAACTGCTGACTCGGCTGTTGCGGACTTCCACCGACGAGCGCTTCACGTGGGCGTTCCACGGCTCGGTCACCGTCGGCGGACAGAAGATGGGGTCGAGCACTGGTCAGGTGAAGTGGATCGATGACCTCCTCGAGGAGGTGGCCCGCGGCCCCACGGTAGCCACCTTGCATGAGCTTGCCGGCGACGCGGCAACGCGCGAGCAGCTAGCCGACCTGCTCGTACGAGCCGCCTTTCTCTGCTCTGACACCTTGGAGCCTTTCGCGTTCTCATACGATCGGCTGCTGGAGGATCGATCCGGCCCCGGCTGGACGATCGCCGAGGCGTGGTGTCGAGCGCAGCATGCGCGCGCGCCACAGACCGCCGTGCCCGTCAACCGCACCGCGCTCGTGCAGTCGCAGCTGTATCCCCGCGCGTTGCAGCGAGCCGCGGCGAAGCGAGACGCTGCGGGTCTGGCGAGCTATCTCCTCAGTCTGGCCGAGGCCTGCCTGGCGGCGCCGACACCTGGACCGGCCGCCGCGAGGATCCTGGGCACCGTGCTCGGCGCGCTCGGCTTCCCGCTGGCGAACAGGCAGGTGCAGGTGGCCAATGAAGGCGGGTCTGTCCACGCCATCCAAGCGGGAGCACGCCGAACGGAGACGGAGACAGCGGCTTGACCAGCCCGCGCGGCGATCCTAAGCTCTTGTATCGATGCGCTTGCGCCCGTAGCTCAAGTGGTCAAGGATCCACACAAAGCGGTGATACGTCCCGAGTGTTAGCCAATCAACCGGTCCGATCAGGCGGCTCTGAGTCGCAGGTTCGCAAACCGGCGACTAAGAGCCGTCACACGGACGCTCGGTCACAAGTCACAGTGGCGGTCGGGTTTGAAGAGCAGCGGCCTTCTAAGCCGCAGATACGGGTTCGATTCCCGTCGGGCGTGCTCCTTCCGCTTCGCCACCAGCCGACCGGCGTCGGCTAGTGGCGAAGCGGGAACGGAATCACCTCGTGCACGGAGCTGCTTTCACTGAGCAGCATCAGCAGCCGATCGACGTGCAGCCGGGCGCTGGCAGCGGGGCACAGGCCGTATTCGAGCAGCAGCAGCTCGTGATCGGGAGGCGCAGGCGTCCCGCGCCCACTGGCGGAAGCGCTCGACCGGGCGGCGAGACGCTCCAACTGCTCATGCGGATCATTGAGCTCACCGACACCGCGAGCCACCTCGATCCCGCCGATGATCACGCGGAAGCTGCTTGCGAGCCGGTGATCGATCGGGTGTCGCCTGGCGAGCTCCTGGCCGGCCAACGGAAAGTCGTACACGACCGTCGGTTGAATCAGCGTCGGCTCTACGAGGTCCTCGTAAAGCGCATTCACCAGAGCGCCCCAGCTGTCGTCCTCAGCGCCCTCTCGTGCGCGGGATTGTCGCGCTAGAACGCAGGTATCGGCAGTCAAGACATCCAGCCCGCATCGCTCTTCGATTCCCTCACGTACCGTCATCGTGCGCCACGGGCCGTGCAGATCGATTGAGCTGTCGCGCCATTGCAGCTGCAGTCGCGGCGCGATTGACGCGGCGGCATGCAGTATCAGCTGCTCGGCCTGGCCGGCAGCCTCCGTGTAGTCGCAGTACGCGGCAGCCCACTCCAGCAGCGTGAGCTCATGAGCTTGAACGCGCGAGCGCCGATCGGCGGTGAAGCAGCTGCCCAGCTCGTATACCTTCTCCAAGCCTCCCAACAGACAGCGTCTGAGATATGACCGCGACGAGGATCGTAGCGTGGCGGTCCAGCTCGGGTGCTCGGAAGGGGTGGCGGCAAGCGACCTCGCATCGGTCCCGTCGGCGGCCGGTTGCAGGATCGGCCCTTCGACCTCGATGAAGGCATGCGATGACATCCATCCTCTCATCGCCCCCGTGATCGTTGAGCGCGCCTTGAAGATACGGCGCGTTCGCTCGTTGGCGAGCAGGTCGAGCGTGCGCCGGTTGCCGCTCATCGCTTCCGGGTGGCGAGCAGGAGGCGATCGCAGTGCCTTGGCCAGGAGCCTCGAGGAGGTGACCGACAGTGTCAGCTCGTGATTGTCCGTCACATAAACGGTGCCTTCCGCGCAAACGATGTCACCCATATCCGCGCCGCGCAGCTGCACGCACTTGACACCTTCGAGCACGTCCGGTCTGACGCACAGCTCGATCGTTCCCGACTCGTCTCTCAGGTCGAGGAACATCGCGTGCCGATGCTTGCGCCGGCCGACGAGACGTCCGGCGACCGTATAGCGCCAGCGGCTGTGCTCGCCCGGCGCGAGCTGCCGCGGATCGTGCAGGGCGCAGACTTCTGCCGTGAGCAGGCGGCGCGGCAAATGGACGACCGGGAACGGCTCGCAGCCTGCAAGGCGCAGATTCCGGAGCTTTCGGTGGCGCTCCCGGTCGATCTTCTGACCGTTGCGAGCGATTCGCGTATCGATGGCTCTCGAGGGCTGCTGGTCGGTCATCGCGCAGGTCAACGTATCGTGCGTTTGGCGGGTTCGTCGACGGTGGCGAACGTCGCCGGCGAGACGCAGCGTCAAGTGGGCGGTGGCTCGATGCGGATGCAGCCGACGGCGGGGCGGCATCCCAGCGATGGAGCCATTTCTGTCCATCGGGTATTCCTCGCTCGAGCTGGCGACCACTGCCTCCGTCAGCTCTCGGACGCCGCCGCGTGTTTCCGATGGCGATGGTGCGCCTGCCTGTTGGCGCCGTGGGCAACGCTGGGACAGGGAGTCTCCAATCGAGCAAGAAAAAGACCCGCGGGCGGTGGGGGCCGCCCGCGGGTCGAGGGGAGGAGAGGGTGCTACTACTGCCGGCGGGATATGAGGCCGGCAGACTTCCCGATCCGGCCTCTCCGTGCCGGGCGGGGGAAGCTCGAGGCTCAGACCAGGCTCAGGATGCGCTCCTGTACTCGGTTGGCCAGCTCGGGGACACGGTTGGCGAGGTCCGGCACGCGGTTGGCGAGATCGCCGCCGTTCTTCGCGAACGCGTCGCGACGCTCCTCCAGGTCGCTGACCGTGCTCTCGATCTTGCGCCGGCGCTGGCGCAGCTCACGCTCGACGCGAACGCGGGCTTTGCGGACCTCGCGCTCGAGTCGCTTGCGCGCGGTCAAGCCGCGGCGCTCGAACCGGCGCATCTGGGCCTGCGCTCTGCTCGGGGAGGAGTAGCTCGAGATCGTGTCGCTGACGCTCGAGACCACCCGGTCGCGGGCGATCAGCGCGGCGCCGACCGGGATCAGCACGGCGCGCTCGGCGTACTCGCCGAACA
>Ga0116215_1000832_pt1 | contig 22092 bp, 7 predicted proteins | sample Sb_taG_7_FD_89698 | JGI IMG/M metagenome (GOLD analysis project Ga0116215, IMG submission 89698) | Peat soil microbial communities from Weissenstadt, Germany - Sb_50d_2_FS metaG | ecosystem: Environmental > Terrestrial > Soil > Wetlands > Peat | place: Germany: Weissenstadt | collected 2010-09-21
AAGTTAAGACCTTCGGGCTGGACTTCCCCGCCCTGAGCTGGAGGCCTTCACGGGCAGACCGATCGGTCCCGGTCATTCTAAACGCTCCAATTCGAGCTTGGGTGAAACTTCCCCCGGCTGGTTCAGAATTGTCGTCGCAGCTTTCGTTGTCTTCCTGAGTTCCCCGGCCTTCGCGCAAACCAGACTGACCCCCTCCACTCTCTCCTTCGGCAACCAAGCAGTTGGCATCCCCAGCGCTCCTGCCACCGCCACTTTTAAGAACACGCAGTCCGTGGCGATGACCATCAAGAGCATCGCCATCGCCGGCGGCAGCGCTCCCGCTGATTTTGTCTTTGGCGGGAACTGCCCTCTCAGTCCAGTCACGCTCGGTGCGGGAAAAAGTTGCAGTATCACCGTTACGTTTACGCCTTCCGCGTTGGGCAGTCGAACCGCCACGTTGACGGTAACCCATAGCGCGTCCAACAGTCCGCAGTCCGTCGTTCTCTCAGGCACCGGCGTGGCTCAGGTCACGCTCTCGGCGTCCAATTTGAACTTCGGGACGGTGGCGGTTGGAAACGTCAGTACGGCAAAGTCGGTCATGCTGACGAACCGCAAGAACACGCCACTCGCGTTTTCCGGTATTTCTTCAAGCGGAGACTTCTCGATCGCCACCAACACCTGCGGCGCAAGCATCGGGGCCGGAGCCACCTGCACGATCAGCATTACATTTACTCCGATCACGACTGGCTCGCGCGCTGGCACGCTGACATTTAACGACAACGCCACGAACACTCCGCAAACAGTCAGTCTTACCGGGACGGGCTCCTTGCCCGTCACAGCCTCCCCAGCGAGCCTGCTATTTTCCAGCCGCACCGTGGGCACAACCAGCTCCGCTCAAACGGTGACGCTGACAAATCATCTCAATACATCTGTGGCGGTCTCAGCGGTCGTCGCAGGCGGAGATTTCGCTCTGGCCAGCAACACCTGCGGCTCGAGTCTCGGTGCGGGATTCACATGCAAAATAGGAGTGACTTTCACTCCGAGAGTCGTCGGCGCTCGGTCCGGCACCGTCACGATTTCCTACAGCGCCTACGGCAGCCCGAGCCTCGTCACTCTTACCGGTACCGGTAACGCCAGTGGGCTCATCTCGATCGCCGTCACACCGGCCAATCCATCGATTGCATTTGGAGCCGCACAGCAATTCATAGCCACCGGCAAGTTCAGCGGCGGCTCGCAGGATCTCACCGCTTCCGTGGTCTGGAATTCATCCGCTCCGGGAATTGCGGCGATCAGCAACGCGCCCGGCACTCAGGGCATGGCCACCGGCGTCGCGCAGGGCAACTCTACGATCACCGCGACTTTGAACTCGATCGGCGGCTTATCCACCCTAACCGTCGCGCCGCCGCCGCTGGTCTCCATCGCCGTCAATCCCCCGAACGGCACGGTTCCCGTTGGGCGCGGCATGCAATTTCACGCCACCGGCACTTACGCCGACAGCAGCACGAAAGACGTGACCCCGTCAGTCACTTGGACCTCCTCGGTAATGAATGTTGCAACGATCGGGGCTAATACAGGCATGGCATCCGCGGCAGCGACAGGCCAGACGACGATTCAAGCGGCGTACAACTCCATTGGCAGCAATCAGGCAGCCTTGCTGGTCACTCCCGGCTTCGTTTTCACTGGCAGCCTGAACACCGCGCGCGAAAATCACACCGCGACGCTTCTGACCAATGGAAAGGTTCTCATCGCGGGAGGCTTTGACGGAAGCAACAGCGCCTCGGCCACCGCGGAGCTCTACGATCCCGTGGCCGGGACTTTCTCAGCTACCGGCAACCTAAACACTGCGCGCGAATATCAGACTGCAACGATGTTGAATGATGGAAAAGTTCTGATTGTAGGGGGCTTTGACGGCACCAATAGCGCCACCGCCAGCGCGGAGCTTTATGATCCCGTGGCCGGAACATTCTCGCCGACCGGCAGCCTGAACATCGCACGCGGATATCACACCGCGACGCTGCTGAGCAACGGAAAGGTCCTGATCGCGGGCGGCGTTGACAGTACGAATAGCGTCTCGGCCACTGCGGAGCTCTACGATCCTGTGGCTGGAACATTCTCGCCGACCGGCAGTCTGAACGCCGCGCGCGAATATCACACTGCAACGCCGTTGAACAACGGAACGGTACTGATTGCGGGAGGCTTCAACGGCAGCGTCTTGGCCAGCGCAGAGCTGTATGACCCCACGGCCGGGGCCTTTACGACTATCAGCAACCTGAATGTCGCGCGCGAGTATCACACCGCGACGCTGCTGAACAACGGAACGATATTGCTTGCAGGAGGATTTAACGGCAGCGTCTTAGCCGACGCGGAGATGTTCGATCCCGTAGCTGGAACCTTCTCGCCAACCGGCAGCCTGAACACTGCTCGCGAATATCACACCGCGACGCTGCTGAACAACGGAACGGTCCTTTTTGCGGGAGGCGTCAACGGCAGCGTCTCGGCCAGTGCGGAGCTGTACGATCCCACGACTAGTAGCTTCTCCACCACCGGCAACTTGAATACCGCGCGCGAATATCACACCACGACGCTGCTGAACAACGGGATGGTTTTGATCGCGGGAGGCTCCGAAAGCACGAATATCGCCACGAACAGCGCGGAGCTGTACGAGCCGGGCACCCTGACTCCCGCAGGGCTCGTATCGATTTCCGTGAGTCCTGCTGCCTCGGCAGTTCCTCTCGGCGCGGCGCAGCGCTTCACCGCCACTGGCACTTTCACCGACGGCACCACACAAACGCTGTCGTCGGTGACATGGAGCTCTTCCGACGCCACTATCGCAGCCATCACCAACGATGCCACCAATCTCGGCGCCGCCGATGCCATGGCGACCGGCTCAGCGACGCTAAGCGCGTGTGCCGGCTCGGTCTGCGGCCCCACGACTTTGGCGGTAACGTCGCCGGCGCTGGTCACGATCGCAGTCACTCCCGCGAACGGCGTGCTTCCCGTTGGGCAATCGGTGCAATTTGACGCACTTGGGACATACACCGACAGCAGCACTCAGGATTTGACCTCGTCGGTCGCGTGGAGTTCAGGCTCGCCTCTGGTCGCGACGATCAATTCGACTGGCCTCGCGAGCGGCGTTGGCACGGGGAATTCAAACATCAGCGCAACTTTGAATGGCGTCACTGGTTCGACTACGTTGACGGTGAACCCGGCTCCCATACCGCTGACGATTACGACGCAGCCGGCGAACCAAACGGTGACGGCGGGACAGACCGCCACGTTCTCGGTCCTCGCCTCTGGAACTGCGCCGCTAAGCTACCAGTGGCAGGCGAACGGTTCGCCAATTACCGGCGCGAATTCCTCGAGCTACACAACTCCGCCAACGGCCATGACCGACAGTGGCACGGCATTTCAAGTCGTGGTGAGTGATCCCACGGACAGCACTACCAGCAACGCAGCGACCCTGACCGTGAATGCCTCGCCCGTGGCTCCAAATATCACCACGCCACCCGCGAGCACAATCGTGACGGTGGGCCAGTCTGCCACGTTCTCGGTCGTCGCCTCAGGGACCGCACCACTGAGCTACCAGTGGCAACAGAACGGCTCGGCAATTAGCGGCGCTATAACCGCGAGCTACACAACTCCCCCAACATCCATGTTGGATAACGGCTCCACGTACAACGTAATCGTGAGCAATCCGGTGGGAAATACCCCGAGTAGCGCCGCCACGCTCACGGTACAGGTGCCGCCAGGCATCACCACGCAACCGGCAAATCAGACGGTCAACGTCGGGCAAGTGGCGACATTCTCCGTGGTTGCCTCCGGAACTGCGCCGTTAAGCTATCAATGGCAGAAGAATGGGGCAGCAGTCAACGGCGCGACTTCGGCGAGCTACACAACTCCAGCGACGACCACCAACGACAATGGCGCCACCTTCGGCGTGATGGTCACCAACCCCGCGGGGAATATGCCGAGCAACACCGCGATCCTGACCGTTCAAGTGCCTCCAAGTATCACCACGCAGCCAGCGAATCAGACGGTAATCGCAGGTCAACCGGCCACGTTCTCCGTTGTCGCGGCGGGCACGGCTCCCCTGAGCTATCAGTGGCAGAAGAACGGCTCAGCGATCAGCGGTGCAATCTCAGCGAGCTACACAACCCCTGCGACCGTCGCGACCGACAATGGCGGGACGTTCAGCGTGATGGTCAGCAACACCGCGGGGAACACGCCGAGCAATAGTGCGACGTTGACGGTCCAGTCGCCGCCGAGCATCACCACGCAACCGGCAAATCAGACGGTAATCGTCGGCCAAGTGGCGACGTTCTCCGTGGTCGCTTCTGGCACAGCTCCGTTGACCTATCAGTGGCAGAAGAATGGGACGTCTATTAGCGGCGCGACTTCGGCGAGCTACACAACCCAGGCGACCGTCGCCACCGACAATGGCGCGACGTTCACCGTGATGGTCAGCAACGTCGCGGGAAATGCATCAAGCACGAGTGCGACGCTGACGGTCCAGGTGCCGCCAAGCATCACCACGCAACCGGCAAATCAGACCGTAAACGTCGGCCAAGTGGCGACGTTCTCCGTGATTGCCTCCGGCACAGCGCCATTGACTTATCAATGGCAGGAGAACGGCTCGACGATCAGCGGTGCCACTTCGGCGAGCTACACAACCCCACCAACCACCGCGGCCGACAACGCTTCGACCTTCCGCGTCGTAGTCAGCAACGCCGCCGGCAACACGCCGAGCGGTACTGCATCGCTGACGGTCCAGTCGCCGCCGAGCATCACCACGCAGCCGGCAAATGTAACGGTAACAGCAGGCCAGACGGCCAACTTCTCCGTCGCGGCCGCAGGGACTTCGCCCTTGAGCTACCAGTGGCAGAAGAACGGCGCGAACATAAGTGGCGCGACATCTTCGAGCTATACGACTCCGGCAACGAAGACGTCCGACAATGGCGCGAGCTTCGTAGTCAATGTCACCAATCCGGCCGGCAGCATGGCCAGCGGCGCGGCGATATTGACCGTCAATGCCGACACTACTCCGCCCACAGTCTCAATCACATCTCCTATCTCGGGCTCAACGGTAGGCGGCACAATCTCGATCACGGCCACGGCGTCGGACGACATCGCGGTGGCCAGCGTGCAATTGCAAGTCGATGGCGCGAATTCCGGCGCGGCGGATACAACTTCTCCCTACAATTTCTCCCTCGATACAACGATGCTAACGAACGCGAACCACACGCTGACGGCCGTCGCCACAGACACCTCCGGAAACCAGGCTACTTCCGCCGGTGTTTCCATTACTGTTGCGAATCAAGTGGCCAGCAGCACACCCGGCTACGCAGGCAACGGGGCCGGCTGCCCGCTCTCAAACGACGACAAGCAGACCAGCGATCGCGTCACGCAATACCACTGCCCGCTGCCGAATTCCACAATCTCCGGCAATCTACTCGTCCTGCTGCTGCGCTACAACACGCCCGCGCAGACGCCATCGTTCACCGACAATGTCGGCGGCAATACTTACAAACTTGGAGTCTCGTGCACCGACACCACCCACGGTGTGGTCTCAGCCATTTATTACGTGCAGGGCGTGCGCGCCGGCGTCAACGACATCGACGTTCATCTCTCGAGCATCCAGTTCGTGCAGATGCAACCCTACGAATTCTTCAACGCCGGCGCCCTCGATCAAGCCACGTGCCAGTCAAGCAGCGGCACTACGGTCGCGACTCCTGCACTCAACGCCCTCACCACTTCGGGCGATCTCGTATTCCAGCAGGCGGTGGTGGACAGCGTTCAGCAAATTTCAGCCTGCACGACGGGCTCACAAAGCAACATCGCCTGGACACTGCGCAGCGCCATGATCGGCGACAACTATCCTTCCTGCGTGCAATACGGCGTCTACAACGCCACGGCCTCATTCGCGCCAACATTCACGCTGGGCACTTCGGCTAGCTTCATCACCGCAGCCGCAGCGTTCAAACCAGCAGTCGCAGGATCAGCTCCGCCCTCGGGCATCCGCGTGGTTTATGTCCAACACGATGACACCGAAGGCGAGCAAGACAAGACCGTCCAGCTCGAAACTCCCATCACCGGCAACACTCTCGCGGTTCTCTTCGGCTCCGGCTGTTTGGACCCCAGCAGCACGGATTGCGCGTACCCAACTTCAGCCACTGATGGTGTGAACACCTACATTCAGATCGGCCCGACGGTCACCAGCCATTTCGGAGACGGCGGCGACTCGGCAGGTAACGTCTGGTACGCGAAGGGCGTCACTCCGGGAACTTACTTTACGACGTGGACGATGCACCCGCGCTCCTCCGGCGGCAACGGCAACACCATGTTCCTCTACGACATCGCCAATGCGTCGAGCGATCCACTGGACACCAATTTCGGCGGCGCAGGAAATGGCCTGGCCAGCAATATCGGCGACCAATCCACGGACGGAAGCGGCGGGAATCTGACGACCATCACGGCCACACCCTCGCAGCCCAACGAGGTTATCCTCATCACGGTAGGCGCCGGATGGAACACCTTCACGGGACTCACCGCGCCCTCAGGCGCCCAGTTCCTTTCCTCCCACTACAACACCGAGACAAACTCATCGCACTGTGACTTGAATGGCGGCTGGGGCCTCTTCTACAACGGCTCATCCACATCGCCCCAGTCATGGACCTGGACGCAGGATGCCTCGAACTTCCCCGGCGTCGGCGCGTGGATGTCGGTAGGCGCAGCGTTCCACTGACGCCGGCATCTGCAACTCCTTCATATAAACGCACGAGGACACGGCCTCAATGGCCGCCGGTATTCTTGCGTTTCAAACCAATCTTACAAGTTGAATGTCTCCGCTGACTAAGTCACAATTTTTCCATCGAGTCCTGAACAGCATCAATGGACAACGCCACCACCACCGCGCGAAAGCTAAAGCCTCGGCCAGACGCTCCGAGCCCTCGCGGCGGCCAAGCAGCGCTCCCGCAAGAATCGCAACGCCCCAATCGCTTTCCGTTGTTCGTCCTACTCGCCTTCGTCGCGATTCTGGCAGCCTACTCAAATCATTTTCACAACAGCTTCCATTTTGACGATGCTCACACCATCGAGCAAAATGTCTACATCCGCAATCTCCACAACATCCCGCGTTTCTTCACCGACGCAACCACTTTCAGCTCGCTGCCAGCGAACCAAACCTGGCGGCCCATCGTCTCACTTTCTCTGGCGCTCGATTACCGCATCGCAAAGGGGCTCGATCCCTTCTGGTTTCACGCTTCGACATTCCTCTGGTTTCTGGTCCTGCTCGCTCTAACGTTTACGCTCTACCGCGCCGTCTTCGACTCAGCCGAGCCGCGCCCGGCCAACCGATACATCGCTCTCTTCGCTGTCCTTTGGTTCGGCCTGCATCCCGCCGTCGCCGAGACCGTCAATTATGTAATCCAACGCGCAGATCTGTACGCCACTCTCGGGGTAGTAGCGGGTCTAGTCATTTATATTCGCTACCCAGCTCTTCGAAAATTCGGCGTGTATCTGATTCCGGTCGCGATGGGAGCCATGTCGAAAGCCACAGCAGTTGTATTCGGCGGAATCCTCCTGCTCTACATCTTTCTCTTCGAAGAGAACGCCGACTGGAAGCTCATCGGGCGCAGCATCGTCAAGGCCCTCCCGGCGCTCGCAGTTTCAGGCATCTTCGCCGTCCTGGACATAAAAATGACGGCGAAAACATATCTCCCGGCCACGACACCGCACGCGATGTACTGGGCGACGCAGCCCTATGTTCTGCTGCGCTACGTCCGCTCGCTTTTCCTACCCCTGTGGCTCAGCGCCGATACCGATCTCTCCCCCTTCTCAGGCCTATCCGATCCGCTCGCTCTCGTAGGCATAGTTTTCTGTCTCGCCCTGGTCGCCGTCGGCATTTGGGCTATGAAACGCCGCGAGCACCGCCCGATCTCCTTTGGAATTTTCTGGTATCTCATCGCTTCCGCCCCTACCTCCGTATTCGTGCTCGCGGAAGTCGAGAACGATCACCGCATGTTTTTCCCGTTCGTGGGTCTGATCCTCAGTGCGACCTGGGGTGCCGCGTTGTTGGTATTCAAATGGCTCGATCGCGCGCCGCAAAGCCGCACAAGCATTATTAGAGGCGTGCAGGTCGTCACAACTCTGATCCTCGTCGCCTATGCCGTCGGCTCCTACCAGCGCAACCGCGTCTGGCGCAATGAGGAGTCTCTTTTTTACGACGTCACGATCAAGAGCCCCACAAACGGCCGCGGTCTAATGAACTACGGCCTCACGCAGATGGAAAAAGGCGACACCCAGAGAGCTCTCGACTATTTCGCCCGCGCCGCCGCTTTCACCCCCAACTATCCAACTCTGGAAATCAACACCGGAATAGCAGAGGGCGTGCTCAATCGTCCCCAGGATGCCGAAGCCCATTTCCGCCGCGCCATCGCGCTGGCTCCGGACGACGCGCAAACCCATTTTTATTACGGCCGCTGGCTCAAGTTACAGGGAAGAGTCGTGGAATGCATTCAAGAGGAAAAGCTGGCGATCGCGAAGAACCCTGCCTGGGTCGATCCGCGCTATTTGCTGATGCAAACCTATCTCGAGCAAAGTCAGTGGTTCGCTCTGAAGGAACTCGCCCAGGAAACGCTGGTATTAGCGCCCGGCGATCCAACCGCGCAGCGCTATTTAGCCGCCAGCGAGAATGGCTTTGAAGAAGTCGCCAAGGCCGAGAAACTGGCAGACTCTCAACCAACTCCCGAAAATTATCTAAGCCTTTCGCTTCTCTACCACCGCACCGGCCGTTATCAAGACTGCATTGCCGCCGCAAAAAAGGCCCTGCAGCTAAGACCAAACTACCCCGAAGCCTACAACAACATAGCCGCCGCCTACGAAGATCTGCACCTATGGGACCAAGCCATTGACGCCGCCCAAGCAGCCCTGCGCTTGAAGCCCGACTACCAACTGGCCAAAAACAACCTAGCCTATTCCCTCGCCCAGAAAAAACTCAGCGCGCACTAGTCTGTTTCAGGATGGATTCCGTACACTGGCGCAATTTCGCCGCATTGGCGAAGATCGATCGTCGAACCATTTGCGATGCCTATCTATACATTCGCACGGTCGCTGCTATTTCCTGCATTCACCTTCGATAATACCGGACCCCTTTTCTGAGTCACATTCTTGAGCCCGGCGCCGTCATTGTGAAATAGCAGCAAAGGCTCACGATTAGAATTTGGGGGTGGGAGCCGTTACCCATTGCTGGGTAACGGCTCTCCTGGGGGTGTTACGAACCAGGTGCTTCGTCAGAAGTTAAATTTTATGCCGAATTGTATCTCCCGGCCTGGATCCTGAGACTGAATGAGTCCGAACGTGCCCGCACCTGTGCTGCCGCCAGTCACCGGGTCCGTATCAATCACGCCATTGCACGACGGTGCGCAGGAGGCATGCGGCGCGCCGAAGATCGGCGTGTTGGTCAGATTGATGAACTGGGCCATAAATTCCAGGTTCATCCTCTCCTTGATCGGGAACCTCTTGATGATGTTGAGATCCGCAACTTCGAGGTGTGGACCGCGAAACGCTCCCACGCCGCAATTTCCGAAAGTGAGCGGTGCGGGAAGCGACACGGCGGCGGGATTGAGGAACTGGATTCCGATGTTTCCTCCGAGATCCTCCGACGCGCCGCTTCCGGATTGCGAGACGCCCGGCACGCAATTGGGCCGGTAGGCCGCGCCTACGCCGCCACCGGTCGTGGATTGATCGGGTGCTGCAGGACTAATCGCGAAGCCGGAGTGAATATTCCAATCAGCCGCGACAGACCAGCCGCCGATGATCTGATTGACGACCCCGTTGGCGTTGCTAGCGAACTGGCGGCCCCGCCCGAACGGCAGATCGTAAATCATGTAGCCATTGAGCGAGCCGGCCACGTCGTTGATGCAGCGGCCGTAATCGTTGTGTTGGTCGTAGATATTCTGGAAGAAGAAATACCCGCCATTGGTTTGGCTTTGGCCGAGCCCCTCTTCATCGCCATACTGCCCGAAGTAGCCGAGCGAGTTCGACAAGCACTTGGACCAAGTGTAGTTGACTTGCGCGTTGAGCCCATGAAAGTTGCGTTCGGTCAACGTCAACTCGAGAGCGTTGAAGCGTTGGATGGCCTCCGTGTCGTTGTACCTCACGTTTGCACCGGCGGCGATGAGTGGCGCCGCGAACGGACTCGGTGAAAGAACTCCGTTTTCGAGAATCTGCTGATTGAGAAGGAAGATGTCCGTCATGTGATCGATCTTGTTGCCCACGTATGCAGCCGAGACGGTGGTGCTGCGCCCGAACTGGTGTTGGACGGTCGCATTCCACTGCTGGTCAACCGCCGGCTGGACGCGCGGATTTGTCAGGTGAAGCGTTGTTCCCGCAAGACAGTTCGGCGAAAACGCAATGAGCAGCGGGGCGGTGCAAGTGGCGGCCGGGAAGGCGGCATAGCCTTGATCCAGTGTTGTAACTGGCAAGGCCAATCCGGTGTTGTTCTCATCCCGGTTGACTACGTACGGAGGATTTACGACCGCCAAGTTGTTGACGCCATTCCCCTCCATATAAGTCGAAATGCCGTACGCGCCGCGGAATACCGTATTGGGCGCCCACGTCGGCTGCCATGCGAAGCCTACACGGGGCTGGAAGTTGTCTCTTCCGTTGTACGTATTATAGTTTGTGCCGATTTCCGGCGTGCCGGTGAACGCATTAAAATTCACGTTGTGGCTTGAGTTTGCATCCCCGCGCGGCGTAGTAACTTCATAACGAAGTCCAAGGTTCAGGGTCAGGTGGCTGGTGATGCGCCAGTTATCCTGCACGAACGCTCCGAACAAGCTATTCCTTAAGTGGAAGGCCAGAGGCGTTCCTTCCGTAACGTTACTCGGAAGACCCAGCAAGAAGTCGGCCACCCCATTCCCTCCACTCGTGCCGGTTGCGCCGTTGCCCGTGAACTGGCCGCTAAACGTAAACGATCCGGCAACGCCTTCATTTCCGGGATAAATGTCGTTCATGATGTAATGATAAAGTTCAGCCCCGAAGTGAAAGACATGCTTGCCATGCGTCCACGTAAGAGTATCTTCCGCTTCGACCGTGGTGTCGTGAAAGATTTCGACGCTGGCGGTGCTGCCGATGTTGGTAAACGCCCCGCCAAAACTAATCTGGGGGAGGATCGACGTCTGAACTCCGGGGATTCCAAACGACTGAGGTAGATTCGTGCTGACCGCATTCGTAAACACCTGGTCGTTCGCAGGAAAGAGCTGCATGCCGAAACGCACATCGTTGACGAGCGAAGGAGAAATGGTCCTCACGTAATCCACGACAAAATTCTTTAGCGGATACTCGCGCTGGAGATTTGGCAACAACAGAATGCTGTTAGTCGTGTTGTTGATCACATACTGTTGTGAGTAGCGGCCCATAATGTGATCTTTGTCGGACAACTGCCAGTCCATCTTCAAGTCACCCTGGTAGGAATTTACGTAATTATGTTGCAGATAGCTTGAAATGGAAGCGGCTGGGAAAAGCGAAGAGGTGAGAATGTTTTGCGCCGCGGTGCTTAGAAGTGGAACTTGATTGGTGGCATACGGCGTTCGGGTTGTCGGGTCCGCGCTCGAAAAGGGATCATAAAGCTGTTCCGCAGCGGTGGTGCAAACGCCAGCACCATTGAAACCGGTCGTACATAGCGATGAAAAATCACCGGTCCGGAATGCCGACGGAATAGGGGCAAAGGGCGTGGTGGTTGCCGGCGTATCGAAACGCGCTTCTTGAAAATCGGCAAAAAAGAAAAGCTTGTTCTTGAAGATCGGTCCACCAAACGTACCGCCGAAGTTGTTGTAGTGCAGCGGATTGCGCGGCGCACCCAGAGCGTTATTCTGCCAACTGTTGGCATCGAGGGACGTGTTGCGAACGAACTCGAACACATCGCCGTGGTACTGATTGGTGCCGGACTTTAGAGTCTCGACGATCACTCCCCCGATGTAGTTGCCGAAGTCCGCCGGCGCATTTCCGGCGATCAGAGTGAAGTCCTGAATGGCGTCTGGACTGGGCACGTACGCCACTTCGTTGTTGTCCGCCTGGTTGGCATCCATTCCGTCGAGAGAGAAATTGTTATCCTGCTCGCGGGCTCCGTTAACGTAAGGGCGGCCGGTGCCAAATGTCGTTTGGTTGGCCTGAAACGCGAAAATGTTCGGACTGACCACGCCCGGTGACAGCAGCGTGAACTGGTTGACGTCGCGGGAGGCCAAAGGCAAGTCCACGCTGGCAATTTCGCCTATTACGGATCCCACTTCAGTTGAGTCCGTCTGCAATATCGGTGCAGCGGAAGAAACTTCGACAGTCTCGGTGATCTGACCGACCTTCAACTGGAAATCGACGCGCGCAACCTGGTCGGGAATGAGCTTGAACGCAGGCTGAACCAGCGTAGTGAAACCCTTGGCCGTCACTTTGACTTCAATATTTCCCACCGTTATTTGAGGGAATTCGTAAACGCCCGAGCCGTTCGTTTGCGTGGTCCAGGTGGTATTGCGATCAACGTCACGCGCCGTGACGTCCGCATTGGGTACGGCGGCGCCCATAGCGTCGCTCACCGTGCCGGTGACTGAGCCAGCGGCCTGCTGGGCCTTCGCGCCGGGCGCGAACAGCAGCATCGCCGCAATCAAACCGAGTGAAACGAGACACACCCCAAGTGGACGTTCACTTAGTAGCGTCACAAAATCCTCCAGTCTAAACTTGCGTAAAGAAGAGTTCACAAGCACCCCACTGCCCCCGATTCGATACAGAGCTATATAGCACACATTTCTCCTTGTCAAGCAAAAAGTGTGCGTGTATAAGGTAAGCTCGCGGTCCTGAGAGAAAGTCCTCTCAAGATGCAATAGAGCTCTATAGCGGAATATAACAGCTCTATAGCAGGCCGCACAGCTCTATAGCACGAATGCTCGCTACGACAGGCCTTCGGGCCGTGCGGCGCCTGCGGGTCTGTGGTAAGTAATATCCACCTGCGCGGAGAAGTGATGAGACAGAACAACCGAGATGGACAGCCGGCTTACCGAAGAATTCAAAGCGCGATCCGGCAACGTATTGAACGCGGAAGCCTGAAACCTGGCGATGTAGTCGCTTCGGAGCGCGAGCTTGCCAAGGTTCACGATGTCAGCCTGATGACTGCGCGCCATGCGCTTGCGGATCTCGCCCGCGAAGGTGTGGTTGAGCGCCGCCACGGCGCAGGCACGTTCGTCGCGCCGCCAAAAATTAATTTCAATAAGTTGATGAGTTATACCGAGCAAATGGCCGGACGCGGCCTCGCCGCCCGCTCGAAGATTGTCTCCTCCTCGGTGATCAACACCGAGCACGAGATTGCCGCCCGCCTCGGCCTTTCCGCTTCCGCGCGCCTCATCAAAATCGAACGCGTGCGCCAAGCGGCCGACGAACCCTTCGCTCTTGAAACTTGCTACTTGTCCTACGGGGAATTTTCGGGCCTGGTGGAATCGCCGCTCGACCGCACCTCACTCTTTACGACTCTCGGACAAGAATACGGTGTGGAGATCGCCTACGCGGACGAAGAGATCGACGCCACCGCGGCCGATGCGAGAACCGCAGAGCTCCTCGCTCTACCGCGCGGCGCGCCGTTGCTTCGCATGCGGCAACTCATTTATTCGACAAAAGGCAAGGCTACCGTGTACGTTCTCGGACTCTACCGCTCCGGGAGGCACACGCTGATGATTCGGAGATTCCGATAGGACATGAAGCACTTGAATTGTGAACTGCCGCTGCGTGCGAAATTGCGGCGGCGGGATAGGCGAACGGATTGATCCTCTCAGGAGATATCGGCGGAACGAAATGCAATCTTGCCGTGTTCGAGGAGCACGGCGGAGCTCTCGAGGTCGTCTTCCAAAGCAGGTTTGCCACACACGATTTCTCCAGCCTTGAAGAACTCATCGAGAATTTTTTCACCAAATCCATTCCCGCTCGCGACGCCATCGCGGGCCAGCGCATCACCGCCGCTGGTTTCGGTGTCGCCGGTACAGTCGTGGATGGATGTTTGCATGCCATCAATCTGCCGTGGGTGCTGAATCCCGAAGCGCTCGCTCGCGCGCTCCATCTGCGCATCGAAGAAATCGTTTTCATGAACGATGTCGCAGCCACCGCCAGCGGCCTCGATAAATTGCGCCCCGATGATTTTCTCATCCTGAACGAAGGAACTTCGCGGCCCACCGCCAATAAAGCGCTCATCGCCGCCGGCACCGGACTCGGCGAAGCCATCCTCTTCTGGGATGGACGCCGCCATGTCGTCTCGCCCTCCGAAGGCGGCGCCGCGGATTTCGCTCCCCGCACCGACCTGGAAATGCGCCTGGTTCAATCTCTCAAACAAACTCTGCCGCGCGTGACCTGCGAGGATATTTTCTCCGGCCGCGGCTTTCTAAGAATTCATCACTTCCTTGATCCCGGCGTGCACCATTCGCCTTCCGGCGGCAACGCCGACTCCGCCCGCGAGATCACGCAAAACGCCCTGCACGACACATGCCCCGTCTGCGTTGAGACCCTCGATTTCTGGATCGATGCATTCGGCGCGGAAGCGGGCAATTTCGCATTGCGCGTCCTTGCTTACGGCGGAATTTATCTTGCCGGTGGAATCGTCCTGAAAATCCTGGCAAAGCTCCCGCAGAGCAGCTTTTGCCGCTCGTTCGCGGATAAGCTTCCGCTGAATTCCGTCCTCGCTGGCATCCCCATCTCTGTCGTACTCGACGAAAATGCTCCCGTCTTGGGAGCCGCCTACGCTGCCCTTCGCGCCGTGCGGCCGCGCCTCGAGGGCAAGGCGCAAGGTTGTCACGCCGATTGAGCCCTGACTCTCAAATCAAGCCCACCCATCCCGCCGTCTGGGTTCCCACTCTCTACTTCGCCGAAGGCATCCCGTTCTTCGCCATCTCGCTGATCGCAGGCATCGCCTACAAGCGCCTCGGCCTGCCCAACGACACGATCGCTTTCTACACCAGTTGGCTGCTCCTGCCCTGGTCGCTCAAGCCGCTCTGGAGCCCGCTGCTCGAGATGTTCAAGACGAAAAAATTCTTCGTCGTTCTCTTTCAATTTGCCGGAGGCTTGAGCCTCGCTGGGGTGGCACTGTCCCTGCCGTCTCCAAATTATTTTCGCTATTCGCTGGTCCTTTTCGTCATCGTCGCATTTTGCTCCGCGACGCACGACATCGCCGCCGACGGTCTCTACATCGCCAGCCTCTCAACTAAACAGCAGTCCGCCTATGCCGGCTGGCAGGGCGGATTTTTCAACGTCGCTCGTTTTTTCTCTCAGGGAGCGTTGGTGATCTTGGCAGGCTATCTCGAGGCGCGCACCAATGTGCGCCACGCGTGGATGACCATCTTCGCGGCCATGGGACTGATCCTGGTCGCGCTAAGCCTCTATCATTCGCAGGTTCTTCCGAAAGGCGGCCTCGAGCGGCATTCGGAAACCCTCCGCAAAATGGCCGCCACGTTTTGGGACGTCGTCGTCAGCTTCTTCAAGAAGCCCAACATTATTTTGCTGCTCGTCTTCATCTTTCTCTATCGTGCCGGCGAGGGCCAGGTGGTCAGAATCGGCCCGCTGTTTTTGGTCGACAAGCGCGCCGTCGGCGGCCTCGGCCTCACCACCGATCAATTCGGCGCCATCTACGGCACCTTCGGCACCATCGCGTTCATCACCGGCAGCATCCTCGGCGGTTATTTCACTTCGTGGCTGGGTCTGAAGCGCGCGATTCTGCCGCTCATCTGCGTGATGAATTTTCCAATGCTGGCCTACTATTACTTGAGCACCGCCCTCCCGACGAATCACGCCATGATCACCCTGGCGATGAGCCTCGAGATGTTCGGCTACGGTTTCGGCTTCGTCGGCGTGATTCTGCTGATGATGCAGGAGATCGCGCCGGGAAAATACCAGACCGCGCACTACGCCTTCGCCACAGCTCTAATGAACCTGGGCCTGATGATCCCAGGGACCGTAAGCGGGAAAATTCAGCTCGCTCTCGGCTACCGAAGGTTCTTCATCTGGGTGTTGATCTCAGCGATTCCGGCTATCATCCTCTCGCGCTTTGTCCCGATCCGAAGCGGGGCGGCAGTTCCAGCAACTCCGTCGATCGAAGCATGAGCGCACCCGGGGAGTGCTGGAAGGATCTGCGCTTATCGTTGCGGCTTCACTTGCAGTCACTTTTTCTTGCGCAGGAACGCCGCTCGCCGCGCCCGGTTTTGCAGTGACCGCAATAGTGGCATTGGAATTACAGCCGGACCGCAGCCAGGATTTTATCTTGTATAGCCGGATGTGCGTTTTGAAGATGCTCGATCAGCTGCGGCAGTTGTCGAGAGTACCTTCTCCTCGTGTTATACTCCACTCGCTATCTATCGATCACGATCTGAGCCTCCTTCGGCGAGTAAATGCTCTCCCGATGGCACGGTCAACGCCTTACAAACCAGCCCTCACTCCTGGACCGTTCCTACCACGGGGGTCCGCTCCGTCACCGTCGCTTGGCATCTCTAGATAATGCGGGGAGCTGACTCCAGTAAGTTCTGGTATCTATTGGCAGTGATTGCGGCATTTGCGATGGCCGCAAACAGCCAGACCGTGACCTCCGGGCAGCGCCCCGAGATCGTCCTGCAGACGGGCCACTCGTCGTGGGCCAGCACGGCCCGCTTCAGCCCAGATGGAAGATATCTGGCATCCGCGGGGGAAGATGGCTCCGTCATTCTCTGGGAGACGGCCAGCGGACGTGTATTGCGCCGGTTCACGGACCAGAGACACTGGGTGTCGGGATTGGACATCAGCGCCGACAGCCGCACCGTGTGCTCGGCGGCCACCGCCATCATTTGCTGGGATGCTGAAAGCGGGGAGGTGGTGTGGAGGCAAGCTGCTAATGGCGGCGACATTCTCTGGCTCGGATTTACCGCGTCCGGCCGCACCCTAATGTCCGCGGGCCGCGACGGAAGCATCACTCTCTGGACGTTAGGAGACAGCACTCCACGTGTGATCGTCGGCGGCCAAGGTGGTACTCCCGATGCGGTCGTCATCAGCCCCGACGGTAGCTTGGTTGTCGTCGCAGGTTTGCAGGGTGTGACCGTCTGGGATACTCGCTCGCTTCGACAAGTCCGCGCCTTCCGATTTCCTGGAGTGAACCCGACGGAGTCTGGCACGGGTGGAGGATTTTATACCCCGGCGGCATTTAGTCGGGATGGGCGACGCTTGGCTTTCTCTGTTGATCGTCCACTGAAGAACGGCCACGCAGATGGAAGCTGGATCCGCATCTACGACGTGTCCACCTGGCACAGTCGCTTGTTCGACTCGCCAGTCGTGCCAAATTCCATTGCCTTCAGTCCGGACGGGAAATTGATTGCGGGTGCCGGCGGAAAAGCCATCGTCTGGGATGTGCTCTCCAAGCGGATTGTGCTTGAAACACCGGACCTGGATGCAAACGGCGCTATTGACTTCAGTCCGGACAGTAAGTATTTGGCTGTTCCCAGCGAGAAGGGTTCGCTGACGACGTGGGAGCTCTCCACCGGACGAATGCGCCACTCTTTCTCGGGCCAGATCGATCCAGTGCAAGCTGCAGCCTTACGAGCAGATGGGCAGTCACTGATCGTGAGCGACTACGACTCGCTGCATTTTTGGGACCTCCAGAGCGGTCAGGGCGCTCACCGCTTGCCACTCCCTCGACGAGGTGACGAGCGAGCGAAAAACGCGACCGCCGCATTTCCGCAGGACCTGATCTACCTCAGCGGCGGCAACACTCTGTTCTGGCTGGACGAGCTCAAAGCTCACTTTCTCGCCGCGGAAACTGGTCAGGAAGAAGGCGCGTTGAGCCGGCTTCTGTTCCTGAAAAAAGGAATGACGCGCGAGGAACTGAGCCAGGAGATGCTCTACTTCGGGCACGCCGCTGCATCCGCCGATGGGACTGTGGTCGTGCTTCACAGTAAATTCGGCAATGCGATTTGGATCGTCGATGCTGCAGCCAGAACCGTGCGCACGAGACTCAACGCCGGTCCCAACGGCAACCTCGGCCTCGCGCTTACGCCCGACGGGAAGCTCCTCGCCCTCGGCTACCGCCTGGAAAAGGACAACGGCCGTATCGAACTCCACGATACGACAACCGGCTCGCTGGTTAAGCAATGGGACACGACGAGCGGAGACCCGCTCTCGCTGGCATTCAGCCCTGACGGGCTTCTGCTGGCTTCGGGGACATTTGAAGGAGATGTTTCACTGTGGAATCCGTCGACCGGTGCGTTCGTCTCAGGGCTCCGTCGCCAGCGGGATCAAGTCCGCCAACTGGCTTTCTCCGCCGATGGCCGGCTGCTCGCCAGCGGCGACTATGGCGGATCCATAAGCGTGTGGGATGTTGGCAGCCGGAATCTCTCACACACCCTCGCGCAAGACGCAGAAGTCACTCACCTGATTTTTGCCGGTACCGGCAACCTACTGTTTTCGACGGGCACAGACGGCAGCACGAAGTGCTGGGATATCGAAACCGGCGAGTTGTTGGCAACCCTAATTTCGATCCACCACAGCGACGATTGGCTGGTGTTCACTCCCGATGGCCTTTTCGACGGATCTTCCGCGGCGTGGAACCAAATCCTTTGGCGGTTTGGCGGCAGTACGTTCGACGTCATTCCTGTCGAGACTTTTTTCCGAGAGTTTTACCACCCGGGCCTGCTGGCGGAGATTCTCGCAGGGAAGCGCCCGAAGGCCACCACCGACATCGCCAACATTGATCGCCGCCAGCCGCGGGTTGCCATCGCGTATAGCTCGCTTACGGCTCAGCCGGTCGCTCTGCGTCATATCGCACTCAAGATTGATATCGCTGAAGCGCCGCCTGATGAACAACATCGAAACGCAGGGTCGGGGGTGCGCGATGTGCGATTGTTCCGCAACGGTGCGTTGCTCAAGGCATGGCGCGGCGAGATCCCACTCGATAAGAACGGCAAAGCGACGCTTGCCGCAGACGATGTGACTCTGGTTGCTGGCGAGAACCACTTCTCTGCCTACGCATTTTCAACATCGAACATCAAATCCAGCGACGCCGACGTGAATGTGACTGCGGCGGAGTCACTGAAACGAACGGGCACGGTTTACATTCTGGCCATTGGGATCAACGCTTACGCGGATGAAAATCTTAAACTAAAATTTGCCGTTGACGATGCAGACGACTTCGCGAAGACGCTGGAAGAAGACCAGAAGAAACTCGGTCACGACGAACCGCTGAGAGTCATTCGCCTCACCGACGCTGCAGCCACAAAGCAGAACATTGTCTCTGCGTTGAGGCGCCTGGCGGGGGCCGAATCAGGTCCGCTCCAGCCTCGCGAACCCGGCGATTTGGCTTCCATTGCACCTGCTCAACCCGAGGATACGGTTTTTATTTACTTCGCTGGCCACGGAGCTGCTCCTGGAAAGGAAAGCAGGCGGTTTTACCTCATCGCCCAAGACTTTGACGCTCGCGCCGCGTATTCCATTGCACAGAGTGGATCAGATGCGTCTCTCTCCGGCGCGATCAACGATCTCGAGCTTAGTTCGCTCGTTGAAAGAATAGATGCCGGGCACATCGTGCTGGTGATCGACGCGTGCCAGTCCGGAAAGACCCTCGAATCCGACGATCCCCGGCAAGGCCCGATGAATTCGCAGGGATTGGCGCAACTTGCCTACGAGAAGGGAATGTACATCCTCGCGGCGGCACAGGGAGATCAAGCTGCCAAGGAACTTTCACAACTCGGCCATGGCCTCCTGACTTATGCGCTTGTTGATGAGGGATTGAAGCAAGGCAAGGCGGATGACGATCCCAAGGACGGCCAGATCCTGCTTCGCGAGTGGCTCGACTACAGCACTGTGCGTCTACCCGAACTGCAGCTCGACGGCATGAAACGAATGGCCGCTCTTGGTCGCAATATCTCGATTTTGCCAGGCGAAAATCAACGCAGTGTTTCACTCAGCAAGCGCGAGACGCAGCGTCCGCGTGTCTTTTATCGTCGCGAACCTGAGTTGACACCGCTCGTAATCGCCAGGCCTTGAGTCGTCATCACGACCTTCTCCGGCGCTCCGTGACACTCGTCGCGCATGCTGGTGGGCCAGACGAGAGTCGAACTCCCCACACGCGGTTTAGGAAAACAGCGAGCGGTTTTGATCCGTTTTGAAAATTTTCGATTATGTCTGTCGTGTCAACCTTTTTCGTGACTCGAGTCTTGAGTCGTTCTGAATCGTTCGGACCCGTTTTGAACGGATCATCGCCTGGGTATAACAATTGGCGCCGCAACACCGACGGATCTCGTCACGAGATCGTGAGGGTCCGGTGGCAAAACTAATCGAAGATGTTGCGCCAACCAGTTTGCACGATGGTTTGCGAGTTAAGGTTGAATCTGATTTTAGGCATCGCCGACGGCAGCGGAAGCACGAAAAGGAATCACTGCTCGGATTAAATTACCCCGTCCGTCGGACGTGATCTCCAATTCTCCTCCGAAGCCTTTGACACGCTCCCGCATGCTGCGCAAACCGACTCCAGTTGCTCCAGACGCTCCCGCCACCGCCGACTTTTCTGCGGGCATTCCTTTGCCTTGATCTTGCACCTCGACGGTACCCTACACTACGCAGACATATCAGAGTACTTGAGCACTACTCGAGTGACGAGACGGAACCAGAATCCCAACAACTGAAGCCCTCCGTCGGTGACAAATTCCAAACCGTTCATTCGAGGCATCGACAGGGCTGCTGTTTCTCAAGGTCCGCATAACGCGCTCGCAGATGAGTGGAAGTCAGCTACACATCGCTCTCGGCATCTTGAGCAAGAACGAGGAAGGCCCACGGCCCGAAAGAGAACTGACGTTCACCGCGTAACTGCAAAACGGCAGGCGTCTGACTGCCGTTGCCACCCCAGCGCGCCTCAGCCGAATCGAGCGCCCTATGCCAGCGTCCTGCCGGAATCGGCAGAACGACTTTAGTTGGTGTTCGATCGAAGTGACACGCAATAAGGACTTGACAGGAAGCGTCCCACCTTCTGATTGACAGCACTCTCTCACCGGCGAACGATGTGACTTCACAAGCACTCTTGTTGAGCTGCGCCAGTGGCGACACCTCACGTCGTATGCGAAGCAGTTCCTGATAGAATTCCCAGAGAATTCGGTGGCCCTTCACGGTTTGTAAGTCCCAGTTGAGCTTGCAATCGAGGAACGTGGATTCACCTTGGGGGTCGGGAATATCTCCTTCCCAGCCAAATCTTGCAAACTCCTCGCGCCGTCCCCGGCGTACTGCGTCAATCAGCGCTCCATCTCCGTGATTGACAAAGTACTGAAACGGCGCCAATTCGCCGTATTCTTCTCCCATGAACAGTAGCGGTAGGTATGGAGACAACAGAATGGTTCCTGCTGCGAGTTTTAGCTGATCGAAGGACAGTGATTTTGACAGGCGGTCACCGACGCGCCGATTTCCAACTTGATCGTGATTCTGTGCAAAGACGACGAAGCGTTTGGCTGGGATCTCTTTCGACGAACTGCCATAGCGCTTTTGGCGAAACCTAGAATATCGCCCCGCGTACAAGAACCCGTCTTGATAGCAGCGCGCTAAATCCTCGATTCCGCGATAGTCTTCATAGTAACCATTCTGCTCGCCAGTCAAAAGAACGTGCAATGAATGGTGGAAATCGTCATTCCACACGGCATCGAATCCCCAGCCACCTTGCTCCCGTGCCGTGACCACGCGTGCATCGTTTCTATTGCTCTCCGGGACTAGATAGACATCCCGGCCGAGGTCCTTCGCCCTTGTGTGAACGGCCGCGCCGAGTTCTTCCAGGAAGGTTTGCGCGGAAGGATCCACGATCGCGTGAATAGCATCGAGACGAAGCGCGTCAATGCGGAAGTCCGTGATCCATTGCAGCGCATTCTCGATGAAGTACCGGCGGACCTCATCGCTCCCGGCACCATCGAAATTGATGGCTTGCCCCCAGGGCGTCTTGTAAGAATCGGTGAAATAAGGACCGAAATCCGCCAAATAATTTCCCTCGGGACCAAGATGGTTGTAAACGACATCGAGAACCACCGCGATTCCTTCGAGATGACAGGCGTTGACGAACGCTTTCAATGCTAAGGGGCCGCCGTAGGACGCCTGGACTGC
>Ga0116215_1000848_pt1 | contig 21934 bp, 9 predicted proteins | sample Sb_taG_7_FD_89698 | JGI IMG/M metagenome (GOLD analysis project Ga0116215, IMG submission 89698) | Peat soil microbial communities from Weissenstadt, Germany - Sb_50d_2_FS metaG | ecosystem: Environmental > Terrestrial > Soil > Wetlands > Peat | place: Germany: Weissenstadt | collected 2010-09-21
GCGGCAGGCCGGGCTGATCGACGTCATCGCCGCCTGCCTGGCCCCCTGCCAGCGGGCGGCCGGGGGCGGCTGCTGCCCACCCCCGACACCGGCACCTCGCCCAGAGGGCACGGCCGGCGCGGCGGCCGGCCCGGCAACGGCCACCAGAGCGGGGCCAGCATCGACGCCGCCGCCCGCGACGCGGCCCCCGGCAGCCGGTGGAGCGAGTACCTGCCCGCGATCCGCCGCTGGGAAAAGGTCCTCGGCTGCCCCGCCCCGCCGCCTGCCCAGCCAGGCCCTGGCGGCCAGCCCTGGCTGTCAGCCGAGTTCGCCGAGTGGATGATGGGCATCCCCGGCCTGGTCACCCTGGTGCCCGGCATCGCCCGGACCCACCAGCTCAGGATCATCGGCAACGGCGTCGTCCCGCAGCAGGCCGCAGCCGCGCTCCGGCTGCTAATCGATGCCGCCGCCATCCCGGCCGCGCCCGCCGGCGACACGCGGGCCGCCGCATGAAATGGCCCTGTCCGCGCGACAGCACACCCGTGCGGGCGCGTGCCAGCGCCACCTGGGGCGGCGCCGTCACGGCCGTGTCCGGGCCGCACCGCCGCCCGCCAGGCACGCACCCGCCGCCGCGACGAGGAAAAGGGGGCGGGTGCCGTCCGGCACCCGCCCCCTGTGCCCCGAGCCCGGGACTGCCCGCGCAGGTTCACCTTCCCGGGCAGGCCCGGGAACGGCGTGGGCACCGATCCGGCCGCCGCGACAAGGTCGACCTGCTCCCGGGGGCCGGCGTCGGCACCGTGGTCCTGGAGTTCGCGCAGCGCGCCGAGCGCGAACACGACCGGGCTGCGGACGATCTCCGGCCACAGGTCAAGGCTGTCCAGGTCCCAGCCGGCTACGCGGACCAGCGACCCGGCCGCGACCGCGTGCACCTGCACCCCGGCCACCGCCGTGGCGGGCCCGGTGTCCTCGGTGCCGCGCTCGCGCGGGGGATGCGCACCAGCACGTCCCCGCCGCCCGCATTCGGGCGGCGGCGCGGCAGGAACAAGGCGGTGAACTCGCCGCCCCGCCTGGCCTCGGCGGCGGTGACCTGCAGCCAGGCGCCCCCGGCCGGCGGCTGCCGCCCGGCCAGGGCCAGTACGTCCACGTCCTCATCCGCCACGTCACCGTCCGGGATCGCCCATCCGCGGGGATCGCCGGCATTGCGAGGTGTTGCCGTCATGATTGTTCTCGTCCTGTCGAACTGGCAGTCTGGCTGGCCCAGCCCGGGTGGCCGCCGGGCCGTCCGCGCGGTCCCGCGCGCACGGCCCGGCGGCCCGAGGCGGGACCGCCGGCCACGATCAGCGCTCTGCTCCCGGCGGCCCGTCAAGCCTGCTCCCGCCTGCTGGCGGCTGCGTGCCAGGCCGGACTTGACACGGCGCGCGGAGTCGAGCGTGGATACTGCCGGTCCCGGGCGGAAGGCCAGCCAGGCCGGCCGTTCGGCACGAAATACGGCCTTCGTCGCTCGGTGCGGCAGGTCCGCGCCGCCGGCCGCCGCCCGGGACCCCGGCCGCCCTCGCCCCGCCGCCGGGGCGAGGGACGGCGGCCCCGGTGACACAGGCACTGAACGCCTCCGTGCTGCCACTGTTCACCCGCAAGCCCGCCGAAGACGTTGCCACCCTGATCCGCCCCGCCGGGCAGGCTTCGCCAGCGCCCGGCCAGCGCCGCCGGGCAGCGGGCGCGCTGCGAACGGCGCGGGGAACCCGGCCCCGAAGTCCCGTCCGGCAGGGAAGTGAGCGTGATGACCAGCAGCCGGCCCCCTGACCTTGACCGCTACCTGGCACGCCATGGCTTCCGGCCGGAGGCCAGCCACAGCACCTGGCTCGACCGTGACAACGGGCAGTACGTCATCCGGGTCGTCCGCGAGCCCGAGGAGCAGACCCAGCTGATCTGCCTTGCCCCGTGCAGCGCCTGCGTTTACCAGGCCGTCTTCAGCCTGGGTACCCCGGACGCCGTGATCATCGCGGCGGTGGAAGCCGCACTGAGCCCGGCCCCGCCGCAGGCGGCCGGCACCGGACCGCGCAGGCCACGGGCCGGCGGCGCACGCAAGAAGGAAAGCGGTGAGCGGCGATGACGATCGATGACCTGATCGCCCTGGCCGAGGAAGCACGTGAGGACCTAGGCGGCGACGCCCAGGTCCGGATCGCCTGCCAGCCCGGCTACCCCGTTCGCGCGGCCCTCCAGTACGTCACCATCCCGCACAGCACCGACCCGGGAGAACTCTACGGCCCGGACGAGACGGCCCCCGGCCAGAGCAACGACGGCACGTTCCTGTGGCTGGCCACAGGCGACCTCCCGGACGGCGAGAACCCCTACGCCCCCGGGTGGGCCTGGCTCGGCTCCTACTTCACCTGACCACGGAACAGCGGCGAGCACCCCCCGCGAGCACCTGGCCGGCTGCCGGGTGCGCCGTCACCGGGGGCCGCGCCCTGGCAGCCCAGTTCGACATAGAGGAGCTACTTGGGTGCGGCTCGACGCGCCGGTTTGGCTGTATTCGCGGGCTGACGGTGAAGAGCGGGCCTTGCGAGCTGGCTGGGCCTGGACACGATGATGACGTCGCTGATGCGGTCAATACCGCGCAGCGAACTGGCCGTGGTGTCGTGCTCTTGGACTGAGGCGGACTCGTCGTAGATGAAGACGACGATCTCTCTGTAGGCAGTGACGCCGTTGAGGTAGGCGACGGAGTCCTCGAGTACCTGCTTCTCGATTTCCTTGAAGTCGCTGCTCTTGCGTACGTACTTGACTTCGATGAGTATGCCAAGGCTCGGGATGCCGAAGTCTGCGCGGTAGGTGCTGTGCCCGAGTTTGGGAAGGGTCTCCTCGTCCACGAGGTCGTCGAAGACCGGGCGGAGCATGAGCCAGAGGATGTCCTGAATTTCGCGTTCGGCGGTGACGGGCCACCGGATCGGCTGTTTCATGCTGCTTTCGTCGCAGCGCCAGCGGCGCATCGCGGCCTCGAACCGGCTGAGAACGGTCACGAGGTGAGACCGGCTGAGGATCGCCTGCTCGATGCTCGCGTCGAGGATCGCGGTGACCGCGCGGTAGATGAGCGAGATCCGGGAGACCGTCAGCTGGGCAGGGTCGGTGCGCAGGGCTTCGCTGGCGATGCGCTTCTGCAGTTCCCGGTGTTCAGCGGGGTCGGGCGGCTGCGCGGTTCCGGTGCTCGCCATCCAGTAGCGCAGGGCGAAGACGGATACGTCGTCACCCTGCTGCGCATGCGCGGCTGTCGTCTGGCCGCTGAGCAGGGCGCGGACGTGCGCGCGGAGAAGTGCCTGAAAGCGGTCTGACGGCTGGAGCCGGTCATCCTGCAGGACGCCCGAGAGCCACTCGCTGAACGCGGGAAGGTCGGCGGCCACCGCCTGAGCGGCGAGCCCGATGCCGACTAGCTGGGGGAGATCGTAGATGAAGGTGAGCCGGTCGGCGAAGGGGTTGCGGCTCATAAGCCGCCCCAGGCTGGGGACCAGCATGCTGCGGGCACTGGCCTGCACGCCGGGAAGGGCGCCAGCGAGACCGTAGCCGATCGCGGCGACAACCGGTGTCTGCAGGAGGCGGTCGTGGTTCTCCTCCAGCCAGGCGGCGGACAGCCGGCTGTTGTCCTGGCCTAGGCCTGGCACCGGGGTGCTGCCGAGGAAGTAGCGGGTGAGCAGTGCGTCGATACTGCCCGAGGTGGCGTCCGCGGTGATCCGCTGGGCCGCCATTGTGAGCCACGAGTTCGTGTAGGCCGTGGCCGGGGAGGTGCCGTCGGGCGGCGCGGTCACAGGAACCACCTCTTGTCGCGGAGAGCGGGCGAAGAGATGATGTCGGAGTTCCAGTTCTTGACGTGCCGCAGGTGGCCGAGCAGTCCGGCGATGAGGTTGGAGTACAGGATCGTCACGGGTTCCCGCGAGGGGTAGGGGCGGCGCCAGGACATGGCGGTGAAGCGGAAGGTCTGCCCGGCCAGGTAATCCATGTCGGTGAAGGTCGACTCGCGGTGCAGCTTGAGCAGCAGCGGCTTGGGCAGGCCCTGCAGGCGGAGCTTCATGTCGCGCGGGCCGGTCACCGAGATCAGCATCTCGCTGCGGCTGACCCCGATGGCGTGGCCCCGGCCGGGGACGCCCTTGCCGCGGCCGTTGTAGCCGCTGCTGTGCTGGTCGAATAGCAGCCAGTCGTGGTCGTCGCTCACGGTGAGGAAGGCGAACTCGACCTTCGCGTACTGGCCGGCAAGCTTCTGGGCGAGGTCTTTCACGGCCCTGGCCTCGATGTCCTTCAGCGGCTTGAAGACATGGAAGATGAGCCGGAGCGCGTCCTCCGGCTGCCAGCCGTTGCGTTCCCTGACATGCCCGATGCATGACTCCAGCGACCGGAGGAGCTCGGCCGGGTAGTCGGCGTAGTCGGCTTCCCGGGACTGGTTGGAGAGCAGGTAGCTGCCGTCGGCGCTGAACACGGTCGTGATCCCGACGACCCGTTCGGGGTCGGTGAGCCTGGCCTGCCGGACGTGGGCGCTGCCGATGCCGATGACCAGCTCCTGCGTCATAGCTGCCGCTGCGGCGATGACGTAGGGGGTGCCGCCGAGCTTCGCGTAGGAGGCGAGGGCGATGCTGTCCAGCGGGTACGCGAGGCCGTCCCTGCGGACCGTCTCGATCTGGATGTTCTGGACCGGGACGCCCTGCCCCATGAACACGGACTTGCAGACCAGGTACGGGCTGTCATTCCCGCGGAGTGCTTCCTGCTTCTCGCTGGTGATGACGAACGCCAGGTCCGGCTTCCTCGGCTTCTGCAGCGCCGAAAGGCAGGCGTTCCTGTATGCGGCCACGTCGTCGGGACTGGAGCCGAACGCCTCGAATGCCACCTCGCATGAGCCCAGGTGGTACCTCCGCGTGAACCCCTTAGCGAAGGAGGAACGCGGGACGCCGTCGAGGAAGCTGCGGATGAAGATCTCGGCAGTTCCCTTGAACGCTGCCGGGGCTACCACGGCGATCACCGGGTTTTTCGGGGTGAAGCTCTCCGAGTCGTACGGCCCGTATTCGTCGAGCCCGCGCGTGGCGCTCTGGGCTGTCTTCCCGCCGCCGGGAGCGAACTCGAACGTTGGCTCGGCGAGCCGCCGGCTCTTCAGGGGAGTGCGCTTCGGCCCTTCGGCCCCCACGGGCGGGCCTACAGTTGCGGCCAGGCCGGAGGCTAGGTTAAGGCGGCCGCGGCCAAACCATTCAGCGAGCTCGCAGGTCTTGGCGAGCCGCCCCTCCGCGCTGGTCACGCCGAAGGCGGCCTTGTCCAGGCGGTTCAGGATCCCTTCGGCAGCGGTCCCGGCGAAGGCGCGAACGACATCATGCACGACATCCCTGCGGCCCTCCAGCCAGGCGGCATCGGCTGGTACCTCCCGGCTGCGGGGAGCGTCCTGCAGGAGCAGCAGGCCTTCAGCGATCGCCTCGATGACGCCGGCGAGGCGGCGGGCAGCCACTGGGTCAAGGCGCGGGTCAAGCTCGTCGCGCTCAACGAGAATGTAGCGCCCCGGGACATGAACGCCGCGGCGGATCAGCTCGCTTACCGGGAGGCTGATCTCGTAGCGGGTCTTGATTCCCAGGATGATTCCCGGCCCGCCGGTCGGCCCTGTTGCTCGGGCGGTGAGAGAGTACTGCGGATACACGTGGACGCCGTCGAGTTCGGTTCCGAGAGCCTGCACGGTCTCCTGGAAGAGGTCGTGGGAGCGGTTCACGAATTTCGGGGGGTTGAGGCTCCGGAACTTGTACCAGCGGGCGAGTATGTCGCGGGCCAGGGCTTCCTCGACGAGATGCGCGGTGATCCTGCGGTCTTCCAGGACATCCAGCTCTGTCCGCTTGCCGACGGAGGGAGCCTCCCCAGAGATCGGCACACACACGATCCGGTTGCCCGCGCGGGTCACGGCGTGCGTACCGGCCAGCTTCACTCTCAGCTCCCTGAACTGCTCGGGGGACTCGAACGGGATCATGTCGGCGGAGAACTTGTCGGCCGTATAGGTGACGGGGAGGAAGTTGACGGCGAGCAGCGGCGATCCGCTGTTGCGGCCCGGCGCGGTCTGCCGGGGCTGCCATGAGCTCATTCGGGGTTCCTCTGCGGACGTGACAGCGGGGGCGGGAGCAGGTGTTAGCTCTCGGGCCCTGGGTGCCAGGCGAAACACTAGTGCCTGCGGGACCCTGGAACTGGCGTGCAGTCAACAGGCGCTCACGGAAGAGAACCATTAATTGAAAACATTGTCAAACGACGTTGTTATGATGGTAGTGTTAACACATGTCGCCGTTCGCTGGTGACAGCCTGCCAGAAGGAGCGTCATGCCTGAACTTGCCAGCCTGACCGCCGCGGATATCGCCCGCCTCGCGGGTGTCACCCGTGCGACCGTCAGCAACTGGCGCCGTCGTCATCCCGACTTCCCCGCGCCATCTGGCGGGACAGATGCCAGCCCCGCCTACGACAGGGCCGAGGTGGAAACGTGGCTGGCCGGCAGGGGAGCGCTGCCCGAGCTTCTGCCGGAGGAGCGCCTGTGGCACGCGGTCCTCGAAGCGGCAACCGAGACGGACCTGGGCAGCGCGGTTGCCGGGATGGCTATCGCCCTGTCCGGCAGTACCCCGCACCAGCAGCCGGCGGGTGACGTCGGACTGCACGCGCGCTTTGTCGCGGCAGCTGCTGGGGCGATCGCTGAGATCGGCCCGGAGCGGGCCATCGAGTCGCTGACTGGGAAGTACGCCGAGGCGATGGGCGTGATGGCGACGCCGGCGCCGCTTGCCGCGCTGATGGCGAATCTCGCCGACCCCGGCAAGGGGGTTGTGCTGGACCCAGCCTGCGGCACCGGCGAGACCCTGGCCGCAGTCCTCGAACGCGGAACGGTCACGGCGTGCGGCCAGGAACTCGACGACGCGATGGCCGCCCTAGCCGAGTTCCGCCTCCGTTCTAGGCGTTGGCAGGCCGAAGTGGCCGTGTGCGGGGGAGACTCGCTGACCGAGGACGCCTACGGCGGGCTGCAAGCCGACGCGGTGGTCTGCCACCCGCCGTTCGCCAGCCGTGACTGGCCCCAGGAGACGCTGGCCGGTGACGCGCGCTGGGAGTATGGCATCCCGCCGAAGGCTGAGTCGGAACTGGCCTGGGCTCAGCACGCGCTCGCTCACCTGCGGCCCGGCGGCCGGGCCGTCATGCTGATGCCGCCAGCCGTGGCATCCAGGCCGTCCGGCCGACGGATCAGGACGGAGTTCCTGCGCCGCGGCGCGCTCCGCGCCGTAGTGTCCCTGCCGCCCGGCGTGGCAAGGCCGAGCCACATCCCGCTCCAGCTGTGGATCCTGGAACGACCGCAAGGGCCGGGGCCGTCGGATCCGCTTGTCCTGCTTGCCGATCTCGCGGAAGCGCCAGGCCCGGCAGCCGCCGGGACGAAAGCCGACTGGCAGCAAATCCAGGACAGCCTGCTCGGAGCCTGGCGCATTTTCAGCGGCGGAACGGCAGAGCCGTGCAGCGGCAGGGCTGGCGGTGACCGGTCTGGCACGTGGCGGATCATGCGGGCCATCGACCTGCTCGACGAGGCTGTCGACCTGACTCCCGCCCGGCACGTCGGCGTGGCAGGGCCGGGGAAGACGCCGTCGCAGACCTCCGAGACGCTCAGCCGCCTGCGCGTCCGGCTGCACGAGGCGGCAGCCGCCCTCGAAGAGCTCCAACCCGGCAGCGGCTGGCGGGCTCGCGGCCAGGGGGAGCGCTGGAGAACTCTGACCGTGGCTGAACTGGCGCGCAGCGGACTGGTCGCGCTCCACCGGGCTCAGGGGCCGGGACCGGCAAGCGGAGAGCAGGCGCCGAGGGACGCGCTCCCGGTGCTCACGAGCGCCGACGTCAGGGCCGGGAGAGCGCCCTCGGGAATCGTTGCCGCGGAGGCGGTGCAGGATGGCTGGGTCACGGTCTCCGCGGGCGACGTCGTCATCCCGGCAGGCCTGGACGAGCTGACCGGGGCACTGGTCGCCACGGGAGAGCACGACGGGGCGGTCCTGGGCGAGGGGCTCCACCTGATCCGCCCTGACCTGACTCGCATGGACCCGTGGTTCCTTGGCGGGGTGCTGTCTGCCAGGCCGAATGCGCGGCAGGCCAGCTACGGGACGGCCAGCATCAGGATCGACGCCCGCCGTCTGGCGGTCCCGCACCTGCCGCTGGAGGAGCAGCGCCTGTACGGCGAGGCGTTCAGGGAGGTCAGCGGCTTCCGCGCGGCACTCCGCGATCTCGCCGGCCTCGGCGGGGAACTCGCGGAACTGCTCGACGCGAGCCTGGCGGACGGCGCGCTGATGCCGTCTAAACAGCACTAACGGACTATTGATTCTTAAAGTATTCATTGGACTACGCTGAGCTAGCGACGCCGGGGAAGGCGAGAGATGGGCGGGCAATGGACAGCTCGGAAGTGATCGCGGGCCGGTTCGAGCTTCTCGGGGTGCTCGGGCGCGGCGCCATGGGCGAGGTGCGCAAGGCGCGGGACCTGGAGACCGGCGACACCGTGGCCGTCAAGAGGCTCCTGCGCCGGCGGGACGGCACGCCGGTGTCGCTGACGGAGGCAGACGCCAACGCCGCGCGGTTCATGCGCGAGGTGCGCATTATGGCGCGGCTGTCGAGCCCCAACCTGCCGCAGACGGTCACCGGTGGCCTCGACGGGGACCAGCCCTACCTGGCCATGGAATACATCGACGGGGTGCCGCTGTCGTCGCTGCTCGCCGAGGCGGACGCCGGCCGGCTCCCAGTGGCCTGGGCTGCCGCGATCGCCGCCCAGATCGCCACCGGGCTCGACGCGGCGCACCGGGCCGGCGTAGTTCACCGGGACCTGAAGCCGTCCAACCTCATGCTCGCCAGGAGCGGGCTGGTGAAGGTCCTCGACTTCGGCGTGGGACTCATCCTCGACGACGTCGACGGCGGACGGCTGACGAACTCGAACGAGACGGTCGGCACCGCCAGGTACATGGCCCCCGAGCAGGCGACGCAGCGTAATATCACCGCCGCCGTCGACCTGTACGCCCTGGGGTGCGTGCTGTTCGAGATGCTCGTCGGCGCGCCGCCGTTCGACGGCGAGCTGCAGTACGAGATCCTGAACAAGCACATCCGGCAGCAGCCGACCCCGGTCAGCATGCTGCGCGGCGAGGTACCCGCCGGCCTGGAGGCGGTGGTCGCGCGTCTGCTGGAGAAGGATCCCGCGAACCGTCCCGGCACCGCCGCCGAGGTGGCCGAGCTGCTGCTGCCGTTCGCGCAACCGGCGGAACCCGGCGTGATCGGAGCCCCTGGGAACCCGGTGCTCGCGCTCCGCCAGCAGGAAGCGGCCAGCGGGCGCGACGACGAGGACACCGTGAGCATCGGCGAGGCACTGCCCTGGCCCGCCCCGGAATCCCAGCCGGCCTCCGCGGCTGGCTTTGACATCTTCGACGTCCATCAGCGGCTGATCGGCGAGTACCGCGACTACAACAAGGGCGCCGCGGTGATCCGCGATGACCGGATCGCGAAGTTCTTCGACGCCGACCTGGACGCCAAGTCCCAGTGGCCGGACCCGTGGCTGTCGCTCAACCCGTTCTTCGCCGACGGAGGCTCGGTCACCGACCTGGTCACCGAGGGACTGCTGCTCCCCGAGTGCGCCAGCATCTTCCAGACCGGCAAGAGCGACACCGCGACCACATGCGACGGGAAGCCGATCCGCTTTTACCGGCACCAGCGGGACGCGATCGAGGCTGCCAGCCGCAAGGCCAGCTACGTGCTCACCACCGGCACAGGCTCCGGCAAGTCGCTGGCCTACATCGTGCCGATCGTGGACCGGGTGCTCCGCGCCCACCAGGCGGGAGACCGGCAGGCCCGGGTCCGGGCGATCATCGTCTACCCGATGAACGCCCTGGCCAACAGCCAGCTCTGGGAGCTGGAGAAGTACCTGCGCAACGGATACGGTCCCGGCCACGAGCCGGTCACCTTCGCCCGCTACACCGGCCAGGAATCCCAGGCCGACCGGGACAGGATCCGCGCCAACCCGCCGGACATCCTGCTCACCAACTACGTGATGCTCGAGCTGATGCTCACCCGCCCCGACGACCGCAGGTCACTGATCAGGATGGCCCGCGGCCTTGAGTTCCTCGTCTTCGACGAGATGCACACCTACCGGGGGCGTCAGGGCGCGGACGTGGCGCTGCTCATCAGGAGAGTCAAGGACGCCTGCGAGGCCGGGAACGTGCAGTGCGTCGGCACCTCGGCCACCATGGCGAGCGAGGGGACGAGCCGGCAGCGGCGCAGGACCGTCGCCGATGTCGCGTTCCAGATCTTCGACACCCCGGTCGCCGCGGAGAACGTCATCGGCGAGACCATCATCCGCGCGACCGCCGAGGACGCCGGCCCGGTCACGCCTGCGCGGAACGCCGCGCCTGCCGCGCCCGCCGACTATGCCGACCTGGTCCGCGACCCGCTGGCAAGCTGGGTCGAGACCGCGTTCGGCCTCGACCGGGACGACGAGGGCAAGCTCGCCCGCCGCGTCCCGACCACCGTCCAGCGGGCGGCCCGCGACCTGGCGGCCCAGGTAGGCGCGGCCGAGGACGAGTGCGAGAAGGCGCTCCAGCGCACTCTGCAGGCCGGCTCCCGGGCCAGGGACCCGCGCAGCGGCAGGCCGCTGTTCGCGTTCCGGCTGCACCAGTTCCTGTCCAAGGGCGACACCGTGTACGTGACGCTCGAAGGCGAGAACACGCGGCACATCACCCGCGACTACCAGGTCGAGCAGCCTGGCTCGGGCGGCAAGGTGCTGCTGCCGCTAGCGTTCTGCCGCGAGTGCGGCCAGGAGTACCTGGTTACCTGGCGGCGGGACCGGTCCGGCATGGTCAGCTACCTGGCGCGGCGCGACGCCACCGTCGCCGCGGAGGACGGCGGGGGACGCGCCGCCTACTCCGACGGCTACCTGTACGTGTCGGCTGACCTTCCGTGGCCGCGCGACACCGAGACGGTGGTCGCCGACCGCCGCGTCCCGGAGTCCTGGCTTGAGGTTAACGACCGTACGCAAGCCGACCAGATCCGGCCGACAGCCCGCCAGTACCTCCCGGTCCCGGTCACCGTGGACGCCTACGGTCAGGAAGGATCAGGAGAGGACGGCATCGAGGCGGCGTTCATCCCGGGCGCGTTCCGGTTCTGCCTGCGCTGCGGCGTCTCCTACGAGCAGCAGCGCGGCAACGACTTCGCCAAGCTCGCCACCCTCGACCAGGAGGGCCGGTCGTCGGCCACGACGCTGATCTCCATGTCGATCGTCCGGTCGCTGCGGGCCATTCCCGAGGGGGCACTTGACGCCAACGCGCGCAAGCTTCTCACCTTCGTCGACAACCGGCAGGACGCGGCGCTGCAGGCCGGGCACTTCAACGACTTCACCGAGGTCACGATGGTCCGCGGCGCGCTCTACCGCGCGGCGGTCAAGGCGGTGGCCGACGGCGAGGAGGGCCTGTTCTACGACGACATCCCGGCCAAGGTCACCCGTGCGCTCGGCCTCGCCCCGGACGACTACGCCACGCACCCCGGGGAAGACCCGGTGCTGCGCAGGCGCACGGAAGCCGCGCTGCGCGACGTGGTGAACCTGCGGGTGTTCCTCGACCTGGAGCGCGGCTGGCGGGTCACCATGCCCAACCTGGAGCAGGTCGGACTGATCCAGGTCGGCTACCTGGGCCTGGAAGGCGTCGCTGCCAGGGACGAGCTGTGGCGGGACTGCTTCCCCGCCCTGCGGGACGCCGCGCCGGAAGTCCGCGAGCGGGTCTGCCGGGTGCTGCTCGACGAGATGCGCAGGTCCCTGGCGATCGACGCCGAGTGCTTCGAGCCGGACGAGTTCGACCGCATGAAGCGGCGCGGCCAGGAGGCGCTGCGCCCGGAATGGGCCGTCGGCGACGGCGACCAGCGAGACGCGGCGATCGTCTACCCCGGCACCGGGCGGCCCGGCACCGCCCGGGACCTGGTCTTCATATCCGGGCGGGGCAAGTTCGGCCGCTACCTCAAGCGGGCCGGCCGTTTCCCCGGCTACCTGCGGGCGATCAGCGGCGACGACGCCCAGCAGATCATCGGCGACCTGCTGAGGGTCCTGTCCGGCGACGGGGCCAGCCTGCTCACCGAGGCCCAGCACCTCCGGCGGCGCGGTGCCCGCGGCTACCGGGTCCGCGCGGCCACGCTGGTATGGCGCCCCGGCGACGGTGCGCGCGGCGGCGATGACCCACTTGCCCGTACGTTCAGCGGTGCCGCAGCGCCCCGGGCCAACCCGTACTTCGTCCGGCTGTACCGGGAGGTCGCGCAGACGCTGTCCGGGCTGGTGGCCCGTGAGCACACCGCCCAGGTCCATCCCGACCTGCGCCGCAAGCGCGAGGACGAATTCCGCGACGGGGAGCTGAAGCTGCTGTACTGCTCGCCGACGATGGAGCTTGGCGTCGATATCGCCGGCCTTAACGCCGTTGCCATGCGCAACGTGCCGCCCACGCCCGCGAACTACGCCCAGCGCTCGGGGCGAGCCGGACGATCCGGCCAGCCTGCCCTGGTCACCACGTACTGCGCCACCGGCAACAGCCACGACCAGTACTACTTCCGCAACTCCGACAAGATGGTCTCGGGCGTCGTCACCCCGCCGCGCCTCGACCTGCTCAACGAGGACCTGCTCCGCTCCCACGTCCACGCGATCTGGCTCGCCGAGGTCGGCGTCCGCCTGGGCCGGGCGATCCCCGAGTCCATCGACATGGACGGCACCGAGCCGGAAGGCAGGCGGCGGCCCGACCCGCGCCTCGCGCTCACCGCCGAAGTAGCCACTCAGGTCAACGACACCAATGCCGTCGTCCACGCCGTCACGCGCGCCACGGCAGTGCTCGAAGAGCTCACCGACGGCCTGGCGACCCGGACCTCCTGGTGGGACCCGGACTGGGTCGGGCGCGTGGTCCGCGCCGCGCCCGTCTCGTTCGACCTGGCCTTCGACCGGTGGCGCACCCTGTTCCGCGCCGCCCTGGTCGACCAGTGGGAGCAGAACCGCCGCCGCCTCGACTACTCGCTGTCCCAGCGGGACCGCGACATCGCCGGCCGCCGCCGCAACGAGGCCGAGACCCAGCTGCGCCTGCTGCGCAACGAGGACAGCGACGACCGCAACCTCACCGCCGACTTCAACCCCTACCGCTACCTCGCCTCCGAAGGGTTCCTGCCCGGCTACTCGTTCCCCCGGCTGCCGATCGCCGCCTACATCCCGCCCGACCGGCGGCTGCGCGCCGACGGCGACTTCGTGCAGCGGGCCCGGTTCCTGGCGATCAGGGAGTTCGGCCCGCGCGCGCTGATCTACCACGAGGGCAACCGGTACGAGGTCAACCGCGTCCAACTCCCGCCGGACGCCTCGGGCGAGCTCATCACCCACCAGGCACACCGCTGCCCCGGCTGCGGCTACTACTACGCGGTCGGGCCGGGCAACGACCGCTGCCAGTCCTGCAACATCTCGCTCACCGAGGCGATGTCAGGCCTGTTCCCCCTGCACACCGTCTTCACCCGGCCGCTGCAGCGGATCACCTCCGACGAAGAAGAACGCCGCCGCGCCGGCTTCCGGATCGTCACCTCCTACCGCTTCCAGGACCACGGCGACCGGCCCGGCCGGCTCGACGCCATCGTCTCCGACACGGGCGGGACACGTGTCGCACGCCTGGCCTACGGCGACTCCGCGGAAATCCACCGCATCAACCTCGGCCCCATCCGCCGGCCTGTCGGCGAGGCCGACGGCTTCTGGCTGGACCCGGTCACCGGCGCCTGGCTCACCGCGCGGCAGGCCGCTCAGCAAGACGGCCAACAGGGCGGGGGCAGCGACGGCGACAACGGCGATGCCCCGGCCCGGCAGCGCACCCGGGTCATCCCGTACGTGCGCGACCGCCGCAACATCCTCGTCTTCCAGCTCGCCGCCCCCGTCCTGGTCGACACCGCGCTGTCCGTCATGTACGCGCTTGAGCGAGGCATCGAGGCGGCCTTCCAGCTGGAGGACTCCGAGCTCGACGGCGAGCTGCTGCCACCCGACGAGGGACCGCGCGACCGCATCCTGTTCACCGAGTCCGCCGAGGGCGGCGCGGGCGTGCTCCGCCGCCTGCAGGCCGAGCGTCGCGCGCTCGCGAAGGCGGCCAGGGAAGCACTGCGGATCGCCCACTTCAACCCCGACACCGGCGACGATCTGGGCGGCGTGCTCAACGCCGACGGCCTCCTCACCCAGCCGTGCGGCAAGGGCTGCTACAACTGCCTGCTCAGCTACGGCAACCAGCCGTACCACGAGCAGCTCGACCGCCACCAGGCCCGCGACCTGCTGCTCGCCATCGCCGGCGGCGTGACGCTCACCACGGGCCGGGGCGAGTCACGCACCGAGCAGACCATCCGGCTGATCGGCCAGGCCGACTCGCCCCTTGAGGAGGAGTTCCTGCAGTGGCTCAAAAACCACGGTCACCGGCTTCCCGACGCCGCGCAGGTGACCGTTCCCGAGGCGTACGCTAGGCCGGACTTCACCTACCGGCTTCCCGGCGGCCCGGTGGCGGTCTTCGTCGACGGCCCGGTCCACGATGGCCCGGCCGCCGCCGAACGCGACGCCAGCGCGACCGAACGGCTTGAAGACCTCGGCTGGTACGTCATCAGGTTCCGGTACGACGACGACTGGCCGTCGACCGCCGCCGCGAACCGGTCGGTCTTCGGCGAAGGCCGGTAGCGAAGGGGACGCGCGGGCCGAGGCCGTCGGCCACCCGCGCGCCTACAGATGACATAGCTGAAGGACCCGAACGGAAGGTGGTTTCACCCGTGACCGAACTCGCGCATGCGGTTGCGGCGCAACGGTTTGCGCCTGGGTCGCTCGTCACCGCACGCGGCCGGGAGTGGGTCGTGCTCCCCGAAAGCGAGCCGGACATGCTGGTCCTCCGCCCGCTCGGCGGTGCCGACGGCGATGTCGCCGCACTCTTCCCCGACCTAGAACCGGTCGCCCAGGCTTCGTTCCCGCCGCCAGACGCGGACGACCTCGGCGACGCCCAGGCCGCCGGCCTGCTGCGGACAGCATTGCGCATCGGTTTCCGGAGCAGCGCGGGACCGTTCAGATCCTTGGCCGCGATCGCCGTGGAACCCCGGCCCTACCAGCTGGTGCCACTGCTGATGGCCATGCGCCAGGAAACAGTCCGGCTGGCGATCTGCGACGACGTGGGCATCGGCAAGACCGTCGAGGCCGGGCTCATCGCCGCTGAACTGCGCGCGCAGGGCGAGGCAAAGGGACTCGCCGTGCTCTGCCCGCCCGCCCTCGCCGAGCAGTGGCAGGACGAGCTGCGCACCAAGTTCGGCATCAACGCCGAGCTCATCCTCGCCTCGACCGTCCCGCGCCTTGAGCGCGCCCTCGCCTACGGCGAGTCGCTGTTCAGCACGCACCAGACCGTAGTGATCTCCACCGACTTCATCAAGTCCCCTCGGCACCGCGACGACTTCATCGACCACTGCCCCGACTTCGTCATCGTCGACGAGGCACACACCTGCGTGCCCGCCGACGGGGCCGGCACCTCCTCCCGCTCGGCGCAGCTCCGCTACGAGCTGCTGACCCGCATCGCCAGGGACTCCAGCAGGCACCTGCTGCTTGTCACCGCCACCCCGCACTCGGGCAAGGAAGAATCGTTCCGCAACCTGATCGGCCTGCTCAACCCGGAACTGACCGGCGCCGACCTCACCTCCGACGCCGGCCGTACCCGGCTCGCCAGCTACTACGTGCAACGCCGCCGCCTCGACATCCGCCGCCAGTACCCAGACGAGGCAGGTGCGTTCCCCGGCGACCGGATCTTCGGCGACATCCCCTACACGCTCTCGCCCGGATACCGCGCGCTCCTCGACGACGCGATCGCCTACGCCAGCGAACGGGTCACCGTAGCTGGCACGGTCGGCCGCCGTGAGCAGCGGGTGGCCTGGTGGTCGGCGATCGCGCTGCTCCGCTCCCTGGTCTCCTCCCCGCGCGCCGCCGCCCAGACCCTGCTCACCCGCTCCCAGACCGCGGCCGCCGCCACCGCCGACGAGGCGGACGTCCTCGGCCGCCCGGTCACCGCCGACATGGCCGATGACAGCTTCGACGGCATCGACGCCTCGCCCGGCGCCGACGACGGCGGCGCGGCATCGACCGCGAGCACCGCCGCAGCCATGCCCCGCGACGCGCGCCTGGCCGCGCTCGCCGAGCGCGCCGCCGCCCTGGAGACCCCCGAGCAGGACAAGAAGCTCGCCCTGCTCGTCAAGACCGTCAAGCAGCTGCTCGCCGACGGCTACCACCCGATCGTCTTCTGCCGCTACATCCCCACCAGCGAGTACCTCGCCGGGCAGCTGGACGGCAAGCTCGGCCGGAAGGCCGTCGTCGCCTGCGTCAACGGCACGCTCTCCCCGGCCCAGCGGCTCGACCGCATCGAGCGGCTCGCCGAGGCAGCCGAGCAGGAAGACGGCACCCGCCGCGTCCTAGTCGCCACCGACTGCCTGTCAGAGGGCGTCAACCTCCAGCACCACTTCAACGCCGTCATCCACTACGACCTCGCCTGGAACCCCACCAGGCACGAGCAGCGCGAAGGGCGCGTCGACCGCTTCGGCCAGCGCTCAGCCGACGTTCGCGTTGTCACCATCTACGGCGGCGACAACGGCATCGACGGCAAGGTCCTCGAAGTCCTCATCCGCAAGCACCGCGAGATCCGCAAGCTCACCGGCATCTCCGTGCCCATCCCAGACGAAACCTCCAGCCAGGTCACCGACGCGATCATGGAATGGCTGCTCCTGCGGGGCCAGGCCAGCACCGACCAGCAGGCGCTCTTCGACCTCGACGAGGTCATCGGCAAGACCGGCGGGGAGCTGGATGTCCAGTGGCGCTCGATGGCCGACCGCGAGGACCGGTCCAGGTCCCGGTTCGCCCAGGGATCCATCCACCCCGACGAGGTCGCGGCCGAGACCGCCGTGATCCGCTCCGCCCTCGGCCCCGACGACGAGGTCCGCGCCTTCGCCAGAACAGCGCTGAGAGCCCTGAACGCCGACCTCACCACCGGGCCAGACGGCGACGGGTTCACCGTCACCGCCAGCACCCTCCCGCCCGGACTGCGGGACGCGATCGGCGCGCTGATCGGCGAGCGACGCCGCATCCCCTTCTCGGTCACCCCCGCCGTACCGCGCGGCGAGGCATCGCTGACCCGCACCGATCCGGTGGTTGGCGCGGTCGCCGCCTACGTCCTGGCGAACGCCCTCGACCGGCACGCGCCGGACGGCCTCAAACCCGCCCGCCGCTGCGGCGTTATCCGCACCAGCGCGGTCACGACCAGGACCACGCTTCTGCTCGTCCGCTACCGCTACCAGCTCACCCTCCCCGGCCGCTACGGCAACGCGGCACTCATCGCCGAGGACGCCCGTGTGCTCGGCTTCGAAGGCGCGCCGGCGAGAGCCCGCTGGCTCCCCGACGACGCGGCAACCGCCCTGCTCACCGCCACGCCAGACCAGAACACGCTCCCCGAATTCACCGGCAGCGCCATCACCACGATCCTCAACGGCCTCGGCGAGGTGCGGCCTGAGGTCAACCGCCGCGCCGGGGAGTTCGCCGCCGAACTCCGCGACGCCCACCGCCGCGTCCGCCGCACCGTCGACCAGGCAGTCCGCGGCCTGACCGTGACCCCGGCAGGCGACGGCGACATCCTCGGCGTCTACGTCTACCTGCCCGCCCAGACCCAGGGAGCCGGCCAGTAATGCCCGCCGCCACCACAACCCAGGTCACCGAGTCGATCCGCGTCGTCGGCGGCCTGCTCCCCGCCGACATGATCACCCGCATCATGACCGGCAAGGACGTCTCCGGCTCCACGCCGGCCGACTACCATGTCGTCGGCGTCCGCTCCGTCAAGGACGCCGCCGAACGGCACTGGGACTACCTCAAGGGCGCCTGGCGCGTGCTGCGCGACGCGATCGGCCACGGCAGCGACCCGCGCGGGCTCGCCACCGAGAACTGGCTGCTCCCGCTCTTCGACGAGCACGGCTACGGCCGCCTTACCCGCTTGCACGCCGGCATCGCCGCCGACGACGCCACCAAGGTCTTCCCGGTCAGCCACGCCTGGCAGCACTTGCCCATCCACCTCGTCCCCTGGGGCCAGAAGCTTGACGAGCGGCCCGCTGCCGGGGAGTTGCCCCCGCAGTCGATGCTGCAGGACTGCCTGAACCGGACCGCCGGTCACCTGTGGGGGATCATCTCGAACGGTTCCGTGCTCCGCCTGCTCCGCGACACCACCACGCTCACCGGAGCGGCGTACCTGGAGGTCGACCTCGCGGCCATGTTCGACGGGGAGGTGTTCGAAGACTTCGTCCTGCTCTACCGCCTCCTGCACGTCTCCCGCTTCGAGATCGCCGACGGCGCGCCCGTCTCAACCTGCCGGATGGAACGCTGGCGCACCGAGGCCATCGAGGCCGGCACCCGCGCTCTCGACCAGCTCCGCGACGGCGTCAAGGACGCAATCGTCGCGCTCGGCACCGGCTTCCTCAAGCACCCCGCCAACGCCGCCTTCCGCGAGGACTTCGACAAGGACCAGGCCAAGCGCGCCCTGCTCCGCCTCGTGTACCGCTTGCTCTTCTGGTTCGTCGCTGAAGACCGCGACGCCCTGCACGCACCCGGCACCGACGACAAGACCCGGCGCCGGTACGCGGCGTACTTCTCCGCCCGCCGTCTCCGTGACGTCTCCATGCGCGGAGTTGGCACCGCCCACGGCGACCTGTGGCGGGCAGTTCGCCTGATCCTCAGCGGCTTCGGCGCCGAAGGCGGCCTGCCGCACCTCGGTCTGCCGGGTCTGGGTGGCATCTACGACGACACCCCCACCGACGAAGTGCTCGCCGGCCTTGAGCTGTCCAACGAACAGCTGCTCACCGCGGTCAAGTCACTGTCCCGGGTCCGCGACAAGTCGACCAACCGCTGGCGGCGCATTGACTACCGCAACCTCGGCGCGGAAGAACTCGGCGCGATCTACGAGTCTCTCCTCGAACTCGTCCCCGACCGGGACGGCCAGTACACGTTCGTGCTCCGCGACGCGGCCGGCAACGACCGCAAGTCGACGGGCTCCTACTACACCCCTACGTCTCTCATTGACTGTCTGCTCGACTCAACGTTGGACCCGGTCCTCGACGACGCCACCAAGCAGGCCGAGATCGCCGCCACGGCAGCAGGGACGGACGTGCCGGCGGCGATCGCCGAGTCCCTGCTGTCCGTGACGGTCTGCGACCCGGCCTGCGGCTCTGGCCACTTCCTCGTCGCAGCGGCTAGACGCATCGCCAAGCGCGTCGCCGCCGTCCGCGAGCACAACCCAGAACCAACCCTGGAGTCACTCCGCACCGCACTCCGCGATGTCATCACCCGCTGCATCTACGGCGTCGACCTCAACCCGATGGCCGTCGAACTGGCGAAGGTCTCCCTCTGGCTAGAGGCCTTGGACCCGGGCAACCCGTTGTCGTTCCTAGATGCGCACATCAAGCACGGCAATGCCCTCATCGGGGCTACACCGAAGCTGATCGACGAGGGCATCCCCGACGCCGCGTTCAAGCCTGTCGAGGGCGACGACGAGAAGTGGGCGAGGTTCCTCGCCAAGACCAACGAGAAGCAGCGCACCGGCCAGGGCTCCCTGTTCAAGGTAGAGGACATCGCCGGATACACCAATACTCAGTTGGCCGACGATCTGCTCCGGATCACCACTGCCCCTGCAGGCTCGCTGCGAGACGTCCACCGCCTGGCCGTCGCCTACCAGGACTGGGCGAAGTCCGCGCAGCGACGGCGCCAGGTGGAGATCGCCAACGCCTGGTGCGCCGCGTTCATGTGGCACAAGTCCAAGGACGCGCCGCCCGCCATCACCTACGACCTCTTCCAGTCACTGAAGAAGGACGAGTCAACCTCGCTCGCGGCTGCTGTCACCGCTGAAGTCGATCGGCTCCGTGGCGAGTACGGCTTCTTCCATTGGCATCTGGAGTTCCCTGACATTTTCCGGGTACCTGCTGGTAGGGGAGTGTATGTCGATCCTGACACCGGCTGGGAAGGCGGATTCAGGGTCATTCTTGCCAATCCCCCCTGGGACACAGTCGAATTCAAGGAGAAGGATTATTTCAGTGTTGTAGACCCGTCGATAGCTATGCTGGCGGGAGCGGCCCGGAAAGCCGCTATCGAACACTGGGAAAAGAGAGATCCGGACGAAGCGAAGTATTATCATATAGCGCGCCGTAAAGTTAAATCCACATTCCTGTATGATAGTCGTTCTGGGATGTATCCTCTGTGTGCGAAAGGATTGACCGCTCCTGGCGTCAACTCATTGCAGACGGATATGCTATTCGCTGAACTGTTCGGCGCGCTCGTTGCGTCGGTTGGCCGTATCGGTTGCATCATCCCGACAGCGATCTCCACTGGTGCGGGCGGACAGCACCTGTTCGACGCATTCACCCGGCGCGGCAGAGTTGCATCGTTGTACGACTTCGAGAACCGCAGGGGACTATTCCCTGGTGTTGACTCTAGATCTAAGTTCTGCTTGCTTTCGCTGACCGGGAAGACGCTGAGGGAACCCGCGGCCCGGTTCGCGTTCTTCCTCCTTGACACCTCTGATCTCGATGACCCCATCCGGGTGTTTGCTCTCACCCCCGAAGATCTCGCGCTAATCAACCCAAACACCGGGACACTTCCCATCTTCCGTAGCCAAAAGGACGCAGTCCTCGCCGCCGTCATTTATCGGCGTGTGCCGGTGCTCTGGAACGAGAAGAAGCGAGACGGTAACCCATGGGGGATCAGGTTCAAGAACCTCTTCAACACCAGCGATGATTCCGATATCTATCGGACACGAGAGCAGCTAGAGGCCGCCGGTTGGCGGCTGAGCGGTAATGTCTTCACTTTGGGCGGAGAGCGGATGCTTCCGCTGTACGAAGGAAAGATGGTCGACTTCTTTAATCATCGCGCGGCCGACGTGATCAAGAGCGCGACGGCGGTCAACCGTAAGAATCAACCGCACTATCTCACGAGTGCTGAATTGCAAGACCCTGCTAGGTGTGCGTTGCCGTTGAACTGGATAGCTGAGAGCGGGGCAATCGCCACCATGCGGAACGGGAAAGAAACCAAAGTGGCCGGTGTTGCGGAGCGTCTTGCTGAGGTGAGATGGGAGCACAGCTGGCTATGCGGATGGTGTAATGTTACAGCCTCAACCAATGAGCGCACTTCGATTCCTGCGTTCCTGCCAATTGCGGCAACCGTAGAACCGTTCCCCCTGATGCTTCCCGCTGGATCGCCCACACTCGTCGCAGGTCTCATTGCTGCGCAGAGCTCTCTGGTCTTCGACTTCGTGAGTCGGCAAAAAATCGGCGGCACTCACATGCAGCACTTCATATGGGAGCAACTCCCCGTCCCCACGCCCGCGATGCTCGAACCGCATCTGCCTTTCATCGTCCCGCGCGTCCTCGAGCTCGTCTACACCGCGTACGACATGACCCCACTCGCCCGGGACCTGGGCGACGAGGGTGAGCCACTCTGCTGGGACGAGGACCGCCGCGCCCAGCTCCGCGCCGAGCTCGACGCGTTCTTCTTTCGCATGTACGGCATCGACAACCGGGATGACGTGGACTACATCCTGGAGACCTTCCAGACCGAGACCGGTGGCCTGAAGCACAATGAGATCAGAGACCACGGCGAGTACCGTACCAAACGCTTGGTCCTAGCCGAATACGACCGCATGGCTGCCGCCGATGCCGCAGGCGTTCCGTATAATTCCCCACTCGCGCTGCCGCCAGGTCAGGGTCCGCGTCACCCGGCGAGGGAGGCGCGAGCACCTGATCGGGAGTCGCTACCAGCGCCGCCGGTGTCCATTCACGGGGTGAGGGTGAGGTCGGTGTGACACGGCGTACGGGGTGCTTGAATCTGTAGTTGAGGTTGAGCATGATCGGGTTCGTGTCCGATGTGCCTGGTCCGTCTGCTGGTGCC
>Ga0116215_1000857_pt1 | contig 21841 bp, 18 predicted proteins | sample Sb_taG_7_FD_89698 | JGI IMG/M metagenome (GOLD analysis project Ga0116215, IMG submission 89698) | Peat soil microbial communities from Weissenstadt, Germany - Sb_50d_2_FS metaG | ecosystem: Environmental > Terrestrial > Soil > Wetlands > Peat | place: Germany: Weissenstadt | collected 2010-09-21
GAAGGCGCCCGTGAAGAAGGCGCCCGTGAAGAAGGCGCCCGTGAAGAAGGCGCCCGTGAAGAAGGCGCCCGTGAAGAAGGCGCCCGTGAAGAAGGCGCCCGTGAAGAAGGCGCCGCTCGGCGAGTACCGATCCAAGCGCGACTTCTCGCTCACGCCGGAGCCGAAGGGCGAAGAGACACCGGGTGGCAGGACCGGCCGACGTTTCGTGGTCCAGAGACACCGGGCTCGAAGGCTCCACTACGACTTCCGCTTGGAGGTCGATGGGGTGCTTGCGAGCTGGGCGATGCCGAAGGGGCCGTCACTCGACCCGTCGGTTCGCAGTCTGGCAGTGCACGTCGAGGACCACCCGATCGAATACCGCGACTTCGAAGGGGTGATCCCCGGCGGTCAGTACGGGGCGGGAGACGTCATCGTCTGGGACCGCGGTACGTGGGAGCTGCACAAGGTGGACGACCCCACCGACGCCATCGCAGAAGGTGAGGTCCACTTCGAGCTCGACGGCGAGAAGCTGAGCGGCCGCTTCGTGCTCGTGCGGACCCGGTCCGACCAGCGAGGTCAAGAGCAGTGGCTGATGCTCCACAAGAAGGACAACCACGCACAGCCGGGTTGGAGGACCGAGGACCACCCTCGATCGGTGAAGAGCGGGAGGACGAACGAAGAGGTGGCCGCCCATCCCGATGCGATGTGGCGGAGCCACCTGCCCGCCGAGAAGGCAGAGATCCGCGTCGAGCGTGAGCCCGAGAGGAAGCCGACCGAGCCGGTCACCGGTCCGACGAAGCCGGTCGCCGGTCCGACGGACGCGGAGATCACGGCTCTGGACTCCCTTGGGGACGACGGCGTGTGGGAGCTGCAGGGGCGGGAGCTGAAGCTGACCAACTTGAACAAGGTGCTCTTCCCCGCCCGCGAGGACGAGGGCCCGATGACGAAGCGGGACCTCGTCCGTTACTACGTCGAGATGGCTCCGACGATCGTGCCGTATCTCATCGACCGGCCGGTGAACATGCACCGTTTCCCGAACGGTGTCGACCGCTCAGGCTTCTGGCACAAGGCGGTCCCCACCCATGCACCGGACTGGCTCAGAAGATGGCGCTACGAGCTCGCTCGGCCCGGAGATACAGAGATCTACGCCGTGATCGACGGTGCGCCCGCGCTCGCTTGGATGGCGAACTTCGCCGCTGTCGAGCTTCACGCGTGGACATCTGAGGTCGAGGACGTCCGGCAGCCGACGTGGGCGCTCATCGACATCGACCCCGGGACCAAGACCAGCTTCGAGGACGTCGTCTTGCTCACCCAGATCTTCCGAGCGGGGCTCGATCACCTAGGGGTCTTCGGAATGCCGAAACTGACGGGAAGGCGAGGTGTCCATATCTGGATCCCGATCGTGCGCGGCTACAGCTTCGACGAGACGAGGACATGGGTGGAGAAGCTCTCTCGTGCCGTCGGGGCCACGGTTCCAGAGCTCGTGAGTTGGACCTGGGAGAAGAGCGCTCGAAAGGGTCTGGCGCGCCTCGACTTCACACAGAACGCAATCAACAAGACCCTCGCCGCTCCCTACAGCGTGAGGGCAGCGCCGGGGGCCCCGGTTTCGGTGCCTGTCGAGTGGGACGAGCTCGACAGCCCCGATCTTCGAAGTGACTCTTTCACTTTGCGAACGGTGCCTGCTCGCATCGCCGAGGTCGGTGACCCGTTCGAGCGTCTGCTTGGTCGCGCGCAGCGCCTTCCCGAGCTGTGACTCCTAACCTTTTCGAGGTGCGTAGAGGGTTCGCCGCGTCCGGAATCTGGTTCGTCGTGGCGATCGCGGCGACGGTCGCCCTGGTGGTCTCACCTGGCTCGGGCCACGCATCGGGCACCCAGGGTGTGAGCTCGGGTCTCCATCGCGAGGCGGTTCGCTCCGCCGGACAGAGCACGGTGCCGACCACACTCGCTCCGTCCACGACGGTCGCGACGACCACCACGACCTCTCCGCCGCCCAAGCCTCCCTACAAAGTCGACGACGGCGTGCTCAACCTCGTCGACCCGAGCCGGAGCACCCCCGCGAGAGGAGGCGTCCCTGCATCGTCGGGGCGGGTGCTCTTGACCGTGATCCGACGCCCGTCAGGCCTCACCGGGCCGCTTCCGTTAATCGTCTTCGCTCACGGATGGAACAGCGACCCCGGCGTCTACGAGGTGCTCTTGGACACCTGGGCGTCTGCCGGATATCTGGTGGCTGCGCCTACCTTCCCCGACTCGGCGGACACCCGTCCGGGCACTCCCGTCAGTGACTTCGCCGAGCAGGCCCTCGACATGTCCTTCGTCATCACCTCGCTCCTCGGGGGGGCAGAGGGGCCCGTGGACGCCTCGCGGATCGCGGTTGCAGGGCACTCCGACGGAGGGAGCGACGTGGACGTGTTGGCGCTCGACCCGCAGTTCGCGGACGCCCGGGTGAGTGCTTACCTATCGATGTCGGGTGACATCGACGTCGGGCTACCGGGCCCGTGGGACTCCACACGCGGCGCGTTCGAAGCCATCGTGGGCACAGACGACCAGTACAACGAGCAACCGCTCACGACCCAGGCCTTCGACACGGCGGCGATGCCGAAGGTCATGCTCACCGTCCAGGGAGGCGACCATATTTCGATGTACCTCGGGAGCTCCCCTTTGTCGGTCGCGCTTCGCCAGGAGACCCTTCGCTTCTTCGCCGCGGCACTGGGCCACGGGACGCCGACCTCGGCAGAGCTCGCGGCGGACGCCTCCCCGACCGGGGACCCGGCGATCACGATCACGGCGGGCCAGTAGGCGAGCTCCCGGGCGATGTCCACACCCTCCGAGCCGGTAGGGCTGGGATTTCATCTTCCGCTCGCGCCCAGAGCCCCGTGGTGTCACCCGGTCGTAACGGGCCGTTCACCTTGGAGCGGTTAGTCCACACGGCTGTGGAAACTTGGCATCGGTCCAGCATGGTCCGTGTCATCTACCAGCCTGGCCCGGGTTCTCTAATAGCTTCTCGGAGGTGGCAGGTGGTGGCTCGGCACCGGGGAGGGGCGAGCGGCGCTACCTCGAGAGCCTGCTCCCACGTCCCCGGCGGGTAGAGCTCTCCGGGGAGGTCGATCTGGGCGGCGGACGCGACGCAGTGTCCGTTCGCACCGTGACCGACCGCTCCATCCGCCGCGAGGGTTATCGCATCTCGATAGACGCCGATGGCAACTCCACGATCGCCGCCAGCGACGAGAGCGGGTTCTTCTACGGACGCGCCACGTTCGATCAACTCGTGCGCGTCCACGGCGCGGGTCACCTCCCTGTGGGGACCGTCGAGGACTGGCCGGACTTGGCCGTTCGCGGGGTGATGCTGGACGTGTCGAGGACGAAGGTGCCGACATTGGAGACCCTCTTTGGCATCGTCGACAGGCTGGCGTCGTGGAAGGTGAACCATCTCGAGCTCTACATGGAGCACACCTTTTCCTACGCTGCGCACGGCGACGTCTGGGCCGGCGCGGATCCGTACACCGCTCGGGACATGGAGGAGCTCGGTGCGTACTGCTCGGCACGCCACGTCGAGCTGGTCCCCAACCAGAACACGCTCGGGCACATGGAACGCTGGTTGTGCCACGAGCGCTACTCGGCACTCGGGATAGCCAAAGGCGTGGTGAAAGGGCCCCTCGGGATGCCTTTCCCAGCGTCGACGCTCGACCCCACGAATCCGCGGTCGCTCGACCTCGTCCGCGAGCTCCTCGGAGAGCTCGGCGCTTCGGTGCCCTCCGGACGCTTCCACGTCGGTCTCGACGAGCCTTGGGAGCTGCCGGCGGCGAGGCACCTCGAATGGGGGAGCTGGGTGAGACGTCTGCGGTCGGCCCCCGAGCTCGAAGGGCGCGAGATGCTCGTGTGGGGCGACTTCCTCGCTGCGCACCCGGAGCTCCTCTCGGCGCTGCCGGATGGGTTGACCGTGTGCGAGTGGGGATATGAGGCCGACCATCCCTTTGCGTCTCGAAGTGAGGCGCTGTCGGGCGCAGGGGTGGGTCACTGGCTCTGTCCGGGTACGTCGAGCTGGCTCTCGATCCTCGGACGTGTGTCCAACGCGATCGACAACTGCCGCGCAGCAGCTGCGGCCGCGTCGTCGTCGGGAGGTGACGCGAAGGGCATGCTCGTGGCCGATTGGGGCGACTTCGGACATCTCCAGTACCTCCCCGTATCCGAGCCCGGGATGGCAGCGGTAGCAGCCCTCTCGTGGTGCGAGAGCTCCAACAGGCACTTGAACCCGGTCTCGGTCGCGGCGCTCCTCGACCTTCATTGCTTCGACGACCCCGAGGGGCATCTCGGAGCGGCACTCGTCGCGCTCGGCGACGCGCACACGCTCTTGCCCTGCCAGTTCCCGAACGTATCGACGTTGGTGCTCAACCTTTACTTCCCGCAGCTCCCGGTCGGCTCAGGGCTCACCTCCGACATCGAGGTGTCCCACCTCGATTTGGTGGAGTCGGCGATCGACGATGCGGTCACGAAGCTCGGCAGAGCGCGCCCGGCGACCGAGCACGGGCGCACGGCGGTTGCCGAGCTCTCCAACTCGGCGCGCCTCGCGCGAGTGGCGTGTCGAGACGCAAGAGAGCGGCTTCGAGCCGGAGCCGGCGGGCGTCTCGAAGACGTGGCACCTCGAGCTCGTGCCTGGCTCGCATCCGAGCTGGCAGATGTGATCGCCGAGCACCGCGACCTGTGGTCGAAGCGAAACCGCCGAGGTGGGCTGGAGGAGTCCTGCGAGTGGCTGGAGCACCTGCGCCGTTGCTACCTGGCGGGTGCCACCGAGCCGGACTGGGCCAGCCCCCTCGTAGAGAGGATCCGCCGCAGCGAAGAGGGCAACCGGTGAACCGGGCGGCGAAGGAACCGGCGAAGCCACCGACCGTCTTGCACCTGGCCCCTCACCCTGACGACGAGCTGGCTGGTTGCCCTGCGACGTTGATGGCGCTCCGCGACGCTGGCTGGAGGGTGGTCAACCTCGTCTGCAGCCTCGGCGCAGCTCAGGACCAGAGGTCTCGAAGAGGAGAAGAGGCCCGCGAAGCAAGCAGGAGAGCGGGATTCGAGTTGAGGATCTCGGAGGCACCTCTTCGGGAGCATGACGTCCTCGAGGTCGTCTCGGATGCGATCGAGGGCGATGCACCTCGAATCCTCGTCGCTCCGAGTCCCCACGACGCTCATCCGTCCCACGAGCTCGTCGGCCGATCGGCGATCGCGGCGTGCGAGGGTCTGGAGCGATCGGGCGGGACGGTTCCGGTGGTTTGGCTCTGGGGGTTATGGGCCGACCTGGCGTTCCCGACTCTGGCCGTGGCCTTCGGCGAGGATCGCATGCGCGAAGTGCTCGAGTGCTTCGACGCCTACACCGGGGAGCTTCTTCGAAACGACTACCGCAGGTTCGTCCGGGGACGTTCCGAGGTGAACGCCTCTCTCGGCCCCGAGCGAGTCTTCGGCTACGGAAGCAACGCACCTGCATTCCCGGCGTTGCAGTTCGTAGAGCTCATTTGCGAGCTCTCTCTCGTGGGGGGTGACTGGAGGCTCGGCTCGGCGCGATGGCTGGACCTAGCGGAACCGCTCGGCAAACCGGGGTCTTCTCCCCCCGACTCGCCTTCCTATTCCCCCGACTCGCCTTCCATGACGGAGTGGCTCCACAGCCCGAGCCTTTCCTCGCTGTACGGCCGCCACAAATAGAAGGTGCGCCTGGCAGAGCCAGAAGGCGGCGCGTCGCATCCAGAGGTCCTACTCTGAGGTGATGGCCGAAAAATCGAAACCGACCGGCGAGACGAAGAAGCCGGGAAGGACCTTGAAGGAGAAGCGGCAGGCGAAGCACGCCAAACAGGCTGCTCAGAAGCAGGCGAGAAAGAGCTGGGAGACGAAGTGAGCGTGCGCCGCCGAGCCGGCGGACAGACCGGCGGCCGGCAGGCGCCACCCCAGAGCGAAGCAACGAACTGACAGCCACAGGAGGCATCGATGGGCGGTGAGATAGTTCTGCGCGGCGGGACCCTCGTGGACGGTACCGGAGCCCCCGGACGCAAGGCCGACGTTCTGGTCGAGGGCGGGCGCATCACCGACATCGGCGACTCGCTCAAGGGGGAGCGAGAGCTCGACGCCTCCGGACAAGTCGTGGCCCCGGGATTCGTCGACATCCACACGCACTACGACGCTCAGGTCTTCTTCGACCCATGGCTCACGCCGTCGTCGTTCCACGGCGTCACGTCGGTGGTCGCCGGCAACTGCGGGTTCTCGATCGCACCCATTCACCGCGACTTCGTGCCCCTCATGGCGCGCACCCTTCAGCACGTGGAGGACATGAGCTTCGACACATTGTCGGTGGGCGTGCCCTGGGACGAGTTCGAGACCTTCCCCGAGTACCTCGACGCCGTGGAGCGCCGGGGGGCCGCGCTGAACTACGGCTGCTACGTCGGGCACACCGCAGTACGGCTGTACGTGATGGGAGAGGACGCTTACGAGCGTCCCGCCACAGACGATGAGATGCTTCGTATGCAGGAGGTGATCGCCGAGGCGATGGCAGCAGGTGCAATGGGATTCGCCTCGAGCTTCTCGCCGACCCACAACGGCGACAAGGGGCGTCCGGTGCCGTCGCGTGTGGCGGATATCGGGGAGTTGCGCCGCCTGCTCGAGCCGCTGCAGCAGGCGAACAAGGGAGTGGTGGCACTCCTGCCTGGTGGGGTCATCTCGAATCGAGACGTGATCGACCTCGCCCGCGAGGTGCAACGCCCGATCACCTGGACCGCTCTTCTCACGGTGAAGGGCTACCCGTACCACGAGAAGGTGATCAAGCAGAACGACGCGGCGCGTGAAGAGGGTGCAGAAGTCTGGCCCCAGGTGTCGTGCCGCCCGCTCGTCTTCCAGATGAACCTGGCAGAGCCGTTCACCTTGAACATGCGGCCGAGTTTCGCCAAGTTGATGGACACGAGCCACGAGGAGCGCTCGGCGGCGTATCGCGACCCGTCGTGGCGAGACAGCGCTTGGCAGGAGCTGTCTGGAGCCCAAGGAGGGCTGCCGTTCAACTGGGCTGCTGTGTCGGTTGCCGAATCACTTACGCACCCCGAGCTCGAGGGTCGCCAGGTCGTGGAGCTCGCGACCGAGCGCAACTGCACCGCGCTCGATGTCGTCTTGGACATCTCGTTAGAAGACGACCTGTTTTCGCGCTTCTGGTCGGTCGTGGCCAACGACGACCCGGACGGGATTGCCTGGCTGCTACCACGGGACAACGTGCTGCTCGGGCTTGCCGACTCCGGAGCTCACGTCTCGCAGCTGTGCGACGCGTGCTTCGCCACGGACCTGCTCGGGCCTTGGGTGCGCGACCGCAAGGTCATGTCGCTCGAGCGAGCGATACACAAGCTCACCGGTGAGCCCGCCGCCGTCTACGGCCTTTCCGACCGCGGCACCATCGAGATCGGGAAGGCTGCTGACATATCCGTCTTCGATCCCGAGACCGTTGCCCCCGGACCGCTGCGACGGGTGTTCGATTTCCCCGCAGACGGAGAGCGACTCACCGCCGACGCCCCAGTTGGGATGACCCATGTGCTCGTGAACGGAGTCCCCATCCGCGAAGACGGCGAGGCGTCGAAGACGGGGCTCGACTCACGGCCGGGAGTCCTCCTGCGCAGCTGACTCGAGCTCGCAGCTGGCTCGAGCTCGCAGCCGACTCGAGCCGAGGGCGGCTTCGCCCCGATATCGTCGAATCGATGGAGCTGCAGGTCCGGACCATCGACGCCTCGGAGGTCGCTGAGTGGCTCGCCGCGAAGGACCTCGGGTTCCTGAGAGCGCAGGTCGAGGATTACGAGGAGCTGGCTCTCCACGTCCGAGAAGCGATGGACCTCGACCGCACGTGGGCGGCGTTGGACTCGGGGCGCGTCGTCGGCACGCTTCGTTCGTTCGAGACTCGGCTCACCGTTCCCGGGCCCGCAGAGGTGACCGCCGCAGCGCTCACGAACGTCACCGTGTCCCCGACCCACCGGCGGCGCGGGCTTCTCACGAAGATGCTCGCGGGCGACCTCACCGCGAGCATGGAGCGCGGGGAGCCGCTCGGGATCCTGATCGCTTCTGAGTTCCCGATCTACGGGCGCTTCGGTTACGGGGCTGCTGTCGAGTCTGCGACTTACACGGTCGACACCCTGGGCACCCGTTTCGGAACACGCAGCTCCGGGAGCGTCGAATTGGTCGACCTCGCAGTCCTTCGAAAAGAGGCACCGGGACTCTACGACGCATACCGAGCACGCCAACCCGGAGCTATCGAGCGCGACGAGAAACGCTGGGACCGAGATCTCCACCAGGTTGCGTGGCCGGGGGACGAGCCACCCATGGGGTACAGCGCGCTCTATCGAGCGGAGTCAGGTGAGATCGAGGGGTATCTCCGCTACCGCGCGGAGCCGAAGTGGGACGACATGCGCCGACAGGGCCAGCTCGTGGTCGAGGAGATGCTGGCTGTCACCCCGGCCGCCTATCACGGTCTGTGGAGGTATCTCTGCGAGGTCGACCTGGTGGCGACGGTGAGGGCCACGGACCGCAGCGTCGACGAACCCCTCGTCTGGTTGCTGGAGGACGGAAGGGCCATGCGCCAGACCTCGCGGTTCGACTTTCTCTGGGTCCGGGTGCTCGACGTGTGCGCCGCGCTGAGCTCGCGCCGGTACATGGTCGACGGTGGGGTTGTGATCGAGGTGGAGGACGAGCTCGGTTTCGCCCGAGGCCGCTACGTGCTGGAGGGGGGACCGCAAGGTGCGCTCTGCACCCGCACGAACGAGCCCGCCGAGTTGGCGCTCTCGGTCGGCGAGCTCGGGTCCGTCTACCTGGGCGGGGTGACCCTTCGCTCCCTTGCGGCCGCGGGCAGGGTGGAGGAGCGAGAGCCGGGAGCGCTGGCGAGAGCCGACCTCATGTTCCGCTCGGCGACGACCCCTTGGTGCTCGACCTGGTTCTGAGCAGGGGCGTTGGCCTGTCTGCTCGGTGTCTGTCCGGGTCAGTCCGAGTTACCCACTGCGGCGGACTCAGCTGCGGCCTTCAGGTGGTCCAGGGTCTGTTCCATCCCAGCACGGTTGTGCGAGGCGCGGTCGGCTACTCCGCTCACAGGTCCGCCGAGAGCCTTCGCGATCGGGCCTCTCTGGTCGATCCAGGTCTCGGTGACACGACACCCTGCCGTCGTTGGCTCGAATTCGTAGCGCCACTCCGAGATCTTGAGCCCGGCCGCCTTCACCCTGAAGCTGAAGATACGGCCGGGCTCTGCGTCGACGACCTTTGCGACGGTCTTCCAACTCCTCTTGCCGTTGCTGTTGGAACCCTGGAAGGTCGACCCGGGTTGTGGTCCTGTCGCGTTGCGCAACCACTTGCCTCCGTCGTTCTCCGGGGACCACTCACCCATTCTCGTTATGTCGGAGACCATCGCCCACACCTGGTCCGGGCTTGCAGTGATCTCTCGCGAAATGCTCACCTGTTCGGCCATGGGCGAAGGGTAGTGCCTGGCTCCGCCTAGCTGATCCTTCGGGGCCTCGAGTCCTACGCACTGGACGCCGCCTCGGCGTCGGGCTCCGGGGGAGATTCCTAGCTCGCTCCGTCCTGGTCGTACGGGCGCTCCGACACCGGGCCGGTCTCGAGGAGGCGTACTCGTGGGCTGCCCGAGGGCACGAGCCGCGGCTTACTCGCCGCTGCCTGGAGATCGCAGACGTGCCTCCGGGTGGCGGACCAGCCTGCAAAGCCGGAAACGGCCTCCTCGGACCAACCACAAGTGCAGATCGCGATCCAGCCCCGCCTGCGTCGCCTGACGTCTGTCTGGTGGGGCATGCCGCGATCGAGGCTCGCCATCACGTTCTTGATGCCCGGCCGGTCCGAAACTCACACCTACGGCTCAGGCCCCTGAGGGAGGTCCGGCCAGGCGAACGCCCCGGCGGGTCAGTCCTCGGCGCCGCTCCCTGCGGCCACGAGCTCCGCCGGCACGGCTGAAGCGTCGCCGGCGTGCACCGCTCGGGGCTCCTCGCCGATGCCCCGAAGGATGTAGGCATCCGGGTCGAAGTGTCTCGTGCGCTTGCGGAACTCCCATGTGAAGCCGGGCCAGAGGGTGGTGTTGCGGCCCTTCGGGTCCAGGTACCAGCTGCGGCAGCCGCCGGTGTTCCAGACGGTGTCGTCGAGGCGGCTCACCAGCTCCTCGTTGAAGCGAGCTTGCGCGTCGGGGCGCACCTCGAACGTCGCGAGATCCCGCGATCGCATGTAAGCGAGGCAGTCGAGCACGTACGCGATCTGCGACTCGATCATGAAGACCATCGACGTGTGCCCGAGTCCGGTGTTGGGTCCGGTCACGAGGAAGAGGTTCGGGAACCCGGCGACGGTCGTCCCCTTGTACCCCTGCATGCCCTCGTCGGCCCAGGTCTCTTCGAGGCTCGTGCCGTTGCGACCGAAGATGTGCGACGCGGCGGGGAAGTCGGTCACGTGGAAGCCCGTTCCGAAGATGATGGCGTCGACCTCGTGCTCGCTCCCGTCAGCCCCGATCACCGATCTCGGGCGGATCTCCCTCACGGCTTCGGTGACGACCTTCACGTTGTCGTTCTCGAGGGACGGGTAGTAGTCGCTCGCGATGAGGATGCGCTTGCAGCCCATGGTGTAGCTCGGAGTGAGCTTTGCGCGAAGCGCAGGGTCCTTCACCTGACGCCGCATGTGGGCGATGGAGGCACGCTGCGCGAGGCGCATGAGGCCGCGTCGGCGCGTGAAGCCCAGGACGTAGCTCTCGCGACCCCAGTAGATCGCCGCACGCGCGAGGCGCTGGACCAACGGCACGTTCCGGAACAGCCACCTCTCGCCACGCCCGAAGGCCCTGTCACGTCGCGGCAGGACCCAGGGCGGGGTCCTCTGGAAGAGCACGAGCTCCGACACGAGCGGCTGGATCTGCGGCACGAACTGGATCGAGGATGCGCCGGTACCGACGACGGCCACTCGCTTGCCCCGAAGATCGTACGAATGGTCCCAGGTTGCGGAGTGGAATGTCGTGCCGGAGAAGCTCTCGATGCCGGGAAGCGCCGGCACAAGGGGCTCGCTCAACCCGCCGCCCGCCGCGACCACCACGTCCGACGTGTGAACGCCCGACGTCGTCTCTATCTCCCAACGGCCTTCGGACTCGTCGAAACGCATCGCCGTCACGGGCGTGTCGAACCGGATGTGAGGGATCACGCCGGCCATCTCGGCGCAGCGCCGTAGGTAGGCCCATATCTCCGGCTGGGGTGAGAAGGAGCGGCTCCAATCGGGGTTGAGGGCGAAGGAGAAGGAGTACAGGTGGGAAGGGACGTCGCAGGCACAGCCCGGGTACGTGTTGTCGTGCCAAGTGCCTCCGACGTCGCCCGATCGCTCGAACACGACGAAGTCGTCGATACCCTCCTTCTTCAGTCGGATCGCCATGCCGAGCCCGGCGAAGCCGCTACCGACGATCGCAACTCGGTGGTGCTCGGTCACCTGGTCTCCTCTTGTTTGTCTTGCTTCTCCGGGCCCTCTTGGTCCCAGACTCCCATGATCTTCCACAGGGCGCGCGCCGGACCAGCGGTGAGCCCGAGCTCGGTGCAGAGCTTGCGCGGCTTTGCCACCGAGTCACGCAGCAGCTGTCGTCCCGGCTCTGACCGAACGGCGGCGATCAGCTCTCGGCGCGGGACCCCGTAGGCGCGGCGCAGGCTGTTGGGGGGATAGCACATCAGCCGGCCCATCGTGCCGAACAGCAGGGGAGCGGTGATCCCCAGAATCTGCCGGCGGACGTATCCGAGGCGCGGGACCGTGCGCTTCAGGTACTGGCGGGCGAAGGAGATGTGACGAGCCTCCTCGGTCACGTGGATGCGCATTATCCGTTCGATCACCGGGTGCGATTCCCCTGATCGCAATTGGCGGCGCTGAAGGAAATCGACCGGGTCCTCTCCTCCGAGCACGAAGAGGAAGAAGAGCGGAGGGAACACGCGGCTCAACCACACGACGCTGCGCGAGGCGACCTTCATCCTGCGCGGCATGCCCGTCACGTCGAGGCCACTTCGGTCGATGACCTCCTGGAACATCATCGTGTGCTGAGACTCTTCTGTGACCTCGTGATGGATGTAGCGGAACTCCGGCCTGCGGTTGGGCAGCCAGAAGGCGTACTCGAGAAGTCCACGCTGAAGGACGTTCTCGAACTCCCACCCGATTCGCATGGCCGACGCGACGCGGTGCAGCGCGACCCGTGAGCGAACCTCTGCGGGTTGCGACCGGTACCACTCGGTCTGGGCGAGCGGGTCGAAGGACCAGAGCGAGAACCTGGAATCCTCGGGGCTGATCTGCATGTCGGGTGCGTCCCAGTCGACGTCCTCGTAGGCGTCGAAGTGCTTGTCCACCGACTGGCGACTCAGGCGAGCGACTGTCGCGCTGAATACCGACTGTTCGTCAAGGGTCGTGGTCATATGACGCTCCTCTCTGTTGTCTGTTGAGCCTCTGGGGTCTCCTCGTCGGAGTTGCCGACGTCGGTGAGGGGCTTCGACTCGGTCAAGTGCCCGGGGCGAGTGGCGTGCCCGGCGTGCGCCCTTCGCCTCTGGCGCGCAGCCTCGTGGAGCAGGGCAGCGATCTGTTCGGGAACTTCGATCGGGAGCATGTGACCTGCATGGGGGATCTCGACGAGACGCGAGCCCGGCACGATCCCGGCGATCCTGCGCGAGTGTCGTGCAGGAAGCAGATTGTCGCGCTCGCCGGCAACCACCGTGACCGGGACGTCGACCTTCGCGAGGCCTTCGGTGAGGTCCATCGTGTTCATCGACTCCAGGAAGCCTGCGCGCACATGTGGGGGAGTGGCGGCGAACATCTCGCAGACCGTCTCGAGGTGTGAACGGCATGTCTCTCGACCGAATGTTCGTCGCACGAGGAACGGGCCGACCGATCGCATGCGCATCGCGCTGTCGAGGTGCCGGTGGGCGATGATCCGTGGTCCAAGGCGGTCGACGAGCTGACCCCTCGAGACACCCACACATGCGGTCGCCACCAGCACGATCGCTCCGACTCGCTCGCTCACGGCTTGCGGATTCGAGCTCGCCAGCGCCTGTGCCGTCATCCCGCCCATCGAGTGTCCTGCCAGCACGGCTTCGCTCGCGTCGACGTGGTCGAGCACCGCACGCATGTCGTCGGCGAGGGCCTCCAAGGTGAGCCCCGACGACCCGATGGTCGAGCTGCCGTGGCCCCGGTGGTCGTAGCAAACGACGTCGTGTCCGCCGTCCACCAGGCGGCGGGCGACGGGCGCCCATACTCGCCGGTCGTTGGTCCAGCCGTGCGCCAGCACGAAGGTCGCAGGAGCCGCGTCGTCCTTTGCCGGGCGGCGCTCTGCGCGTGCGACCACGACTGACAGCTCGGCACCGTCGGCAGAGCGGACGCGAAGCTCCTCTGCGCCGTGAATGTGAGCGATCTCCTCAGTCGCCAGATGGGATCTTTCCCATCGCGCGAGCGCCGACTTGGCCGCCACGAAGGCTCCAGCCGCTCCCACTGCTGCGGCGCCGGCGATGTGTCGCGAGCCGAACCGCGGGCTCATCTTGTTCCCCAGCTCAGCCCGCGCGCAGAGACGCTCGCGAACGTGTCGGCGACTCGGCTCGGGACCACTCCACGCACCACCCAACCGGCCCATGCTTCGGCGCCCACCGGAACCACCGGGCGGTCGCGCTCGATTGCGCTCACGATCGCCTCGCCGACGATTCGGGGAGGGTGGCCGTGCCTTGCGAAGAGCTCGCGTACTCGCCGGACGGCGTCAGTTCCCGCCTGCTCGCCGCGAAAGCGGGTGTGCTCGATGATCGGGGTCGCAATTACTCCGGGGCAGACCGCGCTCACCCCCACACCTTTCGGACGCCAGTCGGCCCGGAGGCTTCTCGACAGTGCGAGCACGGCCGCCTTGGTCGTGCCGTACGCCGGTTCGTTCGGTGTGTGCACGTAGCCGAGCCCGGAGGACACGTTGACCACATGCCCACTTCCGCGCTCCACCATGCTGCTGCCGAAGGCGTAGCTGCAGTGGATGACACCCATGAGGTTGACACCAAGGATCCAGTCCCAGTCCTCGAGGGAGGTGTCGCAGAACGGTCCCGACATGCCCACCCCGGCGTTGTTGACGAGGACGTCGAGGACACCGTGCTCGGAGTGGACCGAGTCGGCGAGCTCGCGCACGGCCCGCCGGTCTGCCACGTCGACCTCGTAGGCGATGCCCCCGCAGTCCTCCGCGGCCCTCTTTGCCGAAGCCGCGTCGAGATCTGCCGCCAGGACCCTGGCGCCTCGCGCGGAGAGGGCCAGTGCGGTGGCGAGCCCTATGCCGCTGCCGGCGCCCGTGACCAGGCAGAGGGAACCGCCGAGCTCCACCCGCCCCCGTCGCCGGTCGCGCGCTGTTCGTCTCTTGCGAGTCGGATTGCCGCCCATCTGCGTCCCAACCTTGGTGACCTTCGCCACCTTCGTGCCGCCACTGCCATTGAAGATAGTGCCATTGTGCGATGTAAGTGTCAAGTCCACTGGTACAGTTGTTGATGTGACAATCGAGGGGATCCAGGAATACAGGATCGACGACCTGGCCCGCCTGGCGGGGACGACCGTGCGCAACGTTCGTGCCTACCAGGACCGGGGGCTCCTTCCCCCGTCCAGGCGAGAGGGCAGGGTCGCGTTCTACTCCGATGCCCACCTCGCCCGGCTGAGGGTGATCTCAGAGCTGCTGGATCGGGGTTACACCCTGGCCAACATCCGGGAGCTGATCGGGGCCTGGGAGTCGGGCCAGAACGTCGGCGATCTCCTGGGCCTGGAGGCTGCACTCACCGCCCCGTGGTCGGACGAGACCCCGACGAAGATCTCGGTTGGGGATCTGACGGCTCTCTACGGCGACGAGGTCCCCGACGCAGAGGCGATCGAACTGGCCCTCGACCTCGGGATCATCGCGGCTCAAGGCGACGAGCTCGTCGTCCGGAAGCCCAGGCTCCTCCACGTGGGAGCCCAGCTCGTCGCCGCGGGCATCCCGCTGAAGTCGGCGCTCGCTCTCGCCGGGCGACTTCGCGAGGACATGGACCGCGTCGCCGCCAGCTTCGTCGACCTCGTGGCGACCAACGTGTTCGATCCCTTCGGCGACCACATCCCTGCCGAGGAGATACCGCGCCTGACCGAGATCATCCGCCGACTGCGCCCGCTGGCAAGTGAGGCGGTGGACGCCGAGCTTGCCGACGCGATGGGCCGGCACGTGCAGACCCAGCTCCGCGAGCGCCTCGACAGGATGCTCGCCGACGTCAAGAGGGCTCAAACCGAGGCCTCGTGATGTCCTGGTGAAACGGCCGAGAGGGGCGTGAGCCGCAGGGCACGTAGCTCCCGCGCGGTGCCGGTGTTGGTCGAAGCGGGCGCTCGCCGCGTGTTCGCCTGCGCGTCGGACTGGCCAGGATGGTGCCGCTCGGGCAAGGACGAGAAGCTGGCTCTCGAGAATCTCGCCGGATATGCACGTCGCTACGCCGCAGTGGCGAAGGAAGCGGGCCTTCGATTTCCTCCCGGCGACGCAGATGAGGTCGTCCTCGAAGTGGTCGAGCGCCTCCCCGGGGGCCCCACGACCGACTTCGGCGCTCCGCAGTCGGTGGCCGATTCCGATCGGCGACGGCTCACGCCGAAGCAGTCGCAGGCAAATGAAGCGCTCGTTCGGGCGGCGTGGACCCTGCTCGACGGCGTGGTGGCAAACGCCCCGGCATCCCTCAGAAAAGGGCCACGCGGTGGGGGACGAGACCGCGACGCGATCTTCGCTCATGTCCTGAGCGCAGAGGTGATGTACGCGCGCAAGCTGGGTATCCGGGTTCCCGAGCCGGATCCTTCGGACCGCAAGGCGGTGTCGTCGTTCCGTGACTCGGTAGTCGCTGTGTTGGCGTCTACGCGCGCCCCGGCTCCGCTCGTAGAGAAGGGCTGGCCCGTCGCCTACGCAGCCCGCCGAATCGCGTGGCACGTCCTGGATCACGCCTGGGAGATCGAGGACCGGTCCACGTAGGGCCGGACTAGGTTCTGCGTGGAGGTGGGGAGAAGGATGAGCAGGTCATGAGCCGAGTGGTGAGCCAGTCGACGAGCCGAGTGAGGAGCCAGTCGACGAGCCGTCCGCCAAGGAGGAGGGCTGCGACCCTCGCCTTCGCCGGCTTCGCCACGTTGGCGGGTTCGCTTCTTGCGGCCTGTTCGAGTTCGCCTGCCTCGACTGTTCTGCCGTCGGTTCCTGTTCAACAGAGCGCACACGGAGTTCCGTCCTTCTACACGCCTCCGAACCCGCTCCCGGCAGGGTCCCCGGGGAGCCTCATCCGCGCGGAGCGCGTCACCGGGGCGCCGCTCGTGCCAAGTGGCGCGACGGTGTGGCGGATCCTCTATCACTCACAGTCGATCTACGGAGCGGACATCGCGGTCTCGGGCTATGTGGTCGTCCCGCCCGGGCGCCCGCCGGCGGGGGGATTCCCCGTGATCAGCTGGGCGCACGGCACCACAGGTTTCAACGACGTCTGCGCTCCCTCGCTCTTCAACGATCTCGCGAGTGCGGGCGGACCATCCTTCGACACCGGGCCGGTGTCCGCCTACCTGGCAGCAGGCTTCGAGATCGCAGCCACCGATTACGAGGGGCTAGGCACGCCGGGGCCGCACCCCTATCTGCTGGGTGAGAGCGAGGGTCGCGGAGTGCTCGACGCCGCGCGAGCAGCGCAGCACCTCCCGGGCTCGCAAGCGAGTTCGACCGTCCTCATATACGGGCACTCGCAGGGCGGACAGTCTGCGCTGTTCGCCGGAGAGCTCGCGCCCACCTACGCACCGGACCTCCACGTCATCGGGGTGGTCGCTGCGGCTCCGGCCACGAATCTCTCGTCGATCGTCCAGAACTCGATCTCGACCTCGTACAGCTCGAGCATCTTGCTCTTCACGGTGCCCGCGCTCCTCACCTGGAGCGAGACGTACCACGACCTGCCGGCGAGCGACGCATTCACGTCATCGGGAGCCAACCTCGGACGTTCCCTGGTCGACACTGGATGTCTCACCCAGCTGCTGTCTGCGATGACCTCGCGTCACGCCACACCTGACGACTTCTTCGCGCCAGGCGTGGACTCGAACAGTGTCGTTGCATCGCACGCGAAGTTGAACGACCCAGGCCGCACGCGCACCGTCGCTCCCATGCTGGTAGTGCAAGGCACCGCCGACACGACCGTCCCCGCGTTCCTAACGGACATGTACGTCCAGAACATGGCGTGTCCGATCGGCGACACCATCGACTACCTCCACGTCAACGGGGCCACCCACTCAACCGTGCTCACCGATGCACAGGCCCCGGTCCTCGCCTGGATGCTGGCGCGCGTCGCCCGCATGCCCGCTCCGTCCACCTGCGCGGTTCCCGGTGACGTGTCCCCCTACCTGCCGGCCCACCGGTGAGCCGGCCTGTCTTCCGACTATGAGCGGCGGTGCTTCGGCCGCACAGGCCAGGGAGCTCGTCGAGAGGTATCTCGATCGCATAGTCGCTCACGACTGGGACGCGATGTCGGAATGTCTGGCGGACGACGTGGTGAGGACGGGACCCTTCGGCGACACATATTCGGGAAAGCGCGACTACGTCGAGTTCCTGTCGGGCCTCATGCCGTCGTTGGAGGGCTATTCGATGCGCGTCGACAGGATTGTCGCCGACGGTGCCTTCGCCGTCGCAGAGCTGAGCGAGACGGTGGAGCTGGGGGGCGTGCCCGTCGAGACGCCCGAAGCTCTCGTGTTCGACATGGACGACGACGGTCGCATCGCCCGCATATCGATCTACATCCGGCGACTCGGCTCGACCGACTGATCGCCGGGTCGTCGGCCGGGTATGGCCGCTTCATTGGCCGGGAACTTGAACCGTCTTCCCGCTCTCCCAGCGACGCAGCACCAGGTAGCTCCCCTTGAGCGCTCCGTGGTCCCAATTGCCGAATCCCATCGTGGTGCCCTCCAGTCCGCTCGCTGCAGGCAAGCGCTTGACCCGCTCGAGGGCGTCCCTCACACCGTCGCGCGTGAGGTGCGCCGTCCTCGCAAGTGCCTCGCCGAGCAACCGTCCGATGTCGTAAGCAGCAACTCCGACGGGCCCGGCGGCAGATCGCGCCGAGCGGCCGGCCAACGCGGCGCGCGCCGAGTTCTCGTCCGACACCGTGTCGACGTAGACCCAACCCTCCCAGTCGGCTCTCCAATCACGACGGGCGTAGCCGAACATGAGCGCGGAGTTCGCGACCACCGGGACCTTCCAACCTTCCTTGGCGACGGCCACGGCCAGAGGACGTGCTGCCACACCGAGCCCGAAGTAGGCGAGCGCATCGGGTTCACCGCGTCTGATGCGAACCACCTCGGTGGAAAGGTCGACGGCTAGGGGGGAGACCGCTGTGCTCGCCACGATCTCGATCCCCTCCGTCGCGCAAGCGTCTGCGAACGAGTCGAAGTACCCGCGCCCGACCGGGGAGTGGTCGTGGGCGACCCCCACGCTTCGATGTCCTCGGCTCGAGAGATGTCGGGCTATGACGGCAGGCTCTTCGGCGAGCGAGCCAACTTGGTAGTGGAACATGTGGCGGCCGCGCGTCTGTTCTCCGCCTGTGTAGTTGATGCAGGGCATCTTCGCCTCGTCGGCCATCGGGCCCACGATGAGACCGTTGTCACTGATGCTCGGCCCCACCACGGCAAGGACACCTGCATCCACAAGCTCGGTGAAGCAGCGCTCCACGTCGTGGGCAGAACCGGCCGGAAGCCCCCGCGACTGGCGTGACACGAACTCCACGGGCCTATCGAGGCGTCCGGTCTCCGATACGTGTTCGAAGCCCAGGCGCAAGGCCTCCTCGAAAAGAGCACCGTTGTCCGCTTGGGGGAAGTCGAACAGCACTCCGACGAGCAGCGGGTCTACACCTCGAGCATCGGCCACAGGTCGAACGATCTCATGGCTTCAAGTGCATCGGCAAGCCGCTCCGTTCGAGCAAGAGCCGCGCGAGCTATTTCCTCCGCGATCGCTTTGCGAGCAGGCGCAAGAATACGATCGTGCCGGCGACCAGGCGGGTGACGTCGAAGCTCGGCACGAACCGAACCCTTTCGCCCTGGACCACGTAAACGCCGAGCGGGTAGACGAAGGCGCCGAAGCCGCCGCCGTTTCCCTCGGAGTCCTTGGATCCGTCTTCCGGGCCCGTCCCCGCCCTTCCCTCACCGCCACCGCCACCACCTGCGACGATCGCGACCGGGATGACCGTCGTCGTGCCGACCTCGTATGCGGGCCCGAACGCTCGCCCCACGGTGAGGTTCTCCCCGATGCGTCGGAAGAGCTCTTTTGGCTCCATCGAAAGTTTCATCCCTGTCCCCATCCCTCTGGTCGGAGTCGTCTTGTCCGGACGGTCTTCTCGGGGCAGTCTTGTCGGGAAGCGACTCGGTCACCAGCAGGCACGGAGGGGGCGATGAGGCGACTTATCTCGATGCTCGCCGGCGCTCGGCTCGCCGGCGCTTGCGTAGCCGGCGTCGTGTTCTGGTTGGCATCGACCTGCGCCGCTTCGGCACAGAGCGCCCAGGCGGCGACGTTGTCGTCGGGCACTAAGTCGTGCATCGCCTCGACGGGGTGCCAGATGTCGCTTTCGGGAACGGGATTCGCGGCGTCGGAGACCGTCGACCTGACGCTGCACTCGACGCCCTCCGGGCTGGGCACGGTCGACGCGGGTCAGAACGGTGACTTCGTCACGACGGTCACGATCCCTGCCGGGGTAGCTGCGGGCACCCACTCGATCGTCGCGATCGGAGAGACGAGCGGCATGACGGCTGCGTTCACCTTCACCCTCACGGCCGAGACCACTGCGACCACGACCCCACCCCCACCCCCACCCCCACCTGTTACGACTGCCCCGCCGGCGGCGGTCCCGCCCTCTCCGTCGGCGACCGGCGCCCTGCCTTTCACCGGTGTCGACGCCGCTTTGCTAGTTGCATTCGCGGTCGTCGCCATCGTGGCGGGTGCGGCGGTCCTGTTTGCAGGCGGCTTCAGGCGCCTTGGCCGCGGCAACCGAGTCCGGGGGTAGAGCGCCGTGCTCGAGAGTCTGGCCCATACAGCTATTTGCGTAACGGACCTCGACGCCGCTGTGCAGTGGTATTCCGAGACCCTCGGCTTGCGAGTTCTCGCGCCTGCGTATCGGATGGAGGGGGCAGACATCGAGCGTGACATGGGTGAGCTCGTCCCGGCGCCCGTGGTCGTGAGAGCGGCGATCCTCGGAATCGCGGACGGCGACAACGTGCTCGAGCTGATCGAGTACCCCGAGCTCGCGCGCCCGCAGGAAGGATCCGAAGGGGGTCGCTACCCGGTCACGCGGCCCGGTCTGACCCACGTCGGCCTCGTCTGCGACGACCTCGGACAGACGAGGCGTGATCTCGAAGCCAAGGGGGTCGAGTTCCTGACCTCCGACGTCGCCGACGTTGCGGGCCTTCGCACGGCGTGGTTCCGCGACCCGTGGGGGACCGTGTTCATCCTCCTCGAAAAGCGCAGGCCGGACCGCCCCTACTGGCGTCAACCCTGGACCTGAGAGGCCCCTCCTCCGTCCACCAGGTTCGGCGACCCGGAACATTCGGGCTGACTCCCATTGTGTTGCGAACAGGTGACAAACTCTTGTCCCATGCCCCGGCCCGGACCCCGTCGGCCATGAGCCTCGTCAGGGAACCCGCTCCCGAGGAAGTCCTCCCGGGATACTCGGTCGAGGGCCTCCCCCGAATCGCCGAGGAAGTGGACACCCACGGTCTCCAAGTGGCCGAGCGCGCCGCTTGGAGCATCGTGTGGCTCGCCGTTCTCACCGCCGGGCTCAATGTCTGGGGGTTCTGGTGGTCCTCGGCCGTCGTGACGCTGCTCGCGCCGTTGATGATCCTCGGCGCCATATGCGGGCTCGTCGCGACCTGGGTGGTTCGAAGCCCGCGCACGCCGGTGTTGCAGCGCCTCGCCTTCGCCGGGGTGTTGCTGTCAGTGCTGTTCCCGCAGGCGATCGCCATTCACATGCGCAGCTCGTACACCACGGACTCGGCTGCGTTCGACCAGGCGTCCGCGCGCCTGCTCCTGCACGGCCACAATCCCTACACAGCGTCGTTGTCGTCTGTCGGTCACCTGTGGTCGGTACCGGCTCGCTTCTGGACCTACACCGTCGACGGTGGCCACGTAGTCCACGCCTCCTACCCCGCTGGGTCGTTCTTGATGTACGTGCCCGCCATGGCGCTCGGGGTGAACCACATGGTCGTGGACTGGACCGACCTCGTGGCGTGGATGTTGTGCGTCGCCTTGTTCTTCGTCCTACTGCCGGTGTCGCTGCGCTGGCTGTCGGGGCTTCTGGCCCTTACTCCTATATTCATCGGTTTGTTCTCCTCAGGAGGAACCGACGCCGCGTTCTTACCCTTCTTGGTGCTTGCGGTGTGGCGGTGGGACAGGTTCTCGCGTCCGGGAACCGGTGTAGCGCGCTGGATCGGCCCGGTCGCGCTCGGTGTTGCGTGCGCGATCAAGCAGACCCCGTGGTTCTTCGTGCCGATCCTCGCCACGGGGGTCGTCCTCGAAGCGCGCCTTTCGGGCCGGCCCGCAATGCGTCCGGCACTGCGCTACCTGGGGATCGTTGTCGGTGTGTTCAGCATCGTGAACCTCCCGTTCATCGTTTGGCAGCCATCGGCTTGGGCGCGCGGGAGCCTCCTGCCGTTCTTCGGCGGCCTGATAGCCCAGGGACAGGGTCTGGTGACTCTGGCCACCCACGGCATCACCGGCGGCGCCGACTTGACGATGCTCAGCGTCGTCTCGGTCCTCGGATACCTCGCGATGTTGACCGCGTGGATCCGGTGGTACCCGACGCTCAAGCGTGCCTGGTTTCTCGTGCTCCCGGTCGTGTTCTTCCTGGCCCCGCGCAGCCTCGCC
>Ga0116215_1000858_pt1 | contig 21818 bp, 19 predicted proteins | sample Sb_taG_7_FD_89698 | JGI IMG/M metagenome (GOLD analysis project Ga0116215, IMG submission 89698) | Peat soil microbial communities from Weissenstadt, Germany - Sb_50d_2_FS metaG | ecosystem: Environmental > Terrestrial > Soil > Wetlands > Peat | place: Germany: Weissenstadt | collected 2010-09-21
CGGCGAGCGCCATCTCGTGGTGGAAGTGGATGTCGGCGATGATGGGGACCGGCGAACGCGGCACGATATGCGCCAACCCCTCGGCCGCTTCCTTCTCGTTGCAGGTGCAACGCACGATGTCGGCACCGGCCGACGCCAGCGCATAGATCTGGGCCAGCGTGCCTTCGACATCGGCGGTCTTCGTGATCGTCATCGACTGCACCGAGATCGGTGCGCCCCCGCCGACGGCGACGGGCCCAACGTGGATCTGACGGGTCGGCCGGCGCGCCGCGGCGATCAGGGTGGGACGGGCCATCAGGGCGTCTCCCCTCTTCTCGGAGCGGGAGCTCTCACGCAGGGGCGGTGCGCAATCGGGTTCACTGGAACGGGTTCTTCACCGGGTGGGTGATGTCGAGGTACAACGACGTGACGACGACGAATCCCAGCAGCAACACGAAGGCCCACACCACCGGCGTGAGCTTGTTGACATCGGCGTGGTACATGCGGCCGCGACGGCTGCGTATGCGCTCGTACACGGCGATGGCCACGTGGCCCCCGTCGAGGGGAAGCATCGGGAACAGGTTGATGATCCCGACGAAGATGATGATCGTGACAAGCACCAAGATGAGCTGCGTCGCTCCCGCCTGCGCCCCCTGCACGGCGATGCGGGCCGCGCCGTAGATCGACTGGGGACGATCACCGGTCTTCGCCGCCTGCGACGCGGCCTTGGCGCTCGTGAGATCGTGGACGTAGTTCTTGATCCCGCTGGCCGAGAAGACCTGGCCGATCCCCGCGAAGGAACCGGTCACGACCCGCCCGAAGAGTTGTCCCGCCTTGCCGACGGACTCGACCGGCCCGCTGCGCACGACCGGTGCGCCGATGAGGACCCCGATGTGGCCCTTGGCGCCCGCTGCGGCCTGTGGAGTCACCACGATGGTGCGGTCGTGGCCGTGGCGCGATACGACCAGGGTGATCGGGGTTCCGGCGTGGTGCTCGATGACCTTCTGGAGGTCCGAGGCGGAACGGACCGACGCACCGTCGACGCGCACCACCACGTCGCCCGGCTGCAACCCTGCGGCGCGTGCCGGGTCGGCTCCGTGCGCCAGGGGGGCGAACCCGCTGATGGCCACGGCATTGCCCTGGGGGGCGCCGATGAAGACGAACAACCCCCACAGCAAGACGAACGCCATCACGCCGTGCATGGCGGACCCGGCTACGGCGACGAGGAGCCGGTTGCGGAAGGGGCGCTGCCGGTAGGTGCGCGGCTCGTCGGCGGGATCGACCTCCTCGGCGTTGGTCATGCCGAGGATCTTCACGTAACCGCCGGCGGGGATGGCCTTGATGCCGTACTCGGTCTCCCCCTTTCGGATCGACCACAGCCGGGGCCCGAACCCGAGGAAGTATTCGGTCACCTTCATGCCGCCCCACTTGGCGGTGAGGAGGTGGCCGAGCTCGTGCAGCATGATCATGATGACGAGCGCCACGACGACGATGAGCACCGAGGTCGTGTGCGTCACCACCGCGGCCAGCACGACGGCGACCACGATGGCGAGGAGCCGGGCCACCGCCTCGCGTTGCTCGGAGCCGTGCTCGGTGCGACGGTTCAAAGGCGGTTCGGGCGTCGCGTGGTCCCGACCGGTGACGAGCTGACTCACGCGGCGCGCTCCCGTTGGTGCACGGCGCCCTCGGCCCGCTCACGGGCGCGCCGATCGGCTTCGATCACGTCCTCGACGTCGGTGGCCTCGGACCCGTCGAACGCGGCCAGGGTGTCCGCCACCACCTCGGCGATGGCACCCCAGCCGATCCGGCCCGCCAGGAAGGCGCCCACGCCGACCTCGTTGCCGGCGTTGAGCCACGCCGGGGCGAGGCCGCCGGCCCGGCCCGCCTCTTCGGCGAGGTCGAGGCAGACGAAGACCTTGCGGTCGGGCGGCTCGAAATCGAGTCGGCCCAACGACGACCAGTCGATGGCGCCGTACGGGTGCTCGAGGCGACGGGGGTAACCGAGCGCGTACCCGATGGGCAAGCGCATGTCTGGCTGGGAAAGTTGGGCCACGGTCGATCCGTCAATGAACTCCACCATCGAGTGTACGACCGACTGGGGGTGAATAATGACCGCGATCCGGTCATAATCCACCCCGAACAGCTCGTGGGCCTCGATGACCTCGAGTCCCTTGTTCATGAGGGTGGAAGAGTCCACCGTGATCTTCGGACCCATCTTCCATGTCGGATGGGCGAGCGCCTCCTGTACGGCCACGCCGGCCAGGTCTTCGGACGTGCGCCCCCGGAAGGGCCCCCCGCTGGCGGTGAGCACGAGCCGGGCGACCTCGTCGGGGCCGTTGCCGGCCCGCAGGCACTGGTGCAGCGCACAGTGCTCGGAGTCGACGGGGATGATCTCGGCTCCGGGGGTCGCCTTGGCGCGGGCGACCACCGGAGCACCGGCGATCAGCGATTCCTTGTTGGCGAGGGCAAGACGGCGCCCGGCCTCGAGCGCGGCCAGGGTGACGGGCAGTCCCGCGAACCCGACCACGGCGTTGAGCACGACGTCCCCGAGCCGAGCCACGGCGGCGAGCCCCTCGGGCCCGGTGAGCACCTCGGTCCCCTTCGGGACCGCCGCCGACAGCGCCCGGGCCAGGGCAGGGTCCCCGATGGCGACGACCTCGGGTCGCAGGGCGCAGGCCTGGGCGCCGAGTACGTCGACCGAACGCCACGTGGCCAGCCCGGCGACGGTGAAACGGTCCGGCTCGGTCGTCATGACCTCCACGGCCTGGGTGCCGATCGACCCCGTCGACCCTACGAGGCTTACCCTCATCGGCCCTTCCCCGGGTAGGAGGCTCGCGGTGCCGTGCCCATCAGGGACGGGGCTGTCAGATGCCGGCCCCGGGGGTGTCGGGATCGGCGCCCCCGGTCTCGCTGACCGCCGCCGCCCCTCACCCGAGGTTGAGCGCTCGGACGAGGTAGAACGTCGCCGGGAGGACGAAGAGCAGGGCGTCCACGCGGTCGAGCACCCCCCCGTGCCCGGGCAGGATCGACCCCATGTCCTTGACGCCGAGGTCGCGCTTCACGAGCGACTCGCAAAGGTCGCCGATCGGCGCCACCACCGCCACCACCAAACCCAGGAGAGCAGCCTTGGGGACCGTCCAGGGATGGACCTGTCCCGTGATGGCGGCGGAGAGGGCGATAGCCACCACCGCGCCGCCGATCAATCCCTCCCACGTCTTGTTGGGGCTGACCGTCGGCGCCAGGTGATGGCGACCCAGCCAGCTCCCGATGGCGAGCGCGCCCACGTCGGCACCGACGGTCGCCACCACCGCTCCCAAGAAGAAGGCGATGCCGTGGCGGTGCGGGAACAGACCGGGCGCCAGCAGCAGGGCCGCGAACGACCCCAAGAAGCCCACCCACACGAAACCCAACAACGTGCTGGCGACACCCTCGACCGTCGATCCCCGGTCGACTCCCACCAGATGCCAGACCAATGACGTCATGACCACGAGGACGAGGACGAGGGGCAGCGCCGGAAGGCCCTTGGTGTAGGCCGCCACCATGACCCCCACCGTGGCGACCAGGCCGAGAAGGGTGGCCGGACGTCGGCCGCCGCGCCGCAGGGCGGCGTAGCACTCGGCTACCGACAGGACGACCACGACGGTGGCGAGGGCCAGGGTGGCCACCGTGCCGAGCTCGAGGCACAGCAGGGCCACGAGCACGAACGCCACCCCGGTGGCGATGGCCACGGGAAGGTCGCGGCCCGAGCCCTCGCCGGTGGACGGGGATGGGATCGCACTCCGGCGCGGGACCGGGCCCCGGGGGGGAGTCGTCGGGGATGCACCGGCCAGGTCGCGCCCGGCGCGCAACGGCGAGGAGCTGATCGAAGCCACGCCCCGTTCGGCGGGATCCGGCGCGATGTCGGGTTCGGCCCCGGCCGCCTCGCTCGCTGCGAGGGGCTCGGACGCCGATACGTCGACGTCGCCTTCTTCGCCCAACCAGGCGGCGGTGGCACTTCCCGCGTCGTGCTCGGCCTCCCACTTGTCCTCGTCAGCCGAAGCCGCGGTGAGGTCGTCGAATTCCCAGGGTCGGCGCTCCTCGAGCGGCGTCTCCTCCAGCGCGCCCACCCGCGTCTCCTCGTCGGCCAGGAGTGAAGGATCGAAACTGCTGTCGTCCCATTCGTGGCTGTGCTCGCGCCACGCCGGTCCGGTGTCGCCGGCGGCGGTCCATTGGGCCTCGGTGCCGTCCTCCTCGGTGCGGCGGTCGAGGACGGCGGGAACCTGGCCCGTGGGCGGATCGGTCCAGTGCGGCATGTCGGGCACGACGGCGGTGGGTTCGGCGGCGTGCAGCACGTCGGAGCCGGGCTCGAGAGGATCGCCCCCGTTGCGACCGGACGGCGCCGAACGGCCCGCCTCCTCGGGGTGGGTCACGGTCTCGGACTCCTCGACCAGCGTGACGGCCTCGGCCTCATCGGAGAAGAGGTCGAAGGTGGGTGCGCTGGGGACGTCGCGAACCGGAGGAGCGACCTCGGGCCCGTCGGCCCCGGCCTCGGGGCCGGGCTCGTGGTCGGGCCCGGCCTGGCCGGCGATCGCGCCGGCGGGCTGTGCTCCGATGATCCGCACGCGCTCGGTGATCGGCTCTATGGGAACCTCGGCCTCCGGCTCGTACTCGTCTCGATCGTCCACGTCGCCTCCCCAACCGGCCGAGGGATCCCCTGGGCCGGCACCCCTAGATCTCGAGAAGCTCCTGCTCTTTGTGGGCCAGCAGCTTGTCGATTGCGGTGACCATCTCCTGGGTGAGCTTGTCGAGCTCCTTTTCGACGCGCTCGAGCGCATCCGAGGACATGTCGCCGTCGTGCTCGAGGGCCTCGAGCTCGTGCCGGGCCGCCCGGCGAAGATTGCGCACGGCCACCCGGCCCTCTTCGGCCTTGTGGCGTACCACCTTGACGAGCTCCTTGCGCCGCTCCTCGGTCAGCGGCGGGAAGCCGAGCCGGATGACGTTGCCGTCGTTGGAGGGCGTGATGCCCAGATCCGAGGCCTGGATCGCCTTCTCGATGCTGGCCAGCGTCGACTTGTCGTAGGGGGAGATCACGAGCATGCGTGCCTCGGGGACACTCAGGCCGGCGATGGTCCGAAGCTCGGCCTCGGCTCCGTAGACGTCGACCCGGAGATGCTCCACGAGGCTCGACGTGGCCCGCCCAGTGCGGACGCCGCCGAAATCGGCCTGGGTGTGGCCCACCGCCTTCTCCATGCGCTCGCGGGTGTCGCTGAGCACCACTCCGGAGAGCTCGTCGTCCATCACCGGATCAGCGTACCGATCTCCTCGCCGGCCAGGGCACGATGCAGGTTCCCCGGGGCCATGAGGTCGAAAACCAGCACGGGGAGGCGATTGTCCTTGCAGAAGGTGATGGCCGTGAGGTCCATGACCCGAAGGTCCTGGTTCACCACGTCCATGAAGGCGAGCTCGTCGTAGCGCCGGGCCGAGGGGTCGAGCTTCGGATCGGCGTCGTAGACCCCGTCGACTCCGGAGTGGGTGCCCTTCAAGAGGATCTCGGCCTCGATCTCCGCGGCCCGCAGGGCGGCGGAGGTGTCGGTGGTGAAATACGGGTTGCCCATCCCCGCCGCGAAGATCACCACGCGGCCCTTCTCGAGATGCCGGATCGCCCGGCGCCGGATGTAGGGCTCGGCCACCTCGGCCATGGAGACGGCCGAGAGCACGCGGGTGGGCTGGCCGTGATGCTCGATGGCGTCCTGGAGGGCGAGCGCGTTGATGACGGTGGCGAGCATCCCCATCGTGTCCGACGTCGTGCGATCGAGCCCCTGAGCCTCACCGGTCGTGCCGCGCCAGATGTTGCCGCCCCCCACGACGATGGCGAGCTCCAGGTCGAGCTCGGCCCGCGCCACGGTGATGTCCCGGGCGAAGTGTTCGACCACTCCCCCGTCGATGGTTTCGTCCGACGCCGACGACGCCAGGGCCTCGCCCGACATCTTGAGTACGACGCGGCGTCTGCGCAGCGCGTGCGCCGGTGCCTCGGATGTCATCGACGCAACCGCGTCGGTCCCGGCGACCTCAGCCGCCGACAACGACCTGGGCGAACCGCACGATCTCGGCGCTTCCGATGAGGTCGGCGATCGTGCGCTTCTCGTCCTTGGCATATGACTGCTCGAGAAGGCACCGCTCTTTGAACCAGCCGTTCATCCGGCCCTCGACGATCTTCGGGAGAGCCGCCTCGGGCTTCCCTTCGTTCCGGGACAGATTCTCCACCGTGGCGCGCTCGGCGTCGATCTCTTCCTGAGGAACGTCCTCACGCCGGAGGTACAACGGCCGGGCGAACGCCACGTGGACGGCGACGTCATGGGCCAGCTCTTCCCCGCCGCCGCGCATCTCGACCAGCACGGCGTTGACGCCACGGCCCGACTGCATGTGGAGGTAGGTCCCCACGACGGAGTTCTCACCCATCTCGAATCGGACCGTCTGGCCCACCGAGATGTTCTCCTTGAGCGTCGTCTTCAACTCGTCGATGTCGTCGGAGCGTTCGGCCGTGGCCTGCTCGCCCTTCTCGGCCACGAGCTGGGCGAGCTCGTCGGTGAGATTGACGAAGGTCTCGGCCTTGGCGACGAAGTCGGTCTCGCAGCGCAGCTCGACGATCGCGGCGTTGCGACCCGACACCGCCAGCGCCACCGCCCCCTGGGTCGCCTCGCGATCAGAGCGCTTGGCCGCACCGGCCAGGCCCTGCTCGCGCAGCCACACCTTGGCCTTTTCGATGTCGCCACCGGTCTCCTCGAGGGCGCGCTTGCAGTCGAGCATGCCCGCGCCAGTGGCCCGGCGCAGGGCCTGGACATCCTTTGCGGTGAAGTCGGCCATGGCTCAGCTCTCGTCGGTGGGTGGGACAGGGTCGGTGCTGGCCGAGGCCGGGGCCACACCTTCGACATCAGCCGCCGCCGGGGCGGAAGCCGCCGGTGTCGATTCGGTCTCGGCGGGCGCAGGTTCGGGTGCATCCGAAGCAGGGGCGGCGGGTGCAGGGGCGGCCGGCGCAGCTTCGGCGGTGCTGGCAGCTTCGGCGGTGCTGGCAGCTTCGGCAGTGGCGGCAGCCTCGGGCGGGGCGGCGGGCGGCTCGGGGGTATCGGATCCCACCGGGGCCCTGGGCCCGCGCGGGGGGCGGCGCTGTCCTGCGGTGGCCGCCGTCGCCGGTGCCGGGGGGGGCTTCGGTCGATGGTCGGCGATCCACCGTCCCTCGATCACGGCCTCGGCCATGACGCGACACATCAGCGCGCCCGAGCGGATGGCGTCATCGTTGCCGGGGATCACGTAGGTGATCACGTCGGGGTCGCAGTTGGTGTCGACAACGGCCACGATCGGCATCACCAGCTTGTTGGCCTCGGTGACGGCGATGTGCTCCTTCTTCGTGTCGATCACGAAGACGGCGTCGGGGAGCCGATCGAGCTCCCGGATCCCACCCAGGTTCCGGCGCAGCTTCTCGAGCTCACGGCGGAAGCGGAGACCTTCCTTCTTGGGCATGCCCTCGAAGTCACCGGCTCGCTCCATGGCCTCGTACTCGCGCATCTTCCCCACCCGGGACGAAATGGTGGAGAAGTTTGTCAGCATGCCGCCCAACCAACGTTCGTTGACGTACGGCATGCCGCACGCGGCGGCGTACGTGGCGATAGGGCCCTGGGTCTGCTTCTTGGTGCCGACGAACAGCAGGATGCCGCCGTTGGCGACCAGGTCGCGCACGTACCCATAAGCCTCTTCGAGACCGGCCAGGGTCTTCTTGAGATCGATGATGTAGATCCCGTTGCGCTCGCCCAGGATGAACCGGCGCATCTTCGGGTTCCATCGGCGGGTCTGGTGGCCGAAATGCATGCCGGCTTCCAGCAACTGCCGAGTCGTGACAACTGCCACGGCTGTCCTCCTCCATCGGTTGTCCTTCCCCGGCGCTGCGCCCCAGCAGGGGCGACCGTTGGACGCGCCCGGGTGCTTCAAAGTGGTTTTTCCTGTCCCACCCGACGGGCGGGACCACGCCATCGTAACCGACGGCCCGAGCGGCCGTCACATGGGGGCGCGCCCAGATAAGCCGACCGAGTGGCGGCGGAGAGGTCGGTGAAGAACCCGAGGGCGACGGTCAGCCGGTGGCGGCGACGCTCGAGCGCGGGCCGCGCCGACCGCCGGGGGGACGGCCTCGGCGCTGGGTGTCGGTCCCGTCGGGGGAACGGTCGCTAAGGCGACCCCGCAGCTGCAGGACGGCCTTGGTGTGGATCTGGCACACGCGGCTCTCGGTGACGCCCAGGATCTCGCCGATCTCGGCCAGCGTGAGCCCTTCGTAGTAATAGAGCGACAGCACGGTGCGCTCGCGCTCGCCGAGCTGCATGATCGCCTGGGCGAGGATCTCCTTGGACTCCTTGTCCTCGAACAACGCCACCGGGCCGGCCGTGGCGTCGGGGATGGTGTCGCCGAGTGTGGTGCGGTCGGTGCGGTCACCGCCCACCATGAACACCTCGTCGAGCGCGGCCACCCCGACAAAGGAGATCTGTCGCAAGATGTCTTGAAGATCGGGCTCCGACATACCCAGCTCGGCGGCGACCTCGGCATCGCTGGGAGTGCGCAGCAACGTGGCCTCGAGCGACGCGTAGGCCTGCTCCACCGCACGTGCCTTGGCCCTCACCGAGCGCGGCACCCAGTCGATGGCCCGCAGCTCGTCGATGATGGCCCCCCGGATGCGCGGGATGGCATAGGTCTCGAACTTCACCTGGCGATCGGGGCTGAACCGATCGATGGCGTCGATCAGGCCGATGATGCCGTAACTCACCAGGTCAGCACCATCGACGTGCTGGGGGAGGCCGACCGCCACACGGGCGGCGACGTACTTCACCAGAGGCGAGTACAAGACGATGAGCTGGTCGCGCAGACGACGCTCACCACTTTTCTTGTACTCGACCCATAGGCGTGCAGTGCCGCCGTCGTCGTCCGTCGCCACGCCTCCCCCTACGCTCGGGGATGGGTCGCCCCGTATACCGAGAGCAACCGGTCCTTGCTGACATGAGTGTAGACCTGCGTGGTCTGCAGACTGGCGTGACCCAGGAGTTCCTGGACGACTCGCAGGTCAGCACCCCCGTCCAGGAGGTGGGTGGCGAAACTGTGGCGCAGGGCGTGCGGATGCGTGGGAACCGGCGAGCGGCGATCGACCACTCGCCTCACGTCCCGGGTTCCCAGGCGCGCCCCACGGCGGTTCAAGAAGGCGGCGTGCGGGGGCGACACTTCGGTCACGAGCACCTGGCGACTCGACGACAGCCACGTCTCGAGGGCTTCGGCGCAGCGATCGTGCATAGGGACCCGCCTCTGGCGACTCCCCTTTCCCATGACGGTGATCATGCTCGCCCGCATGTCGATGTCCCCGATGTCGAGGCCGCACAGCTCGGCGACACGCAGTCCGCACCCGTACAGGAGCTCGAGGACGGCGTCGTCGCGCGCTGCGAGTGCGACGTCCATGGCCGGCACCGCCCCCGGGGCGGTGGGGACAGGGCCCGCCCCGTCGAGCATGTCCTCGAGCTCGCCCCGGTCGAGCACTCTGGGCAGGCGCGACCGCCCGCCGGGAGACGCCAGTCGCCGGGCGGGGTCGACGTCGAGGACGCCACGGCGGCGCTGCCAAGCGAAGTAGCAACGCAGGGCGGCGGCCTTGCGCGCCACAGTGGCTCGGGCGTAGCGCCGCGTGGTGAGGAAGGCCAGATACCGCCGGAGCAGGATGCGGTCCACGCCGGCGGGGCCCTCGACCTGCGCACGTTCAGCCCAGACGGCGAAGGCCTCGAGGTCGCCGACGTAAGCGCGCCGAGTCGCCGGGGACTGACCGGCCAGTGACCGGGAGAACGCCTCGGGGTCCCAGGCCATGGGGCAACGCTACCCGTCTACGGGGGCCTGCAACGCTATTGTCCTGGGCGGTGCAGGGCGCAACCAGCCGAGACATGTCGAAAGCGCCCCGAAGGGGGTAGGGACCGTGCCCGACCAGATCGACCGGCGTTCTTTTCTCGCCCGCAGTGCGCTTGCGGCCGGCGGCGTCGCTGCCGCGGGTGGGGTGGGCGGCCTCCTGAGCGCATGCGGCTCGGGCTCGGGTGGCTCGGGATCGCTCTCGAGCGGCCCCCGCAACGGCATCTCCACGGCCACGCCCAAGCGAGGGGGGGCGCTCGTGTTCGGGGTCGAGGCCGAAGAACAGGGGTTCGACCCGGCGACGGCCCGCTTCGACGAGACCGGGGTGCTCTACGCCCGCACCGTCTTCGACCCCCTCACCATCATCGCCAGCGACGGCAGCGTCCAGCCCTATCTCGCCAAAGCGATCACGCCCAATGCGGACTACACGGTCTGGACGATCACGGCGCGCCCCAACGTCAGGTTCCACGACGGCACCCCCTGTGACGCAGCGGCCATCGCGGGGAGTCTGAACCACTTCAAAGGCGCCCTGCTCGGTGTGACGTTCACCGCCGTGAGCAACATCGCGGCGACGAGCTCGGACACCGTGACCATCACGCTCAAGCAGCCTTGGGTGCCGTTTCCCGCCTATCTCGCCGGCGGCATCGGCGGGCAGCCCGGCTACATCGCCGCCCCCGCCATGATCGCCGACCCCAAGGGATCGGAACGGCCCATCGGCACGGGGCCGTTCAAGTTCAAGGAATGGGTGCCCAACGACCACTTCACGGCGGTGCGCAACGAAGACTACTGGCGCCCGGGCCTCCCCTATCTCGACTCGGTGACCTACCGGCCCATCACCGATGCCCAGCAGCGTGCCAACGCGTTGCTGGCGGGCAACATCGACATCATGCACACGGACCTGCCGGCGAGCATTCTGCAATTCCGGGTGAACGACAGCTACGGGTACCTCGACGACACCGAGCACATCGTGGGCGAGCCCGACATGAACTTCATCATGATCAACTGCGCGGACCCGGCCATGAAGGACATCCGCGTCCGCCAAGCCATGGCCATGGCCATCAATCCCAAGCAGTACTCGCAAGTGGTCGACAGCGGTGTCAACACGCCCACCAACCAACCCTTCGTCCCCGGCACCCCGTATTACTCGGCCGACGTCGGGTACCCGGCTTACAACCCGAGCAAGGCCAAGGCGCTCGTCAAGCAGCTGGAGACCGAGACGGGCAAGGCGGTGGCGTTCTCACTCCAGTCGACCAACTCGGCCTACTCGGTGAAAGTCGTGCAATACCTCCAGAACCAGCTCGCTGCCGTTGGGATGAAGATCACGCTCACCCAGGTCCAGCAGGCCGACCAGATCAACGACGCCCTCGACGGCCTGTTCCAGGCCACGTCGTGGCGCCAGTTCGCGGCGGTGGACCCGGACCTCAACTACCTGTGGTGGAGCCCGACCGAGATCTTCGGGAGCGGGGCGTCGTCGATCGCACCGAACTTTGCCCGCAACTCCGACCCGTTGATCGAGACCTTCCTCCAGCAGGGCCGGACCTCCACCGACCCGGCGACGAGGGCGGCCGCCTACCAGGGTGTGGCCAAGCGCCTGAACGTGGACCTGCCCTACATCTGGCAGGACCGCGCCACCTGGGCCGTCGTGGCCAATCCGAAGGTGCAGAATTGGAACAACCCCACGACGCCTGAAGGTGCCAAGGCGTACGGCATGATCGTGGGGACGATCTGGACCCCCCAGATCTGGAAATCGACCTGATCGCATCGGTAGGCCCGACAGGGACCCGACGCCTTCGGTCGGTGCACCTGCTGTGACCAGACCCCGATGAACCAGCACCCGTGAGCAACCGGATCCTCCTCGTGGAGGACGACGAGCGCATCCGCGCGTCGATGCGCCTCGCCCTCGAGGACGAGGGGTATGAGGTCGACGAGGCGGGGTCGGGCGAGGTGGGGCTCGAACGGTACGCGGAACATCCCGCCGACGTCGTGCTCATCGACCTCATGCTGCCGGGCATGGACGGCTTCGAGTGCTGCCGACAGCTGCGGCGCACCAGCGCGGTGCCCGTCATCATGGTGACGGCGCGCAACGACACCCACGACGTCGTGGCGGGGCTCGAAGCCGGGGCCGACGACTACGTCACCAAGCCCTTCGTCGCCAAGGAGCTCGCAGCACGTATCCGCGCCCTGTTGCGTCGCTCCCGATCCGTCGACGCCTCCGACGTGCTGTCATTCGGCGACGTCGAGGTCCTTCCCGACGAAGGCACGGTCCGGAGAGCCGGCGTCGAGGTGCACTGCACCCGCACGGAATTCCGTCTCCTGTGCGAGCTCGCCACCAACCCTGGCAAGGTGCTGAGCCGGGAGCAACTCCTGGACCGGGTGTGGGGCTACGACTACTTCGGTGACGGACGGCTCGTCGACGTCCACATCAGGCGACTGCGCACCAAGATCGAAGCCGACCCCGCCAATCCCCGACACATCCTCACCGTGCGTGGGATGGGCTACAAGCTGGCCACCTGAGGGCCGGCATGCGCGCCCTGCGCACGCGCCGTGTGGACCTCATCGGCGACGCCACACCCCGCCACACCCCCCCGCGCCGACGACCGTGGTCCAACCTCGGCCTGCGGGCTCGTGTCACCGTCACGTTCGGGCTGGGGGCGCTGGCCCTGTCGGCGACGATGGCCGGCATCACCTATTTCACCGCCCGGCAATTCATCCTCAGAGAGCGCGAGACGGCGATCCTGCGCCAGGCCTACGTCAACGCGTCGTTGGCACGCTCGTCGCTGCGGTCGGTAAACCCCAACATCTTCCAGCTGCTGGCCTCGCTCGACACCGTGCCCGGCTCGCGCTCGGTGCTCGAGCTCAAGGGCCAGTGGTACGCCACCTCGATCTCGGTGGGCGAGAACGCCATCCCTCTCGCCATGCGTGTCATGGTCCTGTCGGGGACGCCGGCCACGCAACACTTCGTGCTCGGCGACACGCCGCAGATGGCCGTAGGCCTGCCCATACCGAGCGTCAGTGCGTCGTACTTCGAGGTGTTCTCGCTCGACGACCTCAGCCGCACCCTGCGCATCCTCGCCCTCGCCCTGGCCGGGGCCGCCTTGTTGACCACGGTGGCGGGCGCGGTGATCGGCCGGTGGGCGAGCGGACGCGCCCTGCGGCCCCTGGCCCAGGTGTCGCGCGCTGCGGAGACGGTGGCCGGCGGGAGCCTCGACACCCGGCTGTTCGCCGAGGGCGACCCCGAGCTCTCCGCCTTGGCATCGTCGTTCAACCGGATGACCGACGCCCTGCAGGAACGCATCGACCACGAGGTGCGCTTCACCGCCGACGTGAGCCACGAGCTCCGTTCACCGCTCACGACTCTCTCCACGTCCCTGGGTGTGCTCGAGTCGCACCGTGACGAACTCCCCCCCCGCAGCCGCCACGCCCTCGACCTGCTCAGCACCGAGCTCCACCGCTTCCAGCGGATGGTCGACGACCTGCTGGAGATCAGCCGCGTGGACACGGGGTCGGCCGAGCTGTCGCTCGACGAGGTCGAGGTGGGCGAGCTCGCCCGCCAGGCGGCCGCGGCCGGAGGCGCCGGCGACGTCCCGGTCGACGTGGACCCGTCGGTGTCCGGTTTGCGACTCTGGGTCGACAAGCGACGCATCGAGCGCGTCGTGACGAACCTGGTGGACAATGCGGAACAGTACGCCGGGGGCGTCACCCGCCTGGCGGTCGACCGCGGTCCGGGCCGCGGGGTGCGCTTCGTGGTGGCCGACCGCGGCCCGGGGGTGGCCCCCGGTGAGCGCGACCGGATCTTCGAGCGCTTCTACCGGGGCCAGGCAGCGGGCCAGCGCGGCGTGACCAACGGCACGGGCCTCGGGCTGTCGCTCGTCGCCGAGCACGTGCGACTGCACGGCGGACGGGTGTGGGTGGAGTCCGGCTCCGACGGGGAGAACCGCTTCGTCATCGAGCTGCCCACGAGGGACCGCGATGGGGAGGTCGTGGCGCTGGTACCCGAACCGGAGCGAGAACCGGGGACCGACCGGTCGTGATCTTCTCGCATCAGCGCATGCGCCGTTCGATCCCGGCCCTCCTGGCCACCGGCGCGGTCGTGGTCGGTCTGGCCGGCTGTGGCGTGCCGATCGACAACCAACCCGCCGCGCTGTCGCGCCACGGGGTCCCCTTCGACCTCCTGGCGCCTACGCAGTCGACGACCACCATCACTTCTGTCCCGTCGCCGATCGCGATCCCCGTCCGCATCTATCTGATCGGTCCGACCGGTCACGTCGCGCCCGTGTCCCGTACCGTGTCGGTCTCCCCGCCCGACCTCCTCACCGTGCTCCGGGCACTCGTGGCGGGCCCGACCGACGCCGAGTCGGCGGCGGGGCTGCAGAGCGCGGTCACGTCCCAGACCACCGTGCTCGGCGCCAACATCGCGGGAGGCACGGCCACGGTCAATCTGGGCGGCACCTTCGGCCAGATCGTGGGCCCACCCGAGATCCAGGCGGTGGCCCAGGTCGTGTTCACCGCGTCGGCGCTCCCCGGCGTGACCGGGGTCACCTTCGAACTGACGGGCCAACCCGTGGAGGTGCCCGTGGGCAGTGGGGCCCTGGTCCCGGTGGCCACAACCGCCCAGTTCCCCGCCTTGGCCCCGTGATTCCCGGCGCGGGCGCTCAGTCCCCGGCACCCTGCTCGGTCAAGGCCCCGTTGGCAGAGCGACGAGGCGCGTGGCCCCACAGTCGTTCGAGGTCGTAGTAGGCGCGTGCCTCGTCCTGAAAGACATGGACGAGGAAATCGCCGTAGTCCATGAGGACCCACGTCAGGTCGCGCAAGCCCTCCGTGGCGCGCGGTGCGCGTCCTGCGGACTCTTTCACCTGCAGCTCCACCTCGTCGACGATGGCGCGGACCTGGCGGGCGTTGGCACCGCTCGTGATGACGAATGCGTCGGTGACCCCGAGGAAGTCCCCCATGGACAGCACCACCGTGTTGCGGCCGAGCTTGGCGTCCGCGGCGCGTGCCGCCACCAGCGCAGCCTCCGGCACCTCGGGAGGTCCGTTGTCCGCCGACGCCCGCTCGGCGCAGGCCGTCATACGGCGGGAACCGCCACACCCACCTCGGTCAAACCCCTCGAGCGCCCATTGTCGGGCCCGGCGGCGGTTCGAACGGCATCTGCGCGACTCATCTGGTGTCAGCGTACAGATTTAGCTGGCGAATGCAACGTATGGCGGGCTCGGGAATGAGGAAATCCACGGACCTGCCCTGGGCCAGCCGCTCGCGGAGCTGGCTGCTCGAGATGTCGAGGGCAGGGATGGCCAGCCGTTCCACCTGCCAACCCGGTGGGTCGTCGCCAGATCCCATCCCTCCGCGATCGACCACCACCAAGGTGACCATCTCGCGCAGCTCCGCCACCCGTTGCCAGGTTCCGAGCTCGCCGGCCACGTCGGCGCCGACGATCACATAGGGCCGAGCGCCGGGCGTCGTCGTCAACAACTCACGCACGGTGTCGGCCGTATAGCTCGGACCGCCCCGGTCGATCTCGACACGGCTGACCTCGAGCCCGGGGATCCCGGCGACAGCGGCCTGCACCATGAGGAAGCGGTCCTCGGCCGCACTGACGGTACGGGTCCCGGCCTTCTGCCAGGGCATGTTGGCCACGACCAGGAGCACACGGTCGAGCTCGAACGCCTCTCGGGCCCATGCGGCTGCCACCAGGTGTCCGACGTGGACGGGGTCGAACGTGCCTCCGAAGATGCCGATGCGAGGTCCCGGCTCCCGCACCGCATCGCCCCCTGCGCCCGCCGATGTGTCCACGTCCCGAGCGTAGGCGCCGAGCATTTACGCTGTAGGCCCATGAGCCCAGTTGAATGGAGTCCGCAGCGCTGGCGGGATCTCCCCGCCGCGCAACAGCCGGAGTGGCCCGACGCGGCCGAATTCGAGCGCGTCCTGAAGGAGCTCGCCGGCCTTCCCCCGCTGGTCTTTGCCGGTGAGGCCCGGACGCTCGAGAGGTCGTTGGCGCAGGTGGCCGCGGGCAACGCCTTTCTCCTGCAGGCCGGAGACTGCGCCGAATCGTTCGCCGAGTTCTCGGCCGACGACATCCGGGACAAGCTCAAGGTCATCTTGCAGATGGCCGTGGTCCTCACCTACGGAGCGGGGGTTCCCGCCCTGAAGGTCGGTCGAATCGCGGGGCAGTTCGCCAAACCGCGTTCGTCGCCCACCGAACTCGTCGGCGACGTGGAGTTGCCGGCCTTTCGCGGCCATATGGTCAACGACGACGCCCCCGACGCCATCGCACGCGTGCCCGACCCGCGCCGACTGGTGGCCGCGTACCACCAGGCGGCTTCCACACTCAACCTCGTACGCGCCTTCACCAAAGGTGGTTTCGCCGACCTCTCCCAGGTCCACCTGTGGAACCAGCAATTCGTGGCGTCGAGCGAAGAAGGCCGACGCTACGAGCAGATCGCCGGCGAGATCGACCGTGCCCTGCGGTTCATGGCCGCGTGCGGGATCGACCTCGACGCGGAGCAATCGTTGCACCAAGTCGACTTCTACACGAGTCACGACGCACTGATCCTGGGATACGAAGAGGCGCTCACGCGCATGGACTCGCTCACCGGCGACTGGTACGACTGCTCAGCGCACATGCTGTGGGTGGGCGAGCGCACCCGCCAGCTCGACGGCGCCCATATCGACTTCCTGTCGGGGATCCACAACCCCATCGGATGCAAGCTCGGTGCGTCGACAACGCCGGCCGAGGCGGTGGCACTGTGCGATCGCCTGAACCCTGATCGGACCCCGGGCCGCCTGACGCTGATCACCCGTATGGGGGCCGTCGCCGTCGCCGACGCCCTTCCTCCGCTGCTCGAGGCGGTACGCGCCGCCGGGCATCCGGTCGTGTGGGCGTGCGACCCCATGCACGGCAACACCTTCGTGAGCGAAGGGGGCCGCAAGACCCGACGCTTCGACGACATCCTGGCCGAGCTGAAGGGCTTCTTCCTCGCGCACCGCCAGGTGGGCACATGGCCCGGTGGCGTGCACCTCGAGCTCACCGGTGACGATGTCACCGAATGCCTCGGGGGTTTCGGTGACATCGTCGAGGGGCAGCTGCACGAGCGCTACACAACGACATGCGATCCCCGTCTCAACGCCCGTCAGGCCATCGACCTCGCCTTCCGAGTGGCCGAGCTCCTCAGAGCCTGACCTCTCGCCGGCGGCGGTGGTGCTCCGCGACCCGACATCGTCCCGCGTGCATCGGCGCAGGTGGGCCCCGGTGCCGGGGGTGTCGTTGCTTCGCGTCGTGCTCTCCATGAGAATGGAAGGCTCACCCGCCTTTTCGACACCGCATCTCCGACCCCGTTTGGAACCCGCGGACGCGCCATCGCGCAGCAAGGATCGCAGCAACTCCTCCATGCATCGTCTCGCACAACATGTGACGCGCCCCGGCCGCGCGCTCGGTGCCTTCGTCGTCGCCCTCGCCGTTGTGTCTGGCCTCGTCGCCACCTCGGGCCCGGGGCCGCGCCGACTGACCGACGCCGTTACGACCAGTGCCGCGGCGGTGCCGTCGTATTGGATGGTGGCGTCGGACGGCGGCGTGTTCAACTTCGGGGGCCTGCCCTTCGACGGGTCCATGGGAGCCGTACGCCTCGCCCAGCCCATGGTCGGCATCGCCCCCACCACGGGGCTGTCCGGGGCTGACGGCCGGGGGTACTGGACAGTCGCGTCGGACGGCGGGGTGTTCACCTTCGGCACCGCTGGGTTCCACGGCTCGATGGGAGGCGTGAAGCTCAACAAACCCATGGTGGGCATCGCCGCGGACCCCGCCACCGGGGGCTACTGGACGGTGGCGTCGGACGGCGGCGTGTTCGCCTTCGATGCACCGTTCTTCGGGTCGATGGGTGCGGTCAAGCTCACCAAGCCGGTGGTCGCCATCGTGGCCACCCCCGACGGAGGTGGCTACTGGCTCTTCGCGTCCGACGGGGGGGTCTTCGCCTTCGGCGACGCCGGGTTCGCCGGCTCGCTAGGCAACCTCAAGCTCCAGGCGCCGATCGTGGGAGCCACCTCTCCCGACGCTGGTGGGTATCTGATGGTGGCCGCCGACGGGGGGGTCTTCGCCTTCGGCGACGCCCGGTTCTACGGATCCCTGGGCGGCCACGCCCTGGCCCGCCCCGTGGTGGGGATCGCATCCGCGGATCCCGGTGGTTACTGGCTGACCGACTCCAACGGCGCCGTCACCTCGTTCGGCGACGCCGGATACTTCGGGTCGGCACCCCAGCACATCACAGACCCGGTGGTCGGCATCGCCGACGGCCCAGGCACGGGTGTTGCCGCCAACGGCGCCTACCCGTCGGGGAGCTTCGGGTACGACATCTCGAAATCCCAGGACAACCCCCCGGCGTGCACCAACACGCTCCCGTCGGGACACACCGTCGGCATCGTCCAGGCCACCGGGCTGTCGAACGGATCCCCCAACCCGTGCCTGGCCCACGAAGCCCAGTGGGCCGGGGGCGGGCTCAACCTCTACATCTTCATGACGTACGGGACCGACCCCACCGACCAACCCGGCTGCAACGGTGACACGTCGTGCAACTGGGGATACGAAGCCGGTGTCTACGCGTACCAGTACGCGCAGTCCCAGGGCGTGAACCCCCTGGTCACGTGGTGGCTCGACATCGAAGCGGTCAACTGGTCGTCGAACACCGCCGAGAACGACCAGGTCGTCATCGGCGCCATCAACGCGCTGCGGGGCGCGGGGGTGAACAACGTCGGCATCTATACGAGCCCCCTCACGTGGAACGGCATCGCCGGCGCCTTCCAACCGGCGGTCCCGTTGTGGGTGGCGTGGTACACCGACGATCCTCAGGGCAACTGTGCCAACGCGGTGTCCTACGCAGCTCAGAACGGCAACCTCCTGCCCACAGGTGGGGTGTGGGTCACCCAGTACACCAATCAGGCGAACGGGGTGAGTCTCGACGGGGACTACGCGTGCTGAGCGGAGTCCCCGAGCCGAGCTGATGGCCGCCCAGGACGACGTCCGCCGTGTCGCCCTCTCACGCCCCGAGACCGCCGAGGACGACGGTTACTTTGCGCTCTCCGTCGCCAACGGCGCGAAACGAAGACGCTTTGCCTGGGTGTGGAGCGAGCTGATCGGCGGCTGGCGCTGCCAGGCACCGCCTGCCTTCGTCGACGAATTGACGCCCGCCGTCCCAAGGGCGCATCCGGGACTGATGGGGCGATCAGCCTGCCAGGGCACGCACGTGGGCAGCGTCGTTGTAGCGCACCAACCGCCACCGCCCTTCCCCCCGCTCCCATTCGGTGAGCGAGGTGTGCTCGGTGGGAAGTCCCAGCCGTCCCCGCTCCTTCGCCACGGGCAGGAAGGCCAGGAGGGTCGACTCGATGACCCCAGCATGACAGACGATGACCACGAGCTCGCCACGGTGCGCCTCGGCGATGCGCGTCACCGCCTCCGACGCACGGGTCACGAACGAGCTCCAACTCTCTCCCCCCGGCGCCACCTCGGTGTCGGGATCAGCGTCGAAGTCGGGCTCGCCGTATCGGAGGCGGAACTCGTCCCAGGTGAGGCCGTCGGCCTCGCCGGGATGCAGTTCACACAGGTCGCAGTCCCCCACCGGCGCGGTACCGTCCCCGATGCCCCCGGCCACGATGCCCCCCGTTTCGAGCGCGCGCGGGAGCACACTGGCATAGAGCGCGCTGGCCTGGACGAGCTCGCCCGTCTCGAGGAGTCGGGTGCGCAGCGCTTCGGCCTGGCGTCTCCCGGTGGCAGTCAACCCGGTGCAGCCCTCACGGCCCCCGACGACACCGCGCACGTTGCAGGTCGCCTCGCCGTGGCGGACGAGGACGACACGCGTCACCTCCGCGGTCGCTTCGGGCACGGTACGGACGCCCGGCGGCGCGCCCCTCGCGCCGGCTCCCGCTGCGCTCACGCCAACTCGGTCACGAAATGCTCGAGCTGGCGCAGGTTCCGGCACTCGAACACGTCGTCGCAGTGCACGGCGTACTCGCCCAGGATGGAGTCACCGGTCCCCCAGTAGGCACGGGGCTCGGGATTGAGCCAGTACACATGGCGGGCGCGGTGCCGGATCTCCTGGATGACCCAGGCCTGCGAAGCGTGGTAGTTGTTGCGGGCGTCGCCGAGCAGCAGGACGCTCGAGCGCGGCGTGATCTCTTCGCCCCAGCGTTCCCAGAACACCGACAGGGCGTGGCCGTAGTCCGAGTGACCGTCGACCCACACAACATCGGCCTCGGTGTTGATGCGGTGCACGGCATCGGCGACATCGTCGACGTTCTCGAAGAACCTCGTGACCTCGTCGATGCCGTCGATGAACACGAAACTGCGCACCTTCGAGAATTGCGAGCTGATGGCATGCACGAGATGGAGGGTGAACCGCGCGAACGACGCCACCGATCCCGAGATATCGGCGATGACGATGATCTCGGGCTTGGCCGGACGCGGATAGCGGAACTTGGGATCGACAGGGACACCCCCGGTCGACAACGAGTGGCGCATGGTGGACCGAAAGTCGAGAGGCCCCTTACGGCCGTGGCGGCGTTTGCGGGCCAGTCGCACCGCCAGCTTGCGGGTGAGGGGATGGATGGCACGGCGCAACGACGCCAGCTCGTCCCGGGTGGCATGCATGAAGTCGATCTCCTCGGGCAAGGGCTTACGCAAGGAGCGGGCCAGCGCCTCGGTTCCCCGGTCGGCCACGAGCCGGCGCCGGATCTCGTCCTCGAGCTCGCGACGAAGGCGGTCGAGACGGCTTTTGAACTCGTCGCGGGCCAGGCGGTCTTCGAGCGGGGTCAGCTGCCCCTCGGGCGCCGCGGCGCGTGCCGCCTCCATCAACCGCTCGAGCACACGGTCGAGGTCGAGGTTCCGTAGGGTCCGGTACAGGTAGTAGGTGCCGCCCACGGGACGGCCCGGCTCCATGCCCGCGAACCGGCTCACGGCCTGGCGGGCCAGTGCGGCGACCTGGGCGTCGTTGGCCGACAGCAGGGCCCGGAACAGCATCTCGGCGAGCTCCTCCGACGAGAGCGATTCGCCGCCACCCCCGCCCTGGGCCCGGCCCTGGGCTTGGCCGCGGTGTTCGCTGTCGCTGTCGGTGTCGCCGTCGGGCGACGAGGACTCGTCCCCGAACTCGTACTGTGGGCCCCGCATCGAGAAGTACACCTCGAAGGCGGTCTCGAACGCCTTCCAGTGCGACGAGGACTTGACCAAGGTGGCCGCCAACGCGTATTTGAGGGCGTCACGGTCCTCGAGCGGGATGTGGTGGACCGCTTCGGCCGCGTCGATCGATTCGGTCAGCGACACCGGCAGGCCGGCGGCGCGCAGCTCTCCGATGAAGCCGGTGAGGACGTCGAGCACGACCTCGGCCTCAGGCCCTGTCCTCCCCGGCCACGGCCAGTTCCTTGGCCGCGCGCTCGAGGTCACTGCGGTATTTGAGCAGCACGTGCAACGTGGCCTTGGCCTGCTCGGCATCGATCGACTCGACCCCGAGCACCACGAGGGTGCGCGCCCAATCGAGGGTCTCGGAGACAGACGGGTACTTCTTGAGCTCGAGGGTCCGCAGCGACCGGACGATCCGGGCGATCTGATCGGCGAGCTCCTCGGTCACCCCGGGAACGCGGGTGAGGACGATGTCGCGCTCTCGCTCGAGCGAGGGGTAGTCGAGGTGGAGATACAGGCACCGCCGCTTGAGCGCCTCGGACAGTTCGCGCGTGTTGTTGGACGTGAGAAAGACGAGCGGGATCTGTTGCGCCCGGATCGTGCCGAGCTCGGGGATCGACACCTGGTATTCCGACAGCACCTCGAGCAGCAGGGCCTCAGTCTCGAGCTCGACGCGGTCCACCTCGTCGACGAGAAGGACTACGGGGTCCGACGACCGGATGGCCTCGAGCAGCGGGCGGGTGAGAAGGAACTCCTCGGAGAAGATGTCCTCCTCGAGGTCGCGCCA
>Ga0116215_1000864_pt1 | contig 21728 bp, 20 predicted proteins | sample Sb_taG_7_FD_89698 | JGI IMG/M metagenome (GOLD analysis project Ga0116215, IMG submission 89698) | Peat soil microbial communities from Weissenstadt, Germany - Sb_50d_2_FS metaG | ecosystem: Environmental > Terrestrial > Soil > Wetlands > Peat | place: Germany: Weissenstadt | collected 2010-09-21
CCCAGCTGCAGAACCGCGAGAAGGCGCTGCGCGTGCTGCGCGCGCGGCTGTACGAGCGCGCGCTCGCCGAGCAGCAGGCGGAGCTCGCAGCCGACCGGCGCTCGCAGGTCGGCACCGGCGACCGCGCGGAGAAGATCCGCACCTACAACTACGGCGAGCGGCGCGTCACCGACCACCGCATCAAGCTCACCGTGCACAACCTCGACCAGGTGCTCGAAGGCGAGCTCGACGAGCTGACCGCCGCGCTGCAGGCCGACGAGAAGCGCCGGCGCCTGGAGGCGCAGGCCGGTGGTGGCGCTGAGGGGCGCGACGAGCCCGGGCAGGGCAGGCGCGCCGCGTGACGGGCCGGTGAGTGGCTCCTCGCCCGATGCCGACGCCTCGGCTGGGGCGCTGAACGCGTCCGTCACAGTGCGCGATGCGCTCGACGGCGCCATCACGGCGATCGCCGCCGCCGGCTGCGAAACCCCGCGCCTGGACGCGGAAGTGCTGCTCGCACACGTACTCGGTGTCGGGCGCGAGCATCTGATCACCCGCGCGCACGAGCTGGTCGTGGCCGGCCCGGCGGTGCGCTCCTTCCAGAACGCCGTCCGGCGCCGCGCCGTCGAGCGCGAGCCCGTCGCCTACATCGTCGAGCACAAGGGCTTTCGGCGCCTGGACCTGGCTGTCGATCGCCGCGCGCTCGTGCCGCGCCCAGAGACGGAGCTGCTCGTCGAGGTCGGCCTCGGCCTCGGCGTGGGCGCACGTGTGCTCGACCTCGGCACGGGCAGCGGCGCGATTGCGCTTGCCCTCAAGGACGAGCGCCCCGACCTGCACGTCAGCGGCAGCGACATCAGCTTGGGCGCGCTTGGGCTGGCCGAGCTCAACGCCGACCGTGTGAGGCTGGAGATACCCTGGATTCACGCCGACCTGCTCGATGGCGTCGGCGAGTTCGACGTGATCATCTGCAATCCGCCCTACGTCGCGGAGTCCGAACGCGCCTCGCTCCCGCCGGAGATCGTCCGTCACGAGCCGCCGCAGGCGCTGTTCGCGGGTCCCGACGGCCTGTCGGTGATCCGTGAGCTGCTCGAGCAGCTCACGGACCTGCACCACGTACGGCTGCTCGCGCTCGAGGTCGGCGCCGGCCAGGCCCGCCCGGTCGCCGAGCTGATGCACTTGGCGGGCTTCGACACGATCCACGTCGAGCGCGACCTCGCGCGGGTCCAGCGCGTGCTGGTCGCGGAGCGAGCACCAAAATGAACGCTCCGAGCATCAGCGAGCTGGACGCGCAGCGCCTGGAGCAGTGCATGGCCGCCGGCGGCGTGGCGGTACTCCCGACCGACACCGTCTACGGCGTGTGCTGCGACGCCGAGAACGAAGCGGCTGCCCTGCGGCTGTACGCGCTGAAGGGCCGTCCCGCTAACCGATCCGCGGCGGTCATGTTCTTTGCGCTGGCGCCAGCGCTGCGGGTGCTCTCAGAGCTCGAGGACGTCGAGCGCGAGGCGCTGCATGCACTGCTCCCCGGGCCCGTGACGTTGCTGCTGCCCAATCGCGGCGCCCGTTACGCGCCCGCCTGCCGGGTCGATCCGAGCACGCTCGGCCTGCGCGTGCCGCGCCTGCCCGAGCGCCTGAGCGCACTCGGCGCGCTCAGCCGGCCGGTGATGCAGACGAGCGCGAACCTGTCCGGCGAGCCCGACGCGCGCACGCTCGCGGAGGTTCCCAAGAGCATGCTAGACGGGGTGGAGCTGGTGCTCGACGGCGGTGAGCTGCCCGGCCGACCATCCACGGTCCTCGACCTGCGCCAATACGCCGCCGATGGGAGCTGGCACGTCCTGCGCGAGGGCGAGCTCTCGAGCAACGCCATCGGCGACCTACTGCGCGAACACCGCTTGTGACCTCCGGGCCTGCGATGCTGTACCGGAGCCGATGGCGCATCCGACCGAGCTCGACGCCCTCTATGCCTTCCTCGCCGCCGCGGTCCTCACCGCGCTGGTGACACCCCTGTCGATGCGCTTCGCGCGGGCGATCGGCGTGATCGACGAACCGCGCGAGCGGGGCCTGTCCGAGCGCCCCACACCACTGCTCGGCGGGTTGGCGATCTTCGCCGGCGCGCTGGTCGCCGGCCTGATCTGGCTGCCGGCCGGCTACGCCCGCGAACACCAGCCGCAGCTGTGGCATGGCGTGCTGCTCGCGGCCGCGGTCATCACGCTCGTGGGGGCGCTGGACGACCGCTTCGACCTGCACCCCGCGCTGAAGCTGCTCGGCCAGGTGCTCGCGGCGGTGCTCGTCGTGCACTTCGGCGTGGCGGTGAAGGCGATCACGCTGCCGTTCGCCGGCACCTTGCACTTCCCCAACGCCGGCGTCACCAACGCCGGGCCGATCCTGACGGTGATCGGGCTGGTGGTGATGATGAACGTCGTCAACTTCTCCGACGGGGTCGACGGGCTGGCGGCGGGCGTGTGCGCGATCATCGCCGCCGCGATGGCTGTGATCGCCTTCGACTTCCCCGGCCGCCAGCAGCCGGGGGTGCTCGCCGCCGTGACGGCCGGAGCGGCGCTCGGCTTCCTGTTCTTCAACTTCCCGCCCGCGTCGAGCTTCATGGGCGACTGCGGCGCCAACCTGCTGGGCCTGCTGATGGGCGTGATCACGGTCGAGGCGGCGGTAAAGACGGCCGCGGTGGTGTCGTTCGTGCTGCCGCTGATCCTGCTCGCGGTGCCGTTCATGGACACCACGTTCGTGGTGCTCAAGCGGCTGAAGTACAAGCAGCCGATCTACAAGCCCGACAGCGAGCACTTCCATCATCGCATGGCCCGCATCGGCTTCTCGAGCAGGCGCACGATCGCCTACCTGTACGCGTGGACGCTGATGCTGGCGGGCCTGGCGCTGGCGCTGCGGTTCGTCCCCTACAGTGACCACAAGGGCCACTACTACACCGGCTGGACGCTCGTGATGCTCGGCATCGGCCTGCTCGTGCTGGCGGCGAGCGTGTATCTCGTGTACGTGCTCGAGATCCTCAAGTTCCGCCGGCTGGACGCGATCCGCCTGCGCCGCCTGCGTCCCGACGCCTCACCATCGGAGATCGACATGGACGTCGTGAAGCACCTGGAAACCGGCGAGTTCGAGGCGGTGTCCCAGGCTGGGGACGCCGATGTCGAGGTGGACGACGCGCGCCTTGGCCGGGCTGAGAACAGGATCGGCAAGCGGCAGGTGGATGAGGATCGCGTAGGCGCAAAGCACGAGCGTGGCGGCGCGCAGGCGCCGGTCGCCGCTGACGGCCGCTAGCGGCAGCACCCAGATCGCATACCACGGCAACAGCCAGGCGGTCGACGCCAGCAGCGCGATCGTGCTCCAGCCGGCGGCCGCACGCCAGTCCGCGCCGCGCGCTGTGCGCCACAGCGCGTAGAGCAGCACCACGGCGAAGCCGACGAGGTAGAGATGGCGCCACCAGCTCGGCGTTCCGCTCAACCCCACCAGGCGCGCGGTCTCAGCGGGGATGCTGTGGGTGGCCACGAGCTGCTGCTGCTCGCCGATCGCGTTCACGAACCCGAACCCGTGCACGCCGAAGCCGATCACGCCGACGATCGCGATCGCCGCCAGCGCCAGCACCGCGTTGAGCGCCACTTGCCAGCGCTCGCGCAGGCGCGGGGAGGCGAGCACCAGGAAAGGGAGCGCCAATCCCGCCGTGACCTTCACCCCCACGCCCGCCGCCAGCGCAGCGACGGCCGCACCAGGGCGCGGCCGCGCTCGCTCGTCAGCGCTCAGCGGTCTCCCCGGCGCCTGCGTCGCCGTCGTCGTGCGTTGGTGCGCGCTCAGCGCAAGGGCTGCGGCGAGCGCGAGCAGGAGCAGCGTGTCGTTGTGGGCGCCGCCCACCGCCAGCACGAGCAGCACCGGGTTCAGGCCGACGAACGCCGCCGCCCAGCCAGGGGAGCGGCCCGCGCGCGCGGCCGCGCGCGCGATCAGCGCCACGGCGCCGAGGCTGGAGAGGACCGCGATCGACTTGAACGCCCACAGCCCGCCAGCGAGCCCCAGCGGCGCTATCGCGTAGCTCGCGAGCGTGAACAGCGGACCGTACGGCGAGTGCAAGAAGGGCCAGCCGATGAAGTGATACGTCGGGTCCGTCGGCGCTTCCGCGGCCACGTGCGTGTAGGGATCCAGTCCGTGCAGCGCTCCCAGCCGCGCGAACGCCAGGTAGCCGAACACGTCCTGGGAGATCAGCGGTGGCCCGAGCAGGAGGATCACGTCGGCCAGCACGATCGCGCCCGCGAGCGCCGCCAGCGGCAGCCGTCGCGCTGCCACGAGCACTAGCGCGTAGCTCGCGCACATGAGCAGCATCAGCGTTTGAAAGCCTCCGCTGGAGAGGCCGATGTCCAGGCCGCGCAGCGGACCCGCAAGCCACGCCGGCCAGCCGCCGCTGCGTGCGGGCACGTATTGCGACGGCGCCGAGGCCGCCCCGGCGCTCACCAGGAAGACCGTGGTCAGGATTCCGAGCAGCCCGAGCGCGCCCAGCGCCTGCACGACGCGGACGGGGGCCCGCAAGGCTGCCGGGCTGCTCGCATCCTCGTGCCTGCTGGCGGCGATCCGCACGGACTGTAGGGGGGGCGCGGCCGGTATGGTGCTCATTGTTACGTCTCCGACGCGCGAGCATCCAGTCGGCCCGATACGCTAAGAGCACAGCTGCGCCTCGGGGCGTTGCGCACGCGGGTCCAGTCGCGTCGCAACTCCCGCCAAATGGCGTGTCTGTTCTCTATGCGAAGTCGCAACCGCACACGCACGTGGAGCCGAGTCCCGGGGCGCCACCGCGTTCTCATCCTCTCGGCCGACGTCGGCGAGGGCCACGCCGCGGCCGCGCGGGCGCTGGCAGAGCAGATCGAAGCATCCGAACGACACGCCGAAGTCACCGTGATCGACGGGCTCGCCGCGATGGGATCGTTGGTGCGCCCGGTCGTCGAGGACGGCTACCGCGTGCAGCTGCGCTTCTTCCCCTGGACCTACACGCTGGTCTACTGGTTGCTGGAGAAGGTGATGCCCGTTCGGGTGGTCGCGCGCCGGCTCCTGTGCCTGGCCGGCTCGCGCTCGCTGGCGCGCGCGATCGCCGAGCACGACCCTGACGTCGTCGTCTCGACCTACCCCGCCGTGACGGTCGTGCTCGCGCAGCTGCGTCGACGCGGCGAGGTGCGCTGCCCGACGGTCGCCACGATCACCGACCTGACGGGGCTGTTCTTCTGGGCGCAGCCGGGAATCGACGTCCACCTCGTCATGTACGGCGAGTCGATGAGCTCCGTCGAGCGCATCGCCGGGCAGGGGAGCGTGCAGCTCGTGCGTCCGTTGATCTCCGCCGAGTTCCTTGAGCCCCGCTGCCCCGTGCAGGCGCGCCGCGCGCTGGATCTCCCGGAGGAGGGCCGCGTGGTGGTCGTCTCGGGCGGAGGCTGGGGCGTGGGCGACATCGCCGGCGCCGTGCGCGAGTTCACCCGCGTGCCAGATGTCAGCAGCATCGTGTGCCTGGCCGGGCGCAACGAGCAGCTGGCCAGCAGGCTGCGCAGCGCGTTCGCGCGCGAGCCACGCGTGCGCGTATACGAGTTCACCGACAAGATGCCCGAGATCCTCGCTGCCGCCGACGTGCTCGTGCATTCAACCGGCGGGGTCACCTGCCTGGAGGCCAGAGCGGCGGGCACTCCCGTCGTCTCATACGGCCTGCCCGTCGGGCACGCGCGTCTGAACACACGGGCGATGGCCGCGCTAGACCTGCTGCGCCTGGCAAATGACACCGACGAGCTGCGCGAACAGGTCCAGGCGAGCTTTGATTCCTGCCCCGTCCGTCCCACCGTGGCGGCGGGCGGCGGCGCGGACGCGCCCCACCCCGCCGAGGTGCAGCAGCCGGCGGCCGTAGACGTGGTGCTGCAGGCACCGCGGCGAGTGCGCCCGATTCCACGCTGGCGGCTGCGGCTCGTGGCCCTTGCCACGCAGTTGGCGCTGCTGCTGGTCGTCGGCTCGTGGCTGCTGTCCACCGACGAGGTGACCGAGGTGGCGGCCAAGATGCTCCATGTCCATCCGCTCGCGCACGTCGACACGAGCCAGCAGGAGGTGGGTGTGGTCGTGCACGCCCCCGCCCGCGACATCGCCCGCCTGGCATCCGAGCTGGCCGGGCGCGGCATCCACGTCTCGTTCGCGGACGACGCCGTCGTGCCGTTCGCCGCCAAGATCGCCAGGCTGCGTTCGCTGGGCGACGAAATCCTGCCCGCAGTGCCGAGCTCGGGGCCGCTGCGCTGGGAGCGCACGCGCGGTCTGCTGCGCTCGCAGGCGCGCGCGCTCGGGCTGCACAAGCGCTTCTACTACCTGCAGCCTCCAGGCGGGCTGTCAGTCGGTCAGCTCGTGCTCGGGTGCACCGCCGACGCCACTCCCGTGCAGGGCGCGCTGCGCGTGAGCTCGACCGGCAGGCTGCCTCAGCGTCCGATGCGCGCGGGCGATGTGCTCGTCGTGGAAGTCGACGGATCGTCGGCTTCGGTGTCCGGGCTGGCGCGAATCGTGGCGTGGCTCGGCTCCTCGGGATTGGGTGTCGAGCCGCTCGCCTCACTGACCCGCTCGCCTGCCATCAGAGCGAGCAGCAGCGGCGAGCGCGCAAGCAGCGCCGCACCGGCGATCAGCACGGCCAGCGAAGCACCCAGCGGTATCCCGCCGAGCGGCGTATCGCCGAAGCGCTCGCCGAGCAGCAGCGGCGCCAGCACCACCGGCACGACCGTCTGAGTGACGAACACCACCGGCGCCACCTGGATGGCCGGACGCGCCTGCAGCGCGCTCATCTCGCTGAGCACACCAACCGCCGACGCGGCCGCGGTCGACAGGCCCCACGCGGCAGCCGCCACCAGGTGGTGTCCGGCGAGGTCGTCGGAGGCGAGCTTGGTCGCCACGCCGCTCCAGCCGAACGCGAGACCCGCGCCCAACATCGTCACCTCCGCCTGAGCGCGTCCGAGCGCGCGCAGCAGGTAGGGCAGCAGGCTGGCCAGGGCCAGGCCGACGAGCACGAGCGTGATCGTCAGCTCCTCGGAGGTGTGCGTCGTGCTGCGCGGCGGCGCGGTCAGCGTCGCCCCGGCCACGCCGAGCACAATCGCCACTGTCGCCAGATGCTCATAGCGTCCACTGCGCTCGCCGAGCATGCGCTCGGACATCAACAGCAGCGCCAGCAGGCCGGCCGCCAGCGCGGGCTGCACAACTACCAGCGGCGCCAGCAGCAGCGCCAGGACCTGCAGCGGCCAGCCGAGGATCGAAAGACCGGTGCCCAGCAGCCAGCGCCCGCGCCTCAGCAGCCCGCTCACGAGCGCTACGCGCAGGTGCTCCTCCTGAGGCGCCTGCTTCGCGTCGACCGCCTGCAACGCGATCCCTAGGCTGTACAGGCTCGAAGCCCCCACCGCCGCCGCGATTCCCAGCACCAGTTTGACCATGTCCACCAACGATCATCGCACTCGCAAGCGGCGGATCGCGGGTGCGGGGCCCGGCGCGGAACCGTGCGGCGCGGTGCTGGTCACCGCTGCGCTGGCGGGCCCAGCGGTGGCTGGGTACCTGCTCCCCGGCCTTGCCGGCGCGTGGCCCGCGCTGCGTGGCCCGCTTGGGGTCGAGGACCGCACGGCGAGCGGTCGCGGCTACGCGCTCACATTCGACGACGGCCCACATCCCCAGGGCACGCCCGCGATGCTCGAGATCCTCAGGCGCGAGCGCGTGAGCGCGACCTTCTTCCTCGTCGGCGAGCAGGTGCTCAGAGCCCCGGCGCTCGCGCGCGAGATCGCCGACGCCGGTCACGGGATCGCACTGCACTGTCACCGCCACCGCAACCTGCTGCGTCTGAGCCCGCGACAGACACGCGCGGACATCACCACCGCGCACGAGATCATCGCCGAGCACACCGGGCGCTCGCCGCGGCTGTATCGCCCGCCGTACGGGATCCTCAACGCCTCCGCCCTGCGCCTGGCGCGGGCGCACGGCTGGCGCACGATGCTGTGGAGCCAGTGGGGTCGAGATTGGGCCAAGCGCGCCACGCCCGCGTCGATCGCCGCGCGCGTGACCGACGGTGTGGATGAGGGCGCCGTGCTGTTGCTGCACGACGCCGATGACTACTCCGCCCCCGGCTCATGGCAGCGCACCGCCGCCGCGCTGCCCCGCATTCTCGACACGCTCGCCGAGCGCGGCCTGCAGCCGGTCGCACCATAGGGGTTCCGGCCGCCCGGCCGCTGCGGGCGTGGCTAACATCATCGACTTGTCAACCGTCGCACCGATCGACGCGCGCGGCGCGCTTGTCCCAGGACGCGCCGACGGCATACTGCCGAGAATCCACACGCGCGCGCGCTGGTGGGTGGAGGCGCTCACGATCGCATGGCTGTGCTGGGTCTACGACGCGATCACGAACCTCGCGCCGCTGCGCGTGCACGCAGCGCTTGGCAACGGACAGTCGATCCTCAACCTCGAGCGCTCGCTGCATCTCGATCCCGAGCACGCGCTCGACCGCTGGCTCGCCGGCCATCACACGCTCGGGCTGCTGCTCTCCGACTACTACGACAACGCCCACTTCGTCGTCACGCTCGGAGTGCTCGGCTGGCTGTGGTGGCGGCGCGCGGACATCTACCGGCCGCTGCGCAACTCGCTCGTGCTCGTCAACGTGATCGCGTTCGCGGTCTTCTGGCTGTACCCGGTCGCACCGCCGCGAATGCTCCCCGGCTTCGTCGATGTGGTCGCGTCCACACACGCGATCGGCTCGTGGCACACCGGCGCGCTGGCGTCGGCCGCCAACCAGCTCGCGGCGATGCCCTCGCTGCACATCGCCTGGGCGTTGTGGTGCACGATCGTCGTGTGGCGGGTCTCCACGCGGCTGTGGCTGCGAGCGGCGGCGACGATCTATCCGTGCGTGACCGCGTTCGCGGTGCTCGCAACCGGAAATCACTATGTGCTGGACATCCTCGGCGGCTTGATCGCGATCGCGCTCGCGGTGCTTCTGGTGGAGTTCGCGGGGCGCTGGCGGATAGCGGAGGTGCGTACCGCATGTCACAAAGTTGTTACGAAGTCCAAGACCAGGTAGACTGCACGCCGCCGCCGCAGACCGTTGAGGGACGCTGAGACGGCTCCGCCGCTTTCAGAGCGTGCGGTGCGTTCTCGTCTGTAGGGTGGCCCTACGAAAATGTCAGACTTCGACGCCAACGATGGCCTTGCGCGCCTGCCCGGTGCTGCCCCGGGAGGACGCTTTGACGCCGCGGACGCCCTGCTGGCGATCGTGCGCTGCCTGGATCTCGTGCTGCTCGCGCTCGCGGCGCCCGTCGCGCTCGCGCTGGGCGCCCCCGTCCTCGGCTACGCGGTCGGTGCGGGGGCGTGGTTGGCGCAGCGCATCCTCGCGCAGGCCGATCGGCGCTGGATCGGCAAAGCGCGCGAGCCGCGCACGCAGCTCGGCCTCAACCTGGTCGAGTCGTTCGGTCGCATCTGGCTGCTGGCGGGCGCGATCGTCGCCGCCGGCGTGGGCGGCGGGCGCGCCGACGGCCTCACCGCCGCGGTTGTGATCTGCGGCGCCTACTCGGTCGCGTTCGCCATCAGGGTGATCTCAGGTCCTCCCACCCGCCCCGCCGCGTCCCCGCGGAGGGCAGCGCGATGAGTGCGGTTGCCGCGCCGAGCCCCACGAAAGGTGGGATGAGCAAAGGCAAGAAGATCGGCTGGGGGATCGCCCTCACGTACGTGCTGGGCATCGTCGTGTTCGTCGTCGCTTTCGGCATCAAGGGGCACAAAAACGAAGGCTTCAAAGTCATCGACTCGTTCCACCTCGTCACGTGGGTGCACCTGATCGGGCCGCTGAACCTCGACAAGGGGGTCCTGTACCTGTTCATGGCCGCCGCGATCACGGTCGGCCTGACCACATGGGTCGCCAAACGCATGGAGGCCAAGCCCGGGCGCATCCAGGTCGCGATCGAGTGGATGTACGAACTGATGCAGCGCACGACGCGCGACGCGATGGACGAGCAGATGGCCAACAAATGGTTCCCGGTCATCTTCACGCTGTTCCTGTTCATCCTCGTGACCAACCTGATCGGCTACATCCCGCTGCCGGTCGACTCCGCACAGAAAGTCAGCATCTTCGGCGCGAAGATCCCCGCCTTCCAGATCTACGCCGCCGACACCAACGTCGCGCTGCCGCTGCTGCTCTCGCTGGGCGTGTTCATCACCTTCAACACCGTCGGCGTGCGCGCGCAGGGGTTCCGCGGCTACATCAAAAGCCTCGTCCCGCAGGGCATCGGCAAAGGGATGCTGATCATCATCTATCCGCTGGAGATCGTCTCCACCTTTCTGCGCCTGCTGTCGCTGACGATCAGGCTGTGGGCGAACCTGCTCGCCGGGCACCTGCTGATTGAGTTCATGGCCGGCGACCTCGCGGTGCTGCTCGGCCTGCAGGTGCTCGGCTGGATCACGCTCCCACTCGGGATCGGGCTCTTCATGTTCGAGGCCGTGTTGATCGCAGGCCTGCAGGCGTTCATCTTTGCCATCCTGACGGCCATCTACCTCGGTGGCGCAGTCTCCCGCCACTAACAAAAAGACAAGGAGCTCTTAATTCATGGTGACTGAAATCTTGGATCCCGCCGTCGTGCAGTCGGCGCTGCATCCGATTCTCGCGGCGGTCGCGGAAGGCGGCAAGGCGATCGAATACGGCAAGGAAGCAGGTAAATCAATTGCCCTCGGCGTGGGCGCCGGCGGCGGCGCCGCGGGCGCGGGCGCGGGCATCGGCATGCTGTTCGGCAAGGTGATCGAGTCGGTCGCGCGCCAGCCTGAGATGCGCGATGAGATCACCTCGATCCAGTGGCTCGGGTTCGCGCTCACCGAGGCCACCTTCTTCTACGGCCTGGTCGGCGGCTTCATCGCCTTCTTCCTGTAGGCCGATGGGCCCGCTCGCCAACATCGCAAGCACGCCGGTCGCCTCCGGCAACTCGTGGCTGATCACGCCCAACGTCGGGCTGACGATCTGGACGCTGGTCGTGTTCGCGATCTCGCTGTACATTCTCAGCAAGGTCGCCTTCCCGCGCATCCGCGACGCGCTCGACACGCGCCGGCAGACGATCTCCGACTCGATCGACGCGGCCGCGCAGACGCGCAAGGATGCCGACGAGCTGTTGGCTGAATACCGCGAGCGCCTGAAGAAGGCGCGCGCGCAGTCCGATGAGATCGTCCAGCGGGCGCGCCAGACGGCGGACACACACGAGCAGGAGGCAAAGGCTCGCGGGCAGGAGATCCTCGCCGAGGCCGCCAAGCGCGCCGAGCGCGACATCGAGGCGGCGACGCGCCGCGCGCTCGACGACATCCGCAAGGAGGTCGCCGACCTGACGATCATGGCCACGGAGAAGGTCACGCGCAAGACGCTCAACGACGCCGACCAGCGGCGGCTGGTCGAGGAGGCGCTCGGCGAGCTGGACTTCTCCGGAATCTCTTCGGGTTCATCGCAGAACTGATGGAGGAGCTCGCCCAGGTATACGGCCGCTCTCTGTTCGAGGTCGCCCGCGAACAGGGAAAGCTCGACGAGCTGCGCGAGCAGCTCGGGCAGTTCGTCGACGCCCTGAACGACAATCGTGAGCTGGCCGTGTTCTTCTTCTCGCCGTACTTCTCGACCAAGGAGAAGCAGCAGGCGCTGCAGCGGGCGCTCGAGGGGGCCGACGAGGCGTTCATGAACTTCCTGTCGCTGCTGATCGAAAACCACCGCATGCCGGTGATCTTCCGCATCCGCCAGCAGTACGAGCACCTGTGGGAGGAGGAGAACCGCACACTTCCGGTCGAGATCACCAGCGCGATCGAGCTCGACCAGGCCACCACCGACAATCTCGGCAAGACGATCGGCGAGCGCGCCGGGCGCAAGGTCAAATTGGCCACCCGCGTCGACCCCGACATCCTCGGGGGCATCGTCGTGAGGGTCGGCAACTCGATCCTCGACGCCTCCATACGAACCCGACTGGAGCAGCTGCGCAGGCAGGTTGCCCAAGCCTAGAGGGTGGCGAGGTCGGCCGACCAGCCCTCCGGGCTGTGTGCCCCCGACAATCCCCGTCCCTCTTCTTTTCATTAGGAGACCAAATGCAGATCAATCCAGACGAGATCACGAGCATCCTCAGGGGTCGCATCGCCGGCCTCGACGCCGGCCGCGCCGAGCTGACGGAGGTCGGGACGGTGCTGTCGGTCGCCGACGGCATCGCGCGCCTGCACGGCGTCGATAACTGCATGTCCTTCGAGATGCTCGAACTGAGCCACGGGGTCACCGGCCTCGCGCTGAACCTCGAGTCCGACAACGTCGGCGCGGTGCTGTTCGGCGACTGGGAGCGCGTCTCCGAGGGAGACACCGTCAAGCGCACGGGCGTGCTGCTCGACATCCCCGTCGGCGACGAGCTGCTCGGGCGGATCGTCGACCCGCTCGGGCGCCCGCTCGACGGCAAGGGCGACATCAACACTTCTGAGCGCCGGCCCGCCGAGTTCAAGGCCCCCGGCGTCGTCCAACGCCAGCCCGTCAAGGAACCGATGCAGACCGGGCTGAAGGCGATCGACGCAATGATCCCGATCGGCCGCGGCCAGCGCGAGCTGATCATCGGCGACCGCCAGACCGGCAAGACGGCGATCGCGATCGACACGATCATCAACAACAAAGACACCGGTGTGGTGTCCGTGTACGTGGCGATCGGCCAGCGCATGTCGACCGTCGTCGCGATCGCGCAGACGCTCGAGGAATACGGCGCGCTCGAGCACGCGATCATCGTCGCTGCGTCCGCCGATGAGGCCGCGCCGATCAAGTTCATGGCGCCATACGCAGGCTGCGCGATGGCCGAGCACTTCCTCTACAGCGGCCGGCACGCGCTGTGTGTGTACGACGATTTGACCAAGCACGCGTACGCCTACCGGCAGATGTCGCTGCTGCTGCGCCGCCCCCCCGGGCGCGAGGCCTACCCCGGCGACGTCTTCTACCTGCACTCACGGCTGCTCGAGCGCGCGGTCAAGCTCAACGACGAGCTCGGCGGGGGCTCGCTGACGGCGCTGCCGATCATCGAGACGCAGGCGGGGGACGTCTCGGCGTACATCCCCACGAACGTGATCTCCATCACCGACGGTCAGATCTACCTCGAGTCCAAGCTGTTCAACTCGGGCGTGCGCCCGGGGATCAACGTCGGCGTCTCGGTCTCGCGCGTGGGCGGCAACGCCCAGATCAGCCCGATGAAGAAGGTCGCCGGGCGCCTGAAGCTCGAGCTCTCCCAGTACCGCGACCTGGAGGCGTTCGCGCAGTTCGGCTCGGACCTCGACGCCGACACCCAGCGCACGCTCGCCCGCGGCGAGCGCCTGGTGAGCACGCTCAACCAGCACGAGCGCGAGCCGCTCGCAGTCGAGGACCAGACGGTGCAGATCTACGCGGCCACGAACGGCTTCCTGGACCGGCTGCTCGTCGAGCGCATCCCCGAGTTCCTGCTCGGGCTGACCGAACGGATGCACTCCCAGCACGGCGAGCTGCGCGCGAAGATCGCCGGCGGCGACTGGTCTGACGAGGTCCAGGGCTCCGTGCGCGAGGCCGTCGAGTCCTACACCAAGGACTTCGGCTACGACCTCGATGAGGAGGGCCAGCCGACGGAGGGCGACGCGCTGCCCGCGGGCAGCGCCGGTACCTCGCAGGGAGTGGCAGCGCAGGAGCGCGAGGAGGCCGCGGCGGCGGCCTAGCGCCGGCGCGGAGCATCAGCCATGGCCAGTCAGCGCGACGTCCGCAACAAGATCTCCTCGGTGAGGAACATCCAGAAGATCACCCGCGCCATGGAGATGGTCGCCGCCGCGCGCCTGCGCCGTGCCGAGCAGCGCATCCAGGCGCTGCGTCCTTACGCGGACGCGCTCGGCCGGATGGCCCGCCAGGCAGCACGCGCGGCGGGCGCCGAGGCGGCGCGGCTGCCGCTGCTGAGCGAGCACGAGACCGAGACGAACGTCGGGCTGCTGCTCGTCACCGGCGACCGCGGTCTGGCCGGAGGGTTCAACTCACAGATCATCCGCGCCGGCGTACGCATCCACGGCGAGCTCTCAGAGCTTGGGCGCAGCACCGTCTGGTATGCGACCGGGCGCCGCGGCGTCTCCTCGCTGGGATTCCGCGGCCACGAGCTCACCGGCAGCTACACCGGCTTCGCCGACCGACCCGCCTACGCGGACGCGCGCACGATCGCTGACGACCTGATGCAGGGTTACGTCGACGGCAGGCTGGACCGCGTCGACATCGTCTACAACGCCTACATCTCTCCGCTCACGCAGCGCGTCGCGCGGGAAACGCTGCTGCCGCTCCAGCACCTGCCGATCGACGAGGACGAGCAGCCGGGCTCCCCGCAGGCGCAGCCGAACGTGCGGCGCCCCGCGCCGGTGGACTACGAGCCCGACCCGAAGGAGATCCTCAAGCGGCTCATCCCCGACTTCGTCGAGGTTTCCATCTACCGGGCGCTGGTCGAGTCGACCGCCGGCTTCTTCGGCGCCCAGATGACAGCCATGCGCAGCGCGTCCGACAACGCCGGCGAAATCATCACCGAGTACACGCTGCAGATGAACCGCGCCCGCCAGGCTGAGATCACGCAGGAGATCATGGAGGTAGTGGCAGGAGCAGAGGGACTCACGTAGGACGGCCGTTGCGATGCGCGCTGCCATCATCAAAAAGAACTTGAACGGATAGACAGGAGAGTCACAGAACAATGGAGGCCAGCACCGCCACAGAGCAGACCACAGCCGCGCGCGCGAACGGCGAGGCGCCCGCACGCAACGTCGGGCGCATCGAGGAGATCCAGGGCGTGGTGATCGAGGCCGTCTTTCCCGAGCGCCTGCCGGAGATCAACCACGCGATCACCGTCGCCCGCCCGGCTGCGGCGGCAGCGGAGGAGGCCGAGGACATCGCGGCGGCGAGGGAGGACGTGCTGGTGTGCGAGGTCCAGCAGCACCTCGGCGACGACCGCGTGCGCGCCGTCGCGATGGACACCACCGACGGCCTCGCGCGCGGCTTGGAGGTGATCGACACCGGCGGGCCGATCACGGTCCCCGTCGGCCCGGTCACGCTCGGGCGCATCTTCAACGTGCTGGGCGATCTCATCGATCTCGGCGAGGAGCTGCCCAAGGACGTGGAGCGCCGCGGCATTCACCAGGACGCTCCGCGCGTGGAGGACCTGACGCCGACGACGGAAATGTTCGAGACGGGCATCAAGGTCGTGGACCTGTTGGCCCCCTACGCCAAGGGCGGCAAGGTGGGGCTGTTCGGCGGCGCGGGCGTCGGCAAGACGGTGCTGATCCAGGAGCTCATCCACAACCTCGCCAAGGAACACGGCGGGCTGTCGGCGTTCTGCGGCGTGGGCGAGCGCTCGCGCGAGGGCAACGACCTGTGGCTGGAGATGAAGGAGTCGGGCGTGCTCGACAAGACGATGCTGGTGTTCGGGCAGATGAACGAGCCCCCCGGCGCGCGCATGCGCGTGGCGCTGACGGGCCTGACGATGGCCGAATACTTCCGCGATCAGGGCCAGGACGTGCTGCTGTTCATCGACAACATCTTCCGCTTCGTGCAGGCCGGCTCCGAGGTCTCGGCGCTACTTGGACGCATGCCCTCACAGGTCGGCTACCAGCCCACGTTGGAGACCGAGATGGGCCAGCTGCAGGAGCGCATCACCTCCACCAAGAGCGGCTCGGTCACCTCGATCCAGGCGATCTATGTGCCCGCCGACGACTACACCGACCCGGCGCCGGCATCCGTGTTCGCCCACCTCAACGCGACCACCGCGCTCTCGCGGGCGATCTCCGAAAAAGGGATCTACCCGGCGGTCGACCCGCTGGACTCCACCTCGACGATCCTCAAGGCGGACATCCTCGGCGAGGACCACTTCCGCGTGGCCAACCGCGTCAAGGAGATCCTGCAGCGCTACAAGGAGCTCCAGGACATCATCGCGATCCTCGGCATCGACGAGCTCTCCGACGAGGACAAGCTGATCGTGCAGCGGGCGCGCAAGATCGAGCGCTTCCTCTCGCAGCCGTTCTTCGTCGCCGAGCAGTTCACCGGTACCCCCGGCGCGTACGTGCCGATCGCGGAAACGATCAGGGGCTTCGAGGAGATCATCGACGGCAAGCACGACGAGGTACCCGAGAGCGCGTTCTTCCTGAAGGGCACGATCGAGGAAGTCGTAGCTGCCGCCCGATGACCGGCGCATCTCTGCGTCCTCGGTCGCTCGCGTGCGTAGCACGCCACGCGGGGTGGGTGGGCCTCTCTAACCTTGATCTGCTTGGTCCTCGAGCGGCAGACGGCGGCCGAACGACTGAGGGGAAATAGAAAATGGCCCACGCGAAGTTCCCAGTGGAAGTGCTCACCCCCGAGGGTGAGGTCTTCAACGAGGAAGTGGAAATGGTCTCCACGCGCACGAGCGTGGGCCTGATCGCGCTGCTCGCCCGCCACGAGGCGATGCTCGCCACGCTCGTTCCCACCGAGCTGCGCATCTACCGCTCTGAGGGCGAGATCGTGCGCTTCGCGCAGGCGGAGGGCTACCTGCAGTTCGCCGAGAACCGCGCGCTCGTGCTGGTCGAGGAGGCGATCCCCCCCGGGCAGATCGACCGCCCAACCTTTGAGACCAAGCTCTCGGAAGCGCGTGCGGCGTCCGAGCGCGCCGAGCCCGACAGCGAGGAGCGGGCGCGCGCGTTGCGCGATGCCAAGCGCTATGAAGCATTCCTGGCGGTCGAGCAGTAGCCAGGTAGTTGCCGGTCCGGCCCAGCAGCTAGCCTTCCCGGCCTCATGAGCGCCGCACGCGAGCCAATCGGGGTGATCGGCACCGGCTACGTCGGCCTTGTAACGGCGGCCGGCTTCGCCGAGTTGGGTAGCGATGTCTGGTGCGTGGACATCGACGCAGCCAAGGTCGAGCGCCTGCGCGGGGGTGAGGTGCCGATCTACGAGCCCGGTCTGGAGGAGCTGCTGGCGCGCAATTCCGCACGGCTGCACTTCTCCACCGACATCGCCGACGCGCTCGAGCGCGCGCGGCTGCTGTTTGTCGCCGTGGGGACGCCGCCGACCTACTCCGGCGATGCGGACCTGTCGGCCGTGCACGCGGTCGTCGACGCGATCCCCGCCTCCAAAGATCACGCGCTGGTTATGAAGTCGACCGTTCCCTGCGGCACGGGCGCTGCAATCCGCCGCATCTTCGCGGAGCAGGACAAGGACGGTCTCGCGTACGTGTCCTGCCCCGAGTTCCTCAAGGAGGGCTCCGCGGTGGAGGACTTCCTGCACCCAGATCGCGTGGTCGTCGGCGATAGCGGCGACTGGGCTGGCGATGCCGTGGTCGCGCTGTACGCGCCGCTCGACGCACCGCTCGTGCGCACCGACATCGCCAGCGCCGAGATGGTCAAGCTCGCCTCCAACGCCTTCCTCGCGACCAAGATCTCGTTCATCAACGAGATCGCCAACGTCTGCGAGGAGACCGGCGCGGACGTCGTCGAGGTCGCGCGCGGGATGGGCCTGGATGATCGCATCGGGCCGAAGTTCCTGCAGGCGGGGATTGGCTATGGGGGCTCGTGCTTCGCTCCCGCAGAGACGGCGCTGGCTCGCATCCACGGGCGCACGACGTTGGTCAGCTTCGAGCAGCTGTGGGAGCGGGTCTCGCCCAGCAGCGATCGCATCGATTCGCCAGACGCTCTGCGTGCGTTCGGGGCGGGCTCCGAGACAGAGGTACTCGAGCCGGAAGACCTTGAAGTTCTCTCCTGGGTCCGCGACGAGCCGGAACCACGCTTCCTACCCGTGATGGCGCTGACGAGGCGCCCATACACGGGCGAGCTGATCGAGGTTCGCACGAAGATGGGTCGCCGCGTACGCAGCACTCCGGACCATCCGTGGCTTGTCGGCAACGGCGACAGCGCGCAATCCGAGATCAAGCTCGCGTTCGAGTTGACGGCCGAGGACTGGGTTCCACTGGCCGGCGCTAGGGAGCAGCCGCAGCTCGGGCAGGTCCGCTACCCGATCGATGGCGCGATCGAAGCCGCCGGCTTGGATATCAGCGATGTCGTCGTGCGACCTTCGCGCGAGCTGATCTGCGAGCTCGTCGGCAGGCCCGCAGCGGATCGTCGCGAGATCTTCCCGCACCGCCGAGGCTTCGCCGCGCGCACGGGCGACGTCAGGCGCAGCGGAGCGCTTCGCCTGGACGAGGCGATTCGCGCCGACCTGCCGCTCGACGGCATCAGGCTCGGGACGGGCAGCAACGGGGCGTACCTGCCGAGCAGCACCACCATGGACATCGCCTTCTGGCGTGTTGTCGGGCTGTACCTGGCCGAGGGTCACACGGCGGAGCAGGCCGGTGGCACGGTCAGGGTCTGTTGGTCGTTTCACCCATCCAAGGAGCAACACCTCGTCGACGAGGTGCTCGCCTGCTGGTCGAAGCACGGCATCCGCGCGAGGGCGCAGCGATCGGCCACCGCCCAGAACGTCATCGTTCAATCGAGACTGTTCGGGGGCTTCTGGATGGGCGTGCTCGGTCTTGGGCGCAACAGCTACGCACAACGGCTGCCCGACCTGATCTGGGACTTCCCGGAGGACTGCAAGTGGGCGCTGCTGTCGGGTCTGTGGGAGAGCGACGGCTCCTGGTCGCTGGTCAACGGCGGCCCGAGCGTCGTGCTCGAGCTGGGCACCGTCTCAGACGAGCTCGCCGACGGGGTCCTACGTCTGCTCGGTGATCTGGGCGTCGTTGCGGGCAGGCGTGTTGGCCGCACGAGTCGTTCGACGAAGGACACCCATTGGCTGCGTATCAGTGGCGCGCAGCAGGTGGAGCGCGCGATCGAGCTGGTGCCCAAGCGCGACCGAGCGGGCGTGCTCGCGGCGATCGCGTCACAGAGCAAGCGCATCGCGCCCACGGGCTACCGCCGGTTCGGCGAAGGGCCAGCGTGGGCGCGAATATCGGAGCTCAAGCGGGAGCACTACAGCGGCCCGGTCTACTCGCTTGAGGTGCCGTACTCGCATACGGTGGTCTCCAGCGGCGGGGTAACCACCTCCAACTGCTTCCCCAAGGACGTCGACGCCCTGAAGCAGCTGGCGGGCAACTCCGGCTATCACTTCCAGCTGCTGACGGCGGTGATCGAGGTCAACGAACTGCAGAAGCGGCGCGTGATCGGCAAGCTGCACAAGCACCTGGATGGGCTGGTGGGCAAGCGCGTGGCGCTGCTGGGGCTGGCGTTCAAGCCGAACACGGACGACATGCGCGAGGCATCCTCGCTGGTGCTGTCCGCGCGTCTGCATGCAGACGGGGCGAAGGTCGTCGCGTATGACCCGGTCGCAGAGGAGCAGGCCCGCGCTCTGGTTCCCGGGATCACGTTCGCCGGCTCGCCGCTGGCCGCGGTTGAGCAGGCCGACGCGGTCGTGTTGGTCACCGAGTGGCGGGAGTTCCTGGAGCTCGACTGGAAGCTCGTGGCACGGGCGATGAGCGGCGATCTGGTGGTCGACGGGCGCAACGCCCTGGACCCGGACGCGATCCGGGATGCGGGCCTACTGTACGAGGGCATCGGCAGGCAATGAGCGCCACACCCGTCGAGGCGGTCGGCGCGCGCCCGCGCCGAGCCGGCCGCGGGAAGGCGGTGAGCGCATTCAGGCGGTGATCCTGGTCGGCGGGCAGGGCACCCGCCTGCGCCCGCTTACATCGAAGGTGCCAAAGCCGGTCGTGCGTCTGGTCGATCGGCCGTTCATAGCGTTCATGCTCGAGTGGCTGCGGGGGCACGGGGTGCAGGACGTGATCATGTCGTGCGGGTTCCTCGCCGACAGCGTGCGCAGCGTACTCGGCGACGGCTCACAGCTGGGTGTGCACCTGCGTTTCGTCGAGGAGCCTCACCCGTTGGGCACTGCGGGCGCGTTGAAGCTCGCCGAGCCGATGCTCGAGGAGCGCTTCCTGATGCTCAACGGGGACGTGCTCACCGACATCGATCTGACGGCACAGATCGCCCAGCACGAGGCGAGCGGCGCACGCGCGACGCTCGCACTGGTTCCCGTCCCAGATCCGAGTGCATACGGCCTGGTGATCCTGCGCGAGGATCGTTCTGTACGTGAGTTCGTCGAGAAGCCGAGCGCCGATCACATCGAGAGCAACCTGATCAGCGCCGGTGCGTATGTGCTCGAGCGCGAGATCCTCGAGCTGGTGGCGCCCGATCGCAACGTGTCGATCGAGCGCGAGGTGTGGCCGCTGCTCGTCGACAACGGCCTCTACGGCTTCCCCTCGGAGAGCTATTGGCTGGACATCGGCACGCCCGCGCGCTACCTGCAGGCCACCTTCGACATCATCGAGGGCAACGTCGCCACCGCGGTGCGCGAGCGGCTGGGGAGCAGCTGGTTGGCGATCGACGACCATGCGCAGGTGGATGGCCGGGTGATCCCTCCGGCGGTGATCGAGCGCGGGGTGCGCATTGCGCAGGGTGCCCGCGTGGGCAGCCTGGCGGTGCTCGCACAGGACGTGTCGGTGGGCGCCGGCGCAAGCGTGGAGCGCGCGGTCATCCTGCCTGGTACGCACATAGGCGCGGACTGCGAGCTGCGCGATTGCATCCTCTCCTCCGGCTGCCACGTGGGGGCGGGCACGAAGATCACCGGCGGTGCGATGCTGGGCGACGGCGTGCGCGTGGGGGCACGGAACGTGATCACGCGCGGAGCGCGCATCTTCCCGGGCGTCGAGCTGCCCGACGGCGCGATCGACTTCTAGCGTCGCCAGCCGGGGGTCAGAGCTCTGGGCGTGGGCTTGCTCCAGCCTCGCGCTGTTGGATCCGGGTGCCGGGCGAGCGTCGGGGAAGCCTGGCTTGGACGGCGTTGCGCACGCCGGAGCGAAGACGCGCCCCATCCAGGAGCGAGGCAAGCGCCAGCTCCATGGAGCCGCGCAGACGATGACGGTTGACCATGTCGGTGGCGCCCCGCCGGTAGTAGTACATGCCCCACGCGCGCCTGCGATGTCTGAGCCGGCTGAGCGCGGGCGCTGAGGCGAGCCCGGCGGCATACTGCTCGCTGCTGATCGGCGCTTCGCCTTTCACGCGCCTGCGCTGGTTCTCTTTCAGGCGCAGCACGTTGTGGTAGCGGTTCCAGAAGAGATCGAGCTGCATCGAGCCGGCGCGCTTGCGGTAATAGACGAGCGGCTCTGGCAGGTTCAGCACAACCCCACGCTCGGCCATCCGGCAGAAGAAGTCGAACTCGTTCGCAGCTCCGTAGTCCGCGGTGGAGTAGCCGCCGACGGCCTGGTGGTCGGCGCGGGAGAACATCGCAGAGGAGTGGATCACGAAGAACAGCCCGCCTCTGCTGCGCACGGCTTGATACTCATCCTCGCTGGTCGGCCCCATGACCGCCGGCGATATGACTCGCTTTGCGTCGTTGATGTTGTAGCCGTGCGTGCCGAGCAGGGTGATGCGCCGGCTGCCCTGCCAGGCGCGCAGGAAGGCTGCCTGACGCTCGAGCTTGGCGGGAGCCCAGATGTCGTCGGAGTCGCAGATCGCGATCCACTCCCCGTGCGCGGCCGCGATGCCCGCGTTGCGTGCCGCCGCGTCGCCGGAGCGGGTTTCGGCTCGCACGTAGCGAAGGTCGATTCCATCGGCCCGCCGGCGCGCGAAATCGCGCACGAACTGCTCGGTGCCGTCGTCTGATCCGTCGTCGGAGACGACGATCTCGTCCGGGCGCAGCGTCTGGCCTACGACCGACTCGAGCGCGTCGCCGATGCGCCCGTCTTTTTTGAAGGTTGCGGCGACCACCGAGATGGAGCTCGGGCTCTGCGAAG
>Ga0116215_1000869_pt1 | contig 21636 bp, 15 predicted proteins | sample Sb_taG_7_FD_89698 | JGI IMG/M metagenome (GOLD analysis project Ga0116215, IMG submission 89698) | Peat soil microbial communities from Weissenstadt, Germany - Sb_50d_2_FS metaG | ecosystem: Environmental > Terrestrial > Soil > Wetlands > Peat | place: Germany: Weissenstadt | collected 2010-09-21
CACGGTGGTGACGAACACGGTGGTGACGAACACGGTGGAGACGCGCACGGGGCGGAAGGCTAATGGCTGGTTCGCATCAGGCTCTGTCGCGAGATGTGCCCATTAGGATCGAAGTGATGCCAGAAGACCAGGCCACGGTGACGAGCCCCCCGGCCGGTGGCGCCTTCGGCCCCAACGCCTGGCTGGTCGACGACATGTTCGAGGCCTACCGCAGCGACCCCTCCTCGGTGAGCGAGAGCTGGCGCGAGTTCTTCGCCGACTACGTCCCGGGCGGGGTGGCGGCGCCGTCGGTGCCTCCGCCGCCCCCGGCTCGCGCTCCCGAGCCCACATCGGCAGGCCCGGCCCCCGCTCCCGCTCCCACCACCCCGATTCCGGCCGCCCCCGTTGCCCCCACCCCCGCCCCCGGCACCAAGGGCGGCGCCGTCACCGATGGGGCCGCTGCCACCGACGGGGCCGCCGTCACCGACGGGGCCGGTGCCACCGACGGGGCGCGGGCCGCAGCGGCCGGTCCGGTGGCGATACCGCTGCGGGGCGCCCCGGCGCGCATCGCGCAGAACATGGTCGCCTCGTTGTCGGTCCCCACGGCCACGAGCGTGCGCTCGGTCCCGGCCAAGCTGCTCGAGGTCAACCGGGCCATTCTCAACCAGCACCTGGCCCGCACCTCGGGGGGCAAGGTCAGCTTCACGCATCTGATCGGCTTCGCCGTCGTGCGGGCGCTCGAGGCGGTTCCCGCCCTCAACTCCAGCTTCGTGCCCGACGTGGACGGCACGGGGAAGCCGGGCGTGGTCCACCACGACCACGTCGGCCTGGGCCTCGCCGTGGACCTCGAGAAATCCGACGGCACGCGCACGCTTCTGGTCCCGGTGATCAGCGGGGCCCAGGCCCTCGACTTCAGGGGATTCGTGATCGCTTACGAAGAGATGGTGCGCAAGGTCCACACCGGCAAGGCCGGGCCTGACGACTTCGCCGGTGCGACGGTCACCCTCACCAACCCGGGAACGCTGGGCACGGTGCAGTCGGTGCCGAGGCTGATGCCGGGCCAGGGTGCCATCATCGGCGTGGGCGCGCTCGGGTACCCGGCCGAGTTCCAGGCCGCCGACCGCCGCAACCTGGCGGAGATCGGCGTCGGGCCCGTGGTCACGCTGACGTCGACCTACGACCACCGCATCATCCAGGGGGCGGAGTCCGGGCTGTTCCTCACCTACGTGACCGAGTGCCTCACCGGGGACCACGACTTCTACGAGTCGGTGTTCGCGGCCATGGACGTGCCCTACCAACCGGTGCGCTGGCAGGCGGACGTCAACGCCGGCGACGGCGAGCACCGGCGCCTGGTGAAGCAGGTCCACGTCCAGAGCCTGATCAACATGTACCGGGTGCGTGGGCACCTCATCGCCGATCTCGACCCGCTGTCGGCCGAGCCCCGGCCGCTGCACCCCGAGCTCGACCCCACCACCTACGGCCTGACGCTGTGGGACCTCGACCGCGAGTTCGTGGTGGACGGGCTGGCGGGCCGCCAGACGCTGACCCTGGGCGAAGCGCTCGACGTCCTGCGCGACGCCTACTGCCGCACCTTGGGCATCGAGTACATGCACATCCAAGACCCCGAGCAGAAGCGGTGGATCCAACAACACACCGAGGGCGTCCGCACCACGCTCGACCCCGTCGAGCAACGCCATATCCTCGACCGGCTGAACGCGGCCGAGGCCTTCGAGCGCTTCCTCCACACCCGCTACGTCGGGCAGAAGCGCTTCGGTCTCGAAGGAGCGGAGTCGACGATCGTCGTCCTCGACGCGCTGCTCGAGGAGGGCGCGCATGGCGGGACCACCGAGGCCGTGCTGGGCATGGCCCATCGGGGACGGCTCAACGTGCTCGCCAACATCGTGGGCAAGTCCTACGGGGAGATCTTCCGCGAGTTCGAAGGCGACCTCGACCCCGACTCGGTCCAGGGATCGGGGGACGTCAAGTACCACAAGGGGGCGACGGGCAAGTTCGTGGCCCGGTCGGGATCCGAGCTGTCGGTCACCTTGGCGTCGAACCCGTCGCACCTCGAGGCCGTCGACCCCGTCGTCGAGGGCATGGTGCGGGCCAAGCAGGACGCGCTGGGCGCGGACCACCGCTTCGACGTCCTGTCGGTCCTCGTCCACGGGGACGCCGCCTTCGCCGGCCAGGGTGTGGTGGCCGAGACTCTGGAGCTCTCCCAGCTCACCGGGTACCGGACGGGGGGGACCGTCCATGTGGTGGTCAACAACCAGCTCGGGTTCACCACCGCACCCGAGTCGGCCCGCTCCTCGCTGTACCCGACCGACGTCGCCAAGATGGTCCAGGCCCCCGTCTTCCACGTGAACGGCGACGATCCCGAAGCGTGCCTGCGCGCCGCGCGCCTGGCGTTCGGCTTCCGCCAGGCCTTCCACAAGGACGTCGTGATCGACCTGGTGTGCTACCGGCGCCACGGGCACAACGAAGGGGACGACCCGAGCTACACCCAGCCGAGGATGTACGCCATCATCGACAACAAGCGCTCGGTGCGGAAGCTCTATACCGAGTCGCTCGTGCGGCGCGGCGACATCACGGTGGAGCAGGCGGAGAAGGCCCTCGAGGACTTCCAAGCCCGCCTGCAGGTGGCCCTGGACGAGACGCGCCAGACCGCACCGCCTCGACCCACCTCGCTGCCGTCGCCCCCTGCGCCTCCCGCCTCAGGACCCGCCGTTCCCACCGGGGTGGAGCGCGACGAGCTCGAGCGCCTGGCGGTCGAGGCCAGCGCGGTGCCGGCGGGCTTCACCGTCCACCCCAAGCTGGTGCGGCAGTTCGACCAGCGGGCCCGGATGCTGGTCGGCGGGGAGGTGGACTGGGCCCTGGGCGAGGCCCTCGCCTTCGGATCGGTGCTGCTCGAAGGCACCGACGTGCGCTTGTCGGGCCAGGACACCAGGCGGGGAACCTTCAGCCAGCGCCATGCCGTGCTCGTCGACTACCACACGGGGGAGGAGTGGGTGCCACTCGCCCATCTCGTCGGCGAGGGTGTGGGGCAGTTCGGGGTGCACGACTCCCTGCTGTCGGAGTACGCGGCGGTAGGCTTCGAGTACGGCTACTCGGTGGAGTCTCCCGACGCCCTGGTGGCGTGGGAGGCGCAGTTCGGCGACTTCGCCAACGGCGCCCAGATCATCATCGACAACTTCTTCGTGTCCGCCGACGACAAGTGGGGACAACGGTCCGGCCTCGTCCTGCTGCTTCCCCACGGCTACGAAGGCCAGGGCCCCGAGCACTCGTCGGCGCGCATCGAGCGCTTCCTCACCCTGTCCGCACGCGACAACATGCGCCTCGCCCAGCCCACGACCGCGGCGCAGTACTTCCACCTCTTGCGCTCCCAGGTGCGCGGCTTGGGACGGCGCCAACCCCTGGTCGTGTTCACGCCCAAGTCGCTGCTGCGGGCCCGCCAATCACGCTCGCCGCTCGACGACCTCACGGTGGGCTCGTTCGCCGAGGTGCTCGACGACCCTGGCACGATCGGTGCCGGAGGCGCGGTCGACACCACGCCGCGCCGACTCGACCCCGGCGCCGTGCGGCGGGTGCTGCTGTGCTCGGGCAAGGTGGCCTTCGACCTCGTGACCCGACGCGAGGCGCTCCTCGACGGGGGGGACGGGCTTTCGGCTCCGGGCATCGAGCCGGCCGGGGTGGCCGTGGTGCGGATCGAGCAGCTCTATCCCTGGCCGGAGGAGGCCCTGGCGGCGGTGCTCGGCAACTACCCGCAGGCCGATCAGGTGGTGTGGGTGCAAGAGGAGCCCGAGAACATGGGGGCGTGGTCCTTCGCGCACGGACGGCTGCACCGCCTGCTCCGGGAGCGCTTCGCGCTCAGCCATGTGAGCCGGGCCGAGTCGGCCAGCCCCGCCACGGGGAGCGCCGCACTGCACCTCCTCGAGCAAGAGGACCTCCTGCAGCGCGCCTTCTCCTGAGGCCCCTTCCTCCTGAGCCCCGTCGCCTGACCCCGGGCCCGGGCACCCCGACCGCGCCGTCAGCGCAGGGCGATGCCGAGGACCTCCTCGAGCTCGGCGAGCGCTCCCGAGGTGTCGGCCACCTTGATGGTGACCATGCCCAGTGCCCGGGCCGGCTTCAGGTTGACGCCGAGGTCGTCGAGGAACACCGCCTGGTGCGGGGTGACGCCGAGCGCCTCGCAGGCCATGAGGTAGAAGCGCGCGTCGGGCTTGCGCACCCCGACCACCGCGGACTCGACGACGACGTCGAACATGGCGAGCACCTCGCCGAGGGCCGAGTTGCTCGACTGGGCCAGAGGCGTGACGAAGTTGTTGGTCAGCAGTCCGGTCTTGAAGTGCTGGGCGCAGCGGCGGACGGCCTCGACCATCTCGGGCCGGAGCTCCCCGGAGAACATGGCGAAGAGGTCGCGCCCGTCGACTTGCCCGCCCGCCGCCTTCGCCTCATCGGCGTAGGCGTCGCAGAAGGCGTCGAAGTCGAGCTCGCTGCGTTCGAGGCGGGCCCAGGCATTGTCGAGATGGTTGGTGGCGTTGAGGGTGCGGATGAACCCGGTCGGCAGCCCGTGCGCCCGTTCGTAGCGTTCGAAGGCGTCGAAAGGGCTGTCGGCGATGACACCGCCCATGTCGAAGAGCACCGCCTCGACGCGCTCGGAGCCGGGCGCCGTCGTTGCGTTCACCGCAGCGACTGCCTGACCAACCCGTCCCACAGCTCGGCGGTGAGCCCGAGGGAGGCGACGTCGACCCGCTCGTCGACGCCGTGGAACATCGCCGCGTACTGCTCGAACGACAACTGCTCGCTGAAGAGCCCGAAGCCGTAGGCGACAGTGCCGAGGTGCCGGAAGAAGCGGGCATCGGTGGCCCCCACGGTGAGGAACGGGACGCAACGGGCGTCGGGATAGGACCGCCGCGCCACGCGCTCGAGCGCGTGCCACAACGGGGTGTCGACCGGAGAGGTGGTGGCGACGTCCTCGCTGTCCCAGGTCACCTCCACTTCCCCGGCCAGGTCGCCGAGGGCGTCGGCGATCATGGCGTCCACCTCGTCGCGGCCCCAACCGGGCAGCGTCCGGATGTCGACCTGCAGGTGCACCCGGTCCGGGATCACGTTGACCTTGCTTCCTGCGGTCATGACCGTGGGGGCGATGGTGGTGTGGGTGCAGGCGTGGGCCTGACGGGCGAGGCCGAGCGCGGGGAGTGTGTCGCAGAAGGCACCGATGCGGTCGGGGTCGAGCAAAGGCCCGGCGAACTCCTCGGGGAGGCCGATGCCCTCGACGAAGCGGCGCCACGCCTCGTGGATGTCGGCCGGCGTGTCGTGCTCGGCCAGGCGGCGCACGACCTCGGCGGCCTTCACCAACGCGTTGTCGGTGCGGAGCGGTTGCGAGGCGTGCCCGGGGGTTCCCCGCACCGTCATGGTGCACCAGAAGGCACCTTTCTCCCCGGTGATGACGGGCAGGCGGACGCCGTCGGGGCTCGCCATCGGGAATCCGCCCGCCTCGGTGATGAGGTAGTCGCAATGCACCTCGTCGGCGAGGTGCTCGGTCAGCCACTGGGCGCCGTGGACGCCGAGGGCCTCTTCGTCGGCGACCCCGATGAACAGCAGGTCACCCTCGGGGCGGAATCCCTCGTCGGCGAGGTGGCGCACGGACAGGGCCATGGAGGATGTCAGGTTCAGCATGTCCACCGCACCTCGGCCCCACACCTCGCCGTCGATGATCTCCCCGCCGAAGGGGTCATGGCGCCAGTCGTCGGCGTTGGCGGGGACCACGTCGGTGTGGCCGAGCAGTGCGAGGGAGGGCGCAGCGCGGTCGCGACCCTCGACCCGGGCCACCAGAGACGTACGGCCCGGCAGGGGCTCGTAGAGCGCGAGGTCGAGCCCGGGACCCTCCAGCACGTCACGCAGAACCTCAGCGTTGCGCTGTTCGTGGCCCGAGCCGGGCGAGCCGTCGTTCACACAGGCGTTGCGGATCATCACCTGCAGGAGCTCGGCTACCTCCTCGCCTCGGTCGCCGGCCATGGCCGCATCCTACGGTGCTTGCCGGTCCCCCGAGGATGGCGGAGAGGCGAGGGTCGGACAGATTCCGCCCGCCGGATGGTTGACTGGGACCACATGGCCCCCTCCTACGTCGTCGTCGACGGATCGAACATCGCGACCGAGGGCCGCTCCGTTCCGAGCCTGGCCCAGCTGGACGAGGCCGTCCGCTGGTACCAAGCCGAGTTTCCGGGCACCGAGGTCATCGTCGTCGTCGACGCCACCTTCGGCCATCGCATCGACCCCTCTGAGCGCAAGGCCTTCGACGAGGCGGTCGCCCACTCCGAGCTGGTGTCCCCGCCCGCGGGGGCGGTGGGTCGAGGGGACGCCTTCCTGCTGCGGGTGGCAGAGCGTGTCGGCGCCGAGGTGCTGTCGAACGACTCCTTCCAGGAGTTCCACGCCGATCACCCCTGGCTCTTCGACCCCGGTCGGCTCATCGGCGGGAAGCCCGTGCCCGGGGCGGGTTGGATCTTCACCCCTCGCAGCCCTGTGCGCGGGGTGCGGAGCCGGGCGGCGCTGGCGGCGGGCTCGGCCAAGACCGCCAAGGCCTCGAAGGCGGCGAAGGCAGCGAAACCGGCCAAGACGACCAGGGGCACGACCGACGCCGCCGCCGGGTCCCGAGAGTCGTCGAGGCTCGAAGCCGCCGTGGTGGCGGCAGGCGTGGATGTCGTGGAAGGGCGACCGGCGAGGTCCGCCGACAGAGCCAAGAAGACAGCCAAGGCCGACAAGGCGGCCACGGAGGCGAAGCGCGCCACGGGCGTGAAGACCGCCAAGGGCGAACACGCCTCCGTCAAGAAGACGAAGAAGGCCATCGAGCCGTCCGACGCGCCCGCATCGACAGGGCGCAAAGCGCACAAGGCCGAGAAGCCCGAGAAGGCCGAGAGAGCCCAGAAGGCAGACAAAGCCCAGAAGGCAGACAAAGCCCAGAAGGCAGACAAAGCCCAGAAGACCGACAAAGCCCAGAAGGCCGAGAAGTCCAAGAAGACGGGCAAAGCCCAGAAGGCCGACAAAGCACAGACGACGGCGACGTCCACGAAGGCGGCCAAGGCGGCCGGGACACGCGCCGTGGGTTCAGGAGATCGCGGGGAGGACAGCGGCGGTCGATCGACGACACGGGGCCGGCGGGGTCGAGGTCGACGGGCCACCGCGGCCGACGTGCGCGCCGCTATCGACGTGGCCATCGTGGAGGCGGTCGAACCGCAGGCGGATGCCGACGAGAAAGCCCGCGAGCCGAGCCGTCGCCGGCGACCAGGGGCGCCACCGGCGGTCAACGACCCCCTGACGTTCCTCACCTTCGTCTCCGAGTACCCGATCGGGTCGGTCGTCGAAGGGACGGTCTCCTCGTTCGTGTCCCACGGTGCCATGGCCGACGTCGGGGGTATGCAGTGCTACGTCCCGCTGGTCGGTCTGGCGGTGCCGCCGCCGCGCCGGGCCCGCGAGGTCCTCGAGCGTGGCCAACAGCGCGCCTTCGTGTTGGTGGCACTCGACCCCGCCCGACGGGGCGCCGAGCTCGCGCTTCCGGAGGTCATCGCCAGCCGCACCGCTCGCTAGGAGCGTTCTCGCCCTCCAATACCACAATAAGTGGTGGCACCTCTCAAGCGCGGTCACTCATAGTGCCGACGTTGGTGTCGGGAAAGCAGCGGATGAGGAGCCTCCAGCCGGGACGGCCGAAGTTGACCATCTCCCAGCCCCGGAGGGTTCGACAGAAGACACGAGGAACCCGCCATGCAACTGAAGCAAACGCTCGGCCGAATCGCCCAGCACCTCCCTCGCCACGGTGGCAAGGGCGTCTTGATCATGGAGGCGCCCCGCACGGGCAGCGGCGAGTCCTGGAAGAACTCCCAGGCGCGCTGGAGCAACTCCGCTTACGACGACCCCTGGCCCACCAGGGCCTAGGCAGGTCTGCACCGAGGTCCCTGGGCACCGGAGATCCGGGCACTTTTTCGCAACGAGTGATCAAGATCGGCCCGGATTGTGTCGATCTTGGGGCGGTGGCGAGAAGGCCATGACAGAGGATCCGGCCGTCCCAGGGCCAGGTGCCGCACGCGCCCGGCTCGACACCGCCGTCGCGGCGGACACGACTCCGGGACCGCTGCTCGCGACCGAGACCGCCGCGGCCCTCGCTCACAGGGGCGCGGCACAACCCCGAGCCACGGCGAGGGGACAGGGAGGACGAGGGATGGAGAGGGTGGGGCGACGGCCCAGGCGTGACGACGACGGGTTCGGGCTCGTCGAGGTCATGTTGTCGCTGTCGGTGCTGCTCGTCATCCTCGTGGCGACCTCGTACCTCGTCGACAACGTGGTCCAGCAAGCCGCGACGTCGCGCGAGAAGGTGACCGCCACCGAGCTCGCCGAGCAGTGGCTCGAGCAGCTGTCGAACGATCCCATCGCGAGCCTGCAGGCCTACATCGCCAAGGACGTGCAGTTGACGCCGCAGCCGGTCACCGTGGCCAGCATTCCCTACACGGTGTGGGGACACCTGGAGTGGGGCGACACCGGCGCCACCCACAGCCTGTGCACCACGGGCAACCCGCCCCAGGTGATCCGGGCCACCGTCACGGTGAAATGGGCCGGCCAGTCGCTGGGGGAGACGACGATCATCAACCCCCCCTACGGCACCGTCGTCCCCGGCGACGGGTTCCTGTCGATCCAGATCTACGGGCTCAACAACAACAACCCTCCCTCGGACACCGCCAACCTGATCAACGTCCCGGTCACGATCACTCCGTCCACGTCCCTGACCACCGGTCTGACGGCAGGCGCCTCCGTGAGCCAGCTCAGCGTGGCCCCGCTGTCCACAGCCGTGGCGGTGGGTGATTCGGTCGTCGTGGGGACCGGGACGACGACGCAGACGTTCGCGGTGAAGACCGCAGAAGCGGCTGGACAGACATCGATCCCGGTGACCTCCGTAAGCGCCAACAACAACTACAACTCGGGAACGAGCGTCTCGGACACGACGTGGGGTTCCACGACGTACAACCCTGATCAATTCGGGTGCGTCTACGTCTTGGTGCCGGTCGGCAGTTACACCGCGACCCTGGGAAGTCCCTCAGGTGGTCCGACCTTCATCGACTACCAGGAGAACTTCACGCCCGCCTCTCCCGTGGAGCCGGTGACGGTCTCGGGTCTGCCTGTGTTCTACACGTTCCGTTATGACGAGGCAGGCACGGTGGCGTTCTCCCCCTCGGCGGCGGCGCCGATCGCGACCGGCATGCCCATCTCGGTGAGCCCCAACGCCAGCCTGCAGACCGTGGCGGTGCCGGTGGGGGGCAGCGCCACCTCGGCCCAGCTCTTCCCCTACACCACGGCGTACTCGGTCTGGTACGGGGACTGCCAGCCGCCTCTCCACGGGGCGACCATGGAAGAGCCCAGTACCCCCGCCACCGTGAGCGTCACACCGAAGGGAAGCGCCTCGGTGGGGATCACCGGTCTCGGCGTCCTCACCGTGCAGGCCACGCGATCGTCGGGGAACTTCACGCCGGGCAAGGTCACGGCCACGGCCACGATCACCGACTCCAACGCCATCGCCGGAAGCGGTGGTGACGGCTGTCCGGTGGCCGACAACACCGGAGGTGAGACCTTCGGGCTGGTCGGGTTGTCGGGAGCCACCAACGTCTACACCAGCCAGACCGCCATCATGCCCCAGACCTACAGGGTCACCGTCACCGACACGGCCACCGGCGGCGGCTCGGCGTCGACCACCGTGACCGTGGGGGCGGGCGGCGCCACCGCCACGGTGACCGTCCCATGAGGGCGCTGCGGCGAGCGCTCGAGCGCGGCGAGGAGGGGTTCACGTTGATCGAGACGTGCCTCACCGTCCTCATCATGGCCATTGTGCTGGCCTGTGCCTTCCCCACGGTGCCCCTGTTCTTCGGCGAGCAGACCTCCATCCAGAACACCTTCGGAGCCGTCGACCAGCTCGTGCTCGCTTCTGAGACCGTGACCCGCTACGTGCACGAGGGCGTCGACAACGCCCCGGGTGGCCTGGCGTCTCCCTTCGTGTCGGCGAGCTCCAACGCCGTCACCTTCACGGCCAACACGGGCATCACCGGTGCGCCCGAGGAGGTCGTGGTCCACGTGACCAACGGGGTCGCCGGGACGAGGACCTTCGGGATGTCGCTGTTCCCGGCGACGAGCGGCACGTGTCCCCCCAGCGGCGCGGGTTGTACCTATACCGGGGGCGCGGACAACACCGTGCTCATCAACTACCTCACCAACGGGACGGGGGGGAACCCCGTCTTCTCGTACCAGCTGCAAGGGGGCGAGTCGTGCGCCGGCCCGCCACCGGGTTCGGCGCCCACGACCCTGGCCTCGGCCCTGACGAGCGGGAACCAGTACACCAGCGTGAGCGTGAACGGCCTGACCTCGCCCGTGTCGGTGGGTGACTCCATCTACCTGGGCTCGGGGCCCACCGCGCAGATCCTCACCGCCACCGCCGCCACCACGGCGGGGTCCGGGACCAAGGTCATCACGGTGAGCAGCTTCACCGCCAGCACGGGGTACCCGGTCACGACCACGGGTGTCTACGACAACGCGTGGGGGCTCGTCCCCAACACGGTGCCGACCACTCTTTCCGCAACGGTGAGCGGCGCCAGCGTGACAGCTCTCCCCGTGCATCCGTTGGGGAGCGCGGTCTCGGTGGGCGACCTGGTGGTCGTGGAGACCGGGGCGACGACCCAGACCTTCACGGTGAAGACCGCAGAACCGGCGCTGCAGACGACGATACCGGTGAACACGGTCGCGGCCAATGCCACCTACGGCGCCAACACGGAGGTCTACGACACCTCATGCTCGAACACCCAGCTCAGCGAGATCACCGCCGTGTCCCTCAACCTCCAGGCGACCAAGACACCGGGCGGGCAGCCCACGGGCTACCAGTCCCAGGCCTACCTCCTGTCGCCGACCTACAACTCGACGGTCGGATGAAGACCGCGACCCTGCCGGGCGGGAAGTTGCCGGCACCACGACGAGCCGTGCGGCACGTGGCTCGCCCCTGGAGGACGGGCTGGGGCCAGTCGGGCCAGACGATGCCCCTGGTCCTCGGCATCTGCCTGGTGCTCACCCTCGGGTCCATGGTGCTGGTCCAGAACACCTGGCAGCAGTACCCCATCGTGACCAAGGACGTGGTGCAGCACGAGGCCTACCGAGCCATGCTTGCGGGCGTCGACGAGTACCTCTACTCGGTGAACTCCAACGCCAACTTCGCGTCCTGCTACGCCAAGTACTACACCGCCGGCGGCACGCTCATCGGGTCTGCCCCGAACTCGTTCTCGAGCTCCTCGCTGTGCAGCGGGATCAGCTTCAACACCTGGATCTCGGTGCCGGGGACGTCGTCGGTCAACGGGCCACCCATGTGGTTCTACCTGGGGACGCCGAACGTCAACACGTCGACGGGCAACCTGACCATGAGCATCATCGGGAGCGCGGGCTTCCCCGGTACCTACAACTACCAGACGGCGAAGCTCGTCCTACAGCCCCTCAACAGCTTCCTGCTCAACGTGCTGTGGATGGACAAGAACCAGATCGACCCGGCCGTATTGGGGTTCCCCACCGGTGACACGTGTCCCTACTACTGGACCTCGGGGTCCCTCGCCTCCTACAGCGGCGGCAGCTACAACTGCACTGCCGTGAACTTCATCACGGCGGACTCCTTGACGGGGAACTTGTACACCAACGACACCGTCTTCACGTGTGGCAGCCCGAGCTTCCAGAACGTGAAGACCGCCGATCCCAACGAGGCCTGGTTACCCGACGGCGGTGGCTGCTCGGGGAATCCGCTCGGGGACACGACGCTCACGTCAGGCCTGACGAGTGGGACCAACTACACCACGCTGAGCGTCCAAGCCATCGGGCAGGCGGAGGCCGTCAACGACACGCTCACGATCGGGACGGGGTCCACGACCCAGACGGTGACCGTCTCGGTGGCCGCGGCGGTCAACGCCACGACCATTCACGTGACCAGCTTCCAGGCCAATGCCAACTACGGCTCGGGCACCCCGGTGAACGACAACGCCACCGGCACCTGGGTCAGTGGCGGGCCGCTGCAACCCATCCCGAGCGACAACTCGGTGTTGAACACCGTCGCCGAGACCGGCGGATGCCTCTACGAGGGCCCCACCACGATCACGCTCAACGGGACGACCATGAACGTCACCAGCCCGAACACGCCGACAGGGAAGCCCACGGGCGCCCCCACCGGGTCGGTGTCCAACGACGCGCTGAACGCGGCGGCCAACACCGGCAACGTGTGCATGCCGGCGTCGCAAGGGGGATCGGTGAGCGTCCCCACCGACGGGGTGGTCTACGTCGAGGACTGTCTGAACTCGGCGACGTGCACGACTGTGAGCCCCATGGCCCCCACGGCCAGCATCGACCCCGGAGAGGAAGGTGTCTCCACCCAGAACCAGAATTCGGTCGGCGATGCCATCGTCCAGGGGTCTGTGACCAACCCCATGACCATCGGCACGGCGAACAACATCATCATCGACGGCAACCTGTGCTACACCGACGACGTATCGGGAGGCACGTGCACGACCGGTCCGACGTCGCCCTCGACCAACGTGCTCGGGTTGGTGGCCGACAACTTCGTCGAGCTCAGCCATCCCATGGCCTACACCACCAGTCACGGCAACGAGAACATCACCGGCAACGCCCCGACGTGCGCGTCGGGTCTCGGCAACGGCACGCCCACGTGCGACCTCTCCAACCCGATCATCGACGCCGTGATCCTGGCCCTCAAGGGCTCGTTCCTCGTGAACTACTGGGACCAGGGCAGCGTGCTGGGCGCCAACTGCCCGGTCGGGTCGTCGGTCCCGAACTGCATCACCCTCAACGGGTCGATCGACCAGGCGTGGCGAGGCCCGGTGGGGACCGGGTCGCCAAGCGTGTCGACGGGCTATGCCAAGAACTACCAGTGGGACTCCCGCCTGGAGTACCTGTCGCCGCCGTACTACCTGAACCCGGGGACCTCCCAGTGGGGCTACGCCTCGTTCACCAACGTGGCGGGCTCGTGCAAGATGCCCACCGGCCAGACTTGTCCCACCGGGTACCCGTGAGCCACGGTCCGACTCGGCGCTGACCGGTAACCTCGGCCGCCATGGTGCGGCCCGAGGATGTCCTGCCCCACCGTCCCCCGTTCCTCCTGGTGGACGAGGTCACCGCGCTCGAGCCGGGGCAGCGGGCCCAGGGTCGTTGGCACCTGCGCGGTGACGAGGACTTCTTCGCCGGGCACTTCCCGGGCCGGCCCACCCTCCCGGGGGTGCTGATGGTCGAGTCGCTGGCCCAGCTCGGTGGCATCGCCGTGCTCAGCGACGATCGCTTCGCCGGCCGCCTGCCTCTGTTCGGAGGGATCGACAAGGCCCGTTTCCGCCGCCAGGTGCTCCCCGGCGAGGTCCTGGACCTGGAGGTGACCCTGGGGCGGCTCTCGGCGCGCGCCGGCACCGGTCGCGGCCGGGCCACCGTGGAGGGCGAGTTGGCATGTGAGGCCGATCTGCTTTTCGTCATCGTGGACAGGTAGGGATCGGATCGTGCGCATCGCCACCTGGAACGTCAACTCGCTGCTCGCCCGGCTGCCCCGGGTCGAGGAGTGGATCGACTACGCGCGGCCCGACGTGCTGTGCATGCAGGAGACCAAGCTCGTCGACTCCGCCTTCCCGTCCATGGCGTTCTCCGCCCTGGGATACGAGTCGGCCTCCCACGGGGAGGGGCGCTGGAACGGCGTGGCGGTGGTGAGCAGGGTGGGGATCGACGACGTGGTCCGGGGGTTCGGCGGCTCCGCCGACGACCAGGGGGCGCGCCTCATGGCCGCCACCTGCGGAGGGGTACGCGTCCACAGCGTGTACGTCCCCAACGGTCGCGAGGTGGGGAGCGAGCACTACGAGGCCAAGCTGGCGTGGTTGTCTGAGCTGCGCGCCTATCTGGCCCGCACGTGCAAGCCGACCGACGAGGTGGCGGTGTGCGGCGACTTCAACGTCGCTCCTGAAGACCGCGACGTGTGGGACCCGGCTGCCTTCGCGGGGGCAACGCACGTGACCGTTCCCGAGCGCAGCGCGCTGCGTGAATTGGAGGAGTGGGGACTGGTCGACTCCTTCCGGCTCCGGTACTCCGAGAGCCAGCTCTTCACGTGGTGGGACTACCGCGCCGGGAACTTCCACAAGCACATGGGCCTGCGCATCGACCTCGTCATGCTCAGCCGGCCCCTCGCCGAACGCGTCACCTACGCGCTCGTCGACCGCAACGCCCGCAAGGGAAAACAGCCCTCGGACCACGCCCCGGTGCTCGTCGACATCGACGGGTAGGGCTGCGGGCCCCGACCTCGGGTGCTCGGACTCAGCCGGCCTGGGGCAGCCGGGCCCGCAGGAGCCCGACGCGTTGCGAGAGCCGGCGTGCATCGGGCTCGGATTCCGCTCCGAGCTCGAGGTTCGCCTTGGTCACGGCGTCGAGCAGGGGAGAGGGGTCGCATCGCCACGTCCGCCCCGCCACCCGGCGGGTTCGGGCCCACGAACACCACAGCTCGTCTTCGGCGCGGGTCAGCGCGACGTACAGGAGCCGCCGCTCCTCGGCCACGGCATCGGGAGTCCTGGCGTAGGCGATCGGGACCATGCCGTCCTCGAGGCCGACGATCGCCACCGCGGGCCACTCGAGGCCCTTGGCGCGGTGGAACGTGGACAGTTCGACGCCGTCGGGGGCATCGAGCTCCATGGCGCCCTCCCCACCAGCGGTCACCCATTCGAGGAATTCGCCCACGGTGGCGTCGGGGGACTCGAGCGCGTGCTCGTCGGCCAGACGGGCCAGGGCGACGGGCAGCCCGACGAACGATGCCCTCTGCTCATGATCGGGAGGATCGTGCGCCTCGAGCGACGCTTCGCTCTGGCGTGCCATCACGAGCTCGGCCAGGGCGCTGCGCAGATGTCGGGTCTTGGGCACGCGCCGGAGCTCGGCGAGGACGGCGCGTGCCTGGGCCGCCTCCTTGGCGCCCCCGGACATCCGGAAGGGGATCCCGGCGCGTGCCAAGGCCCGGGCGACGGGCTCGAGGCGGGAATTCGTGCGTGCCAGCACGGCCAGGTGGGACCAGGGACGCCCCGGTCGGTGGGCGCGGCGCAGCCACCGCGTCAGCGCCGTGGCCTCCTCCTCGTCGTCGTCGAAGCCCTCGACCACGGGGCAGGGGCCGTCGGGACGCGACGCCTGGCTCGGATCGGCACCGAGCACCGCGCTGGCGGCTCCCACCACCTGCGGTGTGGAGCGGTGGTTGTCGTCGAGACGCAGGACGGTGGTGCCGGGGAGGAGCTCGGGGAGCCGGTCGAGCAGCGTCGGATCCGCCCCGTTCCATCCGTAGATGGCCTGTCTGGGGTCACCCACCACGAAGAGGTCACGGCGGTCCCCGAGCCAGGCGCGCAGCAGACGCCATTGGGCCGGGTTGACGTCCTGGAATTCGTCGACGAAGAGATGGCGGATGCGCCATCGCTGCGCAGCTGCGGCGTCCTCGTCCTCCTCGAGCAGCGACGCACACCGTGTCACGAGGTCGTCGAGGTCGAGAACGGCGCGCCTGCGCTTCTCGGCGAGGTAGGCGGCGTAGGCCTCGGCCACCTCGTCGTGGGAGATGTCGGCGAGCAGGTCGCGGCCGGCTGCCGACGCGGCGCGGCGGTAGTCCTCCGGGCCGAGCAATCGCACCTGGGCCCAGTGGAGCTCACCGAGGACGGCGGCGACGTGCGCCGGTCCCGCCGAGGCTCGGGCCCCGAGCGCGGCCCGTACCAGGGGAGTGGGGTCGTCCACCAGCCCGGGCGCCCGCAGCCCGTGGTCCGCGAAGTGGCGACGGAGCTGGGCCAGGGCCAGGGCGTGAAAGGTCCCCGCCGACACGAGGCCGGGCACCCCGAGCCGGGCCAGTCGGCCCCTCAGTTCGCGTGACGCCTTGCGGGTGAAGGTCACCACCAGCGTGTGCTCGGCCCGGACCGACCCGTCGAGGATGCGCCGGGCCACCCGTCGCGCCAGGACCGTCGTCTTGCCCGAGCCCGCCGAGGCGAGCACGCACAACGGCGCCTCGGGTGACTCCACCGCCTGTTGCTGAGCCATGGTGAGGCCGCGCAGCAGCTCCGACGAGCCGGTGACGCGAGACGTGGAGCTGGGCACCAGGGCGACCGTACCGGTGGGGTGTGACGGCCCGGGGGATGGTGGGCGGCCGATTTCCTCGGCAGTAGCCTCGCCGGGGTGCTGCGGTCGCTCGCCGGTGGGGTGTTGTACGGCGAGACGTGGGGGGAAGGGCCTCCGGTGGTGGTGGCGCTCCACGGCTGGCGCCGCACCCATGCCGACTTCGCCGCCTCGCTCGGCCCGTCGTCCCCTCTGGGCCCCCTGTCGACCGTGGCCCCCGACCTTCCCGGGTTCGGCGCCACCCCTGCCCCCACCGAGGCCTGGGGATCGGGCGAGTACGCGGCGGCGGTGGCGCGGCTGGTCGAGGAAGCGCCAGAGCCGGGGCCGCCTCCCGTCGTCGTGGGCCACTCGCTCGGGGGCCGGGTGGCGGTGCGCCTGGCGGCGGCGCGCCCCGAGCTCGTGGGGGCGCTCGTGCTGACCGGAGCCCCACTCCTCCCCCGCACCGGTGGCCCTCGCCGTCCGCCGCTGGCCTACCGGGTGACGCGGGCGTTGCACCGGGCTCACGTCCTGGGCGATGCGCCCCTGGAGCGGGCCCGGCGCCGTCACGGCTCGGCCGACTACCTTGCCGCGCAGGGCCTGATGCGCGATGTCCTGGTCCGCCTCGTCAACGAGCGGTACGAGGACGCCCTGGCCGCGGTGCAATGCCCGGTCGAGCTGGTGTGGGGCGACGACGACGAAGAGGTGCCCCTCGAGACGGCGCGCGCCCTCGATCGTGTCCTCGCGCAGGCGCATCTGACCCTCTGTCCGGGCGCCGGCCATCTCCTGCCCCTGACTGCCCCCGGCGAGTTGCGCGCCGCGGTCGAACGAGCGTTGTCCCGTCGCTCGTGATGGCGGACTGGTCGTCGATCGTCGGCGGTGACCTCCCCATGGCGGTATCGGCCGTGGTCGATCACGTCCTGCGCTCGACGGTGGTGGCGGCCGGCGCGTTGTCGATCGCCGTGGCCGGGCCCCGGTGGCTGCGCGTGGCGCAGCGCGAGCACTACGTCGTCGACGCCGTGTCGCGCTTCGCCCTGCGGTGGTGGACCTCGGCGCCGGTCAATGTGGCCGGGCTCGTCGTCGCCGTCGCCGGCCTCGTGCTCTCGTCACGCTGGCCGGCGTGCGTGTTCGCCACTGCCGCCGTGGTGGCCCTGGGGCCCGTCGGCCTGCCGTGGCGGGGAAGGACCTCCCCCTTGGCATGGACGCGCCGGTTGCGCACCCTGGCGCTGGTGTGGGCCGTCCTCGAGGCCGGAGCCGTGGCGGGGGCGACGGTGGCGGGGCAGGGCCCTGTAGCGGTCGCCGCGGCCGCGCTGGCCCTGCCCGCACTCGTCGACCTGGCCTGCGCGTGTACGGCGCCGTTGGAGCGCAGGCTGGCCGCCACCCACGTGCGGAGCGCGGCGGCGCGCCTGGCGCGGGTGGCTCCCAAGGTGGTCGCCATCACCGGCTCCTTCGGAAAGACGAGCACCAAGGGATACGTCGCCCACCTCGTGGGAGGGGCCCGTTCGGTGGTGGCCAGCCCCGCCAGCTTCAACAACCGGGCCGGGCTCGCCCGGGCCGTCAACGAGCACCTCGCCGACGGGACGGAGGTCTTCGTGGCCGAGATGGGGACCTACGGGCGCGGGGAGATCGCCGAGTTGTGCTCCTGGGTCCGTCCCGACGTGTCGGTGATCACCGCCGTTGGCCCTGTGCACCTGGAGCGCTTCGGCACCGAGGACCGCGTCCTGCAGGCCAAGGCCGAGATCCTGCAGGGCGTGCCGTGCGCGGTGCTCGTCGTCGACGACGACCGCCTGGCAGCGCTGGCCGAGACGAGTGCCCGCAACGGCACGCGCGTGTGGCGCGTCTCGGGTCGCGCCAAGAATCTGGACGTGTCCGTCCTCGACGAGGGCGACGGGCTGTCGGTGTACCTCCGGGGGGACGAGGTGGCCCGGGGGGTGCGCGTCGAGGCGCGGCCGGGCAATGTGGCGGCTGCTGTGGCGGTGGCGTTGGAGCTCGGCGTCACGGTCGACGAGGTCACGCGGAGACTGCCCATGCTGCCCGTCGCCCCGCACCGTCTCGAGCAGTCCCTCGGTGCCGGCGGCGTCGTCGTGCTCGACGACACCTACAACGCCAACCCCGCCGGCGGGCGCGCCGCCCTGGCGACACTGAAGCGAGTGGGAGTGGACGCGTCGCGGCGCGTCGTGGTGACGCCGGGGATGGTCGAACTCGGCTCTCTGCAGGCCGAGGAGAACGAGAGCTTCGCCGCCCACGCGCTGTCGGTGGCCACCGATCTGGTGGTGGTGGGACGCACCAACCGCCGCGCCCTGCTGCGCGGGGCCCGGCGTGCCACGGAGGGCAGCGGCTCGGGCCAGGTGGTGATCCTGAGCACACGCCAGGAGGCGACCGAGTGGGTACGCGGGCACCTGGGGAGCGGGGACGTGGTGCTGTACGAGAACGACCTGCCCGACCACTACCCTTAAGCGCCGCCGGAGCGCCTCGTCGCCCCGTCCTTCCATTCCGCCGAGCTCGGGAGCACCACCGTTGAACGTCAACACCGCCAGGGTCGCCGTCGCCTTCGGGGGCCCGTCGCCCGAGCACGACGTGAGCATCCTGACGGGCCTGCAGGCGGCGCACGAGCTGGCCGGGGCCGGCCGTGACGTCATCGGCCTGTACTGGACCAAGACCGGGGACTGGCACAAGGTGGACGCCTCGCTCGAGGCCGCCGACTTCATCGAGGGCGTGCCGCGCGGGGCACAGGCGCTGCAGCTGGTGACAGGCGGGGACGGCGCCGGGTTCGCGGCGGCTGGCGGACGCCTGGGCCGTACCCGCACGCTCCCGGTGGACGCGGTGGTCAATTGTTGTCACGGCGGTCCCGGAGAGGACGGCACGCTGCAGGGCGCGCTCGACCTGGCCGGCATGGCCTACACCGGGCCTGGTGTGGCTGCGGCCGCGTTGGGTATGGACAAGCTAGCGTTCGCGGCGGTGGCACAGGCTGCGGGCCTCCCCGTGCTCCCGAGGGTCCTGCTCGAACGCGACGGCGCCATCGCGTTCCCGGGCCCCTACATCCTCAAGCCCCGTTTCGGCGGGTCGTCGATCGGTGTCGAGGTCGTCGCCGATCTCGACACGGCGCGCGGCCGGCTCGATGCCAACACCCACCTGCGAGGGGGAGCGGTCGTCGAGCCCTATCGCGAGGATCTCTTCGATCTCAACATCGCGGTGCGCACCTGGCCCCGGCCTGAGCTCTCCGCGGTGGAACGGCCTCTGCGGTCGAGCGCGGCGGCGGAGATCCTCGGCTACGCCGACAAGTACGTCGGTGGGGAGGGGATGGCCAGCGCCCCGCGCCAACTGCCCGCCGATCTTGCGCCTCCCCTGGCGGAGGTGCTCCACAACGCGGCCCGCACCGTGGTGCGGCTGGCGGATGTGCGCGGCGTGGGTCGCATCGACTTCCTCTCCGACGGGCAATCCCTGTTCGTCAACGAGATCAACACCGTTCCGGGATCGCTGGCGCGCTATCTGTGGGCCGATCCCCCTCTCCCGTTCATCACATTGCTCGACGCCATCATCGGCGAGGCATTGGGGCGGCCCGCCGCGCATCACAGCGCCGCGGGCGCGGATGGCACCGTGCTTCGCAGCGCCGGAGGCATCGCGTCCAAGCTGGCCTGACCTGGCCCGGGCCCCGCGTCGTCGCGACCGGCTCGGACACAGGTGCCGGCAGCCCGGGTGCCCCGGGTTGTCCGAGGCCCGGGGATACGCTGGAGGAGCATGCCTTTCCCCCGCCGACTGCTCACCGAGGACGAAGAGGTCGTCGTCGAGCTGCGGCCGCACTGGGCGTACCTCGGCCGGCCGCTCGTGGTCGCGGTGGCGGTCGTGGCGCTCGCCATCGCGCTGGTGGTGAACTTCTCCAGCGCACCCGTCGGGGTCCTGTACGTGCTGCTCGCGCTCGTGACCGGCTCGGCACTGTGGTTGGCAGGACGGCTCGTGCGCTGGTTCGCCAGCAGCTTCGTGGTCACCAACACCCGCATCATCCAACGCACGGGCGTCTTCGCACGCCGAGGGCTCGAGCTTCGCTTGGAACGGGTCAACCAGTTGTCGTACCACCAGTCGATTCCCGATCGGATCTTGCGGACCGGTGAGCTCCACGTGGAGATGGGCGGGGACACGGGCCTGGTCGTCTTCGACCACGTGCCCCGCCCCGCCGCGGTGCAGAGCGTGATCACCGAGCAGATCGACGCCCTGCGGCACCGGTCAGGCGTGCCGATGTCGACCGGGCCCCGTCAAGCGTCGTGGAACGGGGCATCCCCGAGAGAGCCGGGCCCCGGGATCACCGGTGACACTCCGCCCTCGGGGGTGGCCCGGGTGACGCGGTCCCCCCAGGGCGAGGACACGGTGGCGGGGCGCCTGGTGCAGCTCGACGAGCTGCGACGGCGCGGCATCGTCACCGACGCCGAGTTCGCCTCCAAGAAGGCGGAGCTGCTCGACCGTCTCTGACCGCTCGCGCCACCCGGCGGGTGTCACGGAGCGGGGACGAGGCGGGCACCTCCGGCCGCCCGCACCCGCCACGCGGGCGTGGAGAACGTGCCGAGGTCGAGCGCTCCGGGCTCGGTGAGCGCCACCACGCATCCACCGAACCCGGCTCCGGTGAGCCGGGCCCCGAAGACCCCCGGGCGCCGCAGGAGCCCCTCCACCAGCGAGTCGAGCCCCGGCGTCGACACCTCGAAGTCATGGGCCAGGCTTTCGTGGCTCTCGGTCATGAGACGGCCCGCCCCGACCAGGTCCCCGCCGCGCAGCGCGCCGGTGAAGGCGCGCACTCGGGCGCATTCGCTGACGACATGGCGTGCCCGGCGACGCAACAGGGCGTCGGGGATCGCCAACGCCACCCGGGGGTCGAGGCGGCCGAGCGGTCCCAACCGGTGCGCGGCCGCGTCGCACTCTGCCCGGCGCTCGGCGTAGGCCGACCGGTCGAGCGAGCGCGTCTCACCGGAGTGCACCACCACCACCTCTGCGTCAGGGGGCATCTCGACATGACGCATCGACAGGTCGGCGAAGTCGATCAGGAGGGCACTGCCCTGGCGGGCCGCCATCACGACGAGTTGGTCCATGATCCCCGTCGGCACACCCGTGGCCGCCTGCTCGGCGCGCTGGCAGGTGCGGGCCAGGGTCACAGGCTCGGGCTCGCACCCGAGCGCCAGGGCCAAGGCGACCTCGAGGGCGGCGCTCGAGGACAGGCCGGCCCCGACGGGGAGGGTGCTCTCGACCGTGCCGCTTCCTCCCGAAACCGGGCGCACCGCCGCCACGATCGCCGCCACATAGCGCGCCCACCTCGGCTCGAGCGCCCCGAGGGCACCGGGGTCGAGGGGAAGGTGCACGTCGACGTCGGCAGGCTCGGGCTCGTGGGTGGACCGCAACACGACACGCGTGCTCGTGTCGGGAACGAAGGTCACCGTCGTGCCCAGGTCGACGGCCATGGGAAGGGCGAGGCCCTCGTTGTAGTCGGTGTGGTCGCCGATGAGGTTGACTCGGCCCGGGCTGTGC
>Ga0116215_1000882_pt1 | contig 21371 bp, 20 predicted proteins | sample Sb_taG_7_FD_89698 | JGI IMG/M metagenome (GOLD analysis project Ga0116215, IMG submission 89698) | Peat soil microbial communities from Weissenstadt, Germany - Sb_50d_2_FS metaG | ecosystem: Environmental > Terrestrial > Soil > Wetlands > Peat | place: Germany: Weissenstadt | collected 2010-09-21
CGTCGGCGGCGGGGTCCCCGATCAGCACGTGCTCGGGCCGGCCCGTCCAGATGACCCGGCCGCCGCGGGCCTCCACCATCTTGACCACCTGGTCGCTGTAGTCCCGGTAGGCGCCGGCGCCTGTCGTCTCCGTGGCGCCGCCCTCTGGCGCGCCGGGCTCGTCCGGGCGGGCGAAGTGCAGCAGGTTGATCATCACGACCTCCCCGTCACGGCTGCCGTGGGCGAACTCGGTGAACTGCTCTCTCGTCGGCGTGATGGCCATCGGGCTCCCTCCCTCTGTGGTTCCTGTTCGTCACACTGCCGCTCGTGACCGCCGATAGGTTGGCACGGACCGGGTGGCGACGACGGATCACTCGGGGTTGAGCATGCGCTCCAGGTCGAGCTCGAGGTCCTCCATCAGCTCCACCAGGAACCGCAACCGCTCGGCTGCTCCGTCCGCCGCGAGGAGACGCTGTGCGTCGTAGGCACTGACCGGCGCCGCCGCGCAGAGCTGCCACGTGGCCACATCGGCGTCCCCGTTGCCGTCGAGCGCGAGGTGGGGCGGTAGTGCGGCGGCCCCACCGTGCTCGGCGAGCAACGCCCGGGCCCGGCGCACCCGTTGCGTGGCCACGCCGAGGACCGGACCGGCGTCCTCCGGATCCGGCACCGGGACCGGCTCAGCCACCAGCGCCACGGGGTAGGGGTCGTCGGGGAGCCAGCGCTCGACCTCTATGAGCGCCTCGCCGCGCGCCTCGAGGAGCCAGCGCCCATCGGCCAGTTCCACCGCCTTCGTGATGACGCTCCGCGTGCCGAGGAGGGAGCGCTGGTCCCCGCCGCCGACCTCGGAGCCCCGCTCGATCAACACGATGCCGAAGCGCGGGTCACCCGCCAGGCAATCGTGCAGCATCTGCCGGTAGCGCGGTTCGAACACGTGCAGAGCCGTGGAGGCGTGTGGGAACACGACCGCGGAGAGCGGGAACATCGGCAGGCGCGCCCCTGACATGCCCCACCATGGCATGCTCCGCCGTCTGTCTGCGGCCCGAACCGTGCCGCACGTCGGACGCGAGAAGGACCGGCCTCGCGGCCGGTCCTTCACTCGTTGAACTTGTACGTATGTCTAAACGTGTCTAGACGCAGCTGCTTGGCTCCAGCCTGCGGCGCAGTAGGTGCGGGGGCCGCCTCGTCGGGCCGGCCGGCACACGCACCGGCGCGAACACGGCCTCGTTCATACGCCGGGCTCCACGCCAAGCGGGCTGCTCTGGAGCGTCACCGAAGCCGACATCGGTGACGCCGTCTCAACCCGGCGGATCGCCCTCCTCGGTCGAGCGTGTCGATGGCATCGGCAGCTCCTTTCTCTCTCGGCAACGGCGGGTGCTCCGTCTGCCGACCTTTTGTCCAGTATCCACCTCGGTCCCGGTCGTGTGAACCCCACGCGAACTGGGCATTCGCGAAGCCCCTGGTGGAGCCGAGCGCCGTCACGCGAACTTCATCTCTTTGTGACAGAACCCGCGGCGCGCACCATCGTCACCTTGCCGCGACTCCCCTACGCTCTGGGTATGGCACTCCCCGTCCCCAAGGAGAACACGACGGCCGTCGTCACCGGTGCCTCGTCGGGCATCGGCGCCGACATCGCACGCGAGCTCGCCCGGCGCGGCCACGGTGTGACCCTCGTGGCCCGGCGCGAGGACCGTTTGAAGGCACTGGCCGACGAGCTGGCCGGCGCGCACCGCGTGCGCACGGAGGTCATCGCCGCCGACCTCACCGACGCTGACTCGCGGGCCGAGCTCCCCGCTCAACTGGACGCGCGCGGCCTCACCCCCGACATCGTGGTCAACAACGCGGGCTTCACGACGATGGGGCCGGTGCACCGCGCCGACCGCGCCGGCGAGCTCGCCATGGTGCGCACCAACGTCGAGGCAGTGGTCGACCTGTGCACGCTGTTCGTGCCGGGCATGGTCACCCGGCACCGCGGGGCGGTCCTCAACACCGCGTCCACCGCGGCATTCCAGCCGTTGCCCGGACAAGCCTGCTATGGCGCGTCGAAGGCCTTCGTCCTCTCCTATGGACGTGCACTGGGCGCCGAACTCCGCGGGACGGGCGTGACCGTCACCACGCTGTGCCCGGGTCCGGTCGAGACGGGCTTTGCCGAGGCGGCCGGCATGACGGACGACGAGGCGGGCGAGGCGCTGCCGAAGTTCATGTGGGTGCCGGCGGCCGACGTGGCGAGGGCGGCCGTCGACGGGCTCGACGCCGGCCGCCCGGTCGTGATCCCCGGGGCGGCCAACCGGGCGGCGGCGTCGCTCGCCCAACTGGCGCCCAAGGGGTGGATCCTGCCGCTGATGGCCCGGCGCCACCCGGCGCTGAAGCAGAACCCAACGTAGGGTTTACCCATGGCGCAACTGGTTTCGGAGCTCGATCTCCCCCACCTCGACGTGGTCGGGCTGGAGCGCCACGACGCCATCGACGCCATTGAGGCGGCCCGATCCGTGCACTGGCTGGCCCGCAACGAGCTGGGCTACACGGTCACCCGTCTGCAGGACGTCACCGCCGTCCTGCGCGACCAGCGCTTCCACTCGGCGCTCTCCATGATTGAGCAGTCCCCCGAATTCGAGGCCTCGAGCTACGGCGGCGAGCGCCGCCAGTCCATCCTCACCATGGAGGGCACGGGCCACGCGCGCCTGCGACGGCTCGTGGCCCCGGCCTTCACGCCGTCGGCGGCCAACCGGCTGCGCCCCACCATGCGGGCCGTGGTCAGCGAACTCGTCGAGCGCGTGGTCGACCGGGGCGAGTCCGAGCTGGTGGCGGACGTCTGTGAGCCGTACCCGATCCCGATCATCTGTGAGCTGCTCGGCGCGCCGCCCGAGGACTGGAAGCTGTTCTCGGCCTGGGCCACGGACATCTTCCGTATCTTCAACAACAACCTCGCCGAGGACCTGCCGCTCATTGAGCGGGCGGGCGAGGAGCTCACCGAGTACGTGAGCGCCATGATCACCGAGCGCCGGGCCGATCCGCGCCACGACCTCTTGAGCGACCTCATCGCGGTCGAGGAGGCGGGAGACCGGCTGTCGACCGACGAGATGGCGATGCTGGCGCAGGCGGTGCTCATGGCGGGCACCGACACCACCCGGAACCAACTGGCCTGCTCCGTCGCACTGTTCACCGAGCACCCCGACCAGTGGGCCCTGCTGGCCGAACGCCCGGAGCTGGCGACGCGGGCCGTCGAGGAGTCGATGCGCTACCTCGGCGCGGTGCGGGGAACGGCGCGCTTCGCCTCCGAGGACATCGTCTACCGCGACGTCCTGTTCCCCCAGGGGACGCTCGTGGCCACCTCGCTGGCGGGAGCCAACCGCGACCCCGAGGCCTTCGACGATCCGAACGTCTTCGACATCACCCGGGAGCGGGGCACGGTGCAGATGACCTTCGGCGCCGGCATCCACTTCTGCATGGGCGCAGCGCTGGCGCGGGCGGAGCTCCAGGAGGCGCTCCCGCTTCTCGCCCGGCGCATGCCCGGCCTCGAACGCAGCGGCAACATCGAGTGGAAACCGTCGTCGTTCGGGATCTGGGGTCCGGCGCGGCTGCCGCTGCGCTTCACGCCGTCGACCTGAACACGGAGCGCCATCAGGAACCCTCGAGGAGTCGGCGCGCCCCCCGGGAGGACACCATGCGGTCAGTCCCTCACGCCGGCGCCCACCGGTCGACGGACCCGGGTGCTCCTCGCCTCGGCGACCATCGCCCGCTGCGCCTCCGGGGAGGGCTCGCGACCCCCGTAGGCGCTCGCCTCCACCGACGAGGCCAGCCGGCCCCACGTGGTCCCGCTCCCCGCAAGCTCGTCGAGGGTCGCCGCGTACTCGACCAGGGTCTCGGAGGGACGCCGGGGCCGGCCGGCCCGCCGGCCGGCTCGCTCGGCGTCCCGGGCCACGCGCGCCGCCCATGTCGCCGGCCGAGCACGGCGCAATCGCACCACGGCGACCACGAGGCCGGCGCCGGCAAGAACGGCCACGACCGGCACCCAAGGAACGCGGCGCAGGGCGCCCGCGACATCCTTCAACGCGGTGGCGCCGGGGCTCGGATTGCTGGGCGGCACCACCGCGGTCGGGTCGAAGTCCTGCCACCCGTACCCCGGGAACCACACCTGGACCCAGGCATGGGCGTCGTCCGCGTGGACCTGCCAGAGGTCGGTGATCGGGTCGTACCCGCCGGGCACGTAGCCCACGGCCTCGCGGGCCGGGATCCCGAGCGATCGCAGCATCACGGCCAGCGACGTCGAGATCTGCTCGCAGAAGCCCACGCGGTTGCCGAAGAGGAACTCGTCGACCGTGTCGGCGCCGGCCGGCAGCGGCGGAATGTCGAGGGAGTAGTGGGTGTGGGCCCCGACCCAATCGATGAGGGACTGCACCTTGTCGTACGTCGTCGTGTCGCCGGCGGTGATCGACTGGGCCAGTGCGAGCACACGAGGGTACGCGTGCGGCAACTGCCCGTATTGCGCTTGCGTCTCGGGCAGTAGCGTCTGCGCGCTCGAGTCGGATCGGAGCATGGCGGGGGTCGGAGTGGTGACCTGTGACTCGACCGTGTAGACGGACCCACTCCCCAAGCCGATGGGCGACACGATGGTGCCGTCATCGGAGTAGAAGACCTTCGAGGTGGGGAACCACAGCTCTTCGGCGCTCTCCGCATGGAACACGAGGTCTGCGGTGGCGTTGGCGACGTAGAAGGTCTGCAGGTCGGATTGGCCGAGCGGGACGTCTCCCACCGGGATCGGGAGGGCGAAGGGCGAGGTCTCCCTCAGTGGCCTCGAACCCCCCCTCGATTCCGTCCAGCTCTCGCCGTTCCACGTGTCGAAGGTCTCACCGACCCAGTACGAGGGGCGCTGGGCCCGCACCTGCATCACGAGCGTAGTGGCCAGGTTTCCCCGCAGGGCCGTGTTGAGGCTGCCGGCAAAACCGAGATAGCCGCCGACGCGGATCGGGCTGCTCTGGCTGCCCGCGCGAGACAGCTGCGCCGGCGACCCGGTGTCCCCGGCGAGTGCTCCGGGGACACCGACCGAGCCACCAGCTCCGGCCTGGGCCAGGAAGGACACCCGGGAAGCAACGACCGGGGCGGGGAGGACCAGGAAGACGGCGGCCGCCGCGGCCGACATGGCGGCCAGCGCGCACACGAGCCCGGCGACCGAGATCCGCCCGCCGCCGCTCGACGATGTCCACATCTCGGTCAGGCCCCAGAGGCCGAAACACGCCCAGGCCACCACGTAGAGGCCGAAGCTCAGGTCGATTGCCTGGGCGCCTGCCACCGCCATCAGGCCCGCCGACGCGGCGAGCGAGAAGAGCAGGTCGCGCCGGGAGGGCACATGGAAGGAATGCACGACCAGGACGGAGATGAGAAGGAGGCCCAGAGGGCTGTCGATGGTCGTGATGACGACGGCGGACGTCAGGGAGTGGAAGAACCACACGAAAGCTGCCATGGCCCCCGCGGCCACCACGACTTTGATCCACCCGGGCGGCCGCGTGCGCGTCAGATGGGAGAAGAACATCCCGCCCGAGACCAGCGCCGTGGCCGCGACGGCGGTCGGGCGTGACACCTCGTCCACGGACGCGCACGAAGCGATTGACGCCAGGACGGTGCCCAGGCAGGCGACCCGGAACCGGATGGAGTTCTCCGGCGGCCCCGGCATGTTGGCCCGGCGGACCGCGTCGAGTGCCCTCATGTGGCTTCGGCACCTCCGGCGCGGGCCACGGCTCGAGCCAATCGACGTCCTGCGCCGCGACGATCGGCGACGGGCGCCAGCACGCGACCCGATGGCTCGAGGGTGTCGAGGAGGACCGGGCCACCCCCCTCAAGCAGTTGCGTCACCGTGCCCAGAGCGCCTTCGGCAATCCGCTCGGCCTCTTCGGGATCATCGGGCAGGTCGACGGTGATGGTGACCGGCGCGGCCGAGGGCTGCTCCAGCTCTCTCACCATGAGCTTCCCGGCGTGCGCGGTCGCCTGCCAGTGGACGAGGCGCCGGCTGTCGCCGGAAACGTACGGGCGAGCCCCCCTGGGCAGGCCCGCGTCAGTCCGTGGCCGGTTTCTGACCTCGCCGACATCCTCCCGAGGGCTCGTCGACGGTGGCCGGGGCCGCCCGCTGCGAGGGGAGACGTGGAGCAGGGACGGGAGGGGCAGCTGCACCCGCCGCGTCCACCATTGCAACGCGAAGGGCGCAGCCGAGGCGATGTCCAAGGTCACCGTGCCACGCACCCCGCGCCGGACCGGCACCAGGGTCACCAGGTCGTCGACCGAGCCCTTCCGCCCCACCGGCCCTACGAAGACTTCGATGCCGGGTGGTTCGACGGGGCGGATACGCAGGCGCGTACCCGCCCGGACGCGTAGTTCCACTGGCATCCCGGCGACCCCGTCGGCGGGCGCACTGCGGACCGCGACCTTGGCGCTCGTGACGACCACCCACGGGCCGAAGATCCCGATGAAAAGCGCCCCGAAGACGAGATCGCCGAGGAACTGCACCCACCCGGAGCCTCCGTTGTGGGCGACCAGCCACCAGGTCGCGATGATCATGAGCGCCACGGCAATGGGCGCCACGGGGCGGGCCGGCCGTGCCCAGCGGCTCACGGTCTCGGTGATGGCGTCGTTTCGAGGATTCCCCGGACCACCGCGCCCGACTGTCCGATGCTGTCGTCGCCGTCGACCGTGAGGAGGCGGTGCGCCAGGCAGGCCACGGCGACGGCCTTCACGTCGTCCGGCACCACAAAACTCCTCGACGAGAGGACCGCGTGGGCCTGGGCGGACCTGATCAGCCAGATGACGGCACGGGGGCTCGCTCCGAGATGCACTCCTGGCGCCGTCCGGGTCGCCCGGCAGATCGCCACCGCGTACTCCGCGACCGATTGATGCACCGGCACCGACTCGGTCGCCTGCTGCGCACCCAGCCAACCCGCGGGCGTGCAGACCGGCAGCAGGTCGGCGAGGGCGTACTTGCCTCCGGCGTGCAGTGCCAGCCGGGCCTCGTGCGCGGCGTCGGGGTACCCGATCGGCGTGGCGATGGCGAACCGGTCGAGCTGGCTCTCGACCAGTGGGAACGTCCCCCGCTGCGAGCGCGGGTTCTGCGTCGCGATCACCATGTGGGGCTGCGGCAGCGGCCAGGACTCGCCGTCGACGCTGACCTGACGCTCCTCCATCGTCTCGAGGAGCGCTGACTGTGTGCGGGGTGGGGTGCGGTTCAACTCGTCCACGAGGACGACGTGGGCGAAGACCGGTCCCGGCCGGAAATCCCATTGGGCCGCGTCGGGCGTGAAGACCGAGACGCCGGTGATGTCGGACGGGAGAAGGTCGGGGTGCCCCTGGACTCGCGACAACTCCGCCCCGAGCGACATCGCAAGGGCCCGGGCCAGCACGGTCTTGCCGACGCCGGGCACGTCCTCAATGAGCAGGTGGCCTCCGGAGAGGGCGGCGGTGGCCGCAGCGAGCAGGGCGCCCTCGCTGCCGAGCATGACCAGCTCGAGATTGCGCACCAGAGCCTGGCCCAGGGCGATCGCGGCATCGATGTCACGGACGCGTGCGTCGACAGCGCTCACCCCGTCGCCGCCGTCACCTGGGCCATGGCACCCCACATTACGGGTGCAGTGATCCCGCCCGGGGTCGTCGGACCGGTGATCCACCTGGCAGCGAGCGACGTCGGCCGTGGAGGGTGGTCATCAGCGAGCCCACCGAGCCCACATTTGTCGATCCGTTGTTTTCCGAGCTCGACGCGCGGCTCTACCGGACGGTCAGTGAGTGGCTGGCGGCGGAGTGGCCCTTCCGCCGGTTCGACTACGCACCCCGCTGAACCGGGTCCAGGCGCGGTCGGTGCCACGAGGCCGGTCGTTCTCGGAACCATAAACGGAGTCGTTGATGGTTCTCAGAGACATCTCCCCGACCGAAGTCGCCGCCCACGGGCACGGCCCGCGGGGAGCGGCGGTGCCTCGCCCCCCGCTCCCCCCTTAGGGCCGGCGCCCCAGAAATGCGGCCAAGCGGTCAGCCGGGCAGGCACCCGCCGGGGCCTCCACCTTGGGGCCGAACGGTGCCTGGCCTTCAGCCCCCCGGAGGTCGTCGGGCAGGAACCCTTCGGCGATCGCCAAGAGCTGCGTGGCCAGCCCGGGGTCGAGGTCGGTCGACTGCCCGGTGGCCTTGGCCAGGTCCCAGCCGTGGGTGAAGGTGTCGACCGTCGCGATGTTGATGAAGACGCCACCGGGCAGGTCACCGAAGGGGAGCTTCATCGTCTTGTCCATGGCGCCGGCAGCCTCGAAGGCCTTGACGGCGCGCGCCGCTCCCTTGTTGAACTCCGTGACGAAGTCGCCCTCGCAGAAGTCCGGCGCGTCACCCCCGGTCGGGGCCTCGCCGGTCTCGGCCGTCACCGCGAAGTACGTGGTCCCGCCCACAATGTGGTTCACCAGCTCGCGCACCTTCCACGATGCGCACGGGGTGGAGCCGTCCATCTTCTGGGCATCCACGCCGGAGAGCACCCCGGCGGTCGATGCGAAGGCCTGCGCCAACATGTCTGCAGCCACGATCTCGGTCCTCTCGTCGTCTGGTCGGCCCCTTCATCGCGGTGACGGGCACCGTGCCGACTCGTCGGGGCGAACCTAGCCCGCTCAGGGCAGCGCTGCCGTGGCCTCCCCGACCAGCTTGTCCTCGCCCTCCGCGTTGGACAGCGTCACCGCGAGGTCGACCAGCTTCTTGCCGTCCTCCTCGTGCTTGGCGGTGACGACGATCTTGGAGGAGAGCACCTCGTCGGGCCACGTCTGGCGGGCGAAGCGGACCTGGTACCGCGTCACGTTCCCCACACCCACGTAGTCGGTCAGCGCCGAGCCGAGCAGTCCCATGGAGAACATGCCGTGCCCGAAGACGCTGGGCTGCCCGGCCGCCTTGGCCGCCACCTCGTCGTGGTGCATCGGGTTGAAGTCCCCCGACGCTCCGGCGTACTTCACCAGGTCCGTCCGCGTCAGCGTATGCGTGACCACCGGCGCCTCGTCTCCGACCTTCACGTCGTCGAAGGACAGCTTCTTCTCACCCATCGTGTCGACCTCCCGTCAACTTCTTTTCCACTGCCCCCGGCCCTAGGCGCGGTGAATCAGGTTGAACCGCGCTGTGACCACCGGCTCACCGGTCGCGTCGTCGGACCAGTTGGTCTCCGAGACGATGAAGGTCATCGTCCTGCCCTTGGACTCCTTCTGGTAGGCGTCGGTGATCTTTCCCTCGCTCACCAGCACGTCGCCCACCTGCACGGGACGGTGGTAGATGAACTCCTGCTCGCCGTGCAGGATCAGCCCGCCCTTGGCCATCAACGGCCCGAGGGCCGCCATGAGAGGGTTCCCGGTCGGCGCGTCGGCGGGCTGGAGCTCCTCGAACTTGCCCGAGAACTCCATGGCAAAGGGCCACGTCAGCGGCGCCGGGATGGCGTCGAAGCCGGCCTCCTTGGCCGCCTCGGGGCTGTGGTAGATCGGGCTCGTGCTGAGCACGGCGTCGGCGAAGTGCTGCACCGGCCCCCGCTCCACGACCACCTTGGCCTTACCCGTCGGCTTCCCGATGATCCCCTTGAGCACGTCTTCTTGCGATGCGGCCCCGTCTGCCATCGTCTGCCTCCTGTCCCCCTCCGCCGTCGTACCGGACCACGTCAGTCATGGCGGGCACCGGCCCCCGGCCGATGCAGCGCCAAAGGTAGCGGGGTCGCACGGACGGCGCCCAATCCGTTCGGCGGCCCCGGCCCCTGCTCGATACCATCGGCCGCCGTGGCCCGCTCCAACCCCGACTTCTTCGAGGTGGTGCACACCCAGCGGGCGGCGCGGTCGTTCCTGCCCGACGACGTGGACGACGAGACCGTCGCCCGCATCCTGACTGCCGCCACCCACGCGCCGAGCGCGGAGAACAGCCAGCCCTTCGTGTTCATCGTCGTGCGTGACCCTGAGCTGCGCGCCACGATCGGCGAGCTGACGGCGCGCATCTGGCAGGGCGGTGCCCGGGCGCTCGAGGAGCAGCGCCTCTCCCCCGCCTTCCTGCGTGACGTCGACCGCGGGGCGATGGGGGGCATCGCCGCCGCGCCGGTGCTGATCGTCGTGTGCGGCGACACCCGCCTGACCTACGCCCAGTCGATGGACGCCTCGGTCTTCCCCGCCGTGCAGAACCTGCTGCTGGCCGCCCACGCGCTCGACCTCGGCTCGACGCTCACCACCATGCCCGTCCTCGCCGGTGACGCGCTCTGCGGCCCCCTCGGCCTACCGCCCGAGGTGCTACCGGTCGCCGTCGTCCCGCTCGGCCACCTCCCCGCGCCGCTCGGCCCGCCCCGGCGGCGGCCGCTCTCGGAGAAGGCCCACCTCGACCGTTACGGCATGCCGTTCCCCCCTGGCGCCACACTGCCCCCACCGGTGAAGCGCTCCAGGAACCCGCAGTAGCGGTCCAGGATCACCGGCCACGTGTAATTCGCCTCAACGTACGTGCGGCCGTTGCGGCGCATCGTCTCGTGCACCGCGTCGTCCGTCGTCAGGAGACCGACGACGGCCTCGAACTCTGCGAAATCGCCGAACCACAGCCCGGCACCCGACTGCTCGCAGTGCTCCCGGGTGGGCCCGCAGCGCGCGTTCACCAGTACGGGCACCCCGGCGGTGAACGCCTCGACCACCGTGAGCGAGAAGGACTCGTGGGGGGAGGGAGCCACCAGCGCCCGCGCACCGCGCAGCAGGCCCCACTTGTCCGCTTCGTCGATCATGCCGGTCACCACGATGTCGTCGGCCCGATCGGGAGGGTTGACCACCTGGCCCACGAGCACCAGGCGGAGCGGGCCGGGATGGCGCCGCTTGTAGGCCCGGAAGGAGCGCCACAACATGCCGGTCCCCTTCTGGTCATCGACCCGGCCGATGCACACGAGGTAGGGCGCCTCGCCGAGCCCGTATGCGACGCGCACCGCCCCCTCGTCACCGCCGCCCTCGGGCGGCTCCTCGACGCCGAGCCCGATGAGCACCTGGGGGGTGGTGGCCACCCCGAAGCGCTCGTTCACCAGGGTGCGCTCGCTCCGGCTGTGGAACGCGAAGCCCCGGCAACGGGCGAAGAGCTCGTCGTAGAGCGGCAGATGCAGCGCGGGCTCCTCGTGCGCGGCCGGGTGCAGAATGGCGCGCTCGGCCACCAGGGGCAGGCCGCGGACAGTCGGGTAGTACAGGTAGGGGTAGAAGGCCACGACGTCGGCGTCGCTGCCCGCCACCGCGTCGAGCAGCGCCGGCGACCGCGGCCCCTGGAGGTCCACCCAGCGCTCCATGTCCTCCCGGCTCGCGTGTGCGGGGTCCTCCCGCATCCCGGCCCACAGCGGGTGGAAGCTCTCGTCGCGCCCGGCCTCGGAGTGGATGCGGCGCACCGTCACCCCGTTGATCTCCTCGGTCCCCTCTCCGAGCTCGTCGCGCCACGTGATGGCATCGACGGCGCAGGTGGTCAGCACCTCGACCTGGTGGCCGCGGTCGGCCGCGAGATGCTCGGCCAGCATGCGCGCCCCGGTCTCGGCTCCGCCACGGACCTCGATGCCGTAGCGCGGCACCACGAAGGCGACCTTCACTGGTGCCCTACGTGTGCAGGAGGGCGGGCAGGCGGCACGCAGCGAACATACCGGTCCGGACCGGTGCGGCCACCCGGCGCCACCTGACGCCACCTGACGCGGCTGTCAGACGCGGGGATATGGTGAGCCGGTGCAGGAGCACCACTACTTCGTCGACATCGATGCCACGGTGGACGAGCTGTGGCAGCTCTTCTGGGCCCGCATCCCCCACACCGAGACGGGGGACGTCACCATCGACATCCTCTACCCCGGCAATGACGTCGGCGACGGCCTCATCCGGCACTGCACGTTCCGTGTGCCGCGCTACCTGCTCACGGGCGGCCAGGGCCAGTCGTGGGAGTGGCTGACCGAGGTGACGCCGAAGGAGTCGTGGAAGTACACCGCGGTCGGTCGTCCGCTGCTCTCCGAGGCCGAGGGGCGGACGAGGTTGGAGGACCTCGGCGACGGCCGGACCCGCGTGCACTTCTCCGAGACCTACCACGCGTTCAACCCACTGCTGCGCGCCCTGCTCGAGAAGCGGGTGCACGCCTTCATCTCGAAGGACAACAACCGGCTGATCAAGGAGTCGCTGACGACGGGTGTGCGGTACCTGCGCGCCGCGAAGGCCAAGGCCGCCGGCGCTCCGCGGCCCGACGCCTCGGCGCAGTGACCGTCGTCGACCTCTGGGTCAACGCCCTGACCGGCAAGGGAGCCGAGGCCTTCATGGGGCAGCCGGGCAACGAGGGCATCCCCGATCTGCTGGGCGGGGACCTCTCGGCCGCGTCCACCCTGGCGCAGCTCCTGGCCACCATGGACGTCTGCGGGGTCGACGTCGGTGTCGTCGCGGCCAGCCTCACGGCGGGTGAGACCGACGCCCTGCTCGACGAGGTGGCCGCGTACCCCGACCGACTGCGCGTGGCGCTCGTCGCCGACCGGCCCGACCGCCCCGTGCGGCAGTGCACGCGCCTGCGGGCCTTCGCCGCGCACCCGGCGGTGGCACTCGTGCGGGTCACGCCCCTCGTGCACCAGTACCCGCTCAACGACAAGCTCTACTACCCCGTCTACGCCACCTGCGCCGAGCTCGGCCTGCCCGTCTCCATCAACGTCGGGATCCCCGGGCCGCGGGTGCGCTCCGCCGGCCAGCATCCCGAGCTGCTCGAGGACGTCCTCATCGACTTCAAGGGGCTCACGGTCATCGGCGCCCACATGGGCCACCCCTACGAGGCCCTGCTGATGCAGTACATGCTCAAGTGGCCGGACCTCTACCTGTCCAACTCGGCCTATCTCGCCAAGTACATGGACCCGGCGCTCGTCTCGTTCATGGACTCCTCGCGTGGCATGGGCCGCGTCCTCTACGCGTCCGACCATCCCTTCCTGCCCATGGAGCGGGCGGTAGCCGCCGCCCGGGATCTTCCCCTCTCCGACGCGGCGGCCCAGGCCTTCCTGGGCGGCACGGCCACCCGCCTCCTCGGCCTCGGCTGACCGCTCCACGGGCGCATCGTCCCGGTCGGAGCCGGGAGACGTGCCGCTACCCTGCAGGCATGGACCTGGGCCGGATCGGCGTGTGGTGGAGCGGCTCGTGGCAGACGTCCGACGCTCCCGAGCTCGACGTCGCCGCGGAGCTCGAGTCCCTGGGCTACGGGGCACTGTGGTCCTCGGGGCGCTACGAGCCCGGGCTCTCGCCCCATTTCGAGCGCCTCCTCGCGTCGACGGACCGCGCGGTGGTGGCCAGCGGCATCGTCAGCATCTGGCACGCCGCGCCCGCCGACGTCGGCCCGGCCGTCGCCGCGCTCGAGGCCCGGTTCGCCGGGCGCTTCCTGCTCGGCCTCGGCGCCAGCCACGCCCCGCTGACCGAGCACTACGCGCGCCCCTACTCGCACATGGTCGCCTACCTCGACGCGCTCGACGCCCTGGAGGCACCGGTGCCGCCGGAGCAGCGCGCGCTCGCCGCGCTCCGCCCCCGCATGCTCGAGCTGGCCGCAGCACGTGCCGCCGGCGCCCATCCCTACCTCGTCCCGGTCGAGCACACGGCGCACGCACGCACGATCCTCGGCCCTGGACCGCTGCTCGCCCCCGAGGTGGCGGTCGTCCTCGAGACGGACGTGGCGCGAGCACGGGAGCTCGCGCGCGCCTATGCCGCCACCTACCTCGGCCTGCCCAACTACACGAACAACCTGCGCGACTTCGGCTACGGCGACGACGACATCGCCGGTGGCGGGAGCGATCGCCTGATCGACGCCGTGATCCCCTGGGGCGACGCCGCGACCATCGCAGAGCGTCTTCGCCAGCACCACGACGCGGGCGCGGACCACGTGTGCATCCAGGTGATCGCCGACTACTCGGCCTTCCCGCTGGCCCAGTACCGCGAGCTCGCCGGGGCCCTCCTCTGATCGGGCTCAGGCCCGCTCCGCCAGCAGCGCCGCCAGCGCCCGGAAGGCCCGGCCCCGGTGCGACACGGCGTCCTTCTCGGCCGGCGCCATCTCGGCGAAGGTGCGCCCGTCCCCGCCGGTAGGCACGAACACGGGGTCGTAGCCGAAGCCGTGCTCCCCGCGGGGTGCCGGGGCGATCGTCCCCTCCATCACGCCCTCGGCCCACAGCTCGGACCCGTCCGGGAAGGCCGCCAGCGCCACCGTCTTGAAGCGGGCCCGCCGCTGGCCCCCGCCGTCGCCCAGCGCGGCGAGCGCGTGCAGCAGTTTGGCCACGTTGTCGGCATACGTCGCGTCCGCGCCGGCGTAGCGGGCGGAGTACACGCCCGGCGCACCGCCCAGGGCGTCCACCTCCAGCCCCGTGTCGTCGGCCACCGCGGGCAGCCCCGTGGCCTCCACCAGCGCGCGCGCCTTCAACCGCGCGTTGTCCAGCAACGTGTGGCCGTCCTCCACGACGTCGGGCACGTCCGGGGGGCGAGGCGCTAGCTCGACGTCGGTGGCCGCCGAGAGGACGGCCAGGATCTCGGTCACCTTGTCGGGGTTGGCCGACGCCACGACGAGCCGCAGCGGGGCGGCCCCGCTCACCGCCGGGGTGGCGGCTCGGCCAGCACGGCCGCCTGCAGGCCTGTCAGCTCCTTGATGCCCGCCTCGGCCAGCCCGAGCAGGGTGTCGAGCTCGCTCCTGCTGAACGCCATCCCCTCCGCGGTGCCCTGGACCTCGACGAAGCGCCCGGCCCCGGTCATGACGACGTTCATGTCCACCTCGGCCCGCGAGTCCTCCACGTAGGGCAGGTCGAGCATCGGCACCCCGTCGACGATGCCCACCGAGACGGCCGCCACCGAGTCGATCAGCGGGTGCGTGCTGATCGTCCCGGCCCACACCAGGCGTGTGCAGGCGTCGTGCAGCGCGACATAGGCGCCGCAGATGGAGGCCGTGCGGGTGCCGCCGTCGGACTGCAGGGCGTCGCAGTCGACGGTGATCTGGACCTCACCGAGGGCCACAAGATCGCTCACCGCGCGCAGCGAGCGCGCGATGAGCCGCTGGATCTCCTGCGTCCTCCCGGATTGCTTGCCCTTGGCCGCCTCCCGGGAGGCCCGCTCGGGCGTCGACCCCGGCAGCATGGAGTACTCCGCGGTCACCCAACCCTTGCCCGTGCCCCGCATCCAGGGCGGGACGCGCGCCTCCACCGACGCCGTGCACAGCACCTTGGTCTGCCCGAACGTCACCAGCACCGATCCCGGCGCCATGACCGTGTAGTCGCGCTCGAAGGTGACCGGCCGTAGCTGGTCGATGGCGCGCCCGTCCGGGCGGGCGGTACGGGGATCCCCGCTCACGTCGCTTCCTCCCACTGCACTCCTCCCGGATCCTCTGTGGCCTCGTCCTCGTCCTCGGCGGACACCGTAGAGCACGGTGGTACCCCGACGGGCGGGGCCCCACCGCTCAGTTGCCGTGAGCGAAGGCCTCTGGGTACGAGTGGGTCGAGATCTCCAGCGCCGCGTCGACGTCGCGGTAGGTCTTGAGCTCTATGACGTTGCCGCTCGGGTCGGCGACCTTGGCCTTGGTCTGCTCGGTGGCCAACCCCTCATCGTCGGTCGAGATCGGGACGACCCAGTGGACGCCGCCCGCGCTCAGCCGGGCGATCATGTCCTCGAATTCCTGCCGCCCCAGCGTGACGCCGAAGTGCCTCGAACCCCCCGCCGCGACCGGTGGCACCTCGTCCGGGCGGTCCTGCAGAGTGATCTGCATGCCGTAGAACCACACGTCGGAGAAATCCTTCCGCGTGCGCGCCGCCTGGCAGCCGAGCGTGTGCACGTAGAAGTCGCGCGCCTCCTCCATGTTCCGCACGGGGATGGAGAGGTGGAGGATCGGTTGCATGAGCCAAGCCTACGACGGCGCGCGCTCAGGCTCTTCCCGCCCCGAAGAGCACACATTTCGACATCGCGAGCGGGTCCGCGCGGCTCTTCGGTGCGGTGGCTGCCGCCCGGCACAGTGGCAGGGAGGCGCCGGTCGCGGGTGTGCTCGACGGTCCTCCCCGTTGCAGCTTCCACACCCAGGCGCCGTCCTCGTAGACCGGGGCGGTGCCGAGGACCATGGTGAAGAACCCCGAGGCGTACACCGGGTCGCGGCTGGTGCCGGCGATCACGACCTCCTGCACCTGCCACGCCTGCAGGGCGCTCCGGACGGTCGCGATCTGCGCCGGGGTCCCCGTGGGCTGGGTCCCGCCGACCACGCTCAGGTCGGACAGGATCCGGCGGGCCGATCCCGGCGCACCCTGCCCGACCGGGCCTCCCACGGCGTTGGGGGTCTTGAGCGCGGCGCCGGCCAGACTGAAGTGCATGTCGTCGACCGCCTGCCACAGCATGGGTTGCGCGGAGCCCGACACGGCGAAGGGGACGCTGAGCAGCACCGTGCCGGACGGGAGCGCCGGCGCCGCCTCGCGCAGGTAAGCCGGGATCCGTACCGGCACGACGGTGAACGGCAGGTCGAACGTGACGAACACCGGTACGAGCGCCACCACCGCCACCAGGGCCGTCGCGGCCGCGATGACCGCGTGCAGGTGTCGCGCCGTCCATGAGGCCGGCCGGCGGTGCACGACGTAGAGCGCATCGAGGCCCACGGCGAGGAGGAAGGCGACGAAGAGCGTGAGGAGCGGCGCGAACTGGTCCGGCAGGATCTCCTTGAGCAGCGGGAGCGTCGAGAGGTTGCGCCAGGGCAGCCACGGGTGCCCCAGCCAGGACGGCGCGCTCAGGAGATAGCCGCCGAGCGCGAGCCACAGGGTCACGGCCGTCAGGAAGAGGAGCAACCACGTGAGGCCGCGCCGGCGCGCCACGACGACCGATGCCACCGTGACCAGCGCGATCCCGCCGCCGACATAGTCGGGGGGTGGGCCGTTGCGGCCGAGGTAGCCCCCGAAGCGGATGGACTCGGGGGCGAACGCCGCGTACTGCCCCGGCGCGAGGACCCCCGAGAACGGCACGCCCGAGATCGGCGCAAGCGCGAAGAGCACCCCGGTCACCGCCTGGGGCCCGGCCAGGCCGAACCAGACGGGGTAGGCCAGCAACGCGACGGTCACGCTCGCGCCGAGGCCGAGCGCCGGCAGGGCGTGGCCCGAGCGCGCCCGCACCTGGCGCCAGCCGACCGCCATCACCGCGACCAGGCCCACGACGGCGAACAGGAGGCACATCACCATCACCTCGGGCGAGATCAGGAATTGGGCCACCAGCAGTGCGGCCAGCACCAGCCCGTCGCGGCGCACCGAGTGCTCCTGGCGGATCACGATCTCGTGCAGCGTGGTGAACAGGAGCGGTGGGATCACCAGGAACGTGGCCGACACGTGGCCGAAGGCCAGTGACGTCACGATCGCCGACGAGTACCCGTACACGAGCCCGGCGGGGATGGCGGCGGGCTTCCAGGTGACGAGCGGGCGGATCGCGGCGAAGCAGCCCCATGCGCTGAGCGCCGGGGCGAGGGTGAGCGCCACGTTGGTGGAGGTGACGGGTCCGAAAAGCCACGTCACCGGCGCCAGCACGACGCCGATCAACGTCCCCGAAGTGTTCGACAGCAGGTTGGCGCCGTCGGGGACGTTCACGGCACCAGAGAAGAAGAGGCTGTGGAGGTGGGCGATGGCCCAGGCGGGCCAGGCCATGAACCAGACCTCCTGCGCCGGATCGCCGCACCCGCACGTCAGGGTGGAGGAGGGATGGCCCGACCACACGTGCCACCAGAGCGCCACGGCGGGGATGGTGAAGAGGGCGATGGCGCCGACGTGGAAGCCGAGTGCCCGCACGGCCCGGCGCGTGCGGCTGCGGCGCCCGGTCGGCGCCTGGTCGAGCTCGTCCGGACCGTCGTCGGAGTCTTCGCGGAGGCCGGTGTCGGGTGCCTCCGGCGTGCCGGGCGTGTCGTGCGGGGGGTGCATCGACACGTCCATCCCGCTCGTCACCGCCGCCGAGCGTACCGCCACGTCCCCCCACCTCCGGGGCAACGAGGCGGCCCGTGCGGCGTTCCTATGATCGTCGCCGTGCCCGCCGACCGCCGCTGCATCGTCGTGGGAGCGGGCCTCCTCGGGCTGAGCGCCGCGCGGGCGCTGGCGCGCCGGGGGTGGGACGTCGTCGTCCTGGAGGCCGCCGGCACCGTCGGCCACGAACGGTCGGGCTCCAAGGGCGACGCTCGCATCTTCCGGCTGGGCTACCCGGACCCTCTCTACGTCGGGATGGCGCTGCGGGCCCGGGACCTCTGGCACGACCTGGAGGGCGCCGGCGGGGCTCGGCTCCTGCACGCGACGGGCCAGGTGACGCTCGGCGACGAGACCGCGCTCGACTCCATCGCCGGCGCGCTGGCGGCGTCGGGCGCGCCGGCCGAGCGGCTCTCGGCGGCCGAAGCGGCGGCGCGGCTCGGGGGGATCACGGCCCCTGGCCCCGTGCTGTTCGAGCCCGGATCGGGCGTGCTGGCCGCCGACGAATGCCTCCGCGCCCTGTGCGACACGGGAGGTTTCGCGCTCCGGGTGGGTGTGGCGGCGACCGCCGTGGAGGAGCGACCCCACGGTGCCACCGTGACGACCGCGGACGGACGGGTCCACGGTGCCGACGTCGTCGTCGTCTGCGCCGGCCCACGCTCCTTGGCACTACTGGGCGCGACGCACGCGGTGGCGGCCGCACCCTCCCTCCCCCAGGTGGCCTTCTTCCGCCCGACGAGCGGCGTGGGCCCGATGGTGCCGCTGCCCGTCTTCATCGAGTGGGGGGACGACATGATCTACGGGCTGCCCGTGCCCGGCGACGGCGCGCACGGAGGCACCTACAAGGTGTCGCACCACACGCCGGGAACCGCCCTCGACGGGTTCGACCCCACCGACCCCGCGCCCTTCTCCGACGACCCCTCACTGCTGGCGGCACTGAGCGGCGCGGTCGCCCGCCTCCTCCCGTCCCTGGATCCCGAGCCCGTGTTGACCGAACGCTGCGTGTACGACAATTCCGCGGACACCGACTTCGTCCTCGATCGGCTGGGACATGTCGTCGTCGGCTGCGGCACCAGCGGGCACGGGTTCAAGTTCGGCCCGCTGCTCGGTGAGCTCCTGGCCGACCTGGTCGACGGCACCGACGCGCCGGTCGACCTCGGCCGCTTCGGCCTGCACCGGGAGGTGGGCACGGGAGCACCCTCCGGGTAGGTTGCTCCCGTGCCCCGCTACGTCGCACTGCTCCGGAGCGTCAACGTCGCCGGTCACGGCCGCGTCGCCATGCAGGAGCTGCGAGCCTCCTTCGAGGCCCTCGACTACACGGGGGTGACGACGTACATCCAGACGGGGAACGTCCTGTTCTCCACCGGCTCCAAGAGCGAGGCGGCCATCGCCGCGGCCATCGAGCAGCGGCTGGCCGAGGACTTCGGCGACGCGCCGGCGGTCATCCTGCGCACGGTGCCCGAGCTGCAGCGCATCGCCACGGCCAGCCCGTACGCCAAGGCGGGTGCGAGCCCGTCCCGCCACCACGTGACGTTCCTGGCCACGCCTCCGGCGAAAGCGGCACTCGCCGCCCTGGCGCTCCCGCAAAGCGGCCGTGACCAGCTGGTCCTCGACGGCAGGGAGGTCTACGTCCACACCCCCGACGGCTATGCGGAGACGAAGTTCACGGGCAGCTTCCTGGAACGCCGGCTCGGCGTGGTGAGCACCACACGGAACTGGAACACGGTGACCAAGCTCAGCGAGCTGGCGGGGCGGGCGGCATGAGCCGCACCCTCGTCATTTGACACCGGGCGGTGCGCCCGGCGCACCTCACATTGCGTAGACGCTCCGGATCACCTCGGAGATCGTCGTGGTGTCCAGGGTGACGAGGTTCACGGCCTCCTCGCGGAGCGTGCGCATGCCCTGCTTCTGGGCCAGCCGGCGGAGCTCGTCCTGGGTAGCCCAGCCCACGATCAGGCGCTTGATCTCGGGGGTCATCTGGAGGAGCTCGTAGACACCGATCCGGTCCAGGTAGCCGGTCTGGCCGCAGTAGTTGCAACCCGTGCCGTGATAGAAGTCCGACTTGGGCGGGCCGCCGCTCTCCTCGTAGAAGGCGAGCTCCTCGCTGGAAGGCGTGTAGCGGGCCTTGCACGACGGGCAGATGCGGCGCACCAGGCGCTGGCCGACGATGGCGATGACCGACGAGGCGATGAGGAACGACTCGATCCCCATGTCCAGGAAGCGGTGAAGGGCCGAGACCGAGTCGTTGCCGTGAAGGGACGAGAGCACGAAGTGCCCCGTGAGGGCGGACTGCACGGCGATGCGTGCCGTCTCGACGTCACGGATCTCACCGACGAGGATCACATCGGGGTCCTGGCGCAGGATCGACTTCAACCCGGTGGCGAAGGTCAGGCCCGCCTGCTCGTTGGTCTGGATCTGGTTGATCTTGGGGAAGACGAACTCGACCGGGTCCTCAATGGTCATGACGTTGCGTGCCCGGTCGCTCACCTCGGTGAGGGTGGCGTAGAGGGTCGTGGTCTTCCCGCTGCCGGTCGGACCGGCGCACAGGACCATGCCGAACGGGGCCCGGACGAGCTTGGAATAGGTCTCGTGGGTGTCGGTCGGCATGCCGAGGTCGCCCAGGCGGAGCACCGATCGGTTCTTGTCCAGGATCCGCAGGACACACTTCTCGCCCCAGATGGTGGCGACGGTGGCCACGCGGACGTCGGTGTCCTTCCCGTCGATCGTGGTGGTGAACTGGCCGTCCTGAGAGCGGCGCTTCTCGACGATGTTGATGCCCGCCAGGATCTTGATACGGCTGATCAGCCCGATCCCCATGGTGACCGGGAGCTCGAGGACGTCCTTGAGGGCGCCGTCGATCCGGAAGCGGACGTAGATTACGTCCTGCGAGGGCTCGATGTGCACGTCGGAGGCCCGGTCGCGCACCGCCTGGGTGAGGATGCTGTCGACGACCTGGACGACCGGGGCGTTCTCGCTCACCACGGCGGTGGTCTCGGTCTCGACCGGGCGCTTGTTGCGCGTGGTCTCCACCGCCTCGAAGACCTGCACGAGCTTGCCGACGCTGTCGATCGCCTGGTAGCTGCGGTCGATGGCCCACCGGATGTCGGTCATGGGGGCAAGCGAAAGACGCACCGATTTCCCGCTCGTGCCGGCCAGCAGGAATCGGAGCTCGTCGCTCGGCTGGGCCACCGCGACGTGCAACCCGTCGTCGTCGACCCGGATAGGGATGGCGAGGTTCTCGCGGGAGATCGCCTCGGGGACGAGGGCCAGCGCCTCGGGATCCGGCGTGTCGCGACGGAGGTCGGTCACCGGCATCCCGAAGAAGTCGGCCAACGCGTCGACCAGGCCACGCTCGTCGAGAGCGCCCATGTCGACGAGCACCTCACCGAGCCGCTTCCCGGAGTCCGCCTGCTGCTTCAGGGCCGTCGCGACCTGGCCATCGGTGACGAGGCCACGGGCGACGAGCACCTCC